>Ga0209643_1000521_pt1 | contig 66077 bp, 59 predicted proteins | sample AutmiccBRH37_all_FD_187383 | JGI IMG/M metagenome (GOLD analysis project Ga0209643, IMG submission 187383) | Deep subsurface microbial communities from Mt. Terri, Switzerland - Autotrophic microbial communities BRH/37_all (SPAdes) (version 2) | ecosystem: Environmental > Aquatic > Deep... | reverse complement strand
GAGTCTTCAACTCATGAGAGATATTTGAAAAAAACTCAGTTTTCATTTTGTCATATTCCAGAGTATTGTTTAACAATTCTTTACTCTTCTTATACTTTTCTTCACTTTCTTCCAATTGTTTATCCTTAATAAGAAGTTCTATATTCTTAATAAGCTCCAGGTCATTTTCATGTGTGACTATTACATAACTGTGATTCTTAATTATTCCTGCAGCTTCAAATATATCCACTTTACTGGCATCATAAAGACAAATCACAATGAAAGGCAATTCAGATATAATTTTGTTAATATTATGCTCATAATGTGAAAAAGTTCTGTAATAGCTTTTTCCCAACCAGAATGTATCTGCAATTGCTCTAAGGCCATCAAACCCATTATCTAAAGCATATCTCACAAGATCATTCCACTGCCTGTTTACCCTGACATCATTAAAGCTATTATCTTCTATATACCATTCTGTGTATGGAATTATCTTTAATTGACCGCTTACAAGGAATGTATCAATATCCTCTACATGTTCACTTATAATATCTATTATTTCTTCATAGCTTGTGTTTTGAGAATAAATCCATATGCATAATTCATTATTCATTAAGCCTGACTGAATATATGGTGCTCCAACAATAAAAAAGTCTACCTTTGAGGAATATAACTGACCAATGTGTGTACCCCATGGAATGTTGCCTATAATACCTACTCCTGAGTTCCTGAGATTGTTATTCATAAGAATTCCTCCATCGCAAACAGAAAATTTGTTATAAATTCTTGTATGCATTAACAGATTATTAATTTTCCCAATACTATAATATAATATATAATCCGAAATTTGTCAAACCTACCAAAATAATGATAAAAAAAGGGCTTCCCTAGAGAAGCCTTTCTTTTATATCATTATTTTACATATATTGTTGGTAAATTCTACCGGATCATTTATCGGCAAACCTTCAATAAGAAGAGCCTGATTATACAATAAATCTGTAAACAGCTTCAGCTTGTCTTTGTCACTTTCGTAAGCATCCTTCAATGATTTGAACATATCATGGTTTATGTTTATTTCCAGAACCTTATCTGCTTTTATGTTCTGATTATTGGGCATTGAGTTTAATATTTTCTCCATCTCTATTGTAAGCTCACCATCGTTGGACAGGCATACAGGATGATTTTTCAATTTCTTTGATGCCCTTACGTCATTAACCTTTCCTGATAAAATATTTTTCATATGCTCAAACAGTTCTTTATTATCTTTTTCGTCCTCTCCGGGCAAATTCTCATTTTCTTCAATTTCTATACCCAGATCGCTGCTTGATACGGATTTGAACTCCTTATCTTTATATGCCATTATCATTTTTATAGCAAATTCGTCTACATCATCTGTGAAGTACAAGATTTCATAGCCTTTATCGGACACAAGTTCTGTTTGCGGCAGCTTCTCGATTCTTTCATTTGATTCCCCTGACGCATAATAAATATATTTCTGCCCCTCCGGCATCCTTGAGACATATTCATCTAAAGTTACCGGCTTCTTTTCTTTTGATGAATAAAACATCAGCAAGTCCTGAAGTATCTCTTTATTGCTCCCAAAGTCACTATAAATACCGTATTTCAATTGTCTTCCGAAGGCTTCATAGAACTCTTCATATTTTTCTCTTTCATTTTTTAATAAATTTTCCAACTCACTCTTTGTTTTGTTTTTGATGTTTTTGGCAATAAGCTTCAACTGCCTGTCATGCTGCAGCATCTCTCTGGATATATTGAGAGACAGATCCTCAGAATCAACCATTCCTTTTACAAAGCTGAAATAGTCAGGCAGCAGGTCTGCACACTTATTCATGATTAAAACACCGTTTGAATACAGCTCTAAGCCTTTTTCATATTCTTTTGTGTAGAAATCAAAGGGCATCTTTTCCGGAATGAATAAAATCGCATTATAGCTCACAGCACCATCTGCACTTATATGTATATGTTTTAATGGCTTGTCAAAGCCATAACGCTTCTCGGAATAGAAATTGTCATAATCTTCCTGCTTAAGCTCGTTCTTGTTCTTTTTCCATATTGGAACCATACTGTTCACAACCTGCTCTTCAGTATAGTCTTCGTATTCTTCTTCACTGCCTTCCTTAAGTCTTCTTCCGGTTATATCCATTTTAATCGGATACCTAATAAAATCAGAGTATTTCTTAACAATTGTTTTTATTCTATATTCCTCAAGATACTCATCAAATTTCTCATCCTCTGTGTTCTCTTTAAGCTTCAATATAATATCTGTACCGACAGTATCCTTTTCACAGGGTTCAATGGTATAGCCTTCTGCCCCTTTGGACTCCCACTTATAGGCTTCTTCACTGCCTAAGGCCTTACTTATAACAGTAACGTTGTCAGCTACCATGAATGCGGAATAGAATCCTACACCAAACTGCCCGATTATATCATACCCATCTTTTATTTCGTTTTCTTTTTTGAATGTCAAAGATCCACTTTTAGCAATGACTCCAAGATTATCATCCAGTTCTTCTTTTGTCATTCCAATGCCTGTGTCGGAAATTCTCAATGTTTTATTTGTCTTGTCAGGGACTATTTTAATATAGTAGTTGTCTCTATCGAAATTTAAAGAGTCATCGGTCAGTGTTCTGTAATAAATCTTATCAATTGCATCACTTGCATTTGATATAATCTCCCTGAGAAAAATCTCTCTATGAGTGTAAATTGAGTTGATCATTAAATTCAGCAGTCTTTTAGATTCTGCCTTAAACTGTTTTTTTGCCAAGTATATCTCTCCTTCCATAAAAATGATATGCACATATTTATTAGCACTCTCGTTCATTGAGTGCTAATCCTTATTTTTTATATATCATATTCGAAGCCACTTGTCAATACATACAATAACATGGCAAATGCCCGGTATACCACTTATACCAGGCATTTGCCCTATTTGAGACTGATAATTTTCTACCTGTGTCCTATACAAATATTTTCATATGGTTACTATGGACCTATCCCTTTGTTTCAAAATACTCCTTTAGCCTTCTTGGTCCTGCAAGCACTTCTCTGCCTATGAACAATGTGCCGTCATTCTTTGTTTTTACGTTCCATTTAACAAGCAGGATTTGTCCCTCTGATATTTCGATTGCTGTTATACAGCGTGGATGGACACAGCTTCCATCATTGAAATAGGTCGGCTCGCCTACCTCGGGGAACATAGGCCTATGGGTATGCCCGGCAATTAGCATATGCTTTTCCCTTGTTACCCATTTAGTAAGTATCTTTTCTACTGCTTCTTTTTTATCGTAATTTTTTGCTGCCCTGGTTGGGTCGTTTACTCCGAATGTAGTGAGTGGCCTCCATAAATATCTGACTAAAAATCTGGCTAACTTCCACAACCGGTAGTTTAAACAATCCACTTGATGCCCATGTATCAAAAAAATTTTGTCACCTGTGGTCTTATGCCTTAAAACCAACCCTTCATGAAACTTTATATTTATAAATAGGGGATTATACCTTCTCTTCGGCTCATTATAATACTGATATAAATTTTTTTTTACAAATCTTTTATCCTTTTTCACCATATCATGATTGCCAAAAATCAAATAAAGCCTGCCTTCATTATAAAATTTGGACAGCAGCCAGAAAACATCACTATGCATCTGCTTAATGTCAGAAAATCTGCTATTTTCCCAAAGCTCATCCCCATCACCAATTTCTATATAAGTGTATTTTTCTTTGTAGTAATGGGTCAAGGCCGCAAAATAAAGATTCTGGTTCCTGGAAAAATCATCAGCCCAACTCCCATCACCCCTATGGCAATCACTCATTAAAACAATCCTGGAGGAATCATCAAAAGTAATTTGTTCCGCTGTTTCGAAAACTTTGGATATATGCTTTAATGAATCCAACTTCAACCTCACCTCTCCGAGGCATTAACCCCTTTTATATACAATATATTCAGTTGAAGAACGATACGGAACCAATAAAAATATCCCGCAATTTCTTGCGGGATATTTTTATTTCCCTGGCCTCATTCCTCCTCTGTCATTGTTCATGGTTGTATTCCCAGTGGTAGGAAGCTCTCCATTCAGCTGCTTTGTAATATTTTCTACTCTATCTCTTATAAAATTTATTATTGAAGTTGAGTTCCCCATCATTCCCATGCCTCCCTTGGGTCCACCTTTCATATCACCCGCTCCCCCTGCCTGTGGTTCAGGCCTGTTGCCTCCTTCGAATCTATCTTGTGGCGGCTGCATACCTTGAGGCATATCCTGAGGCATCTGCTGCTGTCCATTGGCTGCATTGTTATTTATGCTTTCAGAATTATTCCCGGAAGCATCAGTTTTTGTTTCTGCATTTATTGCAGTATTTGTTTCAGAATATTTTATACTTGCTTCAAATTGCTCCATTGTATAAAATTTTGACGGATCTGCTTCAACATAAGGTCTTATAATATTTGACAGCTCTGCAACTCTGTTTTCAAAGCCTTCCAGGTAGCTTAGCAGTTCCTTTATATATTCATGATACTTTTCCTTGTACTCATCTACTGCCAGCAGATTATCAATAAGTGGAAGCTTCTCCATGTTTACCCCCATAACAGGTTCATCAACCGGAATGGTTGCAGCATCTCCTCCACCTCCGTAGCCGGCCAGTGACATGTTATAGTCCCAGGGAATCACAGTAAATTTGCCATCCTGCCCATACAGGTAATAGTTTTGTGCCATGTTCCCGTTGTAGCTGTCATAATTACCAAGAACAGTATTTACTGCAATATATTTTAATGCACTGTCTACATCCAATACACCTTCAATGCCGCCTTTTCCGCCTTCCGGCATTTCATTCAGAATCCTGATAAAATCCTTCAGATCGGTTTTGCTTTCATCATCTCCGACCTTTAACTCACTTTTGTCATAATTGCTGCCTTCAACATATTGAAGTGTACTGCCCTGTTCCTGTTTGTACAAGTTACCGTTATTATTGCCGAAGCTGCTTTCCAGGAAGCTGTCATCTACTGCTTCGACACATAGATAGAAACCATACAGCTCATCATTGATATAGATATTCGCGAAAACTGCCTCCGGCACTTCCGCACCTATTTCCCTGAGTGCTTCATAGCTTAGATACTCACGCAAATAGGAAGGATCTGAATACATATTATTTACAACAAATTCATCAAGCCCAAGAAGTGTCTGCCCGTCAACATATTTATCCAGCTTGATTCTGAAGCTGTACCGGTCCGATTCGCTGTTTGCAACAGATCTTAATGTCAGGTTGCCTTTTGTCCTGAAGCCTGCATTCTCTACAGTTACACCATCTACTGTAACGTTTGCACTTTTATATTCCTCGGCTAAGGGATCATCCAGGATGCTCTTCCAATCTTCCTCAGCTATTTCGACCTTGATATCGATAACACTGTCCCTTTCAAAAATCGCTTCATAACCGGCTGAGCTTCCTTTAGCCGCATTATCTGCAGCCTTTGAGCCTTCAACTGATGTTTCTGAGTTCAATGAACCGGCGGCATTTGCTATATAACCGGCTATTGATGCTACAGTCAGAAGTGCGCATACAAGTGCAACAGCTATTGTTTTCTTTACTCTCCCATTGTTCATTTTAATCTCCTCCATTTTTTAATATTCTTCCGATTCGGCACACATTGACAATGTAATGTTCAGATTGCCGTTCCTGCACCTTAGTGTGTCAAGCAATTCTTTTTGACTTGTTTCATTTTTCATGGTTACTGTATAAACAAGCTCATAGAGACTGCCCAGATTTGTAGTTTTAACCTTATTCAGTACATAGCCGGTAGTAAATTTCTCAAACACATCATCAAAGGCTCCCTCATAATCCAAATCTTCCGGTATTGCTATTTTGAGCTGCTTCTTTGAGGTGCTTGTTACTCCATAGTTGAAGAAATTCAGTATAACCATCAGCAGACAAAGAACAACTGTAAACAATATGGCATATGAAAAATATCCCACTCCGCAAGCAAGCCCTGCTGCCATTGTAAAAAGCACATAGGCAATATCCTTCGGATCCCCAGGTGCACTTCTGAATCTAATGATCGAGAAAGCCCCTGCAAGGCTGAATGCCCTTGCTACATTACTGCCTATCAAAAGTATGATCAATGCAATAACCATAGGTACCATAACCAATGTAAGAGAAAAGTTCCGGTTGTACCCGTTTTTACTGCAGGTTTTCATATAAGTCAGACTTATAAGCCCACCCAGGATAAAGGATACTATTATTGTCAATATTGCGCTTGCCAGCGATATTGCTGTGCTATCTGCGGCTGTGTTGAATATTGCTTCGAACATATATTTCGCTCCCCTTTCAATTTTCTGTTCTCCTGTATGATGTTCCGGTATTCCGTGCCGTATTTTGAAAAGCTTGTGCTAAAAACTTTATATTCAGAAAGCAGCTTTGACAACCATAATGGGATGCTGTTTTCCGCTTTGATTTCCATAAGCCACTGCTCATCCTCCAATAAAGGCTCTCCATAATCTCCGTCTTCAAGCTTCAAATCGTATCTTCTGGTTCTGATATTTCTATCAAAGGTAATTCTCAGACCGCGGTTTTCTCTGCTGAACAGTGCCTTTCTGTCATAAGCCAGGTAAAGCTTTGGTTCAAGCTCGTATATTTTCAGCATATACTCAATTTCATTAAGAACCTGTTTATTCATATAATCTTTAAATTCCGGCTTTATACCGGTGCTTACAAAAGCATATGCCTCCCCCAGCCTTAGAGCTGTTCTCCTTTTATTAACAAGCCCGTCAAACTTCTTCTTGATCTCCATGAACACTTTCCCATTGCTGTCAGGTACACCATATGCTCTTAGGCGAAGCTTTTCTTTGTACTTGGGCTTGGACAGGGAGCTTCTGATCAGATAATCATCCTTCGTGTCGTAATATATATTGCTTATCGTATAAAACCCATGGGTCTTATTGTATTCATCAAGCTCCATATAATCCGGCAATTTGCCGCAAACACCCTGATATGCAGCTGTGTTGAGTAAAAACTTCTTCTCATATCTGTTGAAAACTTCTACTGACATTTAAATCACCTCTTTTGTCTTAAACTTCTCTTTTCTGTTTCGTTGAATTCATTTTATAATTCAAACCTTAAACAAATCTTAAATGTTATAATTATTTCACCCGTTATTATTTAAGGTTTATTAAAGGTTGCCTATGTTATAATATGATTAAAAGATCCATAGCGGGGGTTTGACTATGAGAATATTGATTGTGGAAGATGAACTCCATCTTGCAGAAGCTTTAACCCAGATATTAAGGAAGAATAATTATACCGTTGATTCGGTCAACGATGGAGAATCCGGATTGGATAATGCTTTGAGCGGTATTTATGACTTGATAGTCCTGGACATAATGCTGCCTGAAATGGATGGCATAAGTATACTGAAGAATATAAGAAAAGAAGGTATTTCTACACCTGTCATACTTCTTACAGCCAAAGGGGACATCTCCGACAAAGTTGCCGGTCTTGACAGCGGTGCCGATGATTATTTGGCAAAACCCTTTGCAACAGAAGAACTGCTGGCAAGAATACGAGCCTTGTCAAGACGCAAGAGTGAAGTTTTACCGGATAATACTTTACAATATGGAGATATCGAATTAGCCCCGTCAACTCTCAAGCTGTCAAAAGGCAGCAAGGATGTGAAGCTTATTCTAAAGGAAAGTGAATTGCTGGAGCTTCTTATTTTGAGAAAAAACGCAGTTACATCCAAAGAATTGATAATTGAAAAGATATGGGGCTTTGATTCCGAAGTTGAATACAATCATGTGGAAGTCTATATTTCTTTTTTAAGAAAAAAGCTACTATTCCTGGATTCAATAGTATCTATCAATACCATTCGCGGAATAGGCTATGTATTGGAGGTAAAAGATTAGTGTTTACCAAGCTTAGGAACAGGTTTCTTATTCTCAACCTGATAATCATTTCTGTAATGATGCTATTTGCTTTTTCTTCTATCTACCTTATAACTTATAAAAATGTTCATGACAATATCAATATGGAATTGAACAGAATATCAGAATTCAACCGCAAACCAGACATAATTCCGGGACAGCCGCAGCCAAGCTTTGATAATGCGCCGCCCAGGGAGCGTTCGGTCTCCTTCACCATATTAACTGACAGCAATTGGAACACTCTATTTATCTCATCAATATTTGATATGGATGAAGAGTTCTATGATACCGCAAAAAACAATGCAGTATCTCAAAATACCCGTACCGGAGAAATAAAGCTTGATGGTAACTATTGGGCATTCATAATAAAGCCGGCTCCGGACGGTTACAGACTTGCATTTCTGGATATAACCCCCCGGCAAGGGATTCTGACAAATCTTGTTTATACTTTCCTGGTTGTAGCGTCTGTCATGTTGATTTTTATATTTTTCATCAGCAGATTCTTTGCCAACAAAGCAATAAAACCTGTTAAGGAGGCCTTTGACAAGCAAAAGCAGTTTATTGCCGATGCGTCCCACGAGCTGAAAACTCCACTGACCGTTATCAATACAAATGTTGATGTTCTGCTGTCCAATGGAGATGCAAACATAAACAGCCAGTCAAAATGGCTTCACTATATTAAATCCGAGGTGGAAAGGATGGCCAAACTAACCGGCGAACTTTTGTATCTGACACAATTGGATTACTCTGATGCCGGAATGATATATTCTGATTTTGATTTGAGTGAGACTGTGGAAAATGTGATTTTAACAATGGAAGCTGTGATTTTCGAAAATAACTTGACATTCAAATACGATGTTGAGTCAAGCCTGATATTTCATGGCAACAGTGAACAGCTTAAGCAGGTTGTTATGATATTACTGGACAATGCTGTGAAATATGCTTCCAGCAAAGGGATGGTAAGTATTGCCCTAAAGAAGAACAACAATAACATTTCCTTGTCTGTGGCCAATACCGGAGAAGGAATCTCTGAAGAACAAATAAATAAAATATTTGATAGATTTTATCGCACCGATAAATCCCGGACAAGGAAAAGCGGAGGCTACGGCCTTGGTCTGTCCATAGCCAAATCCATCATTGAACAGCATGGTGGAAAGATCTCTGCGAAAAGCAATATAAATGAAGGTACCACCTTCATTGTTGAACTGCCCCGCAGCAATCGTCAATAGGCTGAAAAAAAGGGACATCCTTTGTCCCTTATCTCCCATTATTGAACCTTTTATTTACTTTCCTTATATACCTTCCCAAGGCATAAATACCGTCATGAGGCTCACCGGTATAATTTGTCGACATATTCCCGCAGGTTGTGATCCGGTTGATACCTGCTGCATAGAAAATGCCGGACAGCTCATTGAAATCTTTATTGTTACAACTTAATCCCACTGTTTGCAAATAACCCTTATGAACTCTTAACAAGCCCAATATTTTCTCCCGTTTTATGGGCATTACCCAAATATTGCGAAAAAGAGGAGAAGCTTTCAATTCAGCAGTATAATCTACCATAACACTATATTGTTTTTGCTCATTTGTAATCAACCTTTTTTCCTTTAGTATTTCCTCCATCCTGACAAGCTCATGAATCCAGGTGATTTGTGCCTGTACATTTACCAGTCTGGCTGCTGGCGGGTATTGTCCGGCTGCAGCTTCAACATGCCTTGCCAATCTGTCCGCAAAATTGTCAAGCTCTTCAGAATTATCTGTCTCGTAAAAAACACATTGGGGCGAGCTGCAGTAAAGCTGGTCAGTCAGGCATATATCCAATGCCAGGCCATGCAAAGCTTCTTCATTCTTTTCTTCTTCTGCAAAATATGCAAAGCTCAGGCGGTGTCCCCACTCAATAATCGGCAATGATGGCGGAGCAAGCTGTCTGACGGCACTAATCGCTTCATCCGAACCCCATACCACAACCGCATTTGCCACTTCAACAAGTTTACTGATGACTTCACTATTCTTTGAAGATACATCAAGTACGTAGATATAAGGCTTTAACCGGGGTTCTATATTAATTAATTCCATTAGCAGCTTGGCTGACAATCCCCCTTCGTTCTCAGGCAGCTTCAAGATGTTTATATTTCCAGTCAAAAGTCCTTCTATAACACTAAAGGCAGAAAGCCCCAGAGTGTTTCCTGCACCAATATGCATGATTACTCCAAGAGGATGCCCCTTTTCTTCTATCCCCTCGCCGACTTGTTTCCACGTAAAAGGATCTTCGCCTAATTCAATATGTACTTTTTTTAGCAGAGCATCCCTTTTCAAGCTATCTACAGTTACTCTGACATACTCTTCCGACGCCCATTTGGGCACTCCCAGTTCAACAAGCTGTGCAGCAACCGCCTGTTGGTTGATATCCTTTGCCAAGGTATGTGCCGCTTCAATCACTACCTCCGGCAGCAGCGGCTCAAGCAACAAATCCTCTTGAATTATTTTCCCTAATTCATTGAGCCTATTGATAAAATCCTCTTTAAGAACAGGCTCCCCTCTGAAAATGTTATCCATTTTACTCTCCCTTCATATACTCAGAAGCAGCAACAGCACAGCTTCTTACTTTCACCGCCCCTGCCCTTCCAAGGATTTCAAAATAAGGAGTATCGATCCCACAGCCGCAGCCTTTGCCTTCTCTTAACACAGCCATATCTCCCATAACTATGGATGACACCGATACCGAGGAAACCAATGGACTGATAAAGCTCAGAAACCCGGGTTCATCAAAGCCCAGAGGTTCCAAGGATTTCACATCGCGTATAATTACCCTGCTCCAAATAGGCACATGCATGTGGTGATTTTTGCATTCCGGATAAGCAACACTGTGCTCTACCGCACTATAAAAATCACGGCAATTTTCAGCCGGAATACCAAGGAATTCCTCAACCAGGCTATATAATTCCTTTTTATCTACCATCATTTCATCGAATTTCTTCCAGCCACCGCCTGTAAGAACCAGAGATTTTTTATTCAGTTTCAATGGTTTCATTCCTGATTCCTTCATCATTTCCAAAAGCATATACAAATACGAAGGAAAGCCAAGGATTCTCACCGGCAGCTTCTGCCTGCCATACCGGTGAAAGGCATCTATTATTCCGAAATAATTGATTTCATAACGGTCCCCTATGGCTCTTAATGCGAATACTTTCTCTTTCGCCGGAGCAAAGCGTGTCATCCCAAGCGCAACCTTAACATTTCCCATATCATTGCCTTCTTTGGGTTCATAACCTAAAATAAGATAGTTCGCAGGAATTATCGAAATGAATCCATGATGCTTCATAGCATTAACGGCCATTCTGGTACCCAGTCTTATTGTCTCATTATCGAGAAATATCTGGCTTTTTTGCCCTTGTGTGCCTGAGGATGTGGCATGAACCTCAATCTCTTCTTTTTTTACACTGAGCACTTCGTGGTGTTTAAAAAAGTGTGCAGGAATTACCGGTATCTTTGCACAATCCTTTACCGACTCAATATTATCAATACAAAAACCACGTTCTTCCAGTAGCTTCTCATAAAACCCGCAATGAGTGCGATGGTGCTCGATGGATTCTCTCATCGCCTGCAAAAATAATGCTTCGCTGCCTTTATGATCATAGATTTTGTTATAAGAAAACAACTTCTCCCTTGCTGTCATCCCCTCTCCCCCTTTTCCATGCTTCTTTCATTTTATAATAATTCGAAGTTATTTGCACATATTTGTTTTTTTTGACTTCTCTCTGACTTGATCATGAAGGTATAAGCTTTAGTAAAATGCTAAAAATACAAATTAGTGTACTTACTATTAAATAATGCAAAATTAGCTTCAACGACTTGCTTATGTCATTCCGAGCGAAGCGAAGAATCTTATACCTATGAGTATGACCCGGACAAATATTCATAAGTATTCCTTTAGGGTCTTAGATCCTTCACTATGCTCAGGATGACATTCTCATTACTTTTTAGTAGGCACATTGCATGTATTCGTTTAAGCATTCTGTTTACTCTAGAAATAATAGAAAGCTGGTATATCAAATGGAGATATTCTCACGTCATGAATTGATAAGAACCAATGATGGATACACCTTGGTCCTATACGCTGACAAGCAAACAAGCGAATTTGCCGAAGACTTTTTCAGCATGCTTGACAGTAAAAGAAAAGAGCTGCAAAAAGATTCTCTGAATTATATCAAAAACTATATAAATGAAAATTGCCGCGGTATTAAAATAGATACCGTCAATATAATGCTTGGTTCCCTACTTGTTGCATCTATTGCATACGGCCCGGTTAATGCCTATACCTCATCAGTTCCTCCCGCAAGAAAGGTACATTTGAAACCCAATGCAACATATACTGTTAAATCCGGTGATACTTTATACCGTATCGCAGGTAAAGCAGGAACAACTGTAGATCAATTGAAGCTGCTGAACAACTTGATAAGTGATACGATATATCCCGGGCAAAAGCTTAGAACCAAAGAACAGAAAGGTAATAATACATCCAGGCCCCCAGTCACAACAACAAATAACTTGGTACTTGTCAATAAAACCCACAGTCTTCCTGCAGGTTATACTCCCAAAAACCTGACAGCTCCAAATGTACCATCCTCGAATAAATCCAAAACAAGGATGACACCGGAGGCTGCCGAAGCCCTTGAAGCCCTTTTTGCAAAAGCCGGACAGGAGGGCATAAAGCTGACTGCTATCTCAGGCTATCGTTCTTATGAACGTCAAAGTGCTATTTTTACATCCAATACCAGCAAATATGGCTCTGCAGTTGCAGCCAACCAGTTCAGTGCAAGACCCGGGCAAAGTGAACATCAGACCGGGCTGGCAATGGATATTAGCAGCCCATCAGTAAACTACACTCTTACCCAGTCTTATGCACAGACCCGTGAAGGAAAGTGGCTGAAGGAGAATGCACCGGGGTATGGATTTATAGTCCGTTATCCCAAGGGTAGGGAAAATATCACCGGCTATCAATTTGAACCTTGGCATATCCGCTATGTGGGAAAGAGTGCAGCACTTGAAATAGCAAGCAGGAATATTACGCTGGAAGAGTTCCTTGGAAAAACATAAGCATATGACTTGCCAAACCTGCCCCCTTACATCAGCGGGGCTAATAATCTGAGGACCAATCTGCCCAGTTTTCTATACCATTTAGTGCTTTTGCAGCACTCATAAGTAATTATCTGACAGGTTTCCAGTGTAAGAAGATAATCCTCTTTTACTTCTGATACACTTTTTGTATTGTACAGCCAGACACCACATTCGAAATGCAGGTACAGACTGCGATAATCCAGGTTAATCGTTCCGACTACAGCAAACATATCATCTACTACAAAGGTTTTCGAATGAATAAAACCAGGTGTATATTCATAAATGGAAACTTCACTTTCTATCAATATTTCATAATTAGAGCGTGATACTGAATGAACATACCATTTATCGGGAATATGAGGGGTTATGATACGGACGTCTACTCCCCTCTTTGCTGCCAGGCATAAAACTGTGGTCATTTCATTATCAAGAATCAGGTATGGTGTAGTTATATAAACATACCGCTCAGCTTTACCAATCAGATTCAGATAGACAGATTGACTTACAGCCTCGTCATCAAGAGGGCTGTCAGCAAAGGGTTGTATATAACCGTCGGTGGTAAAATGCCCGGTATTCCTGGAAGACGGCTTAAATGCCGTATAGTTCTCATCGGTATTTCTGAGGTAATTCCACATTGAGAGGAACATAACCGTCAGACTCCATACTGCATCACCGCGAATAACTATGGAGGAGTCCTTCCAGTAGCCATATTTTTCGTAAGCATTGATATATTCGTCTGCAAGGTTGATACCTCCGGTAAAACCCGTATGTCCGTCTATTACAGCAATCTTCCGGTGATCACGGTTATTCAGCCGGACAGTCATAACAGGCATAAAGGGATTAAACACACTGCATTTGATTCCCATTTTCTCCAGCTTCCTGTCATATCCGAAAGGTAAAGTAAGCAGACAACCTACATCATCATAGATAACACGCACCTCTACACCCTGTTTTACTTTTTCCTTCAGAATTTCCAAAATAGCATTCCACATAATCCCTTCCTGGATAATATAGTATTCAAGAAAAATATAGTGCTCTGCTTTTTTCAATTCCTCCAGCAAAATCTCAAATTTTTTCTCGCCGGGTGTCAGATATTCTGTCGTCGTATTGGTATAAACAGGGCAGGCTGAGTATCTCTCAATATATTTTGTTTGATTGGCAGCACCCCTGTTTTCCTGTTCAAGCTGTTGCAATATCCCCTGATCCTGACCAAGAGAATCTCTCATCTGCTTACTGATCTCCCACATCTTCTGTTTATTTCTTTTGCTGGATTTGTTCCCTCCCAGCATCAGATAAAACAACCCTCCAAAGATAGGGAAAACCATAATAGGAATGATCCATGCAAGCTTATAGGCAGGATAGCTCCTGCCGTTCAGAATCCAAAGCACAGCCAGGACACTGAGCAATGCACAGATGGAATAGAAATATACAAAAAAACTAGTAAATTTCCATATTACTATTATTAATGCTAAAGCCTGAATCAATATGGCTGCTCCAACTAAAAAAGCTCTGCTGATCAGTACCCTTATCAGTTTTTTCATAAACACCTCTCGCATGCTGTTAGTTTTGTCAGCTTGCCAATATTCTCATAAATTCATCGCCGGTTACAGTTTCCTTTTCCAAAAGATGTGAGGATAACAAGTGAAGCTTATCCATATTATCTTTCAATATATTAATTGCTCTTTCATGGGCATTCTTAATAATAGCTAATACTTCTCCGTCAATCTTCGCTGCTGTTTCCGAAGAACAGGTCGCGGAAGGATCTCCTCCGAGATATGGATTGGACAATGTCTCCAGGGCCATCATGTCAAAGGCCTTGCTCATACCCAGACGGGTTACCATAGCCCTTGCAATTTTTGTAGCCTGTTCAATATCATTGGCTGCACCTGAGGTATAGGTCCCGAAAACCAGCTCCTCTGCAGCACGGCCACCGGTAAAGGTAGCGATTTTATTAAGTGCCTCTTCCTTCGTCATCAACACATTTTCACTTTCCGATACCTGCATGGTATAGCCTAATGCTCCCGAAGTACGGGGTATTATTGTAATCTTGTGCACCGGTGCAGATTCAGTCTGCTTTGCAGCAACAATGGCATGGCCTATTTCATGGTAAGCAATAATTTGCTTTTCTTTTGGAGATATAACTGCACCTTTTTTCTGATACCCTGCAATTACAACCTCCACAGCTTCCTCGAGATCAATCTGCTCCACATATTTGCGTCCACACTTTACCGCTCTCAAGGCCCCCTCATTTATTATATTCGCAAGCTCAGCACCTGATGCACCTGAGGTTGCTCTTGCTATTTCATTAAAATCTATATCCTTGCCCAGCTTTATTTTCTTTGAATGTACCTTTAAAATAGCCTCACGTCCTGCAAGATCCGGCAACTCTACAGGAATACGGCGGTCAAACCTTCCGGGGCGGAGCAAAGCCTTGTCAAGAGAATCGGGTCTATTTGTCGCTGCAAGGATTACTACGCCCTTTTCTCCATTAAAACCATCCATTTCAGTCAATAATTGATTTAATGTCTGCTCCCTCTCATCATTACCGCCAATCCCTCCGTTATCACGTTTCTTACCAATAGTATCAATTTCATCTATAAATACGATACATGGGGCCTTTGCCTGGGCTTGTTTAAAAAGATCACGCACTCTTGCCGCGCCCATGCCCACAAACATCTCTACAAACTCAGAACCTGAAATTGAGAAAAACGGCACCTTTGATTCCCCTGCCACAGCCTTTGCAAGAAGTGTTTTACCAGTACCGGGAGGTCCTACAAGCAGTGCACCCTTTGGCATGATTGCCCCAATCTCCTTGTATTTCGCCGGATTATGCATAAAATCCACTATTTCAGTTAAAGCTTCCTTTGCTTCATCCTGCCCTGCCACATCCGAAAAGGTTTTGCCGGTCTGCGCTTCGACATATACTTTGGCGTTGCTCTTCCCAAAGGTCATAGCGTTTCCGCCCATTCTTTTCTGCATGGAGTTCGTCAATAACTGTCCGATTCCTATAAAGATAATAATTGGAAGTATCCATGACAAAATAAAATTCAGTAAAGGTGAATTTTCTTTTGGTATAACCTTGGAAAACTTAACCTGGGCAGAATGCAGGCGATTGACAAGCTCGGGATCATCCACACGGCCTGTCACAAATATGTTCTCACTGCCTGTTTCATCAAGCTCAGTAAATGCGATTTGGTTTTCTTGTATTTCAACAGCTTTTACTTTGCCCTTTTCAATTTGTGTCAGAAATGTGCCATAGTCTACCTGTGTGATCTGCTGCTTCAACATGGCTGGAAAGACAAAGGCATTTAACATCAGTACAATAATCAATGTAACAACATAAAAATATATAATTGGCTTTTTAGGGTTCTTTTCTTCCTTCATATTAATTCTCTCCGTTTATCAAATTTGAATTTATTTTTTTTCAACACAGTTTATTCTTTGCAATAACTCATTTAACTTCTGTAATCCCAGTATAATATCCTCAAAGGTCTCTTCTTTCTCATTTATTAAATGCTGTTTGATCTTGTCATTACACAATCTGTCTATCTCGGTCACAGTCTCTTTACCCAGCTTTGTGAGCACCACCCGGACCACTCTCTCATCCTCCCGGTTTCTTGCACGTTCCAATAGGCCCTGACCTTCAAGCTTCTTGCACATGGCAGAAACATTGGCTCCAGCAACACAGGTACTATCTGCCAGGCTCCCTATTGTATGAGTTCCATTCTGATGTAATTCCATGAGAATTCTGGTCTGCATCATTGTCAGCCCATGATTATCACTTACAGGACTGAATATGCAATTCATACTTTCTGCAATTTTCCTTGTATAATCCCAGACTATATTCTTGAACTCAGTTACCTCCATGATAATCCTCCATAAAGTATATTATATATACATTATATATAATATATCTTATATTTACAATAGACAATATGAATAATAAAGTGCGGGGTACGACTAAACGTCATGCCCCGCACTTATTTACAATAGAGTCAAAAAACTTTTTCAAATCTTCTTTTATTTCATTACTCAAATAGTGCCATCTTATACCTTGAATTGCGCCTTCCAGGCCACATAGCGCACTTAGTCAGGTATCCCCTTCGTGTAAATACAGCCTAATAAACGCTTCTTTACTTCCAGCTTTCACTAATACTTCAACATCATTAATCCCAACGTCCATAAGGCGTTTTTCCATTATACTGCCTATATTGGGCAGTCCACTAAGCCTTACCATAGTATAATCAAACCTTCCATGCCGGAAGCTTAGCCAGCATTCCCTTTGCTGCGTTCTGTGCCGCTTTTTCATCCAAGCCTTGAGTCTTTACAATAAATCCGGTCATAGACTCCAGCTTTTCCTCATAGGACTGCATTGTACCATCAGGCCTTGCGCAGTAAATGCAATAATCTCTTTTCTCATCACCCATAGCAAAATCCTTCTGAGTTTTCATTGGCATTCCACAAGCTATACACATCTTCATCCCAAACAACCCCTTTCTTCAATCTTTTCTGATCAGATTCATATAATGCTCCACCAGCTGTCCGCTATATCTTTCCAGCACTGAACCATCAGGTGCAAACAAATCTCCATTGATGAGATAATAATGGATCAATCCGATCCAGGTATTAAATAACAAATTAACAGGCATTCTACGTATTTTACAGGCTTCCATTTCACCTTCGGCTGCTTGAATCAGGTGAAAAGAAATAGCCGACTGTATCATGATCAAAGAATTGCGGGCACTTTCATGAAGCAAATGCCCTTCTGAAACCAATCTGGTATAAAAAGCCTCATATTCACCAATGCCTCTCAGATGGGCCTCAAGAAGCTCCTTCATCCCGCAATTACTGCTGACCAGCTCATGAAGCCGCTTGGTAATACGCATACCAAACTCATCAATTACTGCATCTAAAAGAATCTCACGTGTTGGAAAATGCGCAAATATAGTCCCATGGGCTACTTTTGCCGCATTTGCAATATCCGAAGTACGCGTAGCCACTAAACCGCCTTTTGCAAGTTGATACAATGCCACTTCGATAAGATGCTCCCTTGTTTGAAGCTTTTGCTTTCGTCTTTGTGTATCCGGCATCATTTTGACTCCTTACTCATTGAGTTTATACTCATTATATAAAATTTCTAATTCACTGTCAACTATAAACTTCGAAAACCGCTAAAAAAACAAATGAACTGCAGCCATATGGCTGCAGTTCATTTGCTCTATTACTATTTTTTGATTTCCCAAAAACAAACTTTCGGAGAAACTATTTTTTCCTCTTTTTTAAGCATTTTCATTACTTTGTCGACCTCTTTCCTGTCTATACCGGTTGCAGTTGCGATTTGTCCTGCGCTGACCGGCTTTTCGGCCTTGCTGAAAAAGTCCATTATTACCTCGTAATTATCCATTTTTTATCCTCCTTTTTTGATTTAAAGTGTTATTATTATACCATTTTTCTTATTATCAAAGCAATTGCCTCTTCATGACACCCACTTCAAATTCCTTTCCCACATCTTATTTATGATAATGTTTCATTAGAGGTTTTTTCTGTAAAGCTCCATATTTTTCTTAACCAGTTTTTCCTCCCAGATCATTTGCAGTAAAGCCAAGTCTTCTGTATAATCGGTTTTCGATTCGTCCTTGTCATATTCAAGATTCTCGAGAATTTCAATCGTAAAATTCCCCGAACCAAATTCCTTCCATTCCTTTTGCAGCTCCTTGTTAGGATGCATACCTGCTCCAAGTCTGACTTCGGCTCCATTCATCACGCCTCTTAAATCCTGGGTAGCTTGAATGTAACACTTATTATTGACTTTTGAACGGATTATAAATATTCCCATCTGGGGTTTCATTTGTTTATACTGCTGTTTTAATTCCTTTTTTCTATCCATCATATATCACCTTCTTTTTTTACCTCTTTATCTACAATCCAATATATACTGTTAATATCCCATCTCTTTCAATATCCTTGATAAGGTGCTCAAACGCTCGCCAATAAGCTCATCATCATTACTGAGAGCCTGACTGAACAGTCTAATATCCTCATCAAGCTTTTCATTGTCGGTACATACGGCCACTGTCATTGCATCACCCTGTAATCCCACTCTGTCAATAACCGGGTTTTCCGCATCATACAATTTCTCATGCCTGTAAGCCTCTCTGAAATGAAGCTTTGCCCTGCAAACAAGAATTGCCAGATCAAGCACACGGTGAAGCGGCAATTCCTCAGACTGCCTGGACCATTTTTCACCTGTGTGCCTCCACACCTTGGCTGAAATATCCACCTTGCCCCGGTCATTCCATTGAGCCAACCCCAAGGAAAGGCCCTTTGCATCAGTATTATAAGCATATCTGCCGTCAACATTTTCATAGTTGTCAGATACAATAACCGGCTTATGCTTTAAAGTCGTTGGTATTTTCATTGTTTTTACCTCCTATAAATTTATAATTCCCAAATTATTTATTTAGTAATTTAGTGATTTATTAGTTTAGTAATTTACTAAATCTATTATAGTTCTTCTAACACTCGATGTCAATACGTAGCACTAGAGTAATATCCCCCAATTTATACTGTTGATACTATCAGCTCCTCTTGCTTTTTAATTTAAAAAAGCCGATCAAAGTGCATTTCTACCTTGATCGGCATATTTTTTCTTTTACATCCTGGGGAGTATAATCTTAAAAGCAGCCCCATTGGGTAAAGCATTATAGGCTTCGATCCGGCCATTGTGACCAGTCACTATAGCCTTAGTAATGGCTAAACCTATACCAGTTCCACCTTTTTCACCTTTATAGAATCGTTCAAATACTTTATTTTCTTCCCCGTTTTGAAAGCCCTTTCCATCATCCATTATAATAATTTCAATATGATTATCATGAGCTTTCCAGTTCATTGTAATTTCTTCCTCAGCATATCGTATCCCATTGCTGAGTATATTAATGACAGCTCTCGTTAGCTTTTCTTTATCAAAATATCCTTCACAGGAGCAATCTCCTTCTACTTTAAGGTCTATACCTGCTGCATCAGCCAGAGCTTTAACACTTTTCACGCTCTGATTAATAATTTCCCGGAGGCTAACTGTTTCAAAATAAAACGTCTCTTCCACATTATCCAATTTAGCCAGATAAATCATTTCATCTACAATTGTCTTCAACCGCTTACTTTCATCAATAATAACATCTAGGCTTTCCTGAACTTCCTTTCCCTCAACAATCCCATCTTTAATGGCTTCTGCATAACCCTGTATTGACATTAAAGGAGTTTTCAATTCATGGGAAGTATTCTGAAGGAATGTCTTTTGCTGCACATCATACCTTTTTAACTTATGAACCATGGCTGAAAAGCACTCTGCCAGTTCCTCTATTTCATCACCGGTTTCAATTTTCAGTTCTTGTTGGTTATCCTTGAAAGAAAAATTGGTCATATAATGCTCTAACTTTCGAATGGGTTTGGTCAGTCCTCTTAGAAAAATCATGCCTAAAATCACAGCAATAGCTCCACCCATAATCAAGCTAAGAATCTGGGTTCTATTCATTAACCTGTTAATCCTATTGAGATCATGTATCTTAGTAAATAGAAAAACGTGCCCTTTTACCTCACCTTTTTTCGAGAGGATAGGTACCTGCTCTGTAACGTATTCTCTGGCTATTAATTTATTGTTATCGACGAGGGCCTGCATTACTTTCCTATCAGTTCCTTCTAAATTATTATAAACGACCTTCCTGTTATTATTTAAAACAACTACCTTTGAATCTATAAATTGCCCGCGAATACGCATTTCTCGTTTCGCTAAAAGATTCGGTCTGATTTCTCCGTCGAATATCGGTATTTTCTCTAGAGTGCTGGCTATGGCCTGGGCTTCTGTCCTCAATACTACCCTGGCTTCACTGATCAGGTATCTTTGAAGCAATACCCTGAAGGTGATACCCGTAACAATGAAAACAGTAAATAGGAGGATGAAATAGGTAAGTAATAGTTTTTTGCCAATCCTCATTTTAATCATCTATCCGATACCCATATCCCCATACAGTTGTGATCTCCAGGACAGACTCCACCTCAGCCAGCTTCTTACGTAACCTTTTGACCAAATCATCAATTACCCGTATATCTCCAAGGTAGTCATATCCCCATACCTTCTCCAGCAGCTGTTCTCTTGTGAAAGGCATGCATTTATTCCTGATCATAAACTCCAGCAGGTCATATTCCTTCGTTGTGAGCTTCAGTTCTGTACCATCCTTTTCTATATACCTTCTGTTACACTCAACCTTGATGTCTTTTACAATCAGTGCCTCAGCTTTGACCTGGCTGCTTTTTTCCAATCTTCTCATTATATTTTTTATTCGAACCACCAATTCACGAGGACTAAAAGGCTTTGAGAGATAATCATCCGCACCCAGCTCCAATCCCAAAATCCTATCAAGCTCCTCATCCCGGGCAGATACAAACACGATGGGAATCTCTATGCGTTTTCGAATTTCTTTACACAATTCCAAACCATCACCGCCAGGCATCATTATATCCAGCACCAGTAAATCAGGCTTCAAGCGATTGATTTCACTTACTACATTTTGTGCATTTTCAAAAACAGTAACCAAGAAACCCTCCTTTTCCAGATATTTACGAATTAAATCCCGTATATTTCGCTCATCATCTACTACAAAAATATGTTTCATGAGATTCACCTCCGTATTTCAATTATATCATTAATCCGTTTCCATGGACTATTTTCATTGTCTTTGTTATTAGAAATAATAAGGCGGATAACTGTTAATAAGTATCCGCCTTATAAGGTAAAGAGTTATGAAAGTATATCGATAATATTATCCAGCAATTCAATTTTCTCTTCTTTTTTGCCATTGATGTGACTGTGAATACCTATAAGCTTTTCAATCTCTGTATTGGCTTTTTCCATATCGTTGCTTTTCACCGCTTCTCTGAATGCTTTTCTCGTTACTGCAGCTTGTTCATAAAGTACCTTCATTTCATCATTTATTACTTTTATTTGTTGTCTTTCTTCCTTTGCCGCCTCTAAAGCTTCCTTATTTCCAGTTCCTCTTGCATTGATATAAAGGTCAATCAATTGATCCTGCTTTTCAATTACCTGTGCCCTGAGCTGATTTCTTTCTATTCTTAAGGTGTTAATTTGGTGTATTTCCTCTGTAAATTCCTTTAATCCCCTCATTCCAAATCTGCTTGCTGTTGCATGCTGTTCTTCCTCAAGAAAGTTTTCCGTCAGAGTATCCCCAGGCTCCTCTGCAAAAACAGCCATAGAGCTGCTTAAAACCAATAGACCGACTAAAAGCATTGTTATTATTTTTTTCATGTTTCATCTCTCCTTTTTATTTTGTTCTTTTTGTAGAACTTACAATCTTATTATAAAAAGAGATTTTGGAATAAAAGTGTTGAAATTATGTGAAAAGTATGTAAAATCGGTGTATTGTTTGCATCTATCTTATTTTAATATGCTTCCACTTTCCTGTTCTGAACCTGACGTATACGAACAGCCATCTGACAAACTGATCGATAAACACTGCTATCCATGCCCCTGTCAATTCATATCCAAGTATATTGACAAATATATATGCCAATACAACTCTGATTAATAATATTCCGACAAAGGTGCCTGCCAATGGCCAGAAAGTATCTCCTGCTCCTCTTAATCCCCCCGCTAATATAAGCTGAGACGACTGAAAAGGCTGAACAAATGCTATTATCTTCAAAGCTATAGAAGCACTTTCAATAATTGTGGGATCATTTGAGTATAATCCCACAATATGTGGTCCAAAGAAGAAGAATATAACAGCCATAAAAGTAGATATCATTGAACCGATCCTTCTAGTCTCCTTTGCATAGGCTTCAGCTTTTGAGAACTCGCAAGCCCCCAAGCTTCTTCCAACCAGTGAGGAAGCCGCTATTCCGAAAGCTTGACCCGGCTGAAAGGAAAGGCTCAATATACTAAGTGATATTTGGTGTGCTGCAAAAATGACCGTTCCTAGCCCTGCAACTGTTTTTGCGAATAAAAGTACACCTGTTCTTAAAACCATTTGTTCCAATGACGCAGGCATACCTATCTTCACCAGATTGTATATTATGTCTTTATCGAAACTGAAGGACTTTCGGATATTAAACTTAATAATACTTTTACCTTTTAAAATGTATCTGAATAAAAATATACTTGCAATTGCATTGGATAAAGCAGTAGATATACCTGCTCCGGTAATACCAAGCCTGGGAAATCCCAGCAAGCCGTATATAAGAAGTGCGTTACCGACAACATTCAGAAAATTCACCTTCAGATTTATCTTCATAGGTGTTTTGGTTTCACCAATACCCCTTAATGCTGCGGATATTGATAAATTAAAGGACTGGAAGATGAATCCCACCATAATGATTCTGAAGTAGTCCCTGCCTGCTTGCAAGGTATCTGCCTGTGCTCCCATAAACTTCATTATGGAATCTGTAAAAATTATTCCTAATGTGGATAAAGGAATTGCCAGCATTACCAAGCTTAATAGCATTACATGCTTTAAAGTGCTTTCTATTCTATCATTGCGGCCAGCACCCAGATATCTGGCAACCATGGCTGTTCCACCTACATTTAAAGCCTGAACAAGAGATAACCCTACAAACAAAGGCTGGTTTGTCATGCCTACTGCAGCAACGGAAGCGGCTGCCAGTGAATTATCACTTAATCTTCCAAGCATAATCATGTCTATCATACCAAAAAGTGCTCCCAGAAGAAGCTCCACAAGAACAGGCCATGCAATGCTAACCACATCAGCTCTTGTGGAGTTTTTTAACCATGTATTTAATTTATTTGCTTTTTCATCTTTTTTACATACCCCATCTATCATTTTCATTCTTCTTTCCAAATAATCTAGCAACACTAAATATTATAACATAATTTAACATAATATAATAAGTTATGGGTATATTCTCTGTAATCATGATCACCCATAAACAGGTGGTCATGATTAATAACATACCCCAGGCACTTATTTCACACATCAACAAAATTTTAATGAAATACCTCTTGACATAACAAATACAATTATCTATATTATAGTTAGAACTCTAACTATAAAGCGAGGATTGCTATGAGTAAACTGCTTTTAATATCAAAGCTGGGTATAGTGTTCCTTACATGGAAGCGAGCCCTTCAAAAGGAACTGGTCCCCCATAAGATAACCCTGAAGCAGCAATATGTATTGAGCCAGCTGGCAAAAAAGGAATATCTCTATCCTTCCAATATCGCCGATATGCTTTTTTGTGACCGGCCTACAGCAACGGTCATCATCAAGAACATGGAACGGATGAAATGGATCAGGAGGGAACAAGATGCGGAAAATGCCAAGATGGTCAGGATTTACATTACTGGGGAGGGAAAACAGAAGCTTGCTTCCCTGAAAGGTGCTTCTGGCCGGGAGGACATGACCCGCTACGACCCGCTCCAATGCCTCACCGAAGAGGAAAGGAACCAGCTGGATGTCCTGTTAACCAAAGTACTGTCTCACATAAAGACAAATGCAGATAATCAGGGATAATTTTTTTACATATATGATTAGAGTTCTAATCAAATTTATTATAATTAGGAGGTATTAAAATGAATAATTCTGAAAGCTTTTATACCGTGGTAGAAAAACGCCGGAGTGTCAGGAATTTCAAAGCTCAGAGCATTGAGCAGGAAAAGCTCGACAGGATACTTGAATGCGGCTTGAAGGCGCCCAGTCACAATCATATGCGGGAATGGCACTACATTCTCCTGAGGGATGAAGGAGTTAGAAAGGATATCCTGGAGAACAGCGGAGCCATCAACCGAAAATCGGACCGGCAATACCTGGACTCTTTGCTTGCCAATATGCATGATGAGAATCAGAGACAAGTATACTCCTATTCGGTCCCTATCCAGGAAAGGCTGCTGCTGACTGCCCCTGAAATACTCCTTGTATGCTTCGGGATGAACAGGAAGCTGCAGGAATGCGAAAGCCTCTACAACCTTAATAATTTCGCTTCTGCCTGGCTGGTCATAGAAAATATTCTGCTGGCTATGGCGGCGGAAGGTCTCTATGGTGTAACTATGGTTCCTTTCAGAACCGACAGGATAAAAAATATACTGGGAATGCCGGACAATATTGAGATTGCCACCTTTATACCCTTCGGATATCCGCAAAAGGAGCCTGCTCTTACACAAATCAAAAAAGAACTGAAGGATGTTGTCCATATTAACAAATGGTAATCCGGCATCAGCAAGTCAACTGCCGTGCGGTCATTATAGCTGCACGGCAGTTGAGATATAAGAAAATCCCACCATGCAGTTAAGTCAATCCTTTTACTATTTTTCTTCTAAAGATAAAGAATATAATAATCGTCAAAGCAATAATCCATAAGGTATATTGGAGAATATTACCCCAGCCGGCACTATTCACAACAATCTCTGTCAGCCCTATCGTGCTCCAGTACATCGGGGACCAGTACAAGAACACCTGCAGGTTTTCTGGCAGGACGACAGCACCTATAAAGGATGCGGATACAATAAGCAACAAAAACTTCATATTGGCTATGGCTGCTATTTGATTGCTGCTCAGAACTCCCATGAGGAAGCCCATGATGATGGCGACCAAAGAGCTGGCAACGGTCATTGCGAGGATCATCACAAGGTTTATATCCGTAATACCTGCTGCCCATAGGACAATAATGGTTTCCGCAACAGGAAGCAACAATCCTATAAGGCTTTTTCCCAGAATGAATTCCATTCTTCTCATAGGGCTGACACTTAGGGCACTCATTGTCTGTGATTCCTTCTCTTCAACAATATTCAACCCTATGACCATACCCGACAGTATAATTGCCAATACTATCAATGCGCTGGTACCGTAGACCGCAACAGAGGACATTCTTGCTCCAATGTCACTGAAGCTTGCAGCAATACCGGTAGTTTTTCCTTCAAGCTTATTCAGTATTTGCTGTGCTATATACCTTGAACTTTCCTTTTCATTTCCTTCTAATACAACGGTATATTTTCCGGCTGCATTTTCTGTAATCCCTACGATATCATCTATTTTATTGACTCTGTCTTCTATAGCAGACCTTCCCTTTAGAGCCTCCACTTTACCATATCTGTCAAAGGCCTCAAATACTTCAGAATTTAATTTCTCATCCAGGGCAAATTGAAAGGATATGGCATTTACACTGGGAATAAAGAAGCGTAAGCCAATAGCTATTATTACCGGAGCCAGAATGATATACAGCAGGAGAAAATCCCTTGCCCCGCTTTTTACATCTCTTTTAAAAATGGATAAGATTCTTTTCACTTAGATAGCACCTCCCTAATCCCTTAACAAACTGCGCTTATAGGATAAAACGGATAAACTGAACAGCACGGCGCTGACTATAAGCAACACCGCCATGCTTTCGTAAAATATGGCTGTATTTGTACCCGGAAAAATTGCTTCTCTTATGGCAAACATAAGACTGTAAGTCGGAATAATTGTCAAAACTCTTGGAGCAAAGCTCGGCATAAAATATGAAATCATAGGCGCTGTAAGCAATAAGCTGATCCCCAGGACCCATATCATAGCCTTTGATATATTATCAAAAAAGCTTGCTACAAACATGGCAACTGTAGAACTAAATAAACTGCCTGCTATTGTAATGCTTATCAACATGAACCAATTTGCTTCGGATCCCATTGTAAATACAGTAATCAATACAGTAGACAGTATACCTAGTGTAACTATTAATATCACTTTAGACCACAAATATTCTGCTATTCTACCCGGAGAAACCATGTAAGCTTTTATTGTCCCTTCATCTTTTTCCATAAATATCAGAGTTGCAAGGAATATGAAGCCCAGCATCACCGGTTCATTCAAAATCATGAGGGGGACAAAGCTCTTGTTAAAAGGAATTTTTCCATAATTAATTTCTTGCTTTAAAACTACAGTTTCAATATCAGGATTATTTAGTTGATCCAGATTCAACATGGACTCAAGGGACAGGACAAATGCATTTTTACTCTGCTCATTCTCATATCCCTGCAGGATGAATTCAAAGACAGGTTTATTCTGGTTTTGTTTAATAACCAGACCGACCGCTTCTTTATCTGCTTCTATCCCCTTTATGATCTCATCTTTTCCTGCCACTCTCCGGCTCCCGCCCTGCTTCTCAAGAAGCTGGGCAATTTGCAGGGTTTCCTTTGACTGCTCACCTTCAACCGCGTAAAGCATTCTGGTATCCATGTTCACTTGTTCCGGTATTAAGGAATTAGTAACAAATATCAATATAGCTGCAACGAATACAACAATCAGGAAAAAGAAATTCCTGAAGGCGATCTTGAAGTCCTTTTTTAGGAGTCCTAACAACCGTTTCATACTATTTCAGCTCCTTGCCGGTTATCTTTATGAAGATTTGCTCCAGAGTGGCTTCCTGGGTATGCATGGTTTCTATCTTTGCCTTTGAAACAAGTTCATTAATACGCTGTTTATGTTTTTCATCTGTTAAGGACAATAGCTCCTTCTTTAAAGCGCCACCTTCTCTATATTCAATATTCACAAAGCTTTCTCCATATTTTAGCTTTAAGCTTCTTGGAGAATCTATAGCACTTATCCTCCCATTTGTGATAAATGCAACCCTATCACACAATTCTTCTGCAATATGCATATTGTGGGTAGTTAAAAAGACAGTGGTGCCCTGCTGCTGTTTCTCCTTTATTATATCCTTTATAACACTTGTGGTAGTAGGATCAAGTCCGGAGGTAGGCTCATCCAGAAACCATATTTTAGGATTATTTATCATTGACCTGGTGAATACCAACCGCTGAAGCATGCCTTTTGAATAATCACCTGCTTTTTTATTGGCTGCCGTTTCCAATCCGACCATTTTCAAAAGCTTTAACGGGTCTGCCGTAGGCACATTGAACATTTCACTATAAAACCTCAGATTTTCTACCCCTGTAAGCTTTCTATACACATTCGGCATTTCAAAGGAAACACCTATTGAATTAAACAGGTCTCTTGTACTCTTCTTAATATCCTTATTATCAATGAAGCACTGCCCTTTTTGTATAGGCAGAAGGCCGGTAAGAATTTTCTGTGTCGTCGATTTTCCGGCCCCGCTAGGGCCTAAAAAGCCAAAAATCTCACCCTTGCTTATTTCAAAGCTTACATCCTTTACAGCATAATTTTCATCATTAGAATAGGAATGATACAAATTTTCAACCTTGATCATATTTTGCCTCCATTCATTACTCTTCGTCATCCATAGTGTTGTTTTTCCTTTGAGTCATTTTCTTTAGAATTTTAAGCTTAATTGGCAGCATGATTGCCGTCAATACAATACCCAAAACGATCCATCCCCATAATGGCATGTCCTTCACCTCCTTCCTTCTATTTTTTGAAGCCATTCTCAACAATGAATAACATTTTATCAACCTTATCCATAAGCTCATTTTTATCCTGTAATACTTCCTCATATTTCATATAGCTAAGCAGATAATCCAGGATAGAAATATTTAAATTTGTTATGATATATGCTCCAACCTTCGTATCTATATTGGGATTTACCTCACCTTTCTCCTTTGCCTTATCAATCAATAGCTCAAAAAACTGATTGCTTTTTTCAATATTCGTTCCCATTATTTCCTCTTTAAACTTTATGTCACTTTCCTTAATGAAGTTATTTGCTATACCTGCAAATTTAGGATTATCACTTGCAAACTCCAGACCTTTTACATATAGCTCCTTAATAATATCTATAAAATATAAATGCTCAAGATTGCCCAGGCAATCCATCAAATACTCCTGCTTTTTTGAGGCTGAGATTCCCAGAACATATTTGTACAAGTCTTTTTTATTTTCGAAATATTGGTACATGCTTCCTTTAGCGACACCGGCCTTCTCAGCAATTTTTGAAATACTTGCATTTACAAAGCTATTCTGGGAAAACTCATCAGTGGCTGTTTCCACAATCTTATTTCTTCTTTCTTCCGGTAAATTAAAAAATGTTTGCTTTGGCATAGATATTTTATTCCTCCTTTGGTGACTGGGTAGTCATATTGTGTGTAAAAAAAATTCAATTATCCCTAAAGGGATGTGACTGGGTAGTCATGTTGTATTAATATCATTATATGACTGCCCAGTCATATTGTCAAGATTTATTTATTCACTCAAAGAACTTATACAAAAAAGAGGAAAGAAGTCAGTTCAAATTGACCTCTTTCCTCTGTGCAGATTATTTATTGTTTATCTTCGGTTGGTTTAAGAGGATTGCTTTCCAGAATATCTTCCACTTCTTCAAATCCTGTGGGAAATGCATAGTTGTAACGGGCCGGAAGTGCAAAAACATAGTTTGTATTACGGGCAAGCTCCCTTGGCCCGACAGGTGCCGCACCTATATGGAACTCTCCCTGCTGCAGTAAATTCCATTGGGCAAGTGTGAATATCATTATTGGAATATCCTGTCGTGGGCTTTGAGAAGTCCATTGGGGATGTCTGATGCTAATTACCGGACCGGTTTCAGCAGTCTTGCCGCTTTCCGGGTTCTTTTGAGAGATTCCCTCCCATTTGTCATTTACTATCCTATGGTCTTTCCAACTCTCCGGCAAGGAAAAATCAAAGCCGTATTGAGTATTATTGTAGACAACCGGGCCGGTTTCCTCATAAGCACCAAGGGTAACACCGTCAATAAGCCAACCATTGCCGATTTCCTTTATTACAAGTGTAATAGGCCTTTTTGCAGCAATCCTGCCCCTAGCATTTTCAGTACCGGTTATTTCAATTATTTCACCTTTAACTTCGTATGCATATTCCGGTAATTCCCCGATGGTTAGAATTTCTATGCGGTCTGGCCATGGACTTGAAGTCAGCCTCCCCGGAGCATTAATAGGATCATTTATCCATTGGGCAAGAAGTGCTTCCGACACAAAATCACTGTAATTTTCTTGCATTCTCTTTTCCACAATATCTTTTGGGGCTTGCAGTGACACTGATTGCAGTTTGCTGCCAAAGCTCTCAACCAGAGCTGCAGCTGTCTCCCTATCAAATTCGTCTGTTTTCTGCTGCCCCTCTTCATTCAACTGAGCCTGATTCTCTGTACTCGTACAACTGAACAGAGATACACTTAACAATAAAGCAAGTACAAGCAATAATGGTCTCTTCATGTTGCTGCCTCCTGAAAAATCTCTTTGTGATTAATAGACGGAGACAGTGTATCTTTGGTTCCATTTGATATACTTTTTAGCAGCATAGCGGTTTCCAAATGTATTCCCAATTTCATTTTTTTTCTAAAAATTCTAATAAATCCAGTTCCATGATATAGCGGTCATGCCCTTTCCCATATTCATCGGTTTTTAATAAAATGGATTCAAAGCCTATCTTATCCTGATAGAGCTTGATAGCAGATTTATTTTCTACATCCACTGTTAAACTAAGCTTGTCAAAACCCTGTTCTGCTAAATTCTCAATAATTATCTTCATGAATTCATAACCAAAACCGTGTCCTCTGAATTCTTCGGCAATTGCATAGTCAAATAAGTAAGCCTTGTAAAAATCCTCCCAATCACGCATTAATATAGCCAACCCGATTATTTCCTTTTTTCCTTCTTTCTTTAATATATATACATTCCCATGTCTGATTTGGGGGACAAGCCCCCATTCATCCATACCCAGCTCTCCAAAAATATTGAGTCCAAAACTGACTATCCGGCGCAATAGCTTTAAATCGAAATCCTGCACAAGATACACTTTTAAAGCTTTGATATCCATTTCTAAATCCTTGACTACTTTATATGGCAATTTATCGATTTCTTCTAACATCAAATCCACTCCTTAATAATTAGTTTTTTCTTTCTATAGCCGGATTGAACGCACAAAAGTTTTTACATTCCTCAGTAGTTTTCCCAATAATATACGACCTTTATTAAATTAATTTGCATCTTTTTTATAGTTAAGCAAAGGACACAGGTTCAGTTCATCCCCGTGTCCCTTGCTTGGTGATCATTCATACCTGTTTTTCAAGTTTCGTCCACATATTCAAAGCATAAATAATCTTCTAATTCTTAATTTCTACTTTTTCTCCATCCTTCAAATCGCCATTCCCGACTATAACGATCTGTTCTCCTGTTTCAAGGCCTTGAAGAACTTCGTAATATTCTTTTTCGGAAAAGCCTAGTTTGATTGCTCTTTTTACTGCCTTCCCAGACTTGGCAACAAATGCATAATAGCTGCCGCTTTCCTGGAGCACTGCTTCCTTAGGTATTGCCAAAGCATTTTTGTGGGAATCGGTGACAATCTCCATCGTGCCAAACATTCCTGCTTTTATGAGGTTATCCTTGTTCTCAATTTCCACTTTTACCGGATAAGTACTGGTTTTCTCATCCAAAGCAGGACTTATATTTGTAAGTTTACCGACAAAGGAATGACCCGATAATGCATCGATTGTGACAGCTACCTCCTGCCCCTCCTTCAAGCTCCCGATGCTTTGTTCCGAAACACCGCTCTCCAGATAGACAGTGTCTAGATTTACGACTGAAAATACCGGAGTTCCCGGTGCAGCATTTTCACCTACAGAAGCACTTCGGCTTACCACGATTCCCGAAATAGGAGAAAGTACGGAGGTATCATTGTAATTTTCCTTTGCCATCTGATAGTCATTTTGGGCTATTTTCAATGCAATTTCCGCGCCCTGTACATCAAACCCATGATTCCTTTCTACCTGAGACAGATTGGATTTTGCACTTTCAAACTGCTCTTTTATCAGGTTATACTGAGATTCCCATTGTTCAAATTCAGCTTGGGATATGACCGATGAATCGTATAAGCTTTTTGTCCGGTAATACTCTTTTTCACTTGAATCATAGTTTATCTTCGCGGTATTATATTGTGTCCGTGCAAGTTCTATCTGCTGCGGACCCAATTTGCTGTCCTTACCGTAGTCCTTAAGCCGCTCCAAGGTAATCTGAGCGTTTTTTAACCCTGCAGCAGCCTTTTCATATTGCAGTTCGTAAACCGTGTCATCTATTTTACAAAGCAGATCTCCCAGCTTGACCCGACTACCCATATCTGCCTTGACTGTCAGCACCGTTCCACTAACCTTCGCAGTTACAAGCGCACTTTCTTTAGGCTGTATTTTTCCGGGAAGGACCAGTTTATTCCCGAAATCCATTGTCTTTACTTCAGTTGTTTTTACATACTTTATCTTCTCTTCCGATGTTCCTGATGCAGGCACATCTTTTTTTGCACAGCCTGCGAATAGAAAAACCGGAATCAATATCAGCACTAAAAGCTTTTTCATAAATTCATCTCCTTTTTGGATAAAAATCCGCTCCCTATTTCTTTAGCTCTATCAATTATTGTATATAGAACCGGTATTACGACAAGTGTTAACAGCGTCGACACACTAAGCCCGAACATCAGTCCATAACCCATGGAAGCAAAGAAAGGCTGCTTTAAAGTCATGGGCAATATTCCGCCAATAGTTGTAATAGTGGTAGCCATAACCGGCTTGAACCGTGTGATCCCAGTCTCTTTAACAGCATCAATCACCGAATAGCCTTTTTTTCTTAAGTAATTGATATAATCCACCAAAACAATGGCATTATTAACAGCTATTCCGACTAAAGCAACAACCCCTATAAAAGCCAGGAAGTCGAATTTATGGCCTGTAATGGCCAATCCCGGCATAACTCCTATCAAAGCAAGTGGTACGGTAAACAATATGATCAGCGGCTGTGACAGCGAGTTAAACTGCGTCGCCAGTATGAGATAAACCAAAATCGCTGCAATTATCATATTGGTGAACATATCAGTGAAGCTTTCCTCCATATCTTCCATCTCACCGCCATACTCGATGATTACACCTTCGGGCAGGGGATAATCCGATACTGCCTTCTTAAATGCCTCAAGCACTTCTCCTGCCGTTATATTGGTATCAATATTTGCCGACACGGAAATAAGTCTTTTCATGTCTTCATGCCTGATGGCATTAAGGCTCTCACTATCAACAATTTCCGCTACTTGTGAAAATGGAACCGCCTGCCCGCTGCGTGAGTAAAAGTAAAGATTCCTTATATCTTCAACAGTCTTCAATCGTTCTTTCGTCGTCCTTATGACCACATCAATCTCGTCCTGGTTACTTCTGAAGGTTGTCGCTGTCAAACCGTAAATGGCGTTTCTCACACCAAATGCAATGGTCATATCGTTGAGCCCTAAAGCAGCAGCTTTCGCCTTGTTTACCCGAACCTGAAGCTCCGGGGCACCAATATTGATTCCATCCTCAATATCCCTTGTACCCTGAATGGCTTCCAATCTTAGGGCATATTCCTTCGCAACCTGTTTTAAATCCTCCAGATTCTCCCCTTTGATACGGATATATATCGGCGTGCCGGTAGGAGGACCCGTTACCAGCTCTTGTACCTTAATTTCCGCACCGGGGATGTTCTTCAGCATTTCCCTGAACTCTTCAGCCAGCTGCATGCTGGTCTTTTCCCTATAATCCTTCTCATACAAGTCTATAGTAATCCTCGCTAAATTGGGTGTACTTCCCGAGTTAGCAGAAAAATCATTTAAGCTGTCTGCACCATATGCTCCGATATTGGATACGAAGCTCTTTATTTCAGTATACTTAAAGAGTCTTTTTTCAACTTCCTCCGCAAGGACTGATGTACTTTCCAGGGTAGTTCCCTTTGGCGCATTTATATCTATATACAAACGTGTACTATCTGTTGCTCCGAACATTTCGACCTTCAATATTCCAAGGGGTATAAGCAGCATGCTGGAAACAAACAAAATAATTGAAATACCTATAACCACAAGCTTCCTTTTCCTGCTGCTGAGAATCCAGTATAATTTTTCTCCATACCAATCGATCAAAGGATGCTTATTATCCTTCCTGCTTCGGTATAGCTTAAGATACATCAATACCGCAAATACAATACCGAACAGCCATGACAAAATACCAAACTCAAAGGCTCCGGTATTGCTGTATTTAAAGGAGTACATCCCTAGAATAAACACAATAATTATGGACAGCATTTTACCATATTTCTTGATGTAAGGATGCTCTTTTTTCTTACGGGAGCTATGCTGCTGTTTGAGAAGCCTTGAGCTGAGGATGGGTGTTACTGTCAGTGCAATGAACAACGATGCACTCAGCGCAAATATAACAACCTTCGGGATATCTCTTATAAAATCTCCCATAATCCCTGCCGTCAGTATAAGTGGAAAAAATGCCGCCAGAGTTGTTAACGTCGAAGAAGCAACAGCAGGTGCTATTTGATTGGTCCCAGCTTCTGCCGCCAATTCAGAATCCACACCCATAAGCCGGAGCCGGTCGATATTCTCCATGATGACAACACCGTTGTCCACCAGCATACCCACTGACAAAACGAGTGAAAACAACGATACCGTATTAAAGGTAATCCCGGATACATTCATCAAACCCAGAGTTGACAGAATAGCGAGGGGAATGACGAAGGAAACTATAATGGATTCCCTGAGGCCTATAAACAGGAAAAGCACCATGATAACAAGAAATAATCCGGATTGCGCATTATTGATTACGGTACCCAGTTCATCCTGTACATAAACGGAGGTATCTCCGCTGATTTCCACTTGGAGGTTCTCGGGATACACAATGCCTTTTTTGCTTTCCAGCATGTTTCTAATATCCTTGCTGATTTTAATGACATCGCCGGCTTCTTTTTTCTTAACGGATAAAGCAACTGTCTTTTGAGTTCCCGGCTTGTCACTTCCAAGCTCCACTGCCATCCTGGAATAAGATTCAGCATCCTTGTATCCGTCTTCAACTTTTGCAATATCACCCAAAAGCAGCGGGCTGCTGTCGATATAAGAAACAATAACATGCTTAAGCTGCTCCGCCTCAATATACTGCCCTACCGTTCTAATGTTGTACTGCTTATTGTCCAAGGTTATGTTCCCGCCTGGGAAGTTGATATTGGATTGTGAGATCGCTGCACTGATCTGGTCAAGTGACAGATTGTAGACAGCAAGCTTCTGTGGATCAACTGTTATTTTGATTTCCCTCTCCAGCCCGCCGATTATCTCAACATCGGAAACATGATTGATTTTCTCCAGTTCATCCTTAATCTTTTCAGCCGTCTTTTTAAGCTGGGCAAAATCATATTCACCTGCCAGATTGATAATCATAATAGGTGTATTATTGGTCTTAAAATCCGAAACCTCCGGTATGTCAGCACCATCCGGCAGATCAGGCTGAACGGCTGCAACCTTATCACGAACCTTTTGTATCATCTCATCCATGTCGACACCCGTCTCGAATTCTATAAAGACCATAGAATACCCTAATCCGGAGCTGGAGCTCATATTTTTGACATTCTCCAATTCATCAAGCTTTTTCTCAAGCTTGTTGGTTACAAGAAATTCTACTTCCTCCGGTGAAGCCCCATTGTATGTCGTTAGCACCATTCCATAAGGAATGACGACTTTTGGATTGACTTCTCTGGGAAGCTCATTATAAGCTGTAACACCCCAAATAATAAGCATCAAAATAATCAGGTAAATCAGCCGGTGTCTTTTAATAAAGAAGGAAGCCCATTTCCCTAGGAAATTATATTGATCTTGTAGTTCCAAGATTACATCCGTCCCGTTTTTTTTGTCCTGTATCATGTTTTTGACCACCTCTCTTTCTGCATTCATGAAAAAGTACGCAATATTTTGAAATAAGTCTGATGGTTCAGAAATTCTAATCAAATTCTAATCTAACCATGATGCCTCCGTCTCCATGTCTCATGGCAAAAAGAAAAGTCAATAAAGCTTAATTTCACATTTATTGACTGTTTATCTATTATATTTATTTGATTGTATTAATATATCTAAGAACGGGTTCCGACAAGTCTATCCTGGCTTTCTTCGTACCGAGCATTTTATTAATCAAGTCCTCATAAAACAATACATTTCTTCCAATATCCTCAAAACCCATGGGTTTTGATTCATTGCTCACAAGCATTCTCATGATTGATTCCTTCAACCGGTTTACAAGATATATGTACATTTCAGCCGATTCCTCAAGGTATACCGTATCAAATACTCCCTCATCCACTCCCTGTTTGATCAGACCTGTGTATAGAGGTTTTGCCCTTCCCATTACATTCTCAATGATCTTGCCTGACAACAGGCTGTTTTCCTCGCTTGTCATCATTTTATTACTTTTTATTGCACTGCTGATATTTTCTATTTTTATTTCATATATCTCGTGAATAATACTGTTGAACTTCTCCACAGCACCTGTTTCCATACCGGCACATATGCTTTCCACTATGGAAACAATCCTTTCCGCCTGCTGCAATGCCAATTCCTTGAAAATATCCTCCTTGGATTTGAAATAGTAATAAAACGAGCCTTTTGTCACTCCTACTTTGGCCAGGATGTCATTTATCGTAGTCTTCTCATATCCTTTTTCATAGAATATCTCCAGTGCAGCATCGAGAAATTCCCGTTTTCTTACGTCCCCTTCTTTAGAAATCCACATATACCCTCCGTATTAATCATTAATCTCAGCTTACATCTCTCATTTCAGCATTACCAGTATAGAAACAGTTGCTGCCTTAATATACCGTAGTACTGACATACTTATAGTATACATCTTTTTTTTGCTTAATCAACAATTAATAATTAAACTCAGATTCAAGCTTAAGCAAGAAAGCAGCCGTAACCGGCTGCTTTTTAGAATTACTGCAATTTTATTCACTTTAACTTTCTTGCAATTGCTTTTTTTACCTTTTCTACTATATTCTCTGCAGTCAGTCCGAATTTTTCTTTCAAGTAGTCTTCAGGACCAACTTCACCAAATACATCCTGCACTCCCACTCTTTCTAAAGGCACAGGAACATTCTCAGACAACACTTCAGCAACTGCCGAACCAAGGCCGTTTATTATATTGTGGTTTTCTGCAGTTACTACCGCCCCTGTTTCCTTTGCACAGGCAATTACTGCATCCTTATCAATCGGTTTCAATGTGAACATATTTACCACTTTTACCGATATGCCTTTTTCTGCAAGGATTCCGGCAGCTTTAAGAGCTTCCGCAACCATTATTCCGGTTGCGATTATAGCAGCATCCTTGCCTTCACGCAGTGTTACCGCCTTGCCTATTTCAAAGCTTGAGCCTTCTTCATATATTTTTACGGCATTTTTCCTGAGCAGTCTTATATAGAATACCCCATAAATATCTGACACCTGTTTTACCAGATCACTGAGCATAACTGTGTCAACCGGCTCCAGAATTGTCATTTCCGGAATGTTTCTCATTATACCAATATCTTCAAGAGGCATGTGAGTACCGCCATTGAATGCTGCTGTTACTCCGGGATCGCTTCCTATTATTTTTACGTTAAGCTTTGCATATGCACAGGACATAAACACCTGATCAAAGCATCTTCTTGATGCAAAAGGTCCGAAAGAATGGGCATATGGAACTTTTCCGGTTGCCGATAAGCCGGCTGCAACCCCAATCATGTTTGCTTCCTGTATGCCGCAATTGAAGGTCCTTTCAGGATATGCCTTCCAAAACTTAACCATACCCATTGAGCTCATCAAATCAGCATCAAGTACAACTATGCTGTCATCCTCCTTGGCCATTTCCATAAGAGTCTGGCAGTACACATCTCTCATTGCTGCAGCTTCTTTTACATTTTCTTTGGCTATCTTTATACTCATAATTCCACCACCTTGCGTTCCAGCTCTTCTATAGCCTTATCTGCCTGAGATGCTTCTATGACCATATGGTGATTGGCCTCTGCATTCTCAGCAAAATAGCAGCCTTTCCCCTTAATTGTATCCAATACTATTACAGATGGTTTTCCCTTTGTATTTTTTGCTTCCTGTATAGCATTGTAGATTTGTTCAACATCCGCACCATCTACTCTCTGTGCATGCCAATGGAAGGATTCGAATTTTGCTTTAATATCCCCAAGATCATTTACATCCTTGGTGTAACCGTCCAATTGCTTCTTGTTTTCATCTACAAAGGCAATCAGATTATCAAGCTTCTGGTGTGCTGCAAATAATGCCCCTTCCCATACCTGTCCTTCATCACACTCTCCGTCACCGATTATCAGGTAAGTATAGTTTGCTTTCTTATCCAGACGGTTGCCCAGTGCTGCTCCTATTGCTGTAGATACTCCCTGGCCAAGGGAACCGGTGGTCATATCTATTCCTACCGTTTTATTCCTGTCACAGTGGCTTGGAAGATTCGTGCCCGGCTTGTTCAAGGTCAAAAGCTCTTCTAAAGGGAAATAGCCCTTAAGTGCCAGTGTTGCATATACTGCCGGACCTGCATGCCCTTTAGACACCACCAGCCAATCCCTGTCATCCCACCTGGGAGCTTCCGGGTCAATATTCATCACTTCACCATACAGAACTGCCAATGTATCTATTATAGACATTGATCCGCCTACATGTCCAAAGCCCAGGGCTCTGAATTCCTTCATTGTTTCAAGCCTGATCCTGGCTGCGAATTTTTCAAGTTCTTTTTTCATTTTCTCATTCATATATATCACTTCTCATCCATTTATTTTTTTTCATAGGCTTTTTCCATCGCTTCAATCAACGGCAGTTTTTTGCCTGACAGGAACCTGACCATGGCTCCGCCTGCTGTGCAGACGTAGCTTATTCTGCTTAGATCAATAAACCTGGACGCCGCATTGACTGTGTCACCGCCTCCGATTACGGAGTATCCCGGTGCTTCTGCTATGGCATTCCATATTTCCTTTGTACCTGCTTCAAATATCTTGTTTTCATAGACGCCGGCAGGACCGTTGACAAAAATTGTTCCTGCCTCATTGAGGATTTTTCTGTATTTCTCAATAGTCCTTGTGCCAATATCCATATATACTTCTTCCCTTGGCAGCTCTTCCACCGGTATTTCCACTCTCGTGCCGTCCTTCTCATAAGCCAGATCCACCGGCACCTCAATCTTGCCGGGATATTCCTTCAGATACTCCTTTGCCGGCTCTACAAAGAGGTGCAGCTCCTTATCCTTCAGGAACCTTTCCTTTTTGCTGCCAAGCTGTCTGCCCATTGCCCAAAGCATGATCTCGCCGGTTATGCCGCAGGCCAGGATCTTATCTGCAGTTCCGTTCTGCAGCACCTGCTTCATCATTCCGAAGGCATCGGATATCTTGGCACCGCCCAGTACAAACACCGAGGGCGACCTTGGTGCCTTCATTACAGTTGACAAAGCACCGTACTCCTCCATCAGCTGCCTGCCGCCTGCTGTAAGCAGAAGCTCCTGGAAAGCAACCATGGAAGGTGCATTCCTGTGTGCTGCTGCAAAAGCATCATTGACATAATAGTCAAAAAGTGGTGCCAGACTTCTGATCAGGTAGGTATCCAACATTTCTTCCGCCTTCAGCTTGACGGCGTTTTCAAAGGTGGATATTTCTTCACACAGATAACGGAGGTTACCAAGGAGTATTGCCTCTCCCGGCTTTAGTGCCTTGACGGCAGCCTGTGCTGCCGGTCCGCATACATCGTCGATATATCTGACTTCCTTTCCCAGATATGCAGAAAGCTTCTCGGCATGCTCATGCATCGGTATCAGATTCTGATAATCCAGAGTGTCTCCCTGATGAGCGATAATAGCCAGCTTGGCGCCTTTGTCCAGTATATCCCGGATTGTCGGTATACTGGCCTTGATCCGATTGTAATTGGCGATCTTCCTGGTTGCCGGGTCAATAGGGGAGTTGATGTCCGGCCTCAAAAGCACCGTCTTGTCATTATAATCAAATTCATCAATAGCTCTGATACGGATGGTACTCTTTACTTCCATTTTCCCAGCCCCAGATATTTATTTGTTTCCCCTACACCGGCCAATCTGTCTGCCTGCATCCCCATTGCAGCACGGATTCCGTCCATTGTTTCGGGGATGGTAACGGATTCCTGCGGAATATTGATGGCATACATGATATCATTACCGGTTTCAACAATAGATTCTTCCCATAATGCGATTTCATACATGTCACCTCTTGGATTGCCCAGATCTCTTGCATATCTGAAGAGTGATGCATTACCTAAGAAACCATCGGCTATTCTGACTATTCTGATTCTGTCATGACCTCCGAAAGCTTCCAGGGCCATTTCTTTTGTGATCTTATTCTTCCCTGTTGCAACAACTGTGATAATATGACCGTGTGTAACCGGCGTGTGTACAAGTATGCCGGTAGCATTTACATGGGGCATGATGGACATAAGGTCCACAGCCTGGTGGCTGGGTGCTTTGTCAATCTGCAGTGCGTTGGTCAAGCCTCTGTGATAGTCTCCGGGGTCAGCCACTCTTCTGATAATTGTAATAGCAACTCTTTCAATTCCATAAGCTCTGTCAAGACAATCAACCGACCGGATCAAACCTGTCGTATTGCAGGAGGTCAGCTTCAGAAACTGCTTATTGAGACCCTGCTCATAGTTTGCATAACCATGGAAGAATACATCTGCGACGCTGTTCTTTTCTCCACCCTGGAATATTGCTTTCTTGCCGAGCTTTGCATAAAGCTCCTTGTTCTTTGCGCCTACACCCGCACTGGTAGCATCCAGCATAATGTCAACGCTCTGAACCAATTCCTCCATTGTTCCTGATATCGGGATACCCAGTTCATCGAACTGTGCCTTATTGTCGGGAGCTGCCAGATACAAATTATACGGCATGCCCTTTTCTTTTAATGCTCTGACTGCCAGTGTCGGGGATACATCTGCAATCCCTACCAGCTGCATATCCTTCTGTAATGCGACACCGTCGGCCAATCTCTGACCTATGACACCGTAACCTGCTACGCCTACTTTAATCATTATTTTCCCTCCTGAATTTCTAATTTATAATAGTTACATTTTCCTAGACCGGTAGAATTATCCTACAAAAGGCAATGTTGATCCGCCGTAAGGCATAACAATTACTTTTGCGTCACTGCCCAATGCTTCGAAGGCACTGTCCAAAGCCTTATCTACGCTGTTATACGGTTCAAGGAAAATGCTCTTTACAAAAGCCTCATCCAAATCGGATACAAGAAATACCTTTGCTTTCTTCAGCACCATTCCAATAGCTGCCGCCTTATGGCCGCCCAACACAAAATTCTTTTGTATGTTTGCAATCATCTCCTCTGATGAAGCGGAAGTCGTCATCCATTGCTCGAACACATGCTCACCCAGGCCTTCCTTGCAAGAGGCCGCCAGAATGATGATACCCCCATCCCTGACTGCGTGTTTTGCATTATCAAGTGCTTTTTGCGCCTGATACAAATTGATATCCTTCGGATATCCCCCTGCCGATACCAATACGATGTCGGCAGCCTCCGGCATCCGTACCTTATACAATTTATCCAGGAACCGGCAGCCTTCTCTGTGTGCATCAATGTAATGCCCTGCAACAGCCTTGATAATGGTCTTCTTTTCATTCAGCACCACATTGACAATAAAATCGATAGCTATCAAATCCGCCACCTCGTCGATATCCTTACGGACCGGATTGTCCTCAATGGCTCCTGCTTTAGCCTCATCCCTGACCATCATACTGTGGTTTTTCTGGATGGCATCCCTGGTGCAGACCCCGGGCAGGATGGCTTTTGCACCGCCGCTGTAGCCTGCAAAGTAGTGATATTCTATATTGCCCAGACAGATTCTTCGGTCTGCTTCAACAACCGGTCTGAATACACTGACCGGGGTGCCGCAGGTAGTAATACCCAAATCTACACAGTCATCGACATCCAGATCGATACACTCCACCCGCTCATATACCGTTTCTCCAACCAGGTATTTCATTTCCTCCACCGTATGCTTGCGGTGGCTGCCCAATGCGAATATCACTTGTATGTCCGAATCGGCCACTCCTGCTTGGTTCAACTCTTCCAGCACCACCGGCAGCACGATTTTACCGGGCATGGGTCTTGTAATGTCGCTGGTTATAATCGCAACCTTTTCCCCTGCTTTCACGACATCCTTGAGCCTGGCGGAAGAAATGGGGTTTTCCATTGCCCGCCTGACTTCATCCTGTCCGGTCTTTAAAGCTTCAACCTCATTGGGCATCAATATGCCCAGCAGGTTTTCATCCTTAATATCAAGCTCCACATTCTGTTTTCCAAAGCCCAACGTAACTTGCATTCCGTTACCTCCTCCGATCATTACAGCCTTGCTGCTCCCGATGCTTTTGCGGCTTTTGCCACGGCTTCCGCCACCGACTTGCCCACTCTCTGGTCAAAGGGCAGCGGGAGGATGTATTCTTCATTAAGCTCATCATCACTGACCAACCCTGCCAGAGCTTCGGCAGCCGCAATTTTCATTTCATCATTGATATCCTTTGCTCTTACATCCAGAGCTCCTCTGAAAATACCCGGGAAAGCCAGGACATTATTGATCTGGTTTGCAAAGTCGGAACGACCTGTGCCAACTACCTTTGCCCCTGCTTCTTTTGCAAGCTCCGGCATGATTTCCGGCACCGGATTGGCCATTGCAAAAACAATTGCATCCTTCGCCATGGATTTCACCATGTCCGGTGTAACCATTCCGGGAGCCGATACGCCGATAAACACATCAGCGCCGGTAAGCACATCTGCCAGACTTCCCTTCTTCTTCTCCAGATTGGAAATTCCAGCCATAAGTATCTTTTCGTCATTGAGATTTTCTCTGCCTTCATAAATGGCGCCTTTTGTATCACAGAGAATGACCTTCTTTAGTCCCATACTCATCAAAAGCTTGGTAATGGCTATACCGGCAGCACCTGAGCCGTTGACCACCACTTCAATATCTTTTATACCCTTTTTGACTAATTTCAAGGCATTAATCATGGCAGCAAGAACAACCACTGCCGTACCATGCTGGTCATCGTGAAAAATCGGAATATCACATTCCGCTTTTAGCCTTCTTTCGATTTCAAAGCACCTTGGGGCTGAAATATCCTCCAGGTTGACACCACCAAAGCTTCCGGCCAAAAGCTTTACTGTATTGACGATGTCGCCGACTTCCTTGGATCGGATGCAAAGGGGAAAGGCATCAACATCACCAAAGGTCTTGAAGAGGACACATTTGCCTTCCATAACCGGCATTGCCGATTCTGGCCCGATATCTCCAAGGCCTAATACAGCAGTGCCGTCGGTTACGACCGCAACTAAATTCCAGCGCCTTGTCAGTTCATAGGACAGGTCTGCATTCTTCTGTATCGCAAGGCAAGGCTCCGCAACTCCCGGGGTATATGCTGTCGATAAATCGTATTTTGAGGCTACCGGTACAGTGCTAATAACCTCAATCTTCCCTTTCCATTTTTTGTGCAGTTTTAAAGATTCTTCTTGTATTGTCATTTCTCTTCTCCTTTACTTACTTGTCTCCTTAATATTATCACTAAAATATCCGTTTTAAAACAAAAAGTGGAAATTACCTCGACATTATGCTGACCTACCACGGGTAGATCGTATGTATAACATGAGGTTACTCCCACTTCAACTGCATATTTGGCAACCATTATCTGTATTACAAACATAACGGCTTCTCGGTAAATCAATTATAGGCTATATTTCTGATATCTTCACTGAGCGGCCTTCCTTCAAGGACTTTTTCGCCGCAATTGCGATCTTTACCGGCATGAGTCCGTCAATGCTGCCGACCAGCGTCTCTTTATCATTCTTGACCGCATCTGCAAATGCCTTGATTTCACTTATAAAGGCATTGTTATATCTTTCGAGGAAGAACCACAGCGGCCTTTCCAGAAAGACACCCTCTGCTGTGCTGATCATTGAAGAGTTCGGAACATCATTTGAAACCTGGACGCAGCCTTTGTCACAGTGCACCTCTGTCCTTTGATCATACCCATAGCCTGCACGCCTGCTGTTATCGATGACTCCGATGCTGCCGTTTTCAAATTTAAGCATAACGATAGCGGTATCAATATCATCAATGCTGTTGAGACTCTCGTCAATCAGCACATTCCCATAAGCGGCGACTTCGGTAACCTCGCTTCCCGACAGGTATCTGGCCATATCAAAGTCATGGATCATCATATCCATAAAAAGGCCCCCCGAAACCTTTACATACTCTATTGGCTGTGGTACCGGATCTCTTGATGTGACCTTTATAATGTGCGGTTTTCCCAGAGAGCCGGAGGCAACAACATCCCTGACTTTCTTATGGTTGTGATCAAATCTTCTGACAAAACCAACCTGCAGCTTAACACCGGCCTTTTCAACCTCAATTAAGGCCTTATTGATTTTGTCAAGATTAAAATCAATGGGCTTCTCACAGAAAATATCCTTTCCTGCTCTTGCACATTGAACGATTAGATCTGCGTGGGTATTTGTTGATGAACATATCAGAACAGCATCAATAGCTTTATCATTTATAACCATATCCGGATCTGAATAGAGCTTGGTTACTCCAATTCCATCAGCCCACTTTTTCATTTCATCATTTAATGAAACATCAGCAATTGACGCAATATTCACTTCGGGCATAGCATAGGCAATATTTTCGGCATGCAGCCTGCCTATACGCCCTGCACCCAATATTCCTACACTAATTCTATCCTTCATATCGTTTCTCCTTTCAAATAAAGAAGAGTCTAATCACTATTTTTTGAATTTTGTACTATTCTTCTTTGTTTTAATATCAAACCATACAGCAGTTATCAAAATTGCACCTTTTACCATATACTGCCAGTAAGCATCCAGGTTCATCATACTCATACCGTTGTCAATAGTAGCCATGATCAAGGCCCCAAGAATCGCACCCGAAACTCTACCCACACCCCCTGTCATGCTGGTTCCACCGATAACTGCAGCAGCAATTGCATCCAATTCAAGATTTATACCTGCCTGGGGAGTTCCTGCATTCAGACGTGCTGCCAGAATCAAGCCGGCTACCGCGGCCATTAATCCATTAAGACAGTACACCATGGCAATATTTTTCTTTACATTTATTCCGGAATACTTTGCAGCATCAATATTACCGCCGATTGCATATATCCTGCGTCCAAAGTTTGTCTTCTCAGCTATGAATGAAAAAATTACAACAAGTATGAACATTAGAAGAACCGGTACAGGAATACCTTTGTAGCTGTTAAGTACTAATACGGAGGCAGAAATAATCGAACTAAAGACTAACCAACGAATTACCATACTTCCTATGGGCTCAGTCAGACTATTATATTTTTTCTTTGCTTTTCGTTTTGAAAGCTCGTTCAACAACAGAAACAATACAGCACCAACCGCAATAATAATACCTACAAAATTGCTTACATATGCCTGACCGAAATAAAGCAGCGACTTCTGCAGCGGGGCAACGGTGGTACCTCTTGTAACCGCTAGAACTGCTCCCCTGAACACAAGACTTCCTCCAAGAGTTATAATAAATGGCGGCACATCCGTATATGCAATCAAGCCACCTTGAAAAAGACCAATTAAAAGGCCTGAAGCAAGACATATCGCTATGACTTCAAATGTACCCATTCCACCCCATACTTGAAGTGCAGCTGCTATACAGCCTAAGAAACCCATTACCGATCCTACAGAAAGGTCAATACCTCCTGATACGATTACAAGCACCATGCTCGTCCCCATTATCCCTACGATTGCCATCTGACGTACAAGGTTTGACATGTTTCTTGCTGAAATAAAGAAACCATCCGTTAGATATGTGAATCCGATCCACATAATGATAAGAGCCGCTATCATCGTATAAGTTCTTACATTGAATTTTTCAGTACTGAACAGCTTTTTTCTCTCCAAAACCTGATTTTCCATAATTAATCATCACTCCCTGTCGAAGCTTGCATTAGTTTCTCTTGAGTCGCCTCGCAAATATCAAATTCGCAGTTTAACTTGCCGTTGCACATCGTCAACACTCTATCACTCATACCCAATATTTCTTCCATCTCAGAAGAAATCATAATTACTGTCACACCTTCATCTATCAGTTGATTCATAAGTTTATATATTTCATATTTTGCTCCGACATCAATCCCTCGTGTCGGCTCATCAAGAATAATAACCTTTGGTTCAGTCATTAAAGCTTTGGCAATTACAACTTTTTGCTGGTTGCCGCCGCTTAAGGTATTAACCGAAGCCTCGACGTTTGGTGTTTTGATTTTTATATTTTCAACATATTTGTTTGTTTCAAAAATCGCCTTGTTATTATCCAATACCCCAAAATTGGACACCTTTTTTAGAGATGCAAGTGTAGTATTCTCTTTAACACTCATAATAAGATTAAGCCCAAGTTTTTTCCTATCTTCAGTCAGCAAAAACAATCCATTATTCAAAGCATCTACCGGATTTTTGATTTCAACTTTTTTCCCTTCGATAAAAACCTCACCCTCAGCCGGCTCACTAAATGCACCGAACACGGATGTGAATAATTCAGTCCTTCCTGCTCCCATAAGGCCGCTAATACCCAATATCTCACCTTTGTAAGCTTTTAGACTGACATTATCCAGCAGCATCTTTCCAGGGATGTCAGGATGCCTTATACTGTAATCCTTTATCTCAAAGGCAAGCTCTCCTCTTTCGTGGGCAACCCTGGGAAACATGTTCTTGAGCTCACGGCCGACCATTAAGCTTATCATTGTCTCTTTATCCATATTTGCTTTTTCACGGGTCTCAATAGTCTGTCCGTCTCTTAAGACAGTTATTGTATCTGCAATTCTCATAACCTCATCAAGACGATGTGAAATGTAAATACATGTAACACCTTTCTTTCTCAAACCATCAAGGATATCCAAAAGAATGTCTACTTCAGCCTCAGTCAGAGCAGATGTAGGTTCATCCAAAATTAACAAATCTATATCTCTTGATAGGGCTTTAGCAATCTCAACCAGCTGTTTTTGCCCTATTCCAAGATTCCTCAGCTTTTCATTGGGATCTACCCCGTTGCGGGAATCCACATCCAAGCCAATGCTTAAGAGTAACTCCTTTGTACGTTTGTACATCTGATTAAAATCTACAATACCGTATTTGCCAGGCTTGTTGTTTAGAAATATGTTTTCACATACACTAAGCTCAGGCACCAAATTCAATTCCTGGTGAATGCATGCTATACCTGAGTATTCAACATCTCTGATGCTGTTGAATTTTTTTTCCTCTCCATTAATGACAATCTGCCCATCGTAGGTACCATGTGGATATATCCCACATAATATTTTTATCAATGTCGATTTCCCTGCACCATTTTCGCCAACCAGCGCATGTATTTGTCCCTTAATGACATTAAAATTTACATTATCCAAAGCTTTAACACCAGGAAATTCCTTTGAAATGTTTTTCATCTGAAGCAAGTATTCGTGCACTCTTCCACCTCCCAACAAAAGAACATTAAGCTTGTTGTGTAGATGGTGCATGGAAGAAAAATATCCACGCACCATCTACAGACAAAACTATTACTATCTTATTCTATTATATATTCGCTTATTGAGGCCATTTATCCTTCGGAACATTCTTGAATACATCTTCTAATTTGTGGAACTTATCCTGATTGATAAGAATATCAACGATGTTATCTTTGTCAATAGCCATAACGTCAACTGAGAATGTGTCAACCTGCTTGAAGTTGTTGTCAAGCTTTGTCCATGTTCCTAATGCAGGATCTACTGCATCGCTTGCTTCCTTGCCGATTGCAAGAGAAACTGCAAGCTGGATAGCTGCTGCGTTAAGCTTTGCAAGAGGTTTGTAAACAGTACCGGTCTGTGTGCCTTCGACTATTCTCTGAGCAGCAGCGAGGTCAGCATCCTGGCCTGCGATCGGAACCTTACCTGCAAGCCCCTGAGCTGTAAGAGCCTGAATAGCACCACCGGCTGTACCGTCATTGGATGCAATAACACCCTGAATGTCATTATTAGCTAATGTAAGACCGTTTTCCGCATTCTTCAGAGCTTCGTTAGGATCCCAACCCTTACACCATTGTTCAAGAACTATCTTTATGTCTCCCTTATCTATATAAGGTTGAAGTATATTCTTGTGACCCTGTGCAACCAAGTGTGCGTTGTTGTCTTCCGGGCCGCCCTTCAGCCAAATGTAATTACCCTTTGGAGCCTTGTCCACAACAAACTGTGCCTGAACTTCTCCAACCTTTACTGAGTCAAATGTAATGTAATAGTCAAGATCAGCATTCATAATGAATCTGTCGTAGGAGATAACCGGAATGCCAGCTTCGTGAGCTGCATCAACAAGAGGAGCACATGCCTCTGCGTCGAGGGATTGAATAATAAGAACATCAATACCCTGGCTTATAAGGTTCTCAACCTGAGAAGCCTGCTTCTGAGCATCATCCTCAGCTGACTGAACAACAAGCTCAAAACCTTTTTCATCCGCATAAGTCTTGAACATCTCAACTTCACGCTGCCATCTTTCCTGCTTAAGTGTACCGACTGAAACACCAATTTTTATATCTTTGATGTCCTTAGCCTTTACTTCGGTACCTTCTGCAGCCGGAGGTTCTGTGTTATTTGCCGGCGCGCAGGCACCAGCTATAACTGTTATCATTACCAGGGCCAGTACCAGTGATAGGATTCTCTTCATAGACTTCATTGCTATTCCTCCCTTAATTTGAATTATCTTTATATCTGGCTTATCCAGATATTAGGATACGAAAGTAAATAATGAACAAAATATTGCAGATAACCTTACAACACACCCGGGTTGCATGGGCGAGCAGCAAGCTTTGCTTGCGACCAGCCTTTCAACGAGGCGGGGGATATTCTCACCGCCTGTAAAGCTAATTCGGTACCTGCCACCTATAGAGGTAGAGGACATCTTTGGGCCTCGTTATAATATTTTTCCGCTTTTATGCAATCGATATTTTCCGACAGTAAAAAGAAAGTATAAAAACAAAATTTATTTTAAATGTAATAATTCTTTCCAATTATTAATTAGATATTCAAATATCATTGTTAATTAAATTATATCATGACTTTTTAAATAATGCCATACTATTTTGAATTGTTACATCAAAATTTTTCTTCCTTTATAATATATTATTTCATTAACACACTCAGATCCTGTAATCACAGGTTATTAATGCATTTTATTCAATGTAAAGAAATACTGTATTATTATCATTAATAGTTAATTAGTCTCATAATAGCACGATATTCCTTTGCTATTTTGTTTCAGTTACAATTCATTTTTAAGTATTTTTTTGAATTTTAACTATATCAAACTATTAATGCCTCATCAACGCGCAGTCGAAAAAAGCTCCGGCATAACATGCCGAAGCTTGATAAACTTATATAATTAAAACCACGGTGGAACATTGGCCCAAACACAAGTACACACCTTATCGCTTACATTTTTCTTTGAATGTGGGTCAGAGGAATTAAAGGTTATACTGTCTCCTTTTTCAAGTACATATACATCGTTCTTAATCTGTATTACAAGCTGCCCTTCAAGTATGAGGCCGCATTCGCTTCCCGGATGGGAATACAGGCTATCCCCCGTACTGCTGCCCGGATCATAAACATTATAAATAAACTCGATGGGTCCGTTCAAATTAGGATTCAGCAGATAAAAATGAATACCCTTTCCAGGTGACAGCATTTTTCTCTGATGCTCATGAACGACCGGATTTTGGTCCGGAAAAATGACAGCAGGCATGCCCTCCATAATCTGACTGTTATGAACTACTTGAACAGAAGGATTTGCTGAGTGATCAACCTCTTCAAAAAAAATACCAACCGGCGTATCCATAGCATTCCCTATCTTTTTAAGCGTCTCAATCGAAGGCGAAATAATAGCCCGTTCAACCTGACTTATCATGCTTACTGTAAGACCGGTCATTCTTGCCAGATCGACGATTTTCAAACCCTTTTCCTTTCGAAGATCGCGAATGCGTTTACCCAGTGAAATCGATAAATCGCCTTTGACGTTACCATTTGCCAAATTAACCACCCCATGCTAATATTAGTGTTCATATAGTAGTAATAAATTCATTCTAGATTAAATATGCAAATATCATTCTTTATTTAATCACGAATTGAGCCAATTGTCAAGGCAGCGATTTCAGTTTGAATTAAATAGTCTTCATAATTCACTAGTGTATCTATACAGTATATAAAAGGTTACCGTGGAATATCCGTGTATTCAGTGTTACCCGTACCTGTACCTTATAAGGAATACCCGAGCTTTCCTCGAATCTCGTATCTCGCATCTTTAGTATATTGATTGAATTTTTTGAATAGCCCGCAGCGCCGCTTCTTCTCCAGTTGGCTTTCGAAGGCACTCTACCGACACATAGCCCCGGTAATTGATGTCTTCAAGTGATTTCATAATACTCACAAAATCCAAGTGTCCCGCCCCCGGATATCTTCTGTTGCTGTCTGCCAAGTGCATATAACCCAGTTTGCCGGCACAGTACTTTATTGTACTGTTTATATCATCTTCTTCAATATTCATGTGGAAAGTATCCAAGTGAACGAAGGTGTTTGGGATTTCATACTTTTCGATAAGGTCAAAAATCTCCTTGCCCGTATTAAGAAAATTAATCTCATACCTGTTTATAGCTTCTATAAGTATCTTCACATTTTTATCCATTGCATATAATGCCAAGGTTTTTATGTTATCAGCAAGCCTTTCTTCATAAAGCTCATTATTATTTCCCTCCGGCAGCCTGCCTCTTATCCAGCCAATGATTATGTCTGTTTGTAATATTTGGGCAATATCAATATATTTTTTTAACCCGTCCATGGCTATTTTTACTTTTGCAGCATCATCGTCTATTAATGTTACTCTCTCTTCGTTATGCAGTCTTCCTGTCACTATTGCGGATATTCTCATGCCTGATTTTTTACATGTATCCAGTATTTTTTCATAGTTTAAGCCGGCATTCTCCCTTGTATGCACTTCTATTGCAGAATATCCGAGCTTATGTGCTTTTTCCAGGTTATCACATATGTCTCCCAATAGCAGCAGTGGTGCAGTATCCGGAGCAGAATCCGCTGTAGATACCGCAATTTTAACACTTCCATCTGTCAATTGCACTCTTTCCATATTCCTCTCACCTCCAGCTTATTCTCGAATTACCAAGACCATATATAAACACAATGGATTAATTACAGTATATATTAATTTATCTGGCGCGTCAATTAATTGCCGCTGAAATTTTTGTTTGTTTTATCGTTCGTTCCGTATAACCTCTTATAAATACACATTACAACTTAAACTGATTTATCATTGTCCGAAGCTCTTCAGCCATATCCGACAATAGTGATGATGAAGCTGATATTTCCTCCAGGCTGGCAGTCTGTTCTTCAACTGCTGACGCTACTTCATGACTTCCCGAAGTGGATTGGTTCGCAATATCAGATATATTCTTACTCATAACTTCAACTTTATTTATTCCTTCAACCATTTTTTCAATTTCATTTGTAATTCCTTTAATCTGAGAATCTACCGCCTCGCTGGTGAAAACAATCTCATCGAAGGCCTTCCTTGCATCCTGAGCCATCTGAGTACCTTCCTTTACCTCCTCTACTCCAATAGACATGCTGTCAGCAACCTGCTGTGATTTACTTTGCATCTCCTTCAACATTTCTGCAATCTCCTTTGTTGCAATTGCAGATCCTTCCGCCAATTTGCGGATTTCATCCGCAACAACTGCAAAACCTTTTCCGTGCTCTCCGGCTCTAGCAGCTTCAATAGCTGCATTTAAGGCCAGCAGGTTGGTTTGTGACGCAATATTGTTAATTACATCAAGAATTTTTTGAATCTCTTTTGAGCGTGTATTCAGCGTCTCGGTAACAGTTTGGGTAGCAACTATTTTCTCTTGAATAACACCGATCTGGTTGAGCAGATACCCCACCTTTTCATTCCCGATCTTTGCAGAGCTTATAGCATTTTCAGACGTTACAAGTACTCCATTCGCATTCTCATATACATTTTTGTTTCCTTTATACAAATCATCAACCAATGTAACTGTCTTTTGCGACTGCTCGAACTGCTCCAAAGCGCCTTCCGAAACCAATTGAATGGAAGCAGCAATCTGTTCTATTGCCTTTGTACTTTGTTCCGAGCTGTTTTTAAGTGTGTCTGCAGAATGAGCTACATCACTGCTGCTTTCACCTATTTTGCTTATTAATGAACGCAAATTTTCTATCATCCTATTGAAGGAATTTGCTAAAACCGCAATATCGTCATTTGACTTGACCTTTATTTTTTCCAGCTGTAGGTTTCCATCTGCAACACACTGTGAATAATGGGCAATTTTAGAGATCATGCCCGCTATGCTGTTTGAGAATATCACAGCTCCTACCGTACTAATTACGCCAATAGCAATAATTATAGAAATTAAAATAATCCCTGCCGCCTGTGCCTGTGCATTCAATTCCGACTTTAAATCCCTATGGTAGCTCAATTCTGCGGCAATAAGCACATCAACATTAGCTTTAATTAAATTATTGGTTTTTGAGACCTCAGCTATCAATTCAACGGCATTCCCAAAATCGCGGACTTCAGAGGCTTCAATTACTTTATTTATATCCTCATTAAATTGAGTCACTTTCCTTTTTAGTGCTTCAAGGGCTGCGCTGATACTCTTATCCGTGGCAGATTTTTGCAGCGCCGAAATATTATCATCAATTGATTTAAGTTCTTTTGTCAGCTTCTTTCTGCTCTCGTTGCTTTTATCAGTGTCATCACTTTTTATACCCATGACATTACTTCTCAAGCTGTCAAGGGAGTTCTCAGCCAGGCCTGTTATTCCATTTGTAATTATTGTTGCCTGTATCATATCATCAAGCTTTGCCATTGAAGATTTTAAAGTAAGAAAGGTTGTTATACTAACTGCACTCATAGCTAATATTACAGCAACAAAGCATAAAATAAATTTTGCTTTTAGTGAACCGATATGCCACTTTAACTTTGGCAATCTTATGTTTTTTAAAGCACCAATGTGCCATTTAAGCTTCGGTAGTTTGATAATCTTTTTCATAGTCTGCCCCTTTCTGCATATTAAACATTTACCCAAACATTGCCCTGTGCATTGCTTTTAATGCAGGCATCGACAAATTTCATGCCGCACAACCCGAAAATAGTCTTCAATGTAATCATCCCCTCTTTTTAATAATTAAAAATAATCTCATGATTCGAGTTGATAATTGAGAATTTCACAAAAAAAACATGGATTCCCCCTCAGTCCTATACACTTCACAATATTGAACGCACATAAGTATTCTCATTGGATATAGTGCGAATTCAATAGCAGCTAAGGAAGCTTTTTGCGAAATATATAGCTGGAGGGGAATCCATTAAATCATTTTATTGTTGTGTTATTATAGAATTTTTCTAATACTGAGGCAGTTTTTTCCTTGCCCGTCTTTATGGCTTCCTCTGGTGTAAGCTCCCAATATTCAGGTCTAAAAAGTTCAACAGATGCTATACTGTCAAAGCCTTTTTGCTTTAGTGCTCCGATGAGTTTATCCAAAGGTATTGCACCATCTCCAGGCCATAACCTGTTACAGTGATCGAGCTTCTCAAGGGGCAACTCTTCACTGTCATCAATATGGAAAACAAACAACTTATTCGAATCAACCTTATGAATGTCATCAAGATCCTCAAGAGCCCTATACAGATATAGGTTAAAAGCATCAACAGCAATCCCGACACTGTCTCTATTAACTTTCCTTACTATATCCCAACACTGCGCCATGCTTTTTACAGCACAATGGTGAGAGCCTATAGGCTCAAAAGCGAGCTTAACCCCATAACGCTCACCAACATCCGCCAGTTCATTCAGCATCTTTATTGAATCTTCTTCCGTTTCCCCGATACTGTACTTTTTAACCTTTTCATCTATGGTCGGAACTATTATAATGTACGGATTATTGATTTTTTGTGCAACTGAGCATGCCCATTCCATCAGACTCATAACATCTGAGTGTTCCTTATCACTGCAAAAGTTGATATTTTCTATTGAATTTAAAGCATATGGTTTTACTTTACTTTTTGAAAAGAAACTGACTAAATCTTCAATGCTATGGTTTTTCAGATAATCCTTCAACATGTCCAGCCTGATTTCAATATAATCATACCCGTATTTTTCGGTTAATAACAAGTCAGTAGACAAATCAGACTTTCTCATTGCAGTTGCTTCATTAAATCCGATTTTCATCATTGGCATACCCCTCTCTATAAAGATAAACCATTCAGCTTTCTATTTGTCATACAGCGTACTTACAAGAACCTTGCCTGCAGTTCTGTTGCCTGCTTGCTCCATACCCTGCATTATATTTTCAAGATGTACACGACCGGTAACCATTTTGCGCATATCTATACGGCCACTTGCTATTAAAGCAATTACATCACTGTAAATACCTTGTCCTGATTGTCCGTTGGAACCGCTTATCATGCCTGCCTTAAATTGATACGAGTACATGTCAATGCTTGTTTTTCCAATTGTATGGCCGATTTGCACCGTTTTCCCGCCTATTGCCAGGGACCCCTGCATTACAGGGTAGGTTGCATTTGTCGCACCGGAACACTCAGCAAATAATGAGATACCCCTGCCTTTTGTCAGATCCATCAGCATTTCCGCCGCATCAACTTTATCATTTGAAAGCTTTATAGGATCAAATACATAATCTGCTCCCATATTTAATGCAAGCTGTCTACGCTCTGCTGTTGTTTCAAAACAAATCAATTTTGCAGCACCACTTGTTTTCATAAGCGCAACTGCCGCAAGCCCGACAGGACCGGCCCCGAATACAACTACATGTCCCCCTGGTCTGACACCCCCGCCGCGGACAAATAGTCCATTATATGCAACACCTGTTGGTTCAATCATTGCACCAAGCTCAAAAGCCGACATTTTGTCTTTATACAGCTCAACAATATCATTTAGTAAATAACAATATTTTGCCTTTACTGCAACATACTCCGCAAAACCTCCATCGAAGGTCAAGCCAGGTTCCTCCAAATTCTGGCACTGGTTGAACATTCCCATACGGCAAGCATCACATTCGCCGCACCAGTTCATTGATTCAACACTTACAAGGTCACTAACCTTAAGTGAGGTAACATTTTTCCCGATTTCTACAACTTCACCGGCGAATTCATGCCCGGTAGTAATAGGATATTTGGAATGTCCGTCGTACTTTGTATATCCATCTGCATCCAATTGAAGAAGGTGGGCATCGGTACCGCAAATACCTGCCGCGCCAACTTTTAGCAATACTTCATCAGGCTTGATCTCCGGCATGGGCCGGTCAACTACGGCGGCACGCAGATTTTTCCATATTGAATTTCCTCTTGCTGATCTTCTGGTGTCGCTTTCACGTTTTGAAAGCTTGTATCCCGGCTTTGGTTCCCAGTCGGCCTCAACATAAAATGCCCTCATTGTATTCCCTCCATATAATTATTTTGTCACCCGGATAGTTAGCATTTACATTGGGCAACAATTACTCATCAAATGTCAGCATGACCTTTCTGGCAATATCCTTGTGGTGACATGCCATATCCATTGCTTTGTCCAGGTCTTTGAAATTAAAGTGATGTGTGTTCAATGCCGCAAAATCATACCTGTCCTTAATCGCAGACATGAATCTGATTGTTTTCGGGAACCAGGTCTTGGTCCCTCCTGAGCCTGATATTTTAAGTGTCTTCCAAATAGTCTTCCCTATTTCAACAGCTACTTTTCTTCCTATTGAATGTCCTACTAATCCAACACGGCAGTTATGTCCTGCAATATCAAACAACGATGCTATTCCCGCATCATTCCCGGAGCATTCAATTACTACCGAAGGACCACGGCCGTCAGTCAAACGCTTTATCTCTTCTTCCAAATTACAGCTTGTAGGATCAATGCATATATCCGCACCATATTTCAACGCGTTCTCACGTCTTGATGCTATAGGGTCTATCAATATTACCCTGGCTCCCGATGTCTTGCATGTCATAGCTGCAGTCAAGCCTATCGGTCCGCCTCCGATTATTGCAACATCATCTGATGCATCGGGGCTGCAGCCATTGCCCCATACTCCCCAGTAACCGACATTAAAGGTTTCAACCCATGCTCCAAGCTCGTAATCCCAATCATCCGGTATAACATGTGTGTACTGTTCTTCAAGAATCATATACTCCCCAAATCCTCCGGGTGAGTCAGGGCGGAAGCCTATCTCCCTCATGTTAAGGCAAGCCGAAGGCATTTTTCCTTCTTTGCAATTTGCACATTTTCCACAGGCAAGTACACAGTCTCCAACTACTTTGTTGCCGACAGCAACCGATGTAACTTCGCTTCCCACTGCAACTGCCTGCCCTGCCCATTCATGTCCGGGAGTATAGGGTGCTATATCATAACGCCCTTCATCTGACTTTCCTTCAAAGCATTCAACATCAGAGCCGCAAATGCCGCATGCTTTTAGTTTTATAAGCACTTGATCAGGTTTTAATGCCGGAAGCTCCACTTCTTGGATTCTTAAATCACCAGGTCCATACATAAACGCAATCTTAGCCTTCATTTTCTTTTCCTCCCTTATATATTAATAGGTTAATGTATAAATGTGTCTTCCACCGTTAAAGGGCCCTTTGATTACAGCTTCAATATCCTCACGGTTTCTTTGTGTTACCAGCTCGATGGGCGGCAGTTCTCCTGCCGGATATTTTGTGATAATGTCATTTACCAGCTTTTCAAGGTAGTCCAATATACGTTCTACACCTTCCCGTGCTTTTTCTGCATCCGCCAGCTTTGCGTTTCCGATAACACCTTCCGGCGTACAGATACATTCCATACCTACGGAACCATATGCGTTATACCACTTGATCGGACCATCCCCCGTTTCTGCTGAATTGTTGATGTGTCCCGGGGGCAGCATAGGTGCCGGCTTTGTTTCCACAGCCTCTGCCTGGTTGCATAGCTCCGGGAATAATGCGAGGGAGTAGGACTGTTCACATTCATCAGCATGGATAAAGGGTGTATCAAATGGTCCTCCGGCTTCTTTGGTATTCAGAAGCTCCTTGGCTGCATTCCAGAAATGGCAATATAAAACAATACCGGGAACCTGGAATTTTTTCCCGAACTTATGGATTGCCAATGGGATAACATAATCCTGTCCATGTCCGTTGACTACAATCATTTTTCTAAAGCCTGCATTCCAAAACCCCGCAAACACATAGCACAGGTAATCAGCCAGAGTTTCTTCCGGAATCATGATTGTGCCCGGCATGCCCAAGTGATGGTATGGATGCGACCCGTACCATATAGGTTGAGCTACTGTACAGCCGGTAGCCGATGCCACCTGCTCACAAAGCCTTGTATCCAGAAAAGTATCTTCACCATAAGGCGCACTTGGCCCATGATTCTCAGTAGAGCCTACCGGTATCAATATAACGTCGTTTTTCTTCAAACGTTCCTTTACCTGTATTGTTGTCATGTTCTGATAATATACACCTGTGTTGTTTTCCATGTGCCCGCCTTTAGCAGGTATTTGCCACTTTGACATCTTCATTTCCCCCTTAAATAATTGCTTATTCTTGTTTGATTGCTTTAATGTAGTAATTTTATTAATTGAAATGTTTAACATTTAAGCTCTTTTAGAAACCTATTGTTTTATCAAATATTTTTTTAGTAAGAATGTATAGTTAAATAGTTAATCCTTACATATTCAGTATATATTAATTCTAAATACGCGTCAATTAATTAGTCCTTAATTTTTATAATAATTTTATATGATTTCACTATTTAAACATTTCATCGCATTTATATAAAAATGCGTCTTAAATAAGACAGAGTTATTAGTCGCTAGTCACGAGTCACTAGTCTCTAGATTTTCAGGTATTCCTTTTGGGCATAGGTTTAGATCAGCCTTCGAAGCCCTGCCCTAATCTAGTGACTAGAGTCTAGCGACTAGCGACTGTAGAATATTGCACACGTTAGTGCGCAATATTCTACAAATTGACATTAACTAACACAATTAATATTGACATAATTATTAATTACTGCTTAAATAGTTAGTATATGAACGAGCAATATACATTAATGGAGTAATGGTGATAAATATGGATAAATCTGATAATAGTTTGAATATTGCCCTTGGCAAACGTTTAAGAGCTTTAAGAGAAGAAAAGAAATTGAAGATAGTAGACATGGCTTGCAAAACCGGTTTAACATCCAGTTTTATAAGTCAGGTTGAGAGGTCTTTGGTTTCCCCTTCCATAGAGACCCTGAAAAAAATAGGAGATGTCCTGGATACACCCTTAAGTTATCTCTTTGGGCCTTCATCCGGTCCTGATGTTGATGCCCCGGATCAAAATACCAATGGGATTAATGGACAGTCACCTGTTGTGCATATTCATCAGAGAAAAATGCTTTCTCCACAAGCAGGAGTAAACTTCTACCTTCTTAATCCTGACATGAGCGGCCCTATAGAATTCATTTATAATATATATGAACCTGGTGCCGGAACCGGAGAAGGTTTGTATCACCATAAAGGTGATGAGTGTGGATTGGTCTTGGAAGGAGAGCTTCTCGTTACTGTCAGAGATAAACAATACCTTTTGCACAAAGGGGACAGCATTAGTTTTTCCTCGGAGGAGCCACATTCAAAAAAGAATGTTGGTGATACAAAGTGTATATGCATTTGGGCAAATACTCCTCCATGGTTTTAGTGATTTATCACATTCAAATTCACAAATTATATGTTTCGCACTAAATCCATTACATAAGAGTTCAATAGTGCGAAACGTTTTCATTGATGTTATAAATCGTAGCTATTCCATGTAATCTTCTTTGTGCGATTTATATACAAAAATATAATATGCCGTATTTTGCGTGTTATTGTACTCAATGCAAAATGCGGTAAATTTTTTTATAATTCAGGGAGAGCATTCTATAATGGGAAATATTAATAGTCAGTTTATCATGTCTACACTTATTATCGTGCTCGGCTACATTATTAAAAAATACAATATAATAACTGAAAAGGACGGAGAAGCCTTAACAAAAATAATATTGAATGTAACATTACCGGCAATGGTTATTAACTCAACAAGTACGTTAAACTTTGACCTGTCCCTCGGTTTAATGCCGTTATTTGCAATTTCTTACGGCCTTATAATCACTATTTTTGCAATTTTCTTTTTCAGGAAGCAGAATAGAATCGACAGGGGCATGTTTTCAATGCTGATGCCCGGATTTAGCGTAGGTTTATTTGCATATCCTTTTGTAGAAGCCATATTGGATAGTAAAGCCTTAAACTATACGGCTATGTTTGACATAGGAAACTCATTTACTGTTTTTGTAATGGCATATTCTCTTGGAAGCTTTTTTTCTTCAGAAAGCTTCAGTTTAGACTTCAAAAGTATTTTTAGGCCATTAACCAGATCAATACCATTGAATGTTTATAGCATCACTTTAATCTTAAGCATAGCAAGACTTCATTATCCGGCACCCCTTATGAATATTGCCCAGACAGTATCAAAAGCGAACATGCCCTTGTCTTTCCTGGTCATGGGAATATTTCTGAGTTTCAGGATAGAAAGTAGACATTGGGTTAATATATTCAAGGTTCTGGGAGCCAGATATTTAATAGGCATAACTGTCAGTCTGCTGCTATACTTTACCTTGCCTTTTAATGAAGTATTACGGAAAATTATATTGATCTGTTTTGTCCTGCCTCCCCCGATAACAATGATGGCCTTTGCGGTAAAGTTTAACTATAATAAGCAATTTGTAGGTATGCTGATTAATATGGCAAATGTTATGAGCTATATTTTACTGTGGATGATTTTCAATATTGTCAGCTAGCTTTCGCAGACACGGGGACATTTAATATGTCCCCGTGTCCCGGTCTTATAATTTCGTAATTTGTTGATTATCATGGGTAATATCTATATAATACTTTTCTCCTCCTACAATCACTCCGAAAGCAAGCCTGCTCCACTTTTCAGGCAGCTTCGGGCTGACAGTGATTCTGCCGTTATGAACCTTTAGTCCCCCAAAGCCTAGAACTGCTGTCATCCAAGCTCCCCCAGCGGCTGCAGGATGTGTTCCCCCTATATATACCGAACCGGCAAACTGCTTGGATTCTCCTGTCAAATCAACATTTGCACTCTTAACAAAAAACGGATATGCCCACTCTGCATTTCCTATTTCGCAGGAAAGAAGTGCATATATACAAGGGCTTAGACTGGAACCATGCTCCGTCCGCGGTTCATAGCAGGTCCAGTTAGCCCTCAGAACCTCGTGGGAATACTCATTTCCGAACAGATAAAGCATCAGCACTGCATCTGCCTGTTTAATAATCTTAGTGTTAGCTGCAACTCCATGTCCTCCGCCCCAATATTCCTTAGGATCAAGAATTCTACTTCTGACTTCAGCCAAGGAACAATCCTCCAGCCTGTTATATCCGTCAAACTGTTCTATTATAAGTGTTTTTTCATCAGGCTCCACTACGTATAGCTTTTTTTTGAACTTAACAATGTTTGCAATTTCCTTACTATAGTCAAGCTTTGAAACAAGCTCCTCATACTCCTTTAGATATTCATTTTTCATTAATTCCAGAATCTGCAATGCAATATCCAGTGTATGATAAATCATTTTATTGGTGTATGCGTTGTTGTTCACTCTCTCATGATACTCATCCGGGCCGATGACATCCAGAATTTCATATCTGTCTTTATCCTCTTTGTAATAAGCATATGAGTAAAAGAACCTTGCGCATTCAAGAATTGCTTCAGCGCCGCCATTTATAAGTATGCTTATATCTCCGGTAAATTTATAGACCTCCCATATTGCATAGGCTACAGCAGCACTGATGTGAATTTGCTTATCCTTGAAATAAGTTCTGACAGGGCGTCCGGTGAAAACATCAGTTACATTAAAATCGCTGCAGGCATCTTCCCCCTTTTCCTGGCTTTCCCAGGCATAAAAGGCTCCTCTGAAGCCATAATAGGCTGCTTTTTTCCTAGCTCCATCCAGAGTTTTTATCCGATAATTTATCAAGCTTCCCGCTACCTCAGGGGCTGTATGAAGAAAGAAGGGAAGCATGAACATCTCAGTATCCCAGAATATTGCTCCTTTATAGGTTTGTCCGGAAAGCCCCCTGGCCGGTATTGATTGTCCCTGTGAATGCACGGGAGCTATAATCTGAAGCTGGTAAATGCTGTACCGAAGGGCTAATTGATCATCCTCATCCCCCTCGATTATTACATCGGCCGCTTCCCATCTGGCCTTCCAGCTATTCATATGGTCATCATAAAGCTTGTGATAACCTGCTGCAGCAGCCTTTAAAGCCGCAGCGGCGCAGGCTTCCGGAATATTGAAAGCTCCATCATTTCCAGTATAAACTGAAATATATTTATAAATTGTATATTCTACTTCAGGCTCTGCATTGATTTTTATAATATGGAAAATGCTCTTTCCGTCTTTTTCAATAGCTTCCTCTGCTTCAAAGCTCTTTTCGCAGATTTCCGCCACTGCCACAGGTACCTTTAATTCCTGGGTTCTGGCGAAAGCTCTCAGAATACCCTCTGTTTCTTCTAAAACATAATCCTCCAAATGAGGACCATTAATATCCCATACAGCACCGTCTATACCCGTCTTAATTACCATCTGGCAACTTTTTTCCACATATACAGTATACTTAAGGCACATCAAATGAACATTGGAAAGGCTGACAAACCGCTCTACCTTAATATTCACCTCACCATATTCCGTATCCCACACCGTATGTCTTCTATGAGCCCCTTCCCTTATATCAAGCATTTGTACATGCTCTGCCGGTATCTTCTGCAGCAGTCCGATTTCTTTACCCTCAACAGTTAATAAAGTGAAAAGGCCGTTAGGCGCATTGACCGGCTCGCGCCAATTATCACCTTGCTTGTCGTAAAGATTTGAAAGATTGCAGGCAACCAGCTCCTTCCCGGTATACTCCTCCATAGTTCCACGAAAGCCCATATACCCATTGCCGGTAATAAACTTATTCCCATTGCCGACTATATTATTACTGTCAAACCCATCTTCATAAATCGTCCACACCATATTATCCCCTCCAGCAATCCGGTATTGCTACAGTCACTCCACTGGAATCAATCTCATATTTTTTCTCATATATCTCTATAGCTACAACTTTGTCATTAACAACTCTGAAATTTACTTTTTCCTTATCCACCTTTATAGAAAGCAGCGCATCCATGTAAATAATTCTGAAGCTATAGCTATCCCAGGCCTTGGGGATAGCTGGACTGAACTTGAGCATCCCGCCATCGCTCCTCATTCCGCCAAAACCATAAACAATGTTTATCCAGGCTCCGGCAAGGCTTGTTGTATGCAAGCCTTCCCTGGTATTTCTGTTATAGTTGTCAAGGTCCATGCGGGCTGCAAAGCCAAAGAAATCAAATGCTTCTTCATGCCTTTGAAGCTCTGATGCGAAAATCGAATGTACCGATGGTGAAAGAGAAGACTCATGTATAGTCCTGGGCTCGTAATATTCATAGTTAGCCTTTTTGCATTCAAAGCTGAACTCCTGATTATATAAGAACATGAACATCAAAACATCAGGCTGTTTAATCATATGAGAACGATATATCCTGTCATAAGACCAATTGTGGTAGAGGGGAAACTCCTCAACAGGTATGGAATCCACGTCAATATGAGGCAAATTGAAATATCCCTCATGCTGTTCATAAATACCGCTTGCTTCATCAAAAAGTATAAGCATATTATTTGAACAGTCTTCAAAGCTCTGAAGCTCAACCTCTGTAAATCCTGTTTTCTTTTGCAATTCATCATACTGAAGAACCGAATTTTCTTTCATTTCTTTTATAACCTCTAAAGTATAGGCAAAGGTTTTCTTAGCCATATAATTGGTGTAGCAATTATTGTTGACCATCATATGAAACTCATCAGGCCCCATAACAGAGAAAAAGCCGAATTTATTGCTGTTCTGGCCCCATGCTCCCCGTGACTTCAGGAATCTGCTGATCTGAACCAGCATCTCTGCTCCGTGAGTAAATAAAAACTCCTTATCATCGCTTATATGCACATAATGCCATATACCATAAGCAACACCGGTACTGGATTGAAACTGGAGGCTGGCATGCTGCCAAAGATCGCAGGCCTCTTCCCCGTTTAAGGTTGCAACCGGATAGCAGGCTCCTTCACCATCAAGCATCCTTGCACGTTCCATAGCCTTGTCAAGGTTGCTGTATCTGAATTCCAACAAGTTTTTAGCAGCTTTTAAATTGTTGAATATATAATACGGAAGGCAATAAGTTTCCGTATCCCAGAATGCATGGCCGTTATATGCCTCTCCGGTCAAGCCTTTGGCGCCTATATTATTGGCAGGATTCTGTCCGTTATAAGTTTGCTGCATCTGAAAAATGCAAAAACGGATACCTTGCTGGTTCTTCACATCACCATCAATTTGAATATCAAACCTATCCCAGATATTATTCCAAAGCGTCTTAGTATCTTTTAGTGCTAAATCCAATCCCTTGTCTGACTGCTCCAAAACCTTGCTGATGCCGGTGCTCCAAAAATATTCATTATCTATTGACGTATCTTTTAAAACAACGTTTGATACAAGCTTATCCACCGGGCTTGCTTCCCCCTGTATAAGCGGCAAGGAAAGCTTATAACCAATAACTTTATCTCTCTCATAGATACTTTTATCGATGATATTATCTGCTGCAAGCTTGAAGCCTGAAAAAACCCTTTGATTTGTGGTAAGTGTTTTACCAATAATTGCAGCCATGTCATTAGTTGCTTCTTTTTTAACTACATTCCATAAATTTTCCTGTTTAGAAGCATGCAGGGTGCTAAAATCCAATCCCATTATAAGCTCAACACTGCCGGAAAAATTTATAGGTTCAAATATGATCCTTTGAAATCCCTCGCTGGTTCTGTCCATATTCAAAAATCTTAAGAACTTGACTTTTAAGCTTTTGCCACATCGGGTATTCCAGACAAATTCACGTGTAAGCGTACCTTCTCTGAAATCCAATACCCTTATAAAATTATCAAAGCTCACAGTACCCAGATCCAGCTGCTCCCCATCAATTGATATCCTGGTATAAAGCCAATCTACTGAATTAACCATAAAATGAGTATGGTCTATAATCCCCTTATAGGCTGATTTGTTTATATAATATGAATACTCATATACCCCATTAAAATAACTTCCAAGAAGACTATCACAGGATGAACCCTCTTCAAAATATCCCCTCACTCCCATGTACTCATTTCCTAATGAAAAAATTGATTCCGATACCATGCTCCGGTTCGGATCAAAACCCTCTTCTATGATTTTCCATGGATCAAGCTTATAATATACATCTGCAATTTTTGTCATAATGACCCCCGCCTTGCTATAAAGTATAAAAGTCTACTAACCCTTTACTCCCGAATGTGTACTGCCTTGTGTAATTTGCTTCTGGAAGGCTGTAAATAGAATAATTGGTGGAATTATTGCAAATACAATAGCTCTTAATATATCAACATCTGCTGTCTTGCCGTTTCTGAACTGGAATAAACGTACCATTACCGTTTCGAGTCCCGTATTGTTAAGTACCAGATACGGAAGTAAGAAATCCGACCAGGCATAATTAACCGCATACATCGCAACTACCATTGTGATCGGCTTGCTCAGCGGCATAACGATCCTGGTAAATATCTGAAGATTGCTGCAGCCGTCGATCCTTGCCGCTTCTATAATTGATTTTGGAAGTGTATCAAAGAACTGCTTATACAAAACCACATAAAAAGCATTGGCCCCGATTGATAACCACAGCGGGTAGAAGGTTCCACTCAAGCCTAATTTGTTAATATTTATAAATAATGGAACTATACTTGTAGTTGCCGGTACCATAAGACTCCCCATCACAAGTGCGTATACAAACCTTGATCCCTTCGGCTTGATAATGGAAAGTGCGAATGCCAGCAGACCATTGAATATTATTGCGCATACAACACTGCCGGCTACGGAATAGAATGAATTTACATAGAACTTGAAGAATTTCAGATCGTTCCATGTTTTAATGAATTTGTTAAAATCAAATTCTTTCGGAATCAGCGTTGGCTCCAGAGTAAATTCCTTTATGTCTTTAAAACTGGAAAGAAGCACCCATATAGGAGGAGCAATCGAAACAACTGTGATAATCAAACAGATTGTAAACAGAATATAGTAAATAATTTTTACTTGGGGTCTTTTTAAATCTGACCGGGTAATAATGCCATTATCTTTATCCTGTAATTTCGGCAAAAAACTCACCCCTTCCTATACATCCTGTACTTTATTGAATCTGTTATAGATTGCCGTCAATGTGATCAAGAATATGCTAATAATGACTGATACTGCAGCAGCCTTTGGATAATCAAATTTCTCAAATGCATATTTAAAAACCAGCTGCATTATGGAAATGGAAGCATTATTGGGACCTCCATTTGTCAAGACCAATGGTTCATAAAGAATCTGAAAAACAGAGATAACCTGCAGAATCAAAAGAGTACGGGCCAGGTTGCGAAGACTGGGTATGGTTACATGCCTTATCCTGTCCCATATGCCGGCTCCATCTATAATGGCAGCTTCATACAGCTCCGGGTTTACTCCTTGAAGTGATGCCAGATATATGAGTGCAGTGGCCCCTGCACCTTTCCACGTTAAAGTAATGATTATCAAAGGTATTGTAAGCTTGGGATTGCTAAGCCAGGTCAGCGGCTCTATACCCAACTGGCCCAAAATAATATTAAGTACACCTGTCTTACCAGGCTTGAAAATGAATCCCCACATCAAAACAGTGGCCAAACCCGGTACAACGTTGGGGAAATAAGTCCCTACTCTGAAAAGTGATCTGGCATGTACCATTTCGTTGATCAGTATGGCCATAATGATTGGTACAAGAAAGCCAATTACCAGAGACCATATTGTATAGGAAAATGTATTTCTTACAGCAGGCAGAAAATCGGGATGGTGAAACACATCTATGTAATTTTTAAAGCCTACAAATTCTATAGTTCTCATGCCTTTTGCACTGTAGAGTGAAAGGCGGATACTTGCCAGCAACGGCTCCCAAACAAAAAAAGCAAATAAAAGAAGGGTAGGCGCCATGATTATCCATCCTGATATGTTTTGTTTAGC
>Ga0209643_1000520_pt1 | contig 66549 bp, 62 predicted proteins | sample AutmiccBRH37_all_FD_187383 | JGI IMG/M metagenome (GOLD analysis project Ga0209643, IMG submission 187383) | Deep subsurface microbial communities from Mt. Terri, Switzerland - Autotrophic microbial communities BRH/37_all (SPAdes) (version 2) | ecosystem: Environmental > Aquatic > Deep... | reverse complement strand
GGCATTGATTGCACCGACAATAAGACCGGCACCTGCCATGACTACCCCAATGCTGATCATAAGTTCTCCGCTTTCAGCCAATGCACCGAAAAAGCGTTTAATAAGATTCTTTCGGTTTTCCGGTTTGATTGCCAGACATGGAAGTGCGAAGAAGCCGGCAATAATAGCAGAAATAGCCGGAGGAAATGCGAAGAAAAACATTGCAGAAAGCAATAGAACTATAGGTGGGAAAATAACCCATCCGTTTTGAAACGCTTGTTTAGGTTTAACAAGCTGATCCTCTGGTATAAGCTGTAAATCATATTTTCCGGCTTCCATATGCACCTGTATAAAGATGGCAACATAGAACAATGCAGCGGGAATGAGAGCCGCAATTGCAACTTGAGAATAAGGTACACCCAATGTTTCAGCAATAATAAATGCAGCTATACCCATAACCGGGGGCATAATCTGTCCTCCAGAGGAAGCAACCGCCTCGACTGCAGCCGCAACATGTGGTTTATAACCGGCTTTTTTCATCATAGGTATGGTTACACTGCCAGTTAATAATACGTTGGACATTGGTGCACCTGTAATGGTTCCTACAAGGCTGGATGAGACAACAGCTGTTTTTGCACTGCCGCCTCGGGATCTTCCGCAAAGCAAAAGTGCTATATCAATAAATGCTTTGCCACCTCCAAAGTGCAGTAATACCTGTCCGAAAAATATAAACGCAACACCCACCGTTGCACCAAAGGATAGCATATAAAGCAGACTGTTGGGGTCGAGATAAATATAATTTACCATTCTAGCAATAGTAAAAGGCCTGCCATGGAAAAGTCCCGGTGCGTAAGAAGCAAATTTCGTATAAAGTAAGAATATACTTACTACTATGGTGAGAGACAAACCCATTGAGCGCCTCAGTGCTTCAAGAATGAGCAGAATAGCAATTGATCCAAATACCATACGGATATTATCTACTGCACCGATTTTTTGAGAAATCTGTGGATAGTATATAGTAATAAAAAGACCCGCAGCGATGGATAATACTGCAAAAACAACATCGACTATGCTGAAGGGTTTTCCCTTGCGGAGGGGTATTGTTATAAAGGTTCCATACAAAACCAGTGCAAGATAAATACCAAGATACTGCTCAGTATAGACTGCCACTCTAAAATATGATGGTACATCTATAATAATAGCAATACCTATGATAGCAATAATGGCGTATGATAATTTTCTTATCTTTTTGAATAATGTATCAACACTTGTCATACAAAATCACCTCTTTATTAAGAAGAGGCATCATTTTACTGGTGCCTCTTCTTAGAATTCTTGCGATAGCAATTACTACTGAAAATAGAATATAAGTATTATTTACCCAGCAACTGGTTCTGGCGAGTTTGCATTGCATCAGTCCAGACGCCTTTTTCTTTAAAGAATTTTATAGAGCCCTCATGGTAAGGCGCAGGCTGCCTATCAATCGCAAAGCTGTCCGGAATCCAGCCAGCACCCCAGGCATTGGCTGCCTTAAGATCAGGATATTTCTCCCAGATGGCACCCATTATTGCATAAACCGCATCCTCTGACAGATTGGCAGATGCCACTAAATCGATGGGATAGTTAAGTAAAACGGTTTCTTCCTTTACAGTTCCGCTTATAGGGCAAACGCTCAAGGAAGCACCTGGGACAAACTTATCAATAATAGTCTGCATTTCAGCAGGTATGCCATTAGCTAAATCAGACGGCTTCAAATCGCCGAAGGGCAGAACACGAATGCCCAGGGCTTGATCCAGTTGTACAGAAGAAGGAGTTGTTGAAGAACCAGTAAATATAGCATCTACGCGGCGCTCCTGCAGGGCTCTTTGTGCAGTTGCAAGGTCTGTCAGCGGAATTTTTACACAATCGTCAATTGTTAAGCCGACTGAAGCCAGAGCAGCATCAACCAGAAGGTTTGTGAATTTATTTCCGCCATATTCATATCCTACTTTTTTTCCTTTAAGCTCAGTAATACTTTTAATACCGGAACTTTCAATTACAGTAAAGGTACAATGGTTAACCTGGTTACCGTTTAGCACCAGTCGGATTTCGGGCGTAGCTTCTTCAAAAACAACCTCACCGTTATAAGCCCATGTAAGGTCAACGCCGGACATGATTCCAAGGTTTATAACACCATCTCTCATCTCAGGCATCCACGCATCCGGACCGGCATATGGCAGAACAGTTGCGCTAATGGGTGTTTTTTCAGATACGATCTTTGCAACACCGGTTCCCATTGCATAGTAAGCACCACCCACAGCATGGGTTCCAATATTTACGCTGGACTCAAGTTCCTTTTTCTCTTCAGCGGGGGGAGTGTTAGACTGATTGTCAGCTTGTTTAGGAGAACAACCTACAAATTGAATAAGAAATATGCACATTACAAGCACCCATAAAATAGTCTTGATACTTTTACTCTTTTTCATCATATTGACCCTCCTCCAGAAAATTTTTTATTTCATAATGAAAGAAACCTAAGCAATTATCTTCCTATATATAAAACCCCCAATCACAAAATATCTTTTTATCTATTTTCCACTATCTGATCAGATAAGAACTACATTAGCATATGACACTAGATACTTGCTTCTTTCAAATAATTATATCACCCACAAATTAACACGGACAATTCCATTTAAATCAAGATTATATCCGGTATGGAATAAGTTATTACCATATGCATCATAATACGACCTCTTTGCTTTTATGAATGGTTGTAAACAAGCTATTTTACTTATAAATAGTGTTGATTCAAGGATTTGGATAATGTATTCATTACGAAAATTTGATGATACAAGCTAATTATTCCGCAATGGAATAATTCTGATATGAAACTGAATTGCTTTCACCATTTTCTCAAGGCTATAATTATCCCAAGCAAAACATTATCAAATTAAGTAGTGTTTGAAAGGAGTGAGATCTATGACACAAAAGTTAAATGCATTACTGGACCCCCGTGGATACCAGGAACGTCCCATTTTAAAGCTGGCATCCAGAGTAAGCTTGGAAGACTTAAAGAACGGAAAAATCTTGTTCTACAACAATACAAAACTAGGATTCTGCAATTACATGCAGGTGTTTGTAAGAATCAAAGAACGCTTCTCAGAAATGGGAATCACTAATTTTGTAGATTACTGTGAAACAGTTCGTGGTAAAAATACTCCAAAGCTTGAAGAATATGCTGCAATGCTGGCAAAAGAGAAGCCAACAGCTGCAGTTGTTGCTTTAGGTGATATGGGTACATCTGCTGCAACTACAGTTGTGACCATAGCACTTGAGAAGCTTGGAATACCTACTGTCTATATGACAGCACCTCCGGGATCATCAATCACAGAGGGTGTTGGCGTCTACCGTGCAGGTAACCTGTGTCTTTGTTCTGTAGACATATATCAGGCAAGCACAGAAGAAGAAGTCCGTGCCCAGGTGGATCTCAAATGGAGCTATATTATGGATTCCCTTACCGCAACCGGTAAAAAATTTGAGGAAACCGCACATATCGATTTTAAGATGGATAAGATTGCTCCGGCCAAGGACGGTTTACTTCCAATTATAAACGACATTGAAGTTGATGCAAATAAGCTTTTAGAGCCAGGAGCATATATGGAAGAAATAAATGATTACTTCAATGCTGAACACATCAGCGATGGCTTGCCTATCATTCCGCCCACAAGGGCTCGTTATGAAAAAATGATGGAGTTCTGTCCCTTTGATGAGAATCTTGTACTCTGCAATCAGGTTGGACCGACAGGTAAAGATATCACAGTCAGGGATGTAGCTGTCGCAGCTATAATGGCTGGTTGCAAGCCAAACGCAATGCCAATTTTGGTCGCTGCATTTAAAGCCCTGAACAATCCAAAGTACAATCTGCTTCAGTCAGTTACAACTTCCCATCCAGGTGGCAACATGGTTCTTGTTAGCGGGCCTATCGCCAAGGAAATCGGTATCTCCGGCGGACAAGGCTGCATGGGACCCGGATATCCGGCAAATGCTACAATCGGCCGTGCTGTTAACCTTGTTATCATGAATGTATGTCGTTCTGTACCCGGTGTATGTGATCTTGATTGCATTGCTTCTCAGGCTGAATTTACATTCTGCTTTGCTGAAGAAAAAGACCTGGCTTGCTGGAATACAATAAACGAGGAACATTATGATTCCGAAACAACTACTGTTTATGTCCTTAAAGCCGAACCGCTTCATGACATTATTGACTTCCTGAGCCTCAATGGACATGACCTGCTTGATACCATTACAGCCTGCTGTACCACACTTGGTTCGAATAACGCTTATATGCCCGGGCCACTTGTTGTTTGCCTGACTCCTGACCATGGCATGATGCTCAAGAAGGATGGCTACACAAAGGAAATGATTCAGGAGCATATACATACATACGCTTATCATCAGGTTCCTATGGTTCGCAATCGTGGACTGGTTCCTGTTCGTCCGGCTGAATTTGCAAATAAGCATCCAATGCCTGTTACTCGTACTCCAAAGGATGTTGAAATTATTGTTGTCGGTGGACGCGGAGGCCACTCCGGTGTTATTCTTCCCTGGGCACTTCACAGTGAGGGTATCGTTGAGCCGGTAGCACTTCCTAACGGCAAAGCTGCTAAGAGCATTAATGAGTTTAAAAAATAATTAAAGTATAAAACTGCTGCAGAAGAATGGTAAAAATATTATCTACCGTTCCCTGCAGTGTAAGCAAAATATATAATTGGGAGGATGAATCAATGAGCGGCTATGATGTAGTTTATGATGTAATTGTTTGTGGCGGTGGTACTTCAGGTGTTGCTGCAGCTATCTCATCAGCGAGGACCGGTGCTAAAACATTATTGGTTGAAAGAGTAGGTGCTTTGGGCGGCCAGATGAACGTCTCAGGACCTCCTGGATTCGCATTTGCAAGACTATTTAATCCCAAAGGGGAGCAGGACATTGCCGGATTTGTTGAAGAGGTTTATGACAGGATGTATAAGACCGGCCACGCTCTTCCTCACCTCAGACCTGCGTTCCGCGAAAAAGCAGGTTACACTTTCTCGTATGTTGATCCTGACTGGTTTGGCATGATTATATTTGACATGATGGAAGAGAGCGGTGTTACACTGCTGCTGGACACTTTAGTTGTTGGAGTTACAAAAGATGGAGATTCCGTTACCGGCATTGTAGTTGAAAATGCAAACGGTAAAAATGAAATAAAGGGTAAAATTGTTATTGACTGCACCGGCGAAGGCTATGTAGCGGACAGAGCAGGTGTGGAAATGGAATGTGTATCCCGTGAGGACATTCAGCCACATACACTGTCATTTACTGTTGATGGTGTTGACTGGGATGAATTGCTGCACTACCTTCGTGAACATCCTGAAGAGTTTTCCTACAAACAGCTTATCCACCCCAGTAATGACAGCAGCCAGGAAGGTGTATATGAAGTATACCGTCACTGCACCGATGTAACCGAACTGGGCGAGGTTATGGGCTTCTATCAGCTGCGTGACAATGCACTTAAGAATGGTGACTGGCACCCATACAGTGGAGCAGGATTCTTCCTCTCACCTAAGGAAGGCGGACATATTCAAGCCCACTTCCAGCATTCATCACAGGTTGACCATTGCCTGCCAACCGATGCGTGGGACCTTACAAAGTGCATGATCGAATGCAGGAAGCAGAATGCCATTGCATGGAGATTCTTTAAGAACTATGTTCCCGGCTTTAAAAATGCATATATTACTAAGGTTTGTACTGAGCTCAGGCTCCGTGAAGGTCCAAGAATAGTTGGCGATTATGTACTTACCAAGGAAGATGTCGGTAACTGCCAAACATTCCATGATACAATAGGAAAGAGTTCCATGAAAGCTGGTGCTTATCATGTTGCATCTATGGATACTTTAAATGTATGCGCCGCGGTCAAAGAGGATATGGTATGGCCAAAAGATGGTGGCTCTTATGATATTCCTTATCGCTGCCTCGTTCCTAGGAAGATTGAAAACCTGTTGGCAGCAGGCAAGTGTGTATCTACCGACCGCCCAGCCTACCTGCGTTACTTGCATCAGACAATGGTTACAGGTGAGGCTGCCGGTACAGCTGCCGGTCTTTGCATAAAGCATGGCATCACACCTAGAGAGCTTGAGAAAGATGTATCTGAACTGCAGAAAATTCTAGTCGAGAATGGTGCTATTGTTTTTGAAACCAGAAAAGATATATAATAAATATAATGCCCAAAGATAATAGTATTTTACTAATGTCTTTGGGCATTTACTTTAATGATATGCAATTCATAAGAAGTGTTCTTCATTTTTTTGTAGTATGCTGACAGTCTGCCAAATGCTTGACGAGGATTCCGGAAGAACAGGATAGGTCATCCTTTCTTGTTATTAATGACAATGAACGTGTCGGGTGGTTGTCCAGCATTACAATATGCAGCAATGGGTCATTATAGTATTCTGCCAGGCGTTTCATAATTAATGTTACCACCATGTCCTGCTTAATCAGGCTTCTAATTGTAGTCAGGCGCACATTAGAATACTGTATTTTGGGAGAAATTCCGGCATTTTTAAACAACCTTGCAAAATATTTCAATATTAAGGGGTCTGAGTTGAATAATAAAAACTCTTCATCTACGGTTTCTTCCAGAGTAACAACCTTCCTGTCGGCAAAATGGTGATGACTACCGACCAGTAATACCAGTTCGTCGTCGCATATGGGAGTTACAACGTATTTTTCATACTGTGAAGGTTCTGTTCTAATAATTCCAATATCAATTTTTGATTCATCAAGCATCTGAAGTATAGATGCCGTATCTGTTTCAGTGATATTTATTTTCATATTTGGATAATGCTTCTCAAAATCGATAATTATGTCCATAATTCCATACTGGCTTAGTACCGGTATTGCTCCTATAGCAATACACTCTGCTTGTTGCTCTTTATACTCATTGATATGTAATCTCAGTTTTTCATATTCGGATACAATTTTTTGTGCGTAAGTTACCAGTTCCATCCCAATAGGCGTTAATACAATATTTCGTGTATTACGGGCAAACAGTTTCACTCCCAGTTCTCGTTCCAAACTAAGGATCTGTTTGGAAAGTGACGACTGTGAAATAAAAAGCTCACTTGCTGTTGTCGTGAACTTTTCATACTTTACAATTGCCAAAAAATAGTTCAGCTGTTGTATTGTCATGAACAGTCCTCCCCCAATATTGATAGATGCTGTTTTATGTGCGTACTCAATAAAAATTAATATTAGTAATATTATAGCACAGTCATTAGTGTTACATAAAGCATATTACGGATTTCTACCTATGGGAAAGCGTTAGGAATATGTCTCCTTTTTTACAAATTTGTAATATATACAGGAATTTTGCTATATTTGGCGAAATATATGCAATGCTAGAAAATCTTGTACATTTTTTAGAAAAGGAGAATTGGGATGGTAAATAGTAAGAGTCGCAAAACCGGTATTGTCATATTAATTGCAGTTATCCTGGTGCTGTCTGTGGTTGTTATCAGTGCTGCAGACGGAGTAACTCCAGGTTCCGAACAGGATCCCATAGTTACGCAGAGTTATGTAGAACAGAAATCAGAGCAGATCAAGTATTATATTGACAGTTTGATCGCAAAGGCAAACGGGGATAATGCTATACAGAATCAGGAGATAGCAAAGCTCAAGGCTGAGCTGGAGCTAAAGAACCAGGAGATAGCGAAGCTTGCAGAAGATATCAAGAATGTCTCGGCAGGTGGGTCCGGCAGGTTTGAAGTGGTGGAAATGCAAAATAACCAGATACTTATAGCGGGAGAAGGGGCGGAAATAATACCCAGATCCGGCAAGTTTTCTGCCATATATGGAGCTAACGGAGGGCTTTCAGACATTACTTCAGCAAAGGACCTGAAGGATGCTGAGGCGGTAATCAACAACCACATGCTCATAGCCTCAAGAGGAGACGGCAGAGGGGTCAAAGCTCAGGCGGACAAGTCCTTCCTGATTATAAAAGGTACATATACGATAAAATAGGTGCGAGGTTCCGGGGTTTCGGGGTTCTGGAGGTAGGGGCGCCCATTGGGCGTCCGAAGAAGGGGCGGGTTTTTATTCCCGCCTGTATGTTTTTGTATGCGGGTTAATATACTTTACATTTATATGGCAATAATAATATAATAAGATGAAATTGTATTGCTGTAGGGAAGTGATAAGATGAGAAATAGTTTGATAATCGGAATGATATTAAATGTTTATAGGAAGCTTATGTTCTACTACAAAAACAGTGAATTTTTCATAGTGCTGCAAAGAATAGGGCAGAGCTTCGCGAAGTATACGGCTTCAAGCAGTATATTGACATTTTTTGATAGGGAATGGAATATAGGAAGTGCATGGAGGAAAAGCTTTATATTCAGAGTTTTAATTTCACCTTTAAGGCTTTACAGATACGTCTCACACAGGCTTTCAGGTGGGACAAACAGTGCTTTAAGGGGAAGCAAGGCATTAAGCGGCATGAAGCTTTTTTTAGAGGGCATGTTCAATATAAGCACAAGGGTTTATGGGCTGCTTTTTCTTACTTTTGCCGTGACTCAAGGCTTATTGGGCTTTGTATTTGAAAATGGAGAGCTGCTTCTGGATATGAAAGGTATGATAAGGTTGATGCTGCTCCTTGCCGGTACTGTGCTGATCCTGATAAACAGGCCGGTGAAATGTCTTGTGGAGGGTAGTATAACCGGCAGCATAGTGTACGGCTTTTTTACTGTATCGGGCAGTACACTTTTTGATATTACTGAGGAAGCAGTCAGGGAGACTCTCATACCGTTAAAGGAACGGAGGATAACGTATAAAAAACTGGAAATAGCTGCAGTAGCAGTGGGAATACTATCAGGCATACCGGGATATCTTCTGCCGCCAATGACCTTTGTTCTGATGGCCGGAGCAATTGCCGGTCTCGTGATGGTGCTTTGGAGATATGAGATAGGGGTATTTGCCGTCGTAGGATTCATTCCCCTTGCCCCGACCATGGCACTGCTGGGGTTGATCCTGATAACTGCCGTATCCTATGGGATAAGGCTTTTCAAGGATAAGAGCGTAAGCTTCAGGGTTACAATTCTGGATTATTTTGTAGTGTTGTTTGGAGTTGTGCTTTTCTACAGCACCATTACATCATATACCCCTGCCAACAGCATGCTTGCACTGCTGATACACATAGCTTTCATTTTGTTCTATTTCATATTGGTAAATACCGTAAAGACAAGGCAGCAGCTTTATACTCTGGCAGTGCTGCTGGTGCTTTCCACTACTGTCACATCGATGTACGGATTATATCAGCTCAAAACTGTAGGAGCTACCTCAGAAGCCTGGGTCGATACAACACTTTTCGAGGATATAAAGGCCCGTGTAGGCTCTACCTTTGAAAATCCCAATGTGCTTGGAGAGTACCTTGTGATTATAATACCTGTTGCCATAGCAATGCTGTGGGGACAGAAGAACTGGCTCTCAAGATTTTTGACACTGGGGATGACTGCCATTATGCTTTTGTGCCTGATATATACATATTCAAGAGGTGCATATGTAGGATTGATGCTGGCCGTTGCTTTATTTGCAGTGCTTAGGGACAGGAGGTTTGTTATTCTCGGTGTAATTGGCCTGCTGATGCTGCCTTTTGTATTGCCGCCTTCTGTAATAAACAGGTTTACAAGTATCGGAAACCTGTCGGATACGTCTTCTTTATACAGAATTTCTGTATGGCTTGGGTCTTTAAAATTGGCACAGGATTATTGGCCTTCCGGCATAGGGCTGGGCTTGGAGCCTTTCAAGCTCCTCTACCCCAAATATTCTCTTAACGCTGCATATGCGCATCACTCCCATAATATTTACATACAACTTCTGATCGAGACCGGTATTGCGGGTTTTGTGATGTTTTTTGCCATGATAGCGGTTTATTACAAAACCATGCTTGCAGGCTTCTATAAGACCAGGGACAGCTTCACCTCCACCTTTATGATAGCTGTTGCCTCCGGTATGGCAGGGTATCTGGCTCAGGGGATGGTAGAGAATTTATGGTACAACAACAAAGTGCTTCTGACCTTCTGGGTCATGCTGGCATTCGGGATGATAGCCAAAGCCCTTATCTCAAAGGATAACGAGGTGCTGGAACTATGATAAAAGTGATACATGTGCTGAGCGATATGAAAATAGGCGGTGCAGGCAGCTGGCTGCTGAATCTGCTTGGTGCGATAGATAAGGAAAGATTTGACATAAAGGTGGTGCTTCCACAAGGGAGCCTGCTTATTGATAAGATACGCGGGCTGGGGTTTGAGGTAATACCGGTTGACGGCATGAAGGACAAGTCCTTTGATGCAGCTGCAGTGAGTATTATGCTTCGTATCTTCAGAAAGGAAAAGCCCCGGATCGTACATACCCATGCATCACTATCTGCCAGGCTTGCTGCAAGAATGGCAGGCTTGAAAATTGTAAATACGAAGCATTGCATTGACAGCAGGAAAACCGGAGTAAAAAAGCTTGCGGGTGCCTGTCTGAACAATCTGCTGTGTGACGGGATAATAGCTGTATCGGCTGCTGTGAAGCAGAATGTGGCTGATAATGGAATGCAGGAGGGTAAGATTTCAGTGATATACGGAGGAATAAGCCCGGTCAGGGAGCTTGGTCCCGAGGAAAAGAGCCGTGTCAGGCAAAAATGGGGAATAGGGGCAGAGGATATAGTTGTGGGAATGGCTGCCCGGCTTGCCGGGGTCAAAGGGCACAAGCACTTTTTAGCAGCTGCCGAAATTATTTCCCGGGACAAGGGCAATGTGAAGTTTTTGATAGCCGGCACCGGCCCTGAGGAACAGGAGCTTAAAGAGCTTGTAAAGAGGCAGGGGCTTACAGAACAGGTAATTTTCACAGGCTTTATTGAAAATATCTTTGAGATATTCAATATAATTGACATCAATGTGATCTCATCTTTATCCGAGGCACTTTGTCTTTCGCTTATTGAGGGGATGTGTGTAGGAAAGCCTTCTGTCGGCACAAATACAGGAGGAATACCTGAGGTAGTGAAAGACGGATATAACGGATATCTCGTACCGGTGGGGGATTCGGTCATGCTGGCCGATGCGATACTCAAGCTGGTACGTGACCCTGAATTGAGAAAAAGCATGGGAGACAAGGGCAAGGAGCTGGTAGTTGGTCATTTTACGGCTGATGCAATGGCAAGAGGTATTGAAGAGTTGTATGAATCGATTTTAAAAATACCCGGGGAGGTAAAATAATGGCGTTAATAGATGGAAAAGGTAGATTGTTCGGTAAATTAAACATAGTGGATTTGCTGATAGTGCTGCTTGTCATATCCATAGCGGGAGGAGTATATTTTGTATTCTTTGGCGGAAGTGACAAGCAGGTAGTGGAAACAAGCAAGGTAGTGTATGATTTTGAGATAACCAATGTCAATAAGGACTTTGTTGATGCGATAACCGCCGGTGATCCCATAAGAGACAACGTTAGGGGAAATGAGCTTGGCACGGTGGTAAGCAAGGAGTCGAGAAAAGCAACAATGCTGAATGAAGACCTGATAAACGGCAGATATGTTATAGCTGAAGTGCCTGATGCTTATGATGTTGTCATAACAATAGAGGGCAACGCTAATATTACCCCGGCGAACATAATAGTCGGCGGCGCTGAAATCAAGGTAGGCAAGAAATTCTCCATAAAAGGCAAAGGATATGCAAATCAAGGTTTCGTGACAAAAATTACATTGGAAGGACAGTAAGGAGGGGTAGATATGCTGTTGGATGAAAAGGGAAAATTATTCGGAAAGATAAGTATTATTGACATAGGTGTGCTGCTGCTTATTATTGCACTTCTAGGCGGAGCATATTATAAGTTTTTTATGGTGGATAAGAATCAGAATGCGGCCAAGTTTGATACTCTGGAATATACGGTGGTACTGGTGGAGGGAGTCAGGCAGCAGTCAGTCGATGCCATAGAAGTCGGAGCAGATATTTATGATGTCAAGACAGATACTCCAATGGGGAAGATAGTGAGCAAGGAAGTCATCCCAGCGGTAGAACAGCTTACCAAGGCTGACGGAACTGTTGTATTGGCTGAAAAACCTGAGAGGTTCAATGTACGTGTGACAATACAGGTTCCCGGAGTTGAGACGAAAAACGGCTTCCGTGCAAACGGCAGGATGGATCTCAACAGGGAATTTCAGCAGGTAATGGACACCCGCATGATAATATTGCAGACAAAGCTGGTAGATGTGAAGAATCTTAGCCGGAATGTTGTGCAGTAGGGATTGTGAGGTTAAAGCTATTCTGCCTGTCATTCTGAACGAAGTGAAGAATCTTTATGTGAGGTGTGTTATTTGTATTATGTTTACATATTGACAAATTGGACAAATAAGGTTCTTTATACAGGTGTAACTAATGATCTTGAGCGACGTTTGTATGAGCATAATAACAAACTCGTTAAAGGATTTACAGAGAAGTATAATGTGAATAAATTAGTCTATTTTGATAGCACAACTGATGTAAAAGCTGCAATTGCAAAAGAAAAGCAGATTAAGGGCTGGACACGTAAGAAGAAAGATGATTTGATAGAAAGTATAAATCCACAATGGCTTGATTTATCTGAAAGCTTTAACAAATAAGATTCTTCGCTCCGCTCAGAATGACCTGCTATGGTACTTTTTACTCTAATAAATATGGGGTGCAAATGCACCCCGTTAATTATTTTTCCAGCAATTCAATTGCTATTTCTGCATTTTCAAAGGCCTTTTGCTTCAGCAGCCGGTTGCCTTCTTCCAGCTGTTGTGCTAAAGCAGCCTTGTTGTTCCACACTTCGTCAATCAGCTTTTTGAGGCTTTCCAGATCCAGGTCTGCCGCATTCCCTGCAGAGGGCTGCTTCACATATTCCAGGAAGCCCTGAACCTTGGGATCGTATATCAGCCCTATACTCGGTACCGAAAGGCTAACTGAATATATTAGGGCATGGAGCCTCATTCCCAATACCAGATCCAGCTTTTTCATAATTCCAAGAGTCTTGTCTACGGTGTACATATCCTTTACAATAAAGGGGGGATATTTCATTTTTGATGCTATATCCTCTGCCACTGACAGGTCTGAGGGAAAATGCAGCGGGATGAACAGCGATTTTACATTATATTTTTCTTCCAGATAATCAGCTGCCTGGGCAATGATATTGCTGTAACCTTCATAACCCTCCCATTTTCTTATAGATAATCCGACCAATGGTTTATCTGCAGATATTCCCTCTTTGAACAAGATGCTTTCTACTTCCTCGGGGCCCGCAGGTTCAAGGCCTAAAGCGGGGTCGGCAGTTACAATGATCCTGGGTTTTTTGACGCCTAATGCCTCCAGCTCCAAGCTTGAGGCTTCCTCCCTGAGAGTAATGATATCCACAAGGTTGATTATTTTTGAAGTTAAATAACGGTTGGAGCCTCTGCTTACAGGACCGATTCCGTTTGCATAAAGCATGATCTTGAGGCCCAAAAGCTTGGCCAGATAAATAGTGGTAAGATAATACATAAGTGAACGTGTACTGGTAATGTCCGTAATGAGCGTGCCGCCGCCGTTAATAAAGAGCTTGGTGCTTTTCATGGCACGGAGCACCTCAAAAAGGTTGAAGCGGTCAACTGCATCAACTCCGTAGTTTTTGGCAGTATCCTTTGGAGTTTTTGAAAGAACCACAATCCGCAGATCCTTTTTTATTTTTCTCAGGTTATCTATAATAGCCAACAGAATGGCATCGTCGCCGCTGTTATTGAATCCGTAATAACCCGATATCATAACATCATACATAGGTTTGTCCCCTTTGAGCTATAATTTATGCTTTAGAAGCTGCATGTATACATCAATGTTATCTTTAACCATTCTTTTTACGGAATAGCTGTTTTCTATCAAGCTGCGGCCAAAACCGCCCAGTGCGTTTCTTTCTTCCCCGCCCATCTGCAGCAGTACCTTCGTAATGTCATTTATTAAGGTCTCACTCTCTGCCTTGCTATATCCACGGCCTGAAAAGTTTGATTTGACGGCTGCGTCAAGGCTGTGTTCATCCAATATTCCTATATAGCCTACATTGCCGGCAAGTATAAGTGGCCTTCCGGCAGCCAGTGCTTCCAGTGAAGAACGGCCAAAGCCTATGAATAGGTCTGCCAGGGCGGTGAACTTGTTTATATCGGTACGGGAGCCTGCAACAACAACTGTATCATGACCGGTGCTGCTGTTTATATCCTGTGCTCTTTCCTTTACCGAATCCAGAATATTTCCGCTTCCCACCATTATAACCTTGAGGTTTTGGATGCTTTCAGCAAGCTCCGGGATTATTTCCAGAAGCTTGTTTATTATATAGCTCCTGTCACTGTCAAATCTGCTTATGTATACGATTTTCCTGTCTTCAGGACTAAGCTTCAGCTCGGCGGTTACATCGGAACAATCTATATCAGGTGAAAACTTGCCGGTATCTATACCATTGATTGTGACTTTGATATTCTTATCTTCGATTTTATAGTTGTCCAGAAGATATTTTCTGATATCCTCGCTTACAGCCACGGTCTTTTGACCCCAGTTGGTTATATAGCGCAGTCCGTAGCCGGTTTTCCAGGTTCCGTGGGCAGTGGTCACAAAGGGGAATCCCATTTTCTTGTGCAGCAGTCCGCAGATAAACCCGGGGATACGGGCATGGGCATGTACCAGGTCGATTTCATTGTCCTTTATTATACTTTTCAACCGGTAGTAAGCTTTTACCACATTGTGGGGCTTCTTGTTATCCAGAGGTACGTGATACACCTTTATATTGCTGTCTATAAGCTCTTTTTCATACACGCCCCCGGTAGATGCCACAACTACATTGAAGCCTTCCCGGGAAAGCCCCTTGGCAAGCTCTACTATATGAGTTTCTGCGCCGCCTATATCAAGGCGCATAGTAGTTATCAGAATATTGTAATTGTGCATTTCATGCCTCCGATTTTACCTTTTTTTCAGGTTTATGCTGTCGTTGTTTATCATTAGATTGTAATCCCTAAATCCCATGAGGGCATTTCCATTGTATACTTCTACGGTAAGCAGGTGTTCGCCCTTGGGAAGGGTTGATAAGTCAAGCTCTATGCTGTAAGGTATCATGGTTTTGGTTCCATATGTTTTTCCGTCAAGCTTGTATTGAACCGAAGGAGCTGGTAGCTTTGGTACTATAGTATAGGTTGAAAGCTCAAGCTTTAAACCTTGAGTGCCGTAGTCAGTGATTTTTTCATATCTGAAGCTTGGATTGCCGTTGATATCCGATAAAAAATTACTGCTGCCGGTAAGCTCGTTATAAAGGGCGTTGAGCTTGGGGCTTCCATACAAGGAATAGTCATCGTACTTGGTTATCTGATCATTATTGGCATTAAAGTAGTATATGCCCTTAAGCTGAGGATAAACCATTGGGCCATATGTATAAAGGCGTCTCAGCTGCACTGCAGCCCAATCCGACACATCTTCTCCGGCAAGCTTTGAGTAATGGCCAACCCCCGTCTCTGAAAGCATTATGGGTTTTCTTTGACCATAGGCGTCAATAATCGGTTTTATCTTGGCCAGGGGGTTTGCATAGTCTCCTGTCATAAACACACTATCTATGCTGTCCTGCTGATTGCCCCAATCCTTTTTTCCCTGGAAGTAGCGGTAGGTATATGTACTTATACCTATCCAATCAACATGCTCATCTCCCGGATAGTATTGGTCATAGGTACGGTCTTTGGCAGAAATGTCATTGGGGGACCAAACCATAGCCACGTTGGGAGCTTTGTCCTTCATTACCCTGGAAATGTATCTGAAAGCTTCAATATATGCATTGGAATCCTTGCAGTTATCCTTTATATTCATTTCACCGGCAAATCTGAGGAATACCGGTATTTTAAGCTCTCTTAAGTAATCTGCTATAGCATTTATATATGTCTTATAATCCGCAATGTTTTTCAAGACGCTGTCCATGGAGGCATCTTCTATGTTCCAGGCCAGCTGAACGGCTATATTGTTCTCTTTTGCATCCTGATAATATCTGTCAAAGGACTTGATATCCTCTTCCCAGTGTAAATATGTAAGGTAAGCGGAATTCTTCTTGGGGAAATAATTTTTTATATCATTCCAGCTATATGCTCCTATCCTGGGGTCGGAATCATAGTTGCTGCCAAAATATACTCCTGCCCTGGGCTCGTACTTTGAAGAAAAATATGGGTTGTTCCTGAGATCCTGTGTTTTTGTATAAAGCTCAATATCAAAGCTCAGAGATTTGATTTTGGAGCTTGCATAGGTTACGCCGTCCTTCCAGCCCAGCTTTTCAGCCTTGGGAATGTATTTGGTGTAGGTCAAAACGGCATCATCAAATTTGCCAAGGGCTTCGTAAGCTTTTGCAATCTTTTCGAGTCTTGGGGTTATGATTTCCAGCACCTGTTGGGTTTCCTCAGCTCCATTGAAAAGCTCTATTATTTTATTGCCATAAATTATAATATTATTCAAATCATCGGCATTCAAGGCTTTATCATATAGGGGAGCCAGCTTCCAGAATTCGCCGGGGATTTTGAACACCGGAGCTGCTGCGGAAGTATTCTGCAGTGGTATAGCGATAAAAAAACAGATCAAAAGTAGTATGGATAAGCATCGTTTCATCTTCATAGTAGGTACCTCCTGTATAAATTCATTAATCTTCCTCAATACGCCTTATTTTTGCTCCAAGATTTATCAGCTTTTCCTCAAGTCTCTCATAGCCTCTGTCAATATAGCTTACATTGCTTATAGTAGTCTTGCCTTCTGCGGTCAGGCCTGCAACAACCATCGCAGCTCCTGCCCTGAGATCGGTAGCATAAACAGGGGCTCCTGAAAGCTTTGATACACCTTCTATTATTGCCACTCTGCCCTCTGTCTTTATTTTTGCACCCATTCTTTTCAGCTCATCAAAGTACTTGAACCGGGATTCAAATATGCTCTCTGTCACGATGCCGGTGCCTTCGGCGATAGAAAGGAGTACGCTCACAGGCTGCTGCATATCCGTAGGGAAGCCCGGATAGGGCATGGTTTTTATATTAACCGCCTTTGGCCTTGCTGCGGCTTTAACTCTTATGGAATCTTCGTACTCGGTAATCTCCACTCCCATTTCTCTGAGCTTTGCAGATACTGCATCAAGATGTGTAGGTATGATGTTTCTGAGCAGTACGTCACCTCTTGTCGCAGCTGCCGCAATCATGTAAGTTCCTGCCTCCATCTGGTCTGGTATTACGCTGTGTTCGCAGCCGCCCAGGGATTCTACTCCTTTGATTTTAATAACATCGGTGCCCGCGCCCTTTATATTGGCACCCAGTGCGTTGAGAAAGTTGGCTGTATCAACTATGTAAGGCTCTTTTGCCGCATTTTCTATAGTAGTAGTGCCCTTTGCCATACATGCTGCAAGCATTATGTTAATAGTTGCCCCTACACTGACTACATCCAGATATATTCTTGCACCCTTCAGCTCATCTGCCTTTGCCTTTATAAGGCCGTGAGATATTTTAATTTTTGCGCCGAGAGCCTCCAGGCCTTTAAGATGAAGGTCAATGGGGCGCACCCCGATCTCGCAGCCTCCGGGGAACGGTACTTCAGCCTTCTTGAACCGGCCAAGGAGAGCACCAAGGAAATAGTATGAAGCTCTCATTCTTTTTGCCAGCTCCAGGTCAATTTTATGAGTGCCTATACCGGAGGCATCTATGGATATTTTATCCGTGTCAAGTATTTGAATTTTTCCTCCCATTTGTATGAGCATATCTCTCAGATAAGTAACATCCTTGACCATGGGAAGATTTTTTATGGTGCAGGCTGAGCCTGCCAGAATTGTTGCAGGCAGTATTGCCACTGCTGCGTTTTTGGCTCCGCTGATACTGACCTCACCGGAAAGCTTCTGTGAGCCTTCTATTAATATTTTTTCCAATATATCCTACCCCTTACCGTATAGATTTATAATTGTTTCGCATAAAGGTTATATGCAATACAGAAATCCGTGACATAAATTTCGCATATAATGACAAATGTTACATGAATATTACAATTCACATTATAGCACTGTTTTACTGAATTTGTAATACGCGTTTTGTGAAAATATGGGATATTGGCTATTGGAATATGCTGCAAAGGGCACTTTATGATATAAACCCTGTTTATATGAAATTATGCTATGTTATAATAGTAGGGAGCGTATTATATGCGTTTCGGAATGCATGCAATGCATTCCCTACGATCGGGTTCAAAAACATAGGGTTAAGGGATGGTGTTATATGAGAGAGCAGGTTGAAATAGTAGGAATAAAAGTTGACAATGTCAATATGGATGAAGCAGCGGGCATTCTGGCAGAATATCTTGGTATGGATAGCTGCAGCATGGTTTTTACTCCCAACAGCGAGATATTGCTGGAGGCCGTCAAGGACAGGGAATTTGAAGGTGTGTTGAACAGCGGTCAGCTTGTTGCGCCGGATGGCATAGGGGTTGTGATTGCTTCGAAATTTTACGGCACTCCTGTGAAGGAAAGAGTTGCAGGCTTTGATCTGATGATGCGCCTTATGGATATAGCCGATTCACAGGGTAAAAGCGTATATCTGATGGGCGGCAAGGATGGTGTGGCTGAAGAGGCTGCCATAAGGCTTACCGAGAGGTACAACGGACTTAGAATAGCAGGCACACGGAACGGTTATTTCGGAGATGACGAAGAAGAAAAGATAATAAATGATATAAACAGCAGTAAGGCAGATATTCTTTTGACAGCATTGGGTGCTCCCAAGCAGGAGAAATTCATATACAGGCACAGGGACAGACTGAATGTCAGTATTGCCATGGGGGTGGGCGGAAGCCTGGATGTGCTTGCAGGCAGGGTGAAAAGAGCCCCTGAGTTTTATCAGAAAGCAGGCTTGGAGTGGTTTTACAGACTTATGGAGGAACCAAGGAGAATCGGCAGGATTATGAGGCTTCCCAAATTCATAGCCATGGCATTCTTTGACTCAATACAGAATGGAAAAAAGGATTCATAGCAGGAATGTTTCACTGAATACTATGGTACTGGAGGATAAAATTTAATATAATGTTATTAATTATAAACTCTACAACATCTATTATTGAGAGGAGAGTGCTGCATGGGAAAATTTAGGGAATTGACTCCGGAAGAGTTGTGCAACCGGATAGACTATACAGAATTTGAGTTTGAAACAACAGCGGATTTGAATCCGCTGGATGGTATAATCGGACAAGGCAGGGCTGCTGCAGCAATGGAGTTCGGGCTTACAATCAAAAGAGCCAGCTATAATATATATGTGTCCGGGATAACAGGCACAGGGAGAAGCAGCTATACCAAATCCATAATCAGCAGGATCGCTGCAAATGAAAAGGTTCCTGATGATTGGTGCTATGTATACAACTTCAAGAATCCCGATAAACCCATATGCATAAATCTCCCGGTCGGAATGGGATACAGGCTTCAGAAGGATATGAAGAAGCTTTTAAAGGATCTTAAGATAAAGATTCCCAAAGCCTTTGAAGGGGAAGAGTATGAAAAGCAAAAGAGCCAGATCGTGCAGGAGTATCAGGAAAAAAGCTCTGAGCATATGGAGGCTTTTAATATATTCGCCAAGGATCAGGGCTTCATGATAAAAAAGAGTGAGCAGGGGCTTATGACCATCCCTATTCATGAAGGAAAGCCAATAGAGGACAATGACTATCTGGATATGCGTCCTGAAGACAGGAAGAAGATAGAAGACAATTCCTTTGTAGTACAGGGAAAGCTTTTGGAAACGATGAAGCGTATAAAGGATATAGAAAAGGCCACAAGAGACAAGATTGAGCAGTTGGAAACAAAGATAGCACTTCTGGCAGTAGAACAGCCGGTAATAGAGCTTAAAGAGAAGTTCGGGCAGTTCAAGAATGTGCTTGAATATCTTCAGGCTGTTCAGAGAGATATAATACATAATATAGAGGATTTCAGGAATCTGGAGGCTGTCCGCACCGACCAGCTGAACCTGGTTGAAAGAATCCGGGAAAAGGATTTTACTATAAAATATCAGGTTAACCTGGTGGTAGACAACAGGGAGGTGAAGGGTGCCCCTGTCATTCTGGAATCAAACCCCAAGTATTACAATCTTTTGGGTAAAATTGAGTATGACAGCAATATGGGCGTGGTTACAACAGATTTTACCAAGATAAAGGCAGGCTCCCTTCACCAGGCAAATGGAGGCTACATAATAATCAATATGTCCGACCTTATGAGGAACCCTGAAAGCTGGGAAGGCATAAAAAGGGCACTGAAGACCGGAAACATAACTATTGAGAATATATTTTCCATGTCAGGTATTGTGTCGGGAGGCATAAAACCAGAGCCCATCCCACTGAACGTAAAGGTCATTCTTATAGGAAGCTCATATATGTATCAGGCCCTTTATACCTATGATGAGGATTTTAGAAAGCTTTTCAAGATCAAGGCCGACTTTGACATAGATATGAGCAGCAGTAAGGATAACTGCATGAAGTATGCCAGGTTCATCAGCTCCCACTGCGAAAATAAAGGGCTTATGCACTTTGACAAGTCTGCAGTGGCAGCTGTGATAGAGCACAGCAGAAGGTTGGCGGAGCACAAGGATAAGCTTTCCACCAGATTTAACGATATTGTTGAAATACTGTATGAGGCGGATGCCTGGGCAAGGATTGAGGGGGCGGAAACAGCCTCCGGCAGCCATGTGAAAAAAGCTATAGTACAGAAGGAGTACCGTTCAAACCGGATAGAGGAAAAGCTGCAGGAACTGATTGATACAGGTGTGGTGCTTATTTCTACAGAAGAAAAGGTCATAGGCCAGGTTAACGGACTTTCAGTCATGGATTTTGGGGACTACACCTTTGGAAAGCCCAGCAGAATAACTGTAGTGACTTATGCCGGAGAAAAAGGAATAGTCAATATTGAACGGGAAGTTGAAATGAGCGGCAGCATACATGACAAAGGAGTGCTTATACTTACAGGATACCTTGGTGACAAGTTTGCACAGGAGTTCCCTCTTACAATATCAGCCAGCATATGCTTTGAACAGCTCTATGACGGAATTGAGGGGGACAGCGCTTCAAGCACCGAGCTGTATGCCCTGCTGTCAAGCCTGGCTGAATTGCCGATGAAGCAATATATTGCAGTAACCGGATCAGTTAACCAGAAGGGTGAGATACAGCCAATAGGAGGAGTGAATGAAAAGATAGAGGGCTTCTTCCAGACCTGTAAGATCAGAGGACTGAAAGGGAATGAGGGAGTCATAATACCATGGCAGAATGTTGTTAATCTTATGCTGAAGGATGAGGTTATAGAGGCCGTCAGTGAGGGGAAATTCCACATATATCCGGTAAAGAGCATAGATGAAGGCATAGAAATTCTCACGGACATGACCGTGGGAACCAAAGCTGAGGATGGAAGTTATCCGGAGAATACGATTTATAACAGGGTACAGAAGAAAATTGAAAAGTTTGCCAGAATTGCCGAGGAGTTCGATGAAGCGGAGCAGGAGCAAAAAGCGTAGATAATAATCTATTGATTAGGAGTGATCGGATTGTCAAGTGACTTTGGAAAAGCAGCAGGGACACTTGTATATGCACACAGAGGGGCTTCCGGCTATGCTCCGGAAAATACCATGGCGGCTTTCAAAAGGGCTGTGGAGCTGGGCAGCCATGGGATAGAGTGCGATGTGCAGATGACAAGGGACGGACGTCTTGTCATCTGCCATGATGAAACCCTGGAAAGGACTACAAACGGTAAAGGCTTTATAAAGGACTTGAGTTATGATGAACTAAAGACTCTTGATGCAGGAGGCTGGTTCGGAAATGAATTCAGGGGGGAGAAAATACCTCGGCTTTTGGAGCTGCTTGAGTTGGTAAAGGATAACGGTCTGCTCCTGAATATTGAAATAAAAAGCGGTATAGTCCAATACCCCGGGATTGAGCAGAAGGTTATGGATCAGATAGCCGCCTTCGGGCTCTGGAAAAAGGTGATAATTTCCTCCTTCAATCATTACTCGGTGAAGAAGTGCAAGGAGTTAAGTCCTTCCGTCAAAACCGGAATACTTTATATGGAAGGTCTTTATGAGCCATGGAATTACATGAAATCCCTGGGCTGTGAATGTGCCCATCCTTTTTACCTTGCTTTGGTGCCTGAGATTGCCGGCGAGCTTAAGGCCAGAGGGCATATAATAAATGTTTTCACAGTGGATGATCCAAAGTCGGCAGTGAGGCTTTCGAAAATGGGAGTTGACGGGATAATAACCAATTACCCCGACAGGATATTGGAGGCTCTGAGAAAATAGAGAGAGGAGTGCTCGGATTGAATAACAGCAAGCTGAATTACAAAAATACCTTTTTATTGGGGTTGGGCTTCTTCTGCATAAGCATCACATGGTCCCTCTATAATTCCTTTGTACCGATATTTCTTAACAAATACATAAGCAGTGCTTTTATAATCGGCTTGATTATGACCTTTGACAACATAGCGGCCATAACACTTCAGCCATTTTTTGGGGCACTTAGCGACAGGACAAATACGAAGCATGGCAGGAGAATGCCCTTTCTGCTTATAGGAATACCGGTATCCGCTGCCTTTTTCCTGCTTATACCCTACGAGTTCAACCTTGTCAGCCTTATAACCATAGTAATGTGCTTCAACATAACAATGAGCGTATACAGGGCTCCTACGGTAGCGCTTATGCCGGATCTTACGCCATCCCCCCTGAGAAGCAAGGCCAATGGAATAATAAACTTCATGGGTGGCTTTGGTGCGCTGTTGGCTTATTTTATCGGCTCCAGAATATATGATTATGACAGGCACATGCCATTTATGGGCACGTCCCTGTTAATGATATTTGCCATAATAATTCTTTACAAAACAATAAAGGAGCCAGCCGCACCGGCACCGGAAGCTAAAGGGAAGTCGGGAATTATATTCGCCTTTAAGGAAATTCTGTCCGACAGAGATAAGAGCGCCTTATTCATATTGTTTGCAATTTTCTTCTGGTTCATAGGCTATCAGGGAATTGAAGCGCTGTTCACCCTTTATGGAGTCAAGTACCTTGGGATAAAGGAGAGCGCCGCAGCGCTTACTCTGGGATTTTTCTCCTTCTCCTTCCTTGTATTTGCCATACCCAGCGGCTTTATAGCCACAAAAATAGGCAGGAAGAGAACAATAAAGATAGGGCTTGTAGGAATGATGATAATATTTGGAGCGATATTGTTTTTCAAGGATATAGCGGTAATTAGGGGTCTTATGCTTATAGGAGGCATGTTCTGGGCTTTTGTAAATATAAACTCTTATCCCATGGTGGTGGAAATGACAACTGACAATAAAATCGGAGCTTATACAGGACTTTACTATTTCTTTTCTTCAATGGCGGCAATTCTGGGACCGCCGCTTTTTGGAAAGCTTATCGACCTTGTGGGGTATGGGGTGCTTTTCATACTGGCATTATGCTTCTTCCTGCTGGCATTCATATGCATTACCTACGTGAAAAAGGGAGAATATATACTTACTGGCAATGGGCAATAGGCAATAGGCAATGGGCTATGGGATGTAGGGAACGCATTGCATGCGTTCTTCTGTAGGGGCGACCAGTGGTCGCCCGCTCTAGAGACTAAAGACTAGCGACTAGAGACTATTATTATAATGGAGGGTGAGTAATGATGAGAGAGAGTATAATCAGGGATATCAAAAAAGCAGAGTCGGGACATAGAAAAATAGAGTGGGTAAAAGGCTACATGCCTGTACTTTCAGTCATAGAGAAGGAATTCATAAAAGAACAGCCCTTTGCAGGCAGAAAGATAGTCATGTCCATTCATCTTGAGGCAAAAACCGCATACCTTTCCAAGGTGTTGAAAGCCGGAGGAGCAGAGGTTTCGGTTACAGGCAGCAATCCCCTCTCCACCCAGGATGATGTTGCAGCAGCACTGGTGGAGGATGGGCTTAATGTGTATGCATGGTATAATGCAACGACCGAGGAATATACCCAACATCTTAATGCAGCGCTGGATATCGGCCCGGATATAGTTATTGACGACGGAGGCGACCTGGTACACCTGCTCCATGGAGAAAGGCAGGAGCTGCTCCCTGCTGTAATCGGAGGCAGCGAGGAGACTACCACTGGAGTTCTTAGGCTTAAAGCCAGAGACAGAGAGGGGCTTCTGAAGTTCCCGATGATTTCTGTAAATGATGCCTACTGCAAACATCTTTTTGACAACAGGTACGGTACAGGGCAGTCGGTGTGGGATGGAATAATGAGAACAACAAATCTTATAGTTGCCGGCAAAAATGTAGTTGTAATAGGCTATGGCTGGTGCGGCAAGGGCGTTGCTATGAAAGCCAAGGGCCTTGGTGCAAATGTAATAGTATGTGAAATAGACCCTATAAAGGCTATTGAGGCATATATGGACGGGTTCAGGGTGATGTCCATGGATGATGCGGCTCCTATTGGGGATTTCTTCGTTACTGTTACCGGCTGCGAAAAGGTTATCACGGAAAGACATTATAAAATCATGAAGAATGGAGTGGTGCTCGCTAATGCCGGGCATTTTGACGTGGAGATATGGAAGCCCGATCTTGATTCAATGAGCAAAGAGAAAAAGGTAATGAGAAATAACATTATGGGATATGTTATGGAGGATGGCAGGATAATAAACCTTCTTGCAGAGGGCAGGCTTGTGAATCTTGCTGCAGGAGACGGCCATCCGGCTGAAATAATGGATATGAGCTTTGCACTTCAGGCCCTTTCTGCAAGGTACATAAGCAGCAGCAAGGGGAAGCTTCAGAACAAGGTATATGAAGTGCCGGAGGACATAGACAAAAAGGTTGCCCATATGAAGCTTGATGCTCTCGGTATAAGGATAGACAAGCTTACAGAAGAGCAGCAGGAATATCTTAGAGGCTGGGGAGAATAACGCATGGATATATTTCTGAAAAACGCACAGATTGTAACGCTTAACGAAAATGATGACATAATACAGCAAGGCAGTATTGGAATAAGGGATAATAAAATTGATTATATCGGCAGTGGGGAGCAGAGCCTTGAGGCAGGGTATTCAAAGGTGATTGACTGTAAGGGCAGGACTGTGATGCCCGGCTTTGTGAATGCCCATAATCACCTTGCCATGACATTGTTCAGGAACTATGCCGATGATATGAAGCTTATGGATTGGTTGTTTAAAAAGATATTTCCACTGGAAGACAAGCTGACGGATGAGGCGGTATATTGGGGAAGTCTTCTTGCCATGGTTGAGATGATCAAAGGTGGAACGACAACCTTTACAGATATGTATTTCTTCATGGAGAACAGTGCCCGTGCGGCTTCTGAGTCAGGTATGAGAGCTGTTCTGTCCAGAGGGCTTCAGGGAGAGTCAGGGGGAGAAGAGCTTGATTGCAGGCTCCGTGAGAATCTAGAGCTGTATGGAAAATATCACAACAGCTGCAACGGGCGTATAAAGGTGATGCTGGGACCTCACTCCATATATACCTGCTCAGAGGAATATCTTGGGAAAATAGCCGGAAAGTCCCGGGAACTGGGGATACCGATACAGATACATCTTTCAGAGACAAAGGAAGAAGTAAAAGGCTGCATTGATAAGCACGGCTGCTCGCCGGTCAGATATCTCGACGGCCTCGGACTTCTCAATGAGAGGACCATAGCGGCCCACTGTGTTGTTGTAGATGATGCGGATATGGACATATTGGCAGCGCAAAAGGTAAATGTAGTGCATAATCCGGGCAGCAATATGAAGCTGGCAAGCGGTATCGCACCGGTGGTCAAAATGCTGGAAAAAGGCATAAATGTATGTCTGGGTACTGATGGGGCTTCCAGCAACAATAATCTTGACATGCTGGAAGAAATGAGGATGGCAACCTATCTGCAGAAGATCCATACTGAGGATCCTACGGCACTGCCGGTGGATCAGATTATGAAAATGGCTGCTGTAAGCGGTGCCAGGGCTTTGGGGTTTGAAAATGTGGGAACACTTTCTCTGGGAAGTGCTGCAGATATTATAGTGATGAACACTGAAAAGGCCCATTATTACCCGAAGTACAACATAAAATCAGCTATTGTCTATTCCGGAAGCTCTGCAGATGTAGAGACGGTCATAATTGACGGCAATTTGGTAATGGAGGACGGGCATCTTATTACCCTTGACGAGGAAAGAATACTGTATAAAGCCCAGAAATGGGCCACGAAGCTTACAGAATGATAGATTTTCACTTACGAAAGGCGGTTTGTTATAATGCATAACTTGACAGAGAATAAAGAATTGGCAGATTTGCTGTTTCCGGATACCGAAAGAGCTCCTGAATATTATGAGCTGTTATATCCAAAAAGAAAGCTGCCTGAGGGAGCAAAGGTGACCAGGTTTGCCCCAAGTCCAACAGGCTATGTACATATGGGGAGCCTGTATGCAGCTCTCGTATCGGAGAGGCTTGGACATCAGAGCAACGGTGTGTGCTTCCTGAGGGTGGAGGATACAGATAAGAAGCGTGAGGTAGGAGGCGGTGTTGCCAATATAGTGCAGGCTCTTTCAAGCTTCGGGGTCAACTTTGACGAAGGTGTAACCGATGCTGACGATGAAAAGGGAAGCTACGGTCCATACAAGCAGAGCGAAAGGACAGGCGTATACAAGGTGTTCGCCAAGCGCCTGGTGGAAAGGGGTCTGGCATATCCCTGCTTCTGCTCGGAGGAAGAACTGAATAGCATCAGAGCCAGGCAGGAAGAGAACAAGGTGAATATCGGCTATTACGGAGAGTATGCCGTGCACAGAAATTTCACACTGGAGCAGGTAAAGGAAGAGCTTTCAAAGGGCAAGCCTTTTGTACTGCGTGTCAAAGCTCCGCAAAATACGGACAGCAGGTTTGTATTCAAGGATCTTGTAAAGGGTGATGTGGAAATGCCTGAAAATGATCAGGACATGGTGCTGGTGAAATCCGACGGGCTTCCTACATACCATTTCGCACACGTTGTAGATGATCATCTGATGAGGACCACTCATGTAGTAAGAGGTGATGAATGGCTGCCTTCAGCTTCGCTCCATGTGCAGCTCTTTGAAATGTTTGAATGGGAGAAGCCCTGCTTTGCGCACATTTCCCCGGTAATGAAAATTGAGGGCACCTCCAAGAGAAAGCTCAGCAAGCGAAAGGATCCGGAGGCAGATGTAAGCTTCTATCATGAGCAGGGTTTTCCAAGCATTTCTGTAATTGAGTATCTGGTGAATCTGATAAATTCCAACTTTGAGGATTGGAGAAGGGAAAACCCTACGGAGCCCAATACAAACTTCAAAATTGAGCTGGAAAGAATGAGCGTAAGCGGAGCGATGTTTGACATAATAAAGCTTACAGATATGAGCAAGGATATCATTGCACGCATGTCCGGGGAAGAGGTTTACAATGCATCCCTGGAATGGGCAAAGGAGTATGATGTTGAGCTTGGAGAGCTTCTCGGCAGAGATGGGCAATATGGGAAGAGAATATTGAATGTTGACAGAGGCGGTGAAAAGCCAAGGAAGGACTTCGCAAAATGGCTGGATGTAAAGCCGAATATTTTCTATTACTTTGACGAGCTGTTTGCGAAAGATGTGGAGAGTGGCTACAACTTCCCGGAAACAATGTCTCCGCAAGAGGTCAGGAGGATAATAAGCGAGTATGCGAAGGTCTATACACATACAGATACCAAGGATATGTGGTTTGACAGAGTAAAGGAATTCTGTGAAGCCATGGGATATTCCAAAGATGTAAAGACCTTCAAGAAGAATCCGGGAACCTATAAAGGCCATGTAGGAGATGTTACAGGAGTTATCAGAGTAGCTGCAACAAATAGAAAAAATACTCCCGATCTTTACGAAGTAATGCAGGTAATGGGCGAAAAGAAAGTCATGGAGAGGTTTGGAAAAATTGTGAACGGATAAGAATCAGCTTGCAATTATAGGGGGGATTATTTTGAGAATACCTATCTATCAGGTTGATGCCTTTACCAGTAAAGCGTACAAAGGCAATCCGGCTGCTGTCTGCATTGTGGACAGGAGGCTTGGAGACGAGGTTATGCAGGATATAGCTGCAGAAATGAACCTTTCTGAAACAACATTTATACAGCCCTTGGAAGAGGTCAGCCTTGCGGGAATTGCTCAATATTCCATAAGATGGTTTACGCCGGAGACTGAGGTCCCTCTATGCGGACATGCAACTCTTGCTGCTGCCAAGGTCATATTTGACTGCCTGGGCTTCCAGGGTGAAAGGATATTGTTCAAATATGTGAACGGACAGCTTGAAAGCCGGAGACATGCCGGGGGTTTCACCATGGGTTTTCCTGCGGATGAGCCTCTTGAGGCGGGGCCCTCCTCCGACCTTCTGGAAGCCATGGGCATCAGAAAGTACAAGGAGCTTGTTTACGGCAGGAATACCGGCAAGCTTGTGGTGCGTCTCCACAATGAGGTGGAAATCAGAGAACTCAGGCCTAACTTTGAAAGAATGAAGTCTGTAAAGGTATGCTTTCCTGTGAAGGGAGTCGGGGTTACTGCGGAAGGACAAGCCGGTTATGATATTGTATCAAGATATTTCAATCCCTGGGCAGGTGTCAATGAAGATCCGGTTACCGGCTCTGTCCATACGGTGCTGGCTCCCTACTGGTCGGCAATATTGGGGAAAAAGGAGCTTAAGGCTCTGCAGGCATCCCAAAGAAGTGGAGAGCTGCTGATAAGGATAGCCGGAGGCGGAAGACTGGAATTTATCGGTGATGCTGTTGTGGTAATGAAAGGAGAAATATCTGCAGGGAGGGGGGACAGGCTGTGAAGAACGTTTTGATGGAAATGGACGGACTGATGTTTTGCCTCACCAGACCGGAATATCTGGACTTGATAAGCAGTATAGAGAAGGATAACAGCAATTTTGTATTTGTATGGACGAAAGAAAGACATATGGAGGCAATAAACCGTGAGGATGAAATGCATATATCGGTAATAAATGCTTCTTCCAGTGAGCTTGTAGGCTATATAATACTTGCCGGAGTCGGTGAAGAGGACCGCGCGTTGGAGTTCCGGCGGATGGCCATATCTGTCAAAGGGAAGGGCTATGGGCGTATAAGCGTAAGGTTTATAAAGAAATACTGCTTCGAGGTGCTTAAGTATCACAGGCTGTGGCTGGATGTATATGCCGACAATGAAAGGGCAATAGGTCTTTATACCGCTGAGGGCTTTTTACAGGAGGGGCTGCTCAGGGAGTGCAAGAAGCATGGGGATGGTTACCGTTCGATGGTTATAATGTCGATGCTGGAGAATGAGTTTAAGGGCTAGAAGCCCTTTATTTTTTTATACCGGGACCTTTCTTTTTACTGTAACCAAACCTAAATATGTACATAGTATGTAAGTGGAAAGGTGAACAACCTTTTTGAAAGGGGGTTTGAACTGTGGCAGGCGGATTTGGAACGGTCAATCCCGGAGCAGCCGCAGGGTGTGGTACACTGCCGGCACCTGTTGGGGGGTTTTTCGGATTTAAAAATTCATGGATTTGGATAATAATACTTTTGGTATTTATACTCCCACGTCTAGGCCTTGGAGGGTGTGGCGGCTTTGGGGGCTTGTTCGGAGGACTGGGATGGATTTGGATTCTGATATTGATAGTATTCCTGGTCCCTGGTATCTTGCCTGGCTTTCGCCTTGGCGGGTTTGCCATATAAAACATCTACACTATAATGAGGGGAGGTGAGAACATGGCAAACGGATTAGCAGCAGCCGGCTGCGGCGTCCCTACAGCAGTAAGCCCGATTCTGGATATGTGCAAAGGAAATGGGTTCCTTATACTGCTCCTGTTGTTTGTGCTTCTGGCATCATGCACAACCTTAGGCAGGGAGAAAAACTTCTTCTTTATCATAATACTCGCTATAATCGCTTTTGGCGGATTTGGAAGAACCTTCGGATTCGGCGCAGTAGAAGCGTAGTTAAATTGTAAATCCAGCCTGATCTACGAAATATTAGGTCAGGCTGGATTTTTTGTCACCATTTCTAAGCATGTACATAGTATGGAAGTGGGAAGGGGTGTTAACCATACAATCCTGACCCAGATGCCATAACTCACCTCGAGCATGAAAGTGAGCTCTCTTGCTCACTTTTATGCTTTAGATAAAGAAACTTGTCACCAAATCCATGCATGTACATAGTATGTAATTGAGAAAGGGGGTGACATCATGGCAAACTCATTTGGATATGGAACAGGAAGGGTAAATCCTGCTGTAGCAGCAGCCGGATGCGTTCCTTCAGCAGTAAGCCCGATTCTGGATATGTGCAAAGGAAATGGGTTCCTTATACTGCTCCTGCTGTTTGTGCTTCTGGCATCATGCACAACTTTAGGCAGGGAGAAAAACTTCTTCTTCATCATAATACTCGCTATAATCGCTTTTGGCGGATTTGGAAGAACTTTCGGTTTTGGCGGAGGGGCGGAGGTATAAACTGCCCGGATTGTTTTTTATCAGCAAAGCTTAATTTATTGTAACCAAATACATGCCTGTACATATCATGATATTGAAAAAGAGGTACAGGATGTATTTTGGAAAGGAGGTGTCAATATGGTAGATGGAGTAGCAGCAGGCAATGTTTTTGGCGGAAGCACCTTTGATCTTCTTCAAGACAGTATAGGAGAGACTATAACAATATTCACTACAAGCGGAGGAGACTCAGGCTCCGGCTTTACAGGAGTGGTTCTCTCTGTGAACCCATGCTTTGTAAGGATTATTACCCACATAGGACCAGCTCCGGGCTGTGCATTAGGCAGCTGCTGCGGCGTACCTGGCTACGGCGGTGGCTATGGCGGAGGCTATGGTGGCGGCTACGGCGGAGGCTATGGCGGCGGCTACGGCGGTGGTGGCGTAGCCACAGTAGGTTCAGTAACAGATATTCCTCTTGACAGGATTGCCGCAGTTGTACGTAATGCTGTGTAACAGGTGCCTCTAGCAGGAAGAATTGCTAATCCTGTAGAGGCACAACATCAATGAAGTGCATTTTTAACTCCTGAATGAATGGAAATATGTTGTGTTAAAAAGCACTAACTGAAGAAAGAAATCAACAACATTTCAGAAGGGAATACCGGATGCTTATATCCATGTATTCCCTTAAGTTTTTTGTATCCGATTTTTTCATATAGGTTGTCACCAAATCAGTGCATGTACATAGTATAGAAGTGGGAAGATGGTGCCTCGTAAAGTATATCACTTCCATAGCGGGCGAGGCACCAAATATATGAAGTGCATTTTCAACACTTGAATAAAGAATAATAGGTCGTGTTAAAAAGCACTGGAAGTTCAATTGAGAGAAAGGGGGTGAAACAATGGCAAACGGATTTGGTTACGGTGGAGGAAGCAACTTTACCGGCAATTTTTTTGACTTGCTTTCGAACTTTATAGGAGAGACTGTGACAATATTTACTACAAGCGGAGGAGACTCAGGCTCCGGTTTTACAGGTGTAATACTCTCTGTGAACCCATGCTTTGTCAGACTTGTAACTCACATAGGACCGGCTCCTGGCTGTGCTCTGGGCAATGCATGCGACGGTTACGGAGGCTATGGTATGGGCGGCTATGGCGTTGCTCATGGTCAGGTGCGTACGGTAGGTTCAGTAACAGATATACCTCTGGATAGGATTGTCGCAGTTGTGAGTAACGCTGTGTAGATGCCTTATACAAATAAATAAACCCAAGCCAAATTATGGCTTGGGTTTATACTTATTCCAACTCTATGTATTATCGGTTATTATCTTGCAATTGCCTATAAATATCGCACCTTCATCAATGATGACGTTTTTTACTGTTATATCGCCAATAAGCTTCGCAGTATGTGTAATATGAAGCTGGGAGGTTGCGATGACATTGCCTTCTACGACTCCGGCAATAAATGCATTTTCTGCCTTTATATTGCCTTTAACGGCTCCTTCTTCTCCAACAATCAGATTGCCTGTAATATTAAGCCCTCCGTGCACCTTGCCGTCCAGTCTTATAGTACCATCAGCATTGACGGTACCTTCAAGGCCTGTGCCCTTGCCTATAAGTGTATCCATTTTTTCGCCGTTTATTGATTTCTTGCCTGAGCCAAACATTCTAATACCTCCCTTATATAAATATAATATATAAATTGCAATAATGCTATTTGTTCATTAAGGCATATTATTTGAAGTATTGTGATGGGTTGACATTTTTACCGTTTACCTTTACTTCGTAGTGAAGATGAGTTCCGGTGCTCCGGCCTGTATTACCTGCCTTTGTTATAGCCTGTCCTTTCTTGACCTTATCTCCCTGCTTAACGAGCAGCTTTGAGTTGTGGGCATATAAAGTGGTAATACCATAGCCGTGGGATATTATAACCATTCTTCCATAGCCTGCATTCCAGCCTGAGAACATTACTATACCATCACCCGTTGCCACAATTGTCTGTCCGTAGGAGGCCGCAAAGTCGACTCCCTTATGGAACTCGCTGCCTCTGCTTGTAAAAGGGTTCTTTCTGTAGCCAAAACCGGCAGTTATAGCGGCAGCAACAGGCACAATGGATGGTTTGGCCATCATATATGCAAGCTGACTTTTTATTGGGCCCAGGGATTCATTTATTACCTGCTTCTGGGCTGCAATTTTATCAGCCAGGGATGCAAAGCTAGATTCAATACTCTCTATATTAGCCGTCATATCAGGGCTTGACCCCTCTTTCAGCAAGCTTATGGGAGAACTGTCCTCCGGAGAAACAAGCTTGATTTGGATGTTTTCATCAGAGGAGGAGGGGGTAATACCTACAGCTTTCTTAACCTCTTCCAGTATCAGAGAGTTTTCTTCCAATTGCTTTTGCACTTCCTGAGAGTTTTTCTGCAGCTTTTCAATTTCAATCTTTTGAGAGCTGTTGATAGCTGTAAGCTTCCCTATTTCCTCTCTGCTGATTTCATGCTGAAGCCTCAGAGAGGATAAAGCAGAAAAACACACCCCGGATGCTAAAACAAGCAGGATAATGGACATGGTAACAAACCTGGGAAACCATACCGGCATCCTGTAGGATTTAACGGTAGACTGACCTTCGGGAATGAACATGAAAGTAGCATAGTTTTTTTTGTTTTTCACCATTGCCTTTTTCAAATGAATCATCCTTTATATTTTTAATGCTTAAAAAATCTATAGACACAAAGATTTCAAACTGCAGCTCTACAACTTACAGGTTTGAAATCTGCAAAGGAGTCAAATTTTATCGGTCGAAGGATTTCATATGGGAAAATTAATTAGCGGGATACTTATTATCCATTTTAGACTAAGTTTGCCATAATGTATAGTCCCAAAATTATCAGAGCTTATAGAAGCACTAATCCGAGACTGGAGTTAAAGGTGCTATTATTAAGGATTAAGCAGCGTCGAATAAAAAGTAAATATTTAGCGGAGAATATATTTATATATAAAAAGTAAAAATATTTAATTGTTTTGAAAAGAAATTTTTATGGAGGTATTAATATGAAGAAGGTAGGCATAGAGGAAGCACTAAACAACGTAAAAAGTTATCTGGAAAGCAGGGATTGCACGGTTGAGGTGCTGGATGGCAGCAACAAAGAGTTCCGGAGAGCTTTGAACAATTTTGATGCTATTGTCGTCACAGGTGCGGATTCCAATTTCATGGGAATGGAAGATATGATGACCGGCACGGCAGTAATAAGCGCACAAGGTAAAACGGAAGATGAAATATACAATGAAGTATTAAGAACTTCGGATTTGAAAAAAAGATAAAAACTCTATACAATAGAAGTATGCAGCAGTCTGGTTGCATACTTTTTCTATGTTTTCATATTTTGGGATGGGGGTGCAGGAGGCACCTCCAGGGCTCAGGCTGTAATAAACGGCATTATGCTTAAAAAAATGCTGGGAATGATGGAATAACTGCAAGGGAAAGCGGATAGAACATGGATAAAAGAGTAAAAACTATAGCAAGCAATGATCATAGGGAGGTTTGACCATGAGGACATTTATCGGGGTTGATTTTAGCAGGTATATAAAGGACAGCATCGCAGGGATACAGCATATTGTACGGGAAAACTCAGAAAGAGGAAGATTCAAATATGTAGGGAACTTTCATCTGACACTTAAATTCCTCGGTGAAATCCAGCAAACCAAAACTGCGGACATTGGAAGGTCACTTAAGGGCATCGCTTCAAAGCACCGGAAAATCCATCTTAATATAGATAAAATAGGGTACTTTGACGGCAAAGGAAGTATCCATGCCCTCTGGTTGGGTTTCTCAGGAGAGTTGGATAAGCTGGGAGCATTGTATTCCGATGTTGAGGAAGAAATGCACAGATTGGGCCTGAAGAAGGAAATAAAGACCTATACTCCGCATATAACAATAGCCCAGGATTTATTACTCAAGATACCCTTTGAAGAGTTGGAAGAAAAAGTGGATTTCAGAAGCTTCAGGACCATTGAAATCAAGGATATCTCCCTGATAAAAAGTGAGGAAGCAGAAGGGAAAAGAATTTATACACCAATTTCAACCTTTGGACTAAGATAGATACGAGATGCGAGATACGAGAACCCAAGCAAGGCTTCGAAGGCTTTTCTGTAAAATGCTAGAATCTAGAATCTCGTATCTAAATAAATAATCGGATGTGATTTTTTGATTAGCAGGGATGAGTTTCTTCCCATATCCAAGGAGGATATGCGGAAAAGAGAAATAGAGCAGTTTGACTTCATATATATAAGCGGAGATGCCTATGTAGACCACCCAAGCTTTGGACATGCCATAATAACCAGGCTTCTGGAGAGCAGGGGTTATCTGGTTGGCATAATTCCACAGCCTGACTGGAAAAATGCGGACGCCTTCAAGGCCTTGGGGAGGCCGAGGCTTGCCTTTCTTGTTTCTTCCGGTAATATAGACTCGATGGTAAATCACTATACAGCGGGTAAGAAACCCAGGAGAGAGGATCTTTATTCCCCCGGTGGGGCAAGAGGAAAAAGGCCTGATAGGGCAGTTACTGTATATTGCAATAGGCTCAGGGAGGCCTATAAGGATGTGCCGATCATAATAGGGGGTATTGAAGCCAGCCTTAGGAGATTCGCTCATTATGACTTTTGGGACAATCAGGTCAGGAGATCAATATTGTTTGACAGCAGGGCAGACCTTCTGATATATGGGATGGGAGAAAATCCGATAATACAAGTGGCTGAAGCTCTTGATTCAGGCATGGAAATAAAATACATAACCTATATAAATGGTACTGCTTACATAGCTTCAGAGCTTGATAACGTGCAGGATTCGTTAGTGATACCAAGCTACGAGGAGGTCAGGAACAGCAATAGGAAATATGCCCGGGCATTTATGTTTCAATATCGGGAGCAGGACTATCATACGGGAAGTGTATTGATACAGCCCCACGGGGAAAGATTCCTGGTGCAGAATCCGCCTCCTGCCACTCTGACAAGGATGGAGCTTGATGATGTGTACAGCCTGCCTTTTACCAGACAGTATCATCCGGTTTATGAAAAGCAGGGAGGGATACCTGCTCTTAAGGAAGTAAAATTCAGCCTGATTTCCCAAAGGGGATGCTTTGGGGGCTGTTCCTTCTGTGCTCTGAATTTCCACCAGGGCAGGGTTGTGCAGAGCAGGAGCCATGAGTCAATATTGGAAGAGGCGGAACAGCTTTTGAAGGATCCGGAGTTCAAGGGCTACATACATGATGTGGGGGGGCCGACAGCCAACTTCAGACACGCAGCCTGTGATAAACAGCTCAGGGAAGGGGTGTGCAAGAACAGACAGTGCCTTCATCCGGCACCCTGCAAGAACCTCAAGGTGGATCACAAGGATTATGTGGCACTGCTTAGAAGGCTAAGGTCCCTGCCTGGAGTAAAAAAGGTATTTGTGCGCTCCGGACTACGATATGACTATATGCTGGCTGACAAAGATGATGAGTTTTTGAGGGAGCTTTGTGAGAACCATATAAGCGGGCAGCTCAAGGTAGCACCCGAGCATGTATCTGACAAGGTGCTGAGATACATGGGCAAACCCGGTAAAGGGATATACAGCAGATTTGTAAAAAAATATTTTGATATGAATAAGCGGCTCCGGAAGGAGCAGTATCTTGTGCCCTATCTTATGTCGGGGCATCCGGGCTCGGATCTTGAAGCCGCAATTGAGCTTGCCGAGTATGTAAGGGATATGGGCTATAATCCGGAGCAGATACAGGAGTTCTACCCGACTCCGGGCACACTGTCCACCTGCATGTACTATACTGAGCTTGATCCTAGAACCATGAAGCCCGTATATGTTCCAAAGGACCCTGGGGAGAAGGCAATGCAGAGAGCACTAATACAGTATAGGGATCCTAAAAACTACGAACTGGTATATAAGGCGCTGAAGGCAGCCGGGAGAGAAGATCTTATAGGTTTTAATGAGAAATGCCTGATAAAATCGACCAGGAATATGAGCGGTAGGCCAGAAGGAAAAAGGAGCACCGGCAGGCACAGCAGGCGAAGCAAAAAAGGCGTGTAGGGCCGGGTTTTCACCCGAAACGCATAACCATCCCACGGAACCCCGTAACCTCGTAACCTTATACTTCAAAGGAATACCCTAATCCATTATCCTTATCCCATCCATATAGTTCTCCACAATGTGATTTCCTGTTATGCTGCCGGTCTGTACTGTAATTGTAACCAAACCTTTCACATGCCTATAGTAAAGAAGCTCATTGGAGAGGGGTGGATGTACTACAGCCGGAGGCAGCAGGGGAACTATATCGTTTGTGTTCACTATTCTTACATTGTTGTTGATAATTTCATTGTAGGCCTGCACAAACTTGGGATTACCTGCTCTGGGGCTCCCGAAGCTATATACGACAGGGTCCTTATAATCCGTATTGGCAGCTGTATCCAGAGCACAAAGCACAGAAAGGGCGCCCCCAAGACTGTGGCCTGTAATGAAAAGCTGCTTTGAGCTTTTCAGAGTGTTTAATATGTTCATAATCTGCTGCCTGCAAGTGTTGTATACAGCCGCAAACCCTGAATGGATTTTAAGCTTTATGCGGGTGTAGGGAAAATAAGTCTGCAATATTGCCGCATCTGCGATCCAGTCAGGATTGGACCTGCTGCCTCTGAAGGAGATCACTATACTGTCCGAAGATTCAATAATAAAGCCGTATACGTCAAGAGTCTTGGCTGGAGCGGCCATTATGGAAGCAACAAGAGAGTAGCCGGGGGGTATATTGAAAATCCCTTTGAAGCTGAATTGGTTATAAGCCTGGAGACAGCAGTTCGCAAGGAATAATGCCAAGCCTTTACTAAAGCCTATGGGAATTGTCATTTCAATGTTTCCTTTCCTCAAAAAAATCGAGTAATACATATTATTCAGCTATGCTTGTTCTGGTTACCAGACTTTTTTTACATTTAGACACTTAGAAGCTACCCAAAAAGCCTTTTTTGTTTACTTTGGCAATACAATTCTGATAAAATATATTTGGCAGGAGTACAAAATTTTTTGACGATCTGTTTATGCAAAACTGATAAAGTGTATAATATGCACTAATCTAATAAATAAGGAGTGTATTCTAAAATGGGGCATTTGTTGATTGATGGCGAGCACCTGACCATAAAAGACGTAATTGCTGTTGCCAGAAGCAATCAAAAAATCGAATTGTCGGAACAGGCAGTAAGCAAGATAAAGAAGTCAAGGAAATACGTTGACGATCTTGTGGATAAGGGAGCCGTAGTATATGGAATTACTACAGGCTTTGGGAAGTTCAGTGATGTATTCATATCCAAGGAAGACACCAAGGCATTGCAGCGGAATCTTATTGTAAGCCATGCATGCTCAATGGGAGAACCATTGGCGGAAGAGGTTGTACGAGGAATAATGCTTTTAAGAATTAACGCACTTGCCAAGGGCTTTTCGGGGATAAGGCTTGAAACGGTAAACACATTGATTGAAATGCTTAATAAGGAAGTACATCCGATAATTCCTGAAAAAGGTTCCCTGGGATCCAGTGGTGATCTTGCGCCTCTTGCCAACATGGTTCTTGTTATGTTGGGCGAAGGAGAGGCAACTTATCAGGGAGTGAAGATGTCGGGGAAAGAGGCTATGGATAAAGCCGGTATCAAGGTGGTAGAGCTGACTTCCAAGGAAGGTCTTGCACTTATTAACGGTACTCCGGTAATGACAGCCATAGGTGCAATTGCTGCACATGATGCTGTAAATCTTCTGAAAAATGCTGATATAATAGCTGCTATGACACTGGAAGCTCTTAAAGGGATAACAACTGCCTTTGATAAAAAGGTGCACGAAGTAAGAGGTCAGAGCGGACAGATGGCAGCTGCAAGAAATATGCTGAGACTGGTTTCCGGAAGTGAACTGACAACATCACAGGGGCAGATAAGGGTGCAGGATGCATATACACTAAGGTGCATACCCCAGATACATGGAGCCAGCAGAGATGCAATACAGTATGTGGTGGAAAAGACAACTATAGAATTGAATGCAGTAACTGACAATCCAATTGTATTTGCCGATGAGGACCAGGTAATATCCGGTGGTAACTTCCATGGACAGCCGATAGCTCTTGCTATGGATTTCCTGGGTATAGCAGTTTCCGAGCTTGCAAATGTTTCCGAAAGACGATTGGAGAGGCTGGTAAATCCGCAGCTTAATGATCTTCCTGCATTTCTCACCAGAAAAGGCGGATTGAACTCCGGATTTATGATAACTCAGTATGCGGCGGCTTCCATTGTTTCAGAAAACAAGATACTGGCACATCCGGCAAGCGTAGACTCCATTCCTTCCTCTGCCAATCAGGAAGACCATGTAAGCATGGGAACTACCGCGGCGAGAAAGGCTAGAGCCATATTGGACAATGTGCAGAAGGTATTGGGAATCGAGGCCTTTGCAGCAGCACAGGCAATAAGCTTCAGGGGAGATGTGAAGCTTGGAGCCGGCACTTCGGAAGCATATAAGGTAATAAGAAAAGAAGTGACTCCTGTAGACGAAGATAGGATAATGTATACTGATATGAATAAATTGGATGGAATGATTAAATCCGAAGCATTCGTAAAAGCAGTAGAAAGCGCAGTTGGAGAACTGGAATAAAGCACATAAAGAAGGTGAAATGTATGAAGGCTGATTTGATAATAAATGCTTCAATAATAGCTGCCTGTACCGAGGGAGAAGGTGCAGGAGTAATTGAAAACGGTTATTTGGCAATTAAGGACGGAAGGATAATCGCAGTGGGAGAAGGGAATGCTCCCAGGGAAATGGAAGGCCCGGAGACAAAAGTAATTGATGCGGCTGGGAAAACAGTAACTCCGGGGCTTATTGATGCCCATACCCATCTTGTTCATGGGGGCTCCAGAGAAAAGGAGCTGCCCCTTAAGCTCAAAGGGGTGCCTTACCTGGAGATACTGAAAATGGGCGGAGGAATATTAAGCACCGTTAGAAACACCAGGGGAGCTTCCAAGGAGGAGCTCAAAGCAAAAGCGGAAAAGAGTCTGAACGAGATGCTGCTGCACGGGACTACTACTGTAGAAGCCAAGAGCGGCTACGGACTGGATTTTGATACTGAAATAAAATGTCTGGAGGTGGCTTCCGAGCTAAATGCCTCCCACCCCGTCGACATAGTTTCCACCTACATGGGAGCCCACGCGATACCTGAGGAATTCAAGGGGAATACCCAAGGCTATATTGACTTTATATGTGAAAATGTGATGCCTTTTGTCAAGAAGAGCAATCTTGCCGAGTTCATAGATGTATTCTGTGAGGAGGGTGTATTCTCGCCGGAGGAGTCCGAGGTCATAATGCAGAAGGGTAAAGAGCAAGGCTTCAAGCTGAAGATACATGCAGACGAGATTATTCCTCTCCAGGGTGCAGAGCTTGCAGGCAAAATGGGTGCAGTATCAGCAGAGCATCTGCTTGCTGCATCAGATGAGGGGATAGCTGCAATGGCTGAAGCGGGGGTTACGGCGGTACTGCTTCCGGGAACCTCCTTCTACCTTATGCTGGGAAAGTATGCCCAGGCCAGGAAAATGATGGAGAAGGGCGTCAGGGTAGCAATTGCAACTGACTACAATCCGGGCACATGCCCCACGGAAAACCTGCAGTCAATAATGACCTTTGCTTGTTATGGAATGAAGATGACTCCGGAGGAGATAATAAAGGGGATGACTTTAAATGCAGCATATGGGGTGGACAGAGCAGGGGAGATCGGAAGCCTGGAAGTGGGCAAAAAAGCTGATATAGTAATTTTTGATGCCCCAAATCTTGAATATATCGTATACCATTTCGGTATAAACCATGTACATACCGTCATCAAGGACGGGAAAACAGTTGTAGAAAACGGAAGAATAAATATATAGAGAGGTGAATTTATGAGTTTGTTAATGAATATGACTTTAAGGGATTACAGTGACGTACTGGCGAGCAGCGAGCCTGCCCCAGGCGGTGGAAGTACAGCGGCATTGTCCGGGGTTTTGGGTGCAGCACTTACAATGATGGTGGTGAATCTTTCCAGCGGGAAGAAAACCTATGAAGGCTTGGATGAACAGATAAAAGCACAGTTCATGAAGGAGTTCGACAATGTAAAAGCACTTAAGGATGAGCTTACAGGGCTGGTTGACGAGGATACCAAAGCCTTCAACAAGTTTATGGAAGCAATGAAGCTTCCAAAGGACACAGAGGAGCAAAAGCAGATACGGGGGGAGAAAATGCAGGAAGCAAGCCTATATGCACTGCAGGTTCCTCTGAAGACTGCAGAAAGTTGTTTTGGCCTGCTTAACAACCAACGCACTATTGCCAGATACGGAAATAGAAATGCCGTATCTGATGTAGGGGTAGGGGCTTTGTTGGCACTTTCAGGAATGGAAGGAGCAATATTGAATGTAAATATCAATCTTCCTGGAATTTCGGATGAAGCTGTCAGAACAGAGGCTTATGAGAAATGCAGAAAGCTATCCGTTGAAGGCCGCAAGCTTCATAATGAAATACTTGATATAGTAAACTCAAGGATAGGATAGGTACAATATGATAACCAAGGAAATGATAGACAGGATAAACCATCTGGCAAAAAAGTCCCGGCAGGATGGTCTGACTGAGGAAGAAACGCTGGAACAGCAGGAGCTCAGGAAGAAATATATTGAATATATAAAAGGTCAGGTAAGAAACCAGCTTGACTCGATAAAATTTGTCGAAGACGGGCATGATTGTGGGAATGAGCACCATGATGGCAATTGTGGCTGCAAAAAACATTAAAATTTGTAATAATTATTCACAAAATAGGTTTTCATGGTATAATTAGCTATAGGAGGGATTTTTATGGCTGAATTGCAATTTGTCGTTTTTAAGCTTGGCAAGGAAGAATATGGTGTTAATATAATGCAGGTTCAGGAAATAGGACCCTATGAAGAACCGGTTAAAGTGCCCAATACACCTGTATTTGTAGAAGGAGTAATGAACCTTAGAGGCAGTGTTATTCCAGTTATAAGCTTGAAAAAAAGGTTCAATATATCAGGACAGGAAATAAATGAAAATACCAGGACTATTGTAATCAATTTTGGGGACAAGCAGATAGCCTTCATAGTCGATGATGCATCAGAAGTGCTTACATTGGATGAGGCTGATATACAGGAGACCCCTGAGATAATTGCAGGAGTTGAAAGAAAATATATAACAGGCATAGGGAAACAAGGGGACAGACTGCTCATAATACTCGATTTAAGTTTTTTGCTTAGTGAACAGGAACAGAGACAGCTTGCCACCATGTAGTAAATTCGCTTTAAAGTGCGGCAGATAAACCGCACTTTTTTCTTTTGCTACTATGGACTAAAAGGCGAAATAGAAAGAAAGATGAATAATTATGAGAAACCAGCTATTAACAATCTAACTGTATAATAGTATAATATGCGTATATAAAGTGTATCAGCTTTAAGGGTCAACGTTAAATTTGTGCAGGAACTTTGCAATTCAACGTATAATACATGCATTTGGTATTCTTTTTATTAACAATGCCGGATTATTCAGCGATAATAGTAATATAGGAATCTCAAAGGCAAGACTTTTATCGCAATACTGAATGATTATAAGCTAAGCAAGGGGTGTTTGTTATTGACAGATTAAATCAGATAATCAAAAGTACTGTAGACATAATTGAAAAAAGCAGAAGTGAAATATTCAGCATAGCTGAGAGTGCCCGTAATGAATGCCGGCTGGTAGAGAAGGAGCTGGAGAGTATAAGAACGCTTGCTTCAAGCTTAATCAGTCAGGTCGATAATCTGGAGAAGCTGGACAAGGAATGCAGGTACCGGCTTATGATAGTGAGTAAGAATATAAAGGAATACAAGGAAGAGGACATAAAGAGAGCCTATGATAAGGCAAAGGACCTTCAGGTGGAGCTGATAACAAAAAAGGCAGAGGAGCAGCTGCTTATACAGCGCAGGGGCGATCTGGAGAGAAGGCTTAAAATTGCCAAAGACACTGCACAAAAAGCCGAAGCTCTTGTTTCCAAGGTAGGTGTCGCTATGGGCTATTTGAGCGGCGAGCTTCAGGATCTTTCGATTAAACTGGAGGATATAAAGCAGAAGCAATACCTGGGAATAAAAATAATAAAAGCACAGGAGGATGAAAGAAAGAGGGTTGCAAGGGAGATACATGACGGTCCTGCACAGCTCATTGCCAACCTTGTTATTAAGACTGAACTGTGTGAAAAGCTTATAGATATAGATAAGGATAAAGCAAAGGAGGAGCTTAGCAGTCTCAAAGGTTTTCTTCGCTCCAGTCTCAGTGATGTAAGAAAGATCATTTATAATTTGAGGCCTATGTCCCTGGATGATCTGGGACTGGTTCCTACCCTTCAAAGATATATTTCAAACTATGTTGAAGAAAATAATATATTAGTTGACTTCCTGGTTTTTGGAAACCCGAAGCCATTAAAGCCGGTAGTTGAACTTGCCGCGTTCAGAATCGTACAGGAGGCATTGACCAATATTAAGAAGCATTCTTGCGCAGGGAACGTGAGTATCAGAGTTGAATTTACCAATGAGCAGGTGAACCTTCTTATAAGTGATGATGGAAAGGGTTTTGACAAGAGCATGATTAAGGCAGCTAAACAGGAAGATTCGGGATATGGCTTGCTTAGTATGAAAGAAAGGGTCGAACTTTTGAATGGGAAGTTTGACTTAAAAACGGCCAAAGGCAAGGGTACCAAAATATTTGTGAGCTTACTTTTAGATATAAATGAGGAGGGATAATGTGGGTAAGATACGCATACTGATCGCAGACGACCACTCCATAGTCAGGGAAGGACTCAAACAGCTCCTGGAGTTGGAGAATGACTTTGAAGTTATAGGACAGGCTTCCAACGGAGTTGAAACAATAGAAAGGGTTAAAGAGCTTAAGCCTGATGTACTGCTTCTGGATATAAACATGCCTATAATGAACGGTATAAAAGCACTGAAGAAGCTTAAGGAAGATGGTATAGACACAAGAGTTGTAATACTTACAATACACGAGGACAGGGAATACCTTTTAGAGACAATGCAGATAGGAGCTTCGGGGTATATACTTAAAGATTCCGATTCGGCCAGTTTCTTCAAGGCTATAAGAGATGCATATATTGGTGAGTCGTACATACAGCCGAAGCTGGCTGCTGATCTTATAAAGGAATTCAACAGGCCCAGAGGAGCAAGAATCAAGAGTGAAAATGAGCTGACCCAGAGGGAGTATGAGGTAATTGCCCTTATAGCAGATGGGTTGAACAATAAAGATATTGCAGAGAGGCTTTTTATAAGTGAAAAGACAGTAAAGAACCATGTTTCCAATATATTCAGGAAAATAAACGTCAGTGACAGAACACAGGCAGCCATATATGCATATAAGAACAATATAAAGAAGTAACTGGTTACGGGGTTTCGAGGTAGGGGCGATTCATGAATCGCCCCTACAGGCTTGAGGGCTGTAGGGAACGCATTGTATGCGTTCCTTATATGAGCTTGGGTATAAGGGAGGCAGTTGTATGAATTTAGTCAGGAAAATATTCTCGAAGCTTAACTCCCGCAGTAAGAGAGCTAAGCACAAACCTGAAAAGAAGAAGGATAATGATGATCCTGCCAACGTATTATATGAGGTGTTTGAACACGGATATAAGTATCCTAAAGAGGAAATAGGCTGTGGGATAAATCTAATGAAGCATAGAAACGAACTGTAAATAGGATTTATCTCTTGTTACAGAATTGTAATATTTGGAAGTATTGTAAAATTGGTAATTTGGTGGTATAGTTATCAAGTATAAAAAATATATATCAATATGAAAATCATGGATAAGGGGGTCGTTAATATGAATAGGAACTTTGTTATGACAATTAACATTGCAGTAAGCGGTGCAGATTTTTTTGCATGCAGTATCAGCACGCCCAAAATCGTATATTACGGCCTGAGATTTGATAAATAGTATATAGCTTATTTAGGAGTCACGGGCCATAGAACCCGTGACTTTTATATTTATATATAAATGCATAGAAGTCATCTTTTAAGACGTTTTTTAAAAGTCATGGGTATACCCATGGCTTTTTTTTATATATCACCTATGCTTACAGCTTATGAAAGGGGGTGCTCATCAAATGAGCATTACAGAAACAGGTGGATTTGTTAAGTATATCACAGCCGGGAAATCAGACAGAGGAGGTAGTAGTATGAATTTAATCAGAAGAATATTGGCGAATTTGAACCAGGATGATAAAAAAGGAAGGTACAAGACTGAAGCAATCAATAATATTAACGATTACGGGTATGCATTGTATCAGTCATTGGAATACAGCATCACGTATTTGAAAAACGACGATTCCGGATTAAAAGGAAACGTGACGAATATAATTATAAGATAATATGTGTATAAAAGCTGGGCATATATGTGAATAACACATATATGCCCGGCTTTTTGTTTTGATAATTTCCCATGTTATGTTAAACTATATATATAAATTAGATACGAGATGCTAGATACGAGATGCGAGCTTCGAAGCTTAGCTTAGTCTCGCATCTGATAAAGGGAGTGAATTGTTTGGATAGGCAAAAGCTGTATACCCTTCTACAGAAGCCGGAAGGCACCAAGCTGGATTTTAAGGCCATGCTTTCCTTAAAGACCGAAAGTGGAAAAAAAGAACTGGCTAAGGATGTTGCAGCAATAGCCAATTCAAAAGGTGGAAGGGGCTATATAATTTTCGGGATAGAGGATGGAACAAAAAGAATATTGGGAATAGAGGGAAAGCCATATACCGAAGAGCAGATACAGCAGATAATAAGCCAGAGATGTGATCCGCCGGTATCAGTAAAGCTTGAAATCATCCATATAGAGGGCAGGCAGATTGCCGTTCTGACAATATACAAGAGCAGTCAGAAACCGCATCAGATAAGGCAGACCGGAATATTTTACATAAGAAGAGGTTCTACTACCGACATAGCAAGGCGCGAGGAGATAGCCGGCATGCTGCAGGAGTCGGGAATGATCCAGCATGAAAGAATAGTGCTGAACAGAGTGGAGTTAAAAGAACTTGATGAGACAATAGTGAATGACTACATTTCTAAAACAGGCCTTACCAGTACAAATGAAGATTATTACACACTTCTTGAGGGAATTGGTATAATAGGAAGAGACGAGGATAATAGCGGATATCATCCGACTGTTGGCGGACTGCTGGCTTTCGGGTATCATCCACAGTTGTATCTTCCTCACACCGGAGTAAGACTAATAAATAAATGTTCAGCTAATGAAGTAAAATATTTCTCCGGCTCTATAACAAGAATGCTGGATGAAATTGAGAATTACCTGGTGTTGAAAATAGCAAAGGTCAATGAGGAATATCCCATATCTGCTGTTGTTGAAGCTGTAGCTAATGCTGCTGTGCATAGAGATTACTTTTCTCTGGGAAGAGAAATCGTCATATTGATAGAGAATAGCAGAATAGAAATAAGCAATCCGGGCGTTACCTGTAGTGACGATGACATATCCGGACTGGTGGAGGAATACAATCCTTGCAGAAGGAATCAATGGCTGTATCAAAGGCTTCTGATACTGGACAACAAGAGAAGATTTCTTAAGACAGGAACAGGGATAAAAAGAATATATGAAGCTTTTAAGCAGCACGGAGGTGTCAAGTTTATGAATAACGAGAAAAGGGATCTTTTCAAGGTAGTGCTGCCGGGGCCTATGAAATACTAGCTACTATTTTGCAATAAAGTTGGTGATGAGAATATGAGTAAAAAAGTCGTGACCTTTGAAAGAGGAGCGGAGTTTTATTTTGACCTTGGATATAAATATATCCAAAAAGGCAAGATGAAGACCGCTTTAAGATATGTTGAAAAAGCTGTTGAGCTAAAACCCCATGACAGCTTCATACAGTTCAACTATGCCGGTCTGCTGGCAGAATTGGGGGATATTGACCGTTCTACCGAGGTGTTGGTCAATATAGTAAAAAACCTTGATCCGGATTATCTTGAATGCTATTTCGGACTGGGATGCAATTATCTTCAAATGCAGAAAATAAAGAAATCCTCTGAGTATTTCAGTCTTTACCTGGAAAAAGACCCTGAGGGGGAGTTTTCCGAGGAGGCGGAAGAGCTGCTGGAAATGCTCACAATGATAAAGGATGCCAATAATAATCTGGATGACGATGAGCTTGAAAAAATATATAAAATTGAGGAAGAAGCAATTGATCATCTGGAAAAACGGGAGTATGAGAAAGCTACCCAGAAATTTGAGACGGTGGTGCAGCTGCTTCCCAATGCCGTACCGGCAAGGAACAACCTTTCACTGGCTTACTATTATCTGGGAAGTCTGGACAAAGCCATAGAGCTTGCCAGAGAGGTGCTTGTATATGAGGAATCCAATGTGCATGCAAATTGTAACCTGGCAATATTCTACAATAAGCAGGGCTCGACCAGCTGGGTTGAAAAGCAGATAAGGATAATAAATAAAATCCGCACTGACAATGAGGATTACCTGTATAAGATAGGGGATACATATGGCAGCTTGGGGAAGCATACAGAGGCGTGCAAGACCTTTAAGAAGCTTTTGGCTGTAGACTCTGAAAACCCTATGTATGTGCATCTTACTGCAGTCGCAGCATACAACAGCAGGAAGTACAAGGAAAGCATCAAGCTTTGGGAGAAGCTCTCCGGGCTCGATAATGAAAATATGCTCTCTGAGTATTTTATTGAAACTGCAATAAGACAGCTGGAAAATGAAGATGAAAATGAAGGCATAAAGCTTCCTTATATATATCAGTTGCCCAAGGAAGAAATTAAGAACAGGCTGGATTTCATATATAAGTTCATAGAAATGCAGATTGATGAATGCAGGGCGGAGCTTGCAAACAACAAGCATGTGGCTGATATACTCTATTTTGGAATAAATTTTGACAAATACTTTTTAAGAAAACTGATATTCAATAAAATTAAAAATGACAAGTTGATTGAGACGGAAGCTGCTATAAGAAAGTTCATGCTAAGGGATGATGTTGAGAACTATATAAAAATGGAATCAGTATTTCTTTTGAATTCCATAGGTGCGAAGGAGCCGTATTCTGCAAACTTTGACGGAGAAATAAAGAATGTGACTATAGATTCCCTGGATTTTCTGGAGTCTGAATGGAAAAAGCCCTGGGGTGAGGTGAAGCATAAGGCAATATCCATGATGCGGAGCTGCTATAAAAGGCCTTATAAGAAGATTGTTGAAGACATCTGGTATGAATTCATAAAGTCAACCTTTCCGGAGGTGCCCGAAATAGATGATGTGAATATATGGGCTGCAGCATTGGAGTATACTTACTGCCGCCTGTGCAATACTAAAGCCTCAGAGCAGAAGCTTGCAGAAAAGTACAGCATTGTGTCTGATTTGCTGCTTGAGAAGGCAGATATGATAAATGATGCAATAAAAAACAAGTTTCAGTATAAAAAAGGCTCCCATTAAAGTATTTTAACGATCAAGGAAGCCTTTTATGAAACTCGCTTACGGGGCATGACAAATCAAGGTAGAATATATGCCCCTGCTCGTTATAAGAAAGAGAAAAAGTAAAGCGTGGATTCATGGCTTTACTTTTTTCTTTACAGGCTTTTCCTTATCATCGGTGCTTTGGCTTTTTCCTGACGGAGAAGCCGAAAGTACCCAATGAATCTGCCAGGGCTCTATATTCACCATGGTTATAGCATATCAGATCCGCCTTATTAAGGTGCAGCTTTCCTGATTTGTCTAAAAACTCTTCTTCAACATCTACGCAAAGTATTTCACCGATGAACATATCGTGGGAACCCAGGGGTATTATATCCTTTACACGACATTCCAGATTCACCGGACATTCTCCAATGCAAGGGGCGTCAACCTGGTTGGATTTTTGGGCTGTGAGACCCAAGTGCTCAAACTTATTGATATCTCTTCCGGATGTTACACCGCAGAAATCCACAGCATAAACCAAATTTCTGTTCGGGATATTTACCACGAAGTTACCGGTTTTTTTTATCATTTCATAGGAATGTCTTTCAGGCCTGATAGAAACATAAAGCATTGCAGGATCTGAACAGACTATACCTGTCCACGCTACTGTTATTATGTTGTCTATACCCTCAGTACTTTTACAGGATACCATTACAGCCGGTACGGGGTATAAGAGAGTACCGGGCTTCCACATCTGTTTCACCATTTTGTTCCTCCTTATAGAATTTTTCCCACAGTTTTTATCCTTATTATAACATACATTAATCCATCAAAATTTATACAGAGAATAGAAAGATATTGGAATAGGTTACGGGGCTATGAGAAGAGCGTATTTGTGTTTCGTGCCAAAGTATTGTCACCAAAACCCTAGTTTGTACATAGTATGAAAGTGGGACGGTAATCATAGGGTTCCTGGGAGTGCATCAGGTCAAAAGGCTGTAACCAATGACTGTGAAGAGAATATTATAATAATAAGGGTAATGAAGATTGGAGGTTGCAATATGCCATATAATAAGGATAATAACGTGTCTGACAGCGGTCTCAATGAAATAAAGAAAATGGTTTCTGAAAAGCTGGGAGGCATAGATGTAAACAATGTGTCCCCCGACCAGGTTAAGAATATGCTGGTAAATGAAATAAGTAAGAACAACAGTATAGACCCGGCTATAAAGGATAAAATCAATAGGGGGGATATAGACGGGTTAAAAGAAGATATAATCAAATACCTGTCTAATAACAAATCGCAGGATGGTTCCAGTGAACAGCTTGTAAACATGTTGAAAAATAATGATATGGATGGTCTGAAAAGACAACTTATGGGCATGCTCCTTTCGGGTCTTGGCTCACAAAAAAAAAATGAAGTAAAGGAAAAACAGGAAACGCCGGAAACACCGGAAACACCGGAAACACCGGAAACACCGGAAACGGATGAAAGCCGGATAAATGAGGAAGCACCACAGACACCTACGGCAGACAGCTTGGAGGGTTTTGATGAAAAGGCATTGATGGGATTGCTTTTTGACAAAATGTTTGCCGGGGTGAAAGATGACAGAAGGATTCTACTCTTAAACTCTGTAAAGCCTTTTGTATCCGATAAAAGACAGAAAGGCATTGATGACTGTATTAGGATCATGAACCTGGTTGCATTCTTTGAAAATTTCATGAACAAGGCAGGGAAATGAAATGGGCATGGAAAGTTTAGCTTTGGGCATACTCAACAGGTTAAGTCCGGAAGACTTTTTAATCCTTGCCATTGTATTTATTCTGTATGTGGAAAGCAAGTGTGACAAGACCTTTCTAGTGATTATGCTTTTGGTATTCATAATGGATTTACCGCAAGGCCTGCTGGCTTAACAAACAGTAGGCCTTTTTTTTGGAGGCAAGTATAATTTGCACAAAAAGAGAATAGCAGCAGCAAATATAGTGCATTACTACCTTAAGGAATGCTGAAAATAAATCATAATATTGGAAATTCGACAATTAAAGCATAAATTACCTTATATAAGAACAGTAGGACCTGCTACACTGTAATAGCGGGTGATATAGCTGGAAAACTGGAAGTAGCAGGATATAATAGTCAATATTTTAATTTGAACTTATATATGAATAAATAGTATAATATTAACAAATGATTTACATATTGATCGCACTAAAGAAATTATATTGGGTGTTGTGCGAATTCAATAACAATCAAGGAAAACATTTCGCGAAACTTGAATAAAGAATATAAAATGTTTTTCGCGAGATATATAGGGGGAATTTTTTTAATGGACGGAGACTTATGGACGCAAATGCTGGTCATATTCTTATTGATAGGTTTGAATGCGTTTTTTGCTGCTTCTGAAATGGCTATAGTATCAGTTAGGCAAACCAGAATTAAACCGCTTATTGATGAAGGCAACAAAGCCGCAATTTTAGTAAGCAGGTTCCTTGAAGAACCGAGCAAGCTGTTGGCCACTATTCAAATCGGTATTACCTTTGCCGGATTTCTTGCCAGTGCTATAGGGGCTCAGACATTGTCAAAAAGCCTGACGGTCTTATTAGCAGGTCTGAACATTCCGATCATATCAGGCTCAGCTGCATGGATATCCACATTTGTTGTAACCAGCGTGATTGCATTGTTTACTTTAGTGCTGGGGGAGCTTGTTCCAAAACGGATGGCTCTTTCACAGTCCGACAAGATTGCACTTAAAGTTGCAGGACCAATAAACTTTTTGTCCAAGGTCACTTCGCCTGCTGTTAAATTTCTCACTGTGTCTACAAATCTCATTGTGAAGCTGTTGGGAGGTCAGGTAACAGCTACAGGAGATCAGATAACCGAAGAAGAAATCAGATTAATGATAAATGTCGGAGAAGAGAAAGGGATATTCCAGGAAACTGAGACAGAGATGATTAACAGCATTTTTGAATTCGATGATACAGTTGCAAAGGAGGTTATGACTCCCAGAACTGATATAATCGCAGTAAGCTCAGAAGCTTCTCTGGAAGAGATACTTGATGTGATAGTGGAGGAGAACTTCTCACGAATTCCGGTGTATGAAGAATCCATCGATAATATCATTGGAATTTTGTATGTAAAAGACCTTTTCAGCATGATAAAAAGGAAAATGGAATGGGAAGTATCCCTTAAAAGTATAATCAGGTCGGTATACTTCGTGCCCGAATACAAGAAGATTGATGAGCTTTTCAAGGAAATGCAGAAATCAAAAACCCACATCGCTGTGGTCATTGATGAATACGGAGGAACAGCCGGACTTATTACAATAGAGGACTTGCTTGAGGAAATAGTAGGGAACATATTTGATGAATACGACGATGTTGTCCTTGATTATGAAAAGATAGACGACAATACATATATTATCAGTGGAATGCTCGATATAGATGATGTAAATGACATTCTGGATACCAACATACCTGAAGAGGAGTTCGATACAATAAGCGGAATGCTTCTCAGCCACTCAGGCAAAATGCCGGAGGTAGGCGACGAAGTGGATATGGGCAATATATATTTCAGGATAGAAGAGGTTGATGACAAAAGAATATCTAAGATAAGGATTGAAAAAAGAACCATAGATCCGAATAGAACAGAAGAGTCGCAGTGATGCGGCTCCATGCATTCAGTCAGGGAAAAATTGGATAAAAATAAATTAACTCAAGAGCGGATGCAGTCTAAGTTGCGCAAATGCAGAGATACAACAAAAAAGGTTTCAAAGTTTTACTTTGGAACCTTTTTGATTTCAACAATATGGTGCCGGAGGAGGGACTCGAACCCTCACGGTTTCCCGCATGATTTTGAGTCATGTGCGTCTGCCATTCCGCCACTCCGGCTTTTAGCCACGTACAACATAATAGCATATAAATAATAAAAAATCAACACATATATTTGACACTTCATGATAAAATGCCCTTTCGATTTGTAAACATAAAGTACCGGACATACATATATTGTACTGTAGTTTATCGCAAGACAAATATTACAATTATAAAAGAATATGTTTTTATGGTATAATTTTTTGTAAACTAAAATTGAGAGGGGTAATTGTCTGATGGATCCAATTACACACGCGGTTGTGGGATTGAGCATTGCTGTTTTGGCAGGTGAGCCTTTAGCCGTTTCAAACCCTGTAATACTAGGCTGCGTGGCAGGTGCGATTATCCCTGACGGGGACATTATTATGCAATTGAAGGGTGATTATGTATACTTAAAGAATCATAGAGGTATATCTCACTCCATACCAATGATGTTTATTTATGCGGGCGTCTTAACAGGCCTGTTATGGTTGATTTTTGGCAATATAGCGCTTGAGAAGGTATTTCTGGTTACACTGATGGGCTGCTTTTCGCATATTGCTTTGGATATAACCAATTCATATGGTGCTCAGGTGTTGTGGCCTTTGAATAAAAAGCGCATAACCCTTGACCTTCTTCTTATTTATGACCCTATGCTTATAATAGTATGTCTGAGTGTTATTCTGCCTTATACAAGAAGCATTATTCCGCCATACGCGGCAATGCTTATATTTACCGGTTACTTAGTACTTAGGTATTTGATGAAAAAATTGGCACAAGGCATTGCTTTTGAAAGCCTGGGTGGTAAATACAGGACTGTTGACTTCAGAATATTGCCTTCGATGATTGGGCTTATCAAATGGCACTTTATACTAAGTACGGGAGAAGAAAAAGTGATTGGGGAAGTGAATATTTTCCCCAGAAGGTTCAAGCTGATCGACATTAAGAAGAATATAGATACAAGCTTGTACAAGCTTGCGATAGACACCCCTATAGCCAGATTTTTCAGTCAGTTCACTCCAATATTTCATATTGATTGTGAAAGGAAGGAAGACGGTTATATATTCAAATTCATTGATTTAAGATATTATCTTGCCAGAGATTTTCTGCACCATGCCACAGCAGTTATAGACAGAGACCTTGAAGTGGTGACATCACTGTTTCACCCTTATACCAAGAGCAGGAATGTAGAAGTGTAAAGACATAATCTAAGCCTGGAAAAGTCGTTGACTTTCCGGGCTTTCTTTTTTTTGTCTGACTTTAAGGAAAGTCCGAATAATTGTGCTGATCAGATAATACATATTAAATTGTGCGCGGTTTGGGTGAATAAGCATTCCGGCAGTTGTCAATAATCAGAATGTGGTAGTTTCAGGGGTATGTACCATTAGGGTTTATATAAAAGGAGGAATCGGATTTGAAGAGGTCATTTTTAATCGCACTTATTGTTTTTGTTTGTTTTAGTCAGGTATCAGCAGACAGCAAGCCGGGTAAAGCGAGTATAGAAATCAATCTGCCTTCCCGTACTTTGAGCTTATATGATGATGGAATGCTGCTGAAAGAATACCCTGTATGCGTTGGAAAGCGGTCCACTCCCACTCCCCAAGGTGAATACAGGGTGATATACAAGACTGAAAATCCATACTGGATAAACGGAGATGTCGTAACGCCTCCCGGACCTCAGAATCCTCTTGGGGCAAGATGGATAGGAATCACAAAAAGCATTGGTATTCATGGCAATAACAAGCCGGAATCTATTGGAACTTATGCGTCTTCAGGCTGTATCAGGATGTACAACAGAGATGTAGAGGAGTTATATGCCATTGTAAGTGGGAATACGCCTGTTGTGATCAAATATGACAGGATAGAGGTATTTGAGGATAAATATTCCGGGGAAAAAGCTGCGATTATATATCCGGACAGCTACAAAACAGGTGAGGCAAGTGACAGACAGCTGCTGGAGAAGCTTAGACAAATGGATATTCCTGAAGAACTAATAAAGAAGATCCAAGAGATATTCATAAGACCCATTAGTAAACCGATGGCGGTATCTCAAGGTATTGGAATATTCCTGAACGACAGTCCGGTGACCTGTGATTCTCTGCAAGAGCAGGGAGAAATATATGTGAACTATAAGGCGGCAGAGGAAGTATTGGGACTGACTGCAGAGATAGCCGGTCTTCTGGATATTGAGATAAAGGAGCTGGAGGGAGCCATATATGTCAACCTTTCACAATTAGTGAAGCGGTTTGGTGGGAGCATGAGCTATGATGCAGCCGGAAGGAATGCATATATAAATATGAAGATTATCAAGATTAACGGAGTTTTTGCCGGATTAAACCATGGGGATTATGACAAGGTAGACCTCTTGGCTGTAGAAGCCGTCAAACAGCTTGAATATGAGTATTCGGAGGACTCTGTCGATGTGAGATTATTTGATAAGGGAATAATGAAGCTTAAGAGGAAGAACCTCTGGAGTGTAAATGTGGATAATATAACTGAAGCCTTGAGCGGTCATAAGAATACAAGCTCCTGCTATGGGATTGTAGACTTGGAACTGCCAACCTTCATAAGGTCAGGGAAAGAGTACTTCAGAACCAGCCATGTCGATGGAAGATTGGTTCTGAATGAAGAGACGGCTTATGATATACGTGAAAAAACCGACCGGGTGCCGGAGGCTTTGCTAACTCAAGGAGAAAAATCAGATAAAAATATCGATCTGGAGGTTTTTTTGGAAAACTACAACTACAATTCCAATATTTTCGGAACTGTAATTGATATTAAGATCAAGGAGAGCCAAACTACAGAAGGCTGATGACAAAGTAGCGGCAATCGAGCAGCCATGTATAGCACGGTATAATATACAAATCTTGATGGTACTAACTCACTACACCTAAGAAAAGTCTAACGCCCTCAAATGGTCATCCTTGACCTTGAGGGCTTGCACGGCGTCCTTGCCTCGCATACGACTTTTCTAAGGCGAAGTTCCTAAGTACCATTAACAAGCTTTGTATAAGTATCCCTTAGCTATGAACATGGCTGCTTGCATAAGTATACACCGCTATTCAGGCTATGAAGTATTTAGGCAGTTTGTCATCAATCTCATCATAAAACAACAGTAGTACTTTATATCAAAAGTACTACTGTTGTTTTATGAATGATATTCTTGTGCAGTAATTAGTGATATATCCGGTTAAAATAATAATATATGCAGCAATTTTAAAAGAAATGATAATTTTTTTTAAAATTATGGAACTTTATTTTGAAAGTTTCGTCTAATAAAGGCAGGCATATTTTGATGCCTTCTTTGACTGTATATGGTACAATTTACCGGAAGACACCAAAAAAGTGGTTTACATATGCGAATATATATTGAGAAGGAATACAGATATTTTGGATATATAAAAAGCGAGAGGGGGAAATGCTGTGAGCGACTTGGAAAAGCTATTAGTGAAAAAGAGCCAGTCTGGAGATGTTGAATCCTTTGAACTCCTGATAAGCTCCTATGATAAAAGGGCATACAACATTGCTTACCGTGTCATGGGGAATGAGGAAGATGCGAAGGACATGGCGCAGGAAGCACTGCTTAGGGTATTCAGATCCATAAAGGATTTTAAGGGACAATCGACTTTCTCAACATGGCTGTACAGGATTGTGACCAATGTATGCCTGGATGAGCTAAGGCGCAGAAAGAACGATAAGTATGTGTCCATGGAAAGCACGATACAAACAGACAGCGGCGAGCTGCATATGGAGCTGTGCTCTGACAAGGAAACTCCGGAGAGTGTTTATGAAAGAGTTGAGCAGCGAGAACTGATAAAGAGCGCAATACGCGAGCTGAATGAGGAATATAGAAGTGTAATAGTCCTGAGGGACATACAGGGTTTCAGCTACGATGAGATATCCAACATGCTGGATTGCTCCCTGGGTACGGTAAAGTCAAGAATCAACAGAGCGAGAACCATGCTTCGGGATAAGCTGAGAGTAAGCATGGAACTTTCCCGGCAAAACAGAGTCTAATTTGGTGAAGGGAGGTAGAAGGTTATGAAGTGCGAAACAATAAGGAATATGATATCCTCATATATAGATAAAGATCTGAATGACATAGAAAAGACCGAACTGGAAAAGCATCTTTCAGAGTGCAATGAATGCAGAAAAGAATACGAGAGCCTGCTTGACATAATAGCTGTGTGCAGCAATCTTGAAGAAATTGAACTGCCTCAGAACTTCAGGACGGAACTTCACCAAAGGTTGGTTGAGGATAAAAAGAAAAAGAACTTCTTTGCCGGCATTATGGGGAATAAAAGTATGAGAATAGCAACAGGGCTCGTTGCGGCGGCCCTGGTGATAGCGATAGGAATAGGAAGCTTACCGGCGCTGCTTGATAATAATATGAAAATGTCTCAGGGAACAAGCTCTGCTCCGGGTTATGGCGGAGCAACAGCACCCGCTGCTCCACCAAGTACTTTTGATACAGACGCTGCAATGAAAAAATCCGAAGATAGGCAATATGAAGCAGCAGTGGCTGGACAGCCTCAAATAACCTCAGCGGAAAAAGTCTCACCAGAGACAAGGAACTCTATAAGCGTTGAGTTCGGTGAAAGTATCTTAGACGATAAAGGAGCGCCAAGCCAGATGATTGCTAGTTCAAGGGCGGGCAGAATGGTAATCAGAACAGGCAACGTATCAGTCAATGTTGAGGATGTGGAAAAGTCGGCTGCTGAAATCAGGCAGCTTACAGAAAGCAGCGGAGGTTATGTAGAAAATTCTCAGATAGAGATTATCACATTACCACCGGTTAGAGGGGCTGATGGAAGCACTACAGACAAGGAAGCCGCAGAAAAGTATGCAAATATGACTGTAAGGGTGCCTGAAGCTAAGTTTGATGATATTTTCAATAATATAAAGGGCAAGGGCAAGCTGGTAAGTGAGAATATGAGCGGCAGCGACATAACAGCAGAATACAGGGATACGGCTGCCAGAGTGGATAACCTGAAGATACAGGAGCAGAGCCTGCAGCAGCTTATGACAAAGGCTAAAAACGTGGAAGAGATACTTAAGATAGAGTCTGAGTTAAACAGGGTAAGGACGGATATTGACATTAACTCCGGAAACCTGAAGCGCTGGGATAATCTGGTTCAGCTTTCTGCAATTTATATATACATGAGAGAGCTTAAGCCGGAAGAGATTAAAAGCGTAGATGTTCCCGGAATGTGGGAAAAGGCATATCAAGGCTTTATAAAAGCTATAAATAGTATTACTGCAGGGCTTGAAAAGACCGTGATAGTACTGGTTGCTGCAATACCATACCTGATAGTAGCAGGGGTGCTTGCAGTGGTTGGACTGCTCATAGCAAGAAGGATAAGGAAAAAGAAATTATAGTCTCGAGTCGTTAGTCGCTAGTCTCTAGAATTAGGCAAGGCGCTGGAGCATTATCGATTGGCTTCGAAGCCCTGCTAAAGCTCTCGCGACTGGAGACTAACGACTAGTGACTAATAAAAAGTATATCAGTGCTTATACCTGATATGCTTTTTTGTTATTTATCCATATTTTTAAAAGGGTTTTTAGTTTTTTAGTGGAAATAATATGTTATATTGAACGCATAAAAGTAAAAATCGGAGGATACAAGGGATGGAAAGTGGTAAATTTATAATTATTGATGGCAACAGTCTGATGCACAGAGCTTTTTATGCACTGCCCAAGCTCACCAATTCCAAGGGCTTTCATACAAGTGTAATATATGGTTTTGTGAATATGATAAATAAAATACTTGAGGAGTACAAACCCCAATACATAGGAATAGCCTTTGACAGGAAGGCACCAACCTTCAGACATCTGGAATATGCCGAATACAAAGCCGGCAGGCACAAGATGGCTGAGGAAATGGCGGAGCAGATTCCCGTGCTCAAAGAGGTTCTAGTTGCTATGAATATCAAGCAGTCAGAAATAGACGGCTTTGAAGCGGATGATATAATCGGAACAGTTGCAGCAAAATGTGATGAAAAAGGGATATCCACCCTTATAGTTACCGGCGACAAAGATGCATTTCAGCTTATAAGCGATAATGTACATACACTTATGACCAAAAAAGGAATCAGTGAAATTGAGGAATATGATATTGCAAAGCTTAGAGAGACATATGGAATCGCTCCGGCTCAGATAACCGACCTTAAGGGACTGATGGGAGATGCTTCGGATAATATTCCGGGGGTGCCCGGGGTAGGGGAGAAGACAGCACTGGAGCTTATTCAGCAGTTCGGGACGGTGGAAGATGTACTTCAGAATGTGGCGGAAATCAAGAAAAACAAAGTTAGGGAGAATGTATCCAACAATATGGAGCAGGCCATCTTTTCAAAAAAATTGGCTACCATTGTAAAGGATGCTCCTATAGATTTCAACCTGGAGGACTATTCTTTGAAGGAGGCCGACAAGGAGAAGCTTTACGAGCTGCTTACGGAACTGGAGTTCAAGGCTCTTGTCGAAAAAATGTGCGGCAATCTTCCAAATGCTGTGGCAGCAGAGCCGATAAAAATAATCGTTGAGGAAATAAGCAGCATTGACAAGCTGAAGGAAGTATTGGAGGAAGCGGAAAAGTCGGGCAGGCTTGCTTTCAAGATAGATGACGAGATGGGAGAAATGCTCAGAACAGTATATATTGATGTTGCAGGAAAACAGTATCGTTTTGCCGTTAATGACAGCAGTATGAGGCTTGTAAAAAGTATCATGGAAGACCCGGAGGTTAAAAAATCAGGACATGATATTAAGCAGGATATACTGCTTCTGAGAAAGTATGATATAGAAGTGAATTCTATAGGTTTTGACACCATGGTAGCCGCATATTTGTTAAATCCCTCAAAGGGTTCGTACAAAATCAGGGACTTGAGTCAGGAGTATCTGGGAGCAGGCATGGATGGATATGACTCCAAAGGCGTGGATCAGGTACAAAGATACGGAGCTACTGTGAAAAAGGTATCAGAGCTGCAGCCGGTATTTACAGGCAAGCTTGAGGAATATGGGATGATGGAGCTGTACTACACTATTGAGCTGCCTCTTGTTGCGGTACTCGCTGATATGGAGTATGAGGGCTTCAATGTAGACAAAGAAATACTCCAGGTGCTGTCTGCTGATTTTGCAGGGCAGATAGAAGCTCTTACCGCAGATATATACAGACAGTCTGGGGAGGAGTTCAATATAAATTCTACCAAACAGCTTGGGGCAATACTGTTTGACAAGCTGGGGCTCCCTGTAGTTAAGAAGACCAAGACCGGATATTCCACTGATGTTGAAGTATTGGAGCAGCTTTCTGCCAAGCATCCTATCATTGAGAAGCTTCTTGAGTACAGACAGCTTGTAAAGATCAAGTCCACTTATGTTGATGGACTTATCGGGATAATAAACCCTGATACAGGGAAGATACATACCAAGCTGAACCAAACTGTTACAGCCACAGGAAGGCTTAGCAGCACAGAGCCTAATTTGCAGAACATACCGATAAAAACTGAAAACGGAAGACAGATCAGGAAGGTTTTTGTACCCAAAAGCGAGGAATATGTCCTTGTGGATGCAGACTATTCACAGATTGAGCTTAGAATACTGGCGCACATATCCGGAGATCAGGGACTTATTGATACATTCAGAAGAAATGAGGATATTCATAGAAGGACAGCCTCTGAGGTATTTGGGGTTGACCTTGATGAAGTCACAGCTACTATGAGGGGAAGGGCCAAGGCGGTTAATTTCGGGATAGTATACGGCATAAGTGATTATGGTTTGTCACAGGATCTGAAAATTTCAAGAAAAGAGGCAAAACAATATATAGATAATTACTTTGCCAGATATCCCATGGTAAAGCAGTACATGATTGATATAGTTGAAGCTGCCAAAGCTGACGGATATGTCAAGACTATAATGAACAGAAGAAGATATATTCCGGAAATCGCATCAAGGAATGCAGTAAACAGGAATTTCGGAGAGAGAATGGCCATGAATACTCCTATACAGGGCAGTGCTGCAGACCTGATAAAGATGGCTATGGTCAAGGTATATGAGGAGCTTAAGAAGAGAAACTTAAGGTCAAGGCTGATACTACAGGTTCATGACGAACTTATTGTGGAAACTCACAAGAGCGAGCTTTCAGAGGTAAAGCAACTGGTAGAGGAATGCATGGAAAAGGCTATTGAATTAAAAGTGCCTGTAATTGCTGATATCAGCAGTGGCGATAACTGGTATAACGCAAAATAGGTGGAATTAAGGTGGGATGTGTGATGGTTATTGGCTTGACAGGAGGAATAGCAAGCGGCAAGAGTACTGTTTCAGCCAAGCTTAAACAGCTTGGAGCAGCTGTAATAGATGTGGATATACTGGCAAGAGGTGTTGTAAGTAAAGGAGAAATTGCATATAATAGAATAGTTCAGTGTTTTGGTGAAAATATACTGCTGCCCAGTGGCGAGATCAACAGAAAGAGATTGGGGAGTATTGTATTTTCCGATAAAGAAAAGCTGGCACTTTTAAACAGTATAACTCATCCGGAAATAATAAGCAGAGTGAAGGATAGAATTCAAGAGCTGAAAGCATCGGGGCAAAAGGTTATTGTTGTTGATGCAGCCATACTTATTGAGATGGGTCTGCATAAATATGTGGACAGTGTCTGGGTCGTGATAGTAGACAGGGATACTCAGATAAAAAGACTTATAGAACGTGATAAATTTGATTATAAAGATTCAGAAAACAGGATAAATTCACAGTTTACCAATGAGATAAGAAAAAAGTATGCTGATGTCATCGTTGATAATAACAAACCGATTGAGGAAGTTGGGAAAAAGTTGGAAAATTTATGGAACAACATTATTTCTGGGGGAGAATAGCATTTGGCTAAAAAAATGAGATTCAAATATACCGGACTTTTAACGGCAGTATTGCTGATATATATAGGTATGCTCAGTATGCCGAGCTTCTTAAAGCTTCTATATCCTTTAGAGCATAAAGAAGCAATAATGAAATACGGACAACTTCACAAAATAGACCCTCCGCTGCTTGCCGCACTAATAAAAACGGAAAGTAATTTTAAGACCAATGCGGAATCAAGAAAGGGAGCAAAAGGCTTGATGCAGATAACGCCTTCAACTGGAGGATGGATAGCAGATACTACCGGTATGAAGGATTTCAACGAGAGCATGCTTTTTGATCCCGAGATCAATATAAAGCTGGGCAGTTGGTATGTTGAGCATCTTGCAAATTACTACAAGGGCAGCTTTGAATTGGTTTTTGCTGCCTACAACGGAGGCCGTGGGAATGTGGATAAGTGGCTGAGGGACAGCAGCTTGAGCAGCAATGGCATAACTCTTGATGCAATTCCATTTTCGGAGACGGAAAATTTTGTGAAAAAGGTTAAGAAAAACTACAGTATTTATAAACGAATTTACAATTGGGGAGAAAGTACTAAATAATATGGGATAACGAAGGATGGAGAGCAAATAATGAAGGATAAAAGGCTTTTACTTGTATGGATACTGCTTATGGCATTTATACTGATATCCTGTGAAAAGGAAGCCCCGCCGGACAAAACAGAAATCACCATAGAAAATGAAGAGCCTGTTGCAGGTGGAACAATAAATATGTGTTCGGTGGAACCCGGCTCATTGAATCCGCTGCTCAGCAAGAGCAAGACATATATAGAGGCTTCCAGGCTGATTTTTCAAGGCCTGGTAGAATATGATGCAAATCTGAAAATAACTCCGGTGCTTGCACAGAGCTGGAGCTTTGAGGATGGCTCTTCCAGGTGTATAGTCAAGCTGAAGGACAATGTGCTTTGGAGTGATGGAGAAAGCTTTACCGCCGATGATGTAAAATTTTCTTTGGATACTATTAAAGAGTCTGCAAATTCTATATATAAGAGCAATTTGGAGCATGTGTTTTCATACAAAGTCAAGGATAATACAACGATAGAAATAGTTTTTGACCAGCCCTTTGCAAATGCGGTTGATATGTTGAGCTTCCCCATAATACCCCAGCATGTTTATAAAGCGGATATAAACGCAGTGCCGGTAGGTACAGGTATGTTCAAGGTATCTCAGTATAATAAGCTTAAATACATGGAGCTGGTATACAACGACAAGTGGAAGAGCGAAGGAAAGCCTTACATTGAGAAAATAAATGTAGTTTTTATAAATGATACTGAAGCATTTTCCACAGCTTTTCAGTCCAAGGAATTGGATCTTCTGAATACAACCTCCTATGACTGGGAAAAGTACAGCGAAATGAAGGATGTTAATGCCAACAAGTATTCAACCATGTATTATGATTTTATTGGCTTGAATTATAATAATCCAATTTTTCTGGACAAAGCAGTAAGAAAGGCAATGATTCAAGGAATAAACAGAAAATCAATTGTGGATAAGTACTTGCTTGGAAATGCAGTTGTGACAGATGTGCCGATAAACCCGAATTCATGGTTGCGCGAAGACACAGACGCAAAATATGGATATAGCAGGTCGGAAGCTCAGAACCTGCTGAAGACAGCAGGCTTCGTAGATTCAAACAATGATGGTATGCTGGAGAGAGAGGTTGAGGGAGTCAAGCAGGAGCTCAAATTTACACTGATGACTAATGATGAGAACGAATTCAGAAGGAAAGCAGCAGAAGATATAAAGAAAAACCTTGAAGAAGTTGGATTCCGTGTCGAAATCAAGCTTGTTGCTTTCGCTGATCTGAAGGCAGCCATGGACAGCAAGACCTTCGATGCGGTGCTTACAGGCTACAATCTTTCAAATACACAGGATTTGTCCTTTGCATTCCACAGCACACAAATAGAAAGCGGCATGAACTTTATGTCTTACTCCAATACTGATATGGATGCTGTACTGCAGCAGGCATATACTGCTATAGGTGATGAACAGAGAAAAACAGCATATAAGAATCTGCAGCAGGTTTTCAGAGAGGAAGTGCCCTGTATCAGTCTTTTATTCAGGGATGCCGCAGTAGTTGTAAGAAATAAGATAAGAGGAGAAATCAAGCCTGATGCAGTGAATCCGTATAGAAACATACATCAGTGGTTCATACCGGAAAGCAAGCAATAGTATAAGCAACCGGAACTGATCCAGGAGAAAAACTTTGCTCTTTTGCCATATAGATTGCTATTGACATAAAGGCTTTTAGATTATATAATAGTCAATGTGACAAGAGGTCATGTTCAAATTCAAGCAGTAAAAAAATCCTCAAGGAAATTTCTATAACCCAAAATGCGAGAGTGGCGGAATTGGCAGACGCGCACGTTTGAGGGGCGTGTGGGAGACCGTACGGGTTCAAGTCCCGTCTTTCGCACCAAATTGATTATTCTAGACCAAAGTGAAAGCTTTGGTCTTTTTAAATTTTACTTACTCTTTTCCGGCTCGTAGGCATCTTCTTCATAATCAAACTCATTCTTTTTCCTGGTTGCTTTATTGGTAAAGCCTCTATAAGGATTATTGGTACTGCTGGCAAGCTTCAGGCGATCATAGGCATCTTCTTCATAGTCAAAATCCTTTTTAATAAAACTCTTATATTGTTTGTTCAAAAAACTCAACTCCCTGCACTATATGTTTAAAATGATATAATAAATTATACTACATAATGCAATAAACAGGGCATATCTATTGATGATATGCTTTATTTTTTTTGTAATAGTTTTTTAATCTTTTATAACAATAAAAAATGATACAATATTAGTAAATGTATAACTTGTTTAGTAATGCAGGAAATCTAATACTGTTTGCCTGTATGACATTTATGAGGGGGGAGAGGTTCAATTTGAAAAAAATAGCAAGTCTAATATTAATATTCGCTACTATCGCTGCTTTGCTGACTTGCAGCGCATATGCAGCATCTGATGCTCCATATAAAGAGGCCAGTCCCTGGGCAGTACCGGAGCTTGACAAGGCAGCGGAATACGGCTTAATAACAGATAAGATCAAGGATAAGATGGATACATCGATAACCAGAGAGGAATTCGCAGAATTAGCTGTGAAGCTCTATGAAAAGTATACAGGTACGCAAGCTGCTGCCGGAGATATGAGTATCTTTGTTGATACAAAGAATCCGGAGATATTCAAGGCATATGGTTTGAAAATTGTTAACGGGACAAATGCACGTAAGAAGCTTTTTTTACCGGATGATTTGGCTACCCGGGAGCAAGTAGCAGCAATGATGTATCGTACAGTAAAGGCAATGAATCCGGATGCTGATTTATCAACAGCAGGAGCCGGTATGTTTTCTGATGAAAGGTATATATCCGGCTGGGCTCTTGAGTCTGTGAGATTCATGAGCAAGAATGGATTTCTAAGGGGAGGAGATGGAAAAATAAGCCCCCAGGATACTTGTACAAGGGAAATGGCTGTGCTTATTGCAGCAAGGGTATATGAAGAATATTCCGGACATGGCGGGGATACAACAGACGGCAGCGGGATAATTGATATGGACAGTATCGGATTATCGGAGCTGAAACAAATAGTCATAAACGATACGGAAGTTTATCAAGATAATTACCGCATTAAGGAAAAGAATGGCTCCACCTATATTTTCATAACAACAGATATATTCAAATATGCTTTTAAGCGTCCAAATGCAGGAAATTACACATATCCGGAAGTCGACATCAGTGGCAACAGTATTAGTATAAGCTGGAGAGATGAAGAAGGTGTTGTGCTGCAGGCAGATTTTCAGGAAGATGCTGCAGAAGCTCTGATTGACGGCAGGAAGGTTGACACAGGCATGGCTCCTTACAGCGAAAATGGAAAGCTGTTTATTCCTCTAAATTACTTCATTGCCGCAATGGATATGTATGGAGAAGTTAACAGCGAAGGAGATATATTATACATACAATACAAGAGCAGCTTTCCGGCAGATATACTGATGGGCACCTGGTCAGACACAAATGCCGACCTGTTTGCCGATTACAAGGATATATCAGCCGGGGCTGTGCCACTGCCTTCTTTTGGCACAGCTTATACATACAACAGTGATGGTACTTATGGGATGCGAATGGTCAGTATTGGAGACAATAATGACACGTTTATCGTGCAAAGTGGTAAATACCGGCTCATGGGAAGCACTATAATGCGCTATGATATAATTGAAACGGTTTATAAAGGAGTACCCTTTACAGTACAGTATGAGGACAAACTGGTAGAAATACCTCAATATATGTTCATTCACAATTATGATCCGAAAGAGGGCAAAATTGAAATCGGTGGGTTCTGGCTTAATAAGTACTAAAAGAATAAGAAAGAGGTATAACATATGAAAGAATTGAGATTACATGGAGAACTGATAGTAACAGGGACAGGAAGTTTAAGTTATCTTGAAAACATTCAATGCAGCAGGGTTTTTATTGTAACCGGAGAGGGTTCCACCTTCAGGAATGGAACGATAGATAAGATCAAGGGATTACTGGATGAAAAGGGCTGCAATTATGAGATATATTCGGGAATAAAGAAAAATCCGGCCACCGGTGAGGTACTGGAGGGAATTAACGCCATGAGGGGCTTTGTCCCGGATACAATACTTGCTGTGGGTGGCGGCTCATCAATTGATGCAGCTAAGGTAATGGCACTTTTTTATGAGTATCCCGGGCTTTCCTTTGATAAAGCACTGAATGAACCGCTGCCTGATACAAGAAAGAAGCTCAAGCTTATTGCAGTGCCTACTACGTCGGGTACAGCAACAGAGGTTACAAAAGTTGCAGTGATAACATTCAAGGACAGCGATTTAAAGATAGGCCTTAAATCCACTGCTTTTATACCGGATATTGCAATACTGGATGCAGGCCTCACATTATCAATGCCGGGAAATGTAGTTGCAGAAACAGGAATGGATGCTATGACCCATGCTGTCGAATGCTACATAAACACAAATCAGGATGACTATGCCGAATGCTTGGCTTCCGGTGCTGTGGAGGGGTTGTTCAAGTATCTGCCGCTCTCTTATGAAAAAGGGTCAATCGAATACCGTGAGAAGGTACACAATTACCAATGTATTGCCGGAAGTGCCTTCGCAAATGTTGGACTGGGAATGGCCCACGGGATTTCCCATGCAATAGGGGGAAGGTTCAATTATGGACATGGACTGTTAAATGCGGTAGTGCTGCCTTATGTACTCCAATTCAACTCGAAGGATAAGCGTGTGCAGGAGAGAATTCAATATCTTGCTTCGAGGGTAGGAGTCGGCAGCTTTATTGATGCAATAAAGGAATTGAATAAAAGACTTTCGATACCGGGTTCCTTCAAGGAAATGGGCATCACTGAGGAAGATTTCAGTCAGAACTTTGGTATTCTGGTAACCAACTCCCTGAAGGGGTCCACAAGAGTAAATCCTGTAAAGGTTTCTCCGGAGGAGATGGAAAGGGTACTTCAATATATATATGACGGAAAGGATATAACTTTTTAAATATTGTAATGTATTGGGCATTATGATAGAATCAATATGAATTGAACAGCAAAATAGTTCAGGTGCTTAGCCGGAGGCAACCCCTCCGGACAGCTTAAAAGGGGAAATGGGTTAAAATCCCATGCGGTCCCGCCACTGTAAAAGGGGAGTAGCCTATATATACCACTGGAGCTTGTGCTCTGGGAAGGTGTAGGTATACGATGAACTCAAGCCAGGAGACCTACCTGAATTTGAAGCTTACCTACGAGAGATAGGGAGGTGCTTATACAGCATTTTTGTTCCTTTTATTTGGTAGAAGGAACTTTTATTTTTTGCGGATATATTGAACGCACAAAAGAATTTATATTGGGCAAAGTG
>Ga0209643_1000519_pt1 | contig 66652 bp, 61 predicted proteins | sample AutmiccBRH37_all_FD_187383 | JGI IMG/M metagenome (GOLD analysis project Ga0209643, IMG submission 187383) | Deep subsurface microbial communities from Mt. Terri, Switzerland - Autotrophic microbial communities BRH/37_all (SPAdes) (version 2) | ecosystem: Environmental > Aquatic > Deep... | reverse complement strand
ATAAGAACAATGTTCCGGTGGAATTCTGCAATATTATCATAAGAAGCGATCGATACAAGCACATCATTACATTAATAAGGTAGAGGGGGAGTGTGAAAAATGGATATCGTAGGCTTGGGCACCATAGCTATGGACATTATTTCAGAGGTTGATTCACTACCGAAGGAGGATGGCTTTGCTCTTGTAAAGAAAACCCATAACCTGGATGGAGGAAGTGGTGCAAATGTAATAGTCCAGGCCAGCAGGTTCGGGGCCAAATGCGGCTACATAGCACAACTGGGAGATGATGAAGTAGGGCTGAAGATACAGGAAGGGCTGAAAAAGGAAAAGGTGGATATTTCCGCTATGGTGCTCAACAAAAATGGTACAACACTTCATACTCAGATAGTTGTAGGGGAGGAAGGAAAAAAATTCATCCTGCTCAATATAGGTGATTCCTTTCTTACGTTGGAAAAGGGAGCTGTAGATATTGATTATGTTTTTTCGGCGAATGTGTTTTATACCGATCTCTTGCCAAAAGAGCCTGCTATATATGCTCTCAAGGAAGCCAAGGAAAAAGGACTCCATACTGTATTCAACCTGCAGATAGGTCTTCCGATGATGAAGCAGTTCGGCATAGAAAAAGAAGAAATATTAGATGCAATAAGGCATGTGGATATTTTTGCTCCATGCAGGGAGGCTTTTTTTCAGCTGACGGGAGCAGACAACCCGGTAGACGGAATCAAAGAGCTGCGCAAGTACTTTGATAATATCATAGTTCTCACTCTCGGCGCAGAGGGTTCGATGGTGGTGTCAGGGGAAGAGGTTCACAGAATTCCTGCCTACAAGGTAGCGGTAAAAGACACGACAGGTGCAGGAGATGCTTACATTGGCGCTTTTATGGCAGCTTATTTTGTAAAGAAGCTCGCCCTTAAGGAAGCTATGAAATATTCCACAGTATGCGCAGCGATGACATGTACAGAAATAGGTGCCAGATCAGGACCCTCCTTTGAGGAAGTCAGAATGACCATAGAAAAGGGTTTTTAGATAGAGTGTCTTTGGAGCATTTTATTGGTTGATATATATCTGCCATAAGAATAAAGGAGGAATCATAATGAGTAATCAGGAAAAGGTTGTAGAAAAACAGGATCTGAAGGAAACGGTCTGGAGTGTCAAAAGGGTTTCTATTATTGCAGTTTTTATTGCGCTTAGTGCAGTAGGTTCCATGATTAAAATTCCAAGTCCTATTGGCACCATAGGTCTCGATTCCGCACCGGGTTATTTCTGTGCGCTTGCCTTCGGTCCCGTTGAAGGAGCTGCAGTTATTGCCATTGGTCATATGCTGTCATCCGCAGTTGTAGGCTTCCCTCTAAGTATACCTATAGACATATTTGTTGCGGTGCAGATGGCTGTCTGGGCAATAATCTTCAGATTGATCAACAACAGGTACAATGTAGTATTAGCCATAATAGCCGCCACAATTCTAAACGGTATAGTATCAGCTTTCACGCTTGTACTTGTAGGCGGTATGGGAATGGTTATCGGTGTAATGCCGTTCTTGACAGTTGCATCGGCAATAAACATAATAATCTCAGCTATTGCGTACAAGGTTGTCAAGGGCAGCAAGCTTATATAGCTCCAATAATTCATGGAATGGACAGCTTAGAGGCCGGATGCGTACAGACCTAAGGCCTCTAAGCTTTTAGCCCCCTGGTATTTAGTATAGTATGCGGCATAAGCCGGCTATTTTATGAGGTGAAAGAATGAAAAGCATTATAAAACTGCAGGAGCTTAATTATCAATATCCCAGCTCTGAAGAAAAAAATCTGAGCAACATAAACGTTGAAGTTGAAGAAGGCAAATTTGTAGTAGTAATGGGGCCTACCGGTGCAGGAAAGACAACTTTGAGCCTCTGCTGCAACGGGCTTATCCCGCAGCTTTTTGAAGGTAAGGTTTCAGGCAGTGTTCAAATGGCTGGTATGGATGTCAGCAAATACAGGGTGCAGACCTTGTCAAAGCATGTCGGACTTGTTCTGCAGGACCCGGAAACTCAGATATTCGGTATGACCGTAGAGGAAGATACTGCATTTGGGCCAAGAAATTTCATGATAGAAAGGGAAGAAATCCTTACACGGGTAAAGGATGCGCTGAAACGTGTAAGATTAAGCGGTTATGAAAAAAGAAATACTACAGAGCTCTCAGGGGGAGAAAAGCAGCGACTCGCAATCGCAGGCACCCTGGCAATGACGCCCGAGATACTGATACTTGACGAGCCGACGTCGGAGCTGGATCCAATTGGAAGACAGGAAATTTATGCTACTTTGGATGATCTGAGAAGAGAAAAAAACTTAACAATAATGGTTATTGAACATTCAAGTGAGGAAATAATTGAAAAGGCAGACCAAGTGGTGGTACTTAACCATGGAGAAAAGGTATGGGAGGGCACTGCAAGGGAGCTTTTCAGTGACATAGATTTGCTGAATAAGTATGGCATAAAGCCGCTTGCTTCGGGAGTGATAGGATGGGCCTTGTACAAAAACGGCTATATTTCTAAAGAAGAAATACCTTTAAATGTGGAGGAGGCAAAGTGCATATTGAAAAGGCTTTTGGAGGGCAGGACAATAAAGCAGCTGCCGGAAAAGCCTGAAAAGAGAAAAGAAACAGAGGCTCCTGTTGTGCTAAGTGTGAATAATCTTGTACATAAATACAGCAATAATAAAAAGGCATTGAATGGGGTAAACCTTGATATAAGGCAAGGGGAGTTCGTTGCATTGATTGGGCAGAACGGAGCGGGCAAGACTACATTGGCCAAGCATTTCAACGGCTTACTGCTTCCAACTGATGGATATGTCATGGTCAATGGCATGAATACACAAACTATGGGTATAGACAAGCTGTCCAGATTTATAGGATATGTTTTTCAAAACCCTGACCACCAGATATTCTCAACTACAGTCGAAAAAGAACTGGAATATGGTATGAAGAACATTGGAATTCCTGAAAATGAGATTAAGGAAAGGATAGAAAAGGTATTGAATTTCACAGGACTTTTGAAGCATAGAGATACCCATCCCTTTTCTCTTGGAAAGGGTGAGAGACAGCTGGTTGCTGTTGCTTCCATTCTTGCAATAGAGCCCAGAATCCTTGTTGTAGATGAACCGACTACAGGTCTTGACTGGATAGGAATAAACAATATGATGACTTTGATAGATACGCTTCACAAAAACGGTACAACCATTATAATGGTTACTCATGATATGGACATTGTTGCAAAGAACGCCCATAGAGTAATTGTCATGAAGGATGGTGAAATTTGTCTGGACGGCCCCACAGAAGAGGTTTTGAGCAGCTTCGAGGTTCTGAGGGAAGCTTATATAGCACCTCCTCAGGTCATACAGATTTCAAAAATACTGCAGGAGATGGGATTAAGCAGGGCTGTAGTTGATGAAGAGGAACTTACAGCTGTAGTACTTGGCAGTTTGGAGGGATATAAATGTTCATAGAATTTCTTCCTAATGAGACTTATATGCACAGGCTGGATGTAAGGACCAAGGTTATAGGTTTTACAGCAATGCTCGTGTTGGGTTTTTTGTTCCAGGATCCTCTTTATAACTTGGGTATTGCTGTGATAATCAGTATTCTGGCAAAAAGCATAAAGATGCCCATAAAAAAGGTATTTGACATAATTAAACCCCTTGTGCCTATTTTTCTGTTTATAATGCTTATAACCAGCTTTACATATTCGCCCGAAAGATTTCATACTGAATCGGCAAGGGGAGTATACTTCCATCTTATGTCGGGTAATCGGATGGGGGCATCGGTAGGAGGTTTTCTTCTTGGAATAACCTTCCTGATCCGCATATACAACATGGTCTTTATATCATCTATATTGACCCTGACTACTCCGGTAGATGACTTTTTGCAGTTTTTAAGCAAAATCAAGCTGCCTTATGAAGCGTGTATAATAATTACTACGGCAATACGCTTCATACCGACTATGGATAAAAAGAGACTCTATATTCTGGAAGCCCAAAAGGCAAGGGGTGCAAAGCTCAATGAAAAGGGGATAACAGGCCAGATAAGAGCATATCTGCCAATAATGGTGCCCATGATAATAAATTCCATACTTATGGCCAACACCATGTCGGTAGCAATGCTTAACAGGGGATATGGCTACAGCAAGTCATGGACAAACCTTAAGGAAATCTATTTTTCCAAGAGAGATTATTGTGCTATTGCCTTGATAACGGCAATAGGCATTGTAGGAATTTATATAAGGTATGGACTTGCTAAAGGTATACTATAGCATTTTACTATCAAAGGTTATGAGGTGATTGAGTTGTTGGAAAGGCAGACTTTACTTGAAAAAATATACGGCTCGCTGATGGGGGTGGCAGTAGGTGATGCAATGGGCATGCCCTGTGAGCTATGGTCGAGGAATAAGACAAAGAAGGTATTCGGTACTATAGTGGATTTTTTGGATGCTTCTCCTGAGAATATAATTACAGCAGGGCTCAAAGCAGGAGAGGTCACAGACGACACCGAGCAGACTGTGATTGTGGCAGAAGCTATAATAGAAAGCTGTGGAAGAATACTGCCTGAAAAAATTATTGACAGGATAATAAAATGGTCGGAAAGCGAAAAGGTAATGAAAAGAAACATCATAGGTCCCAGTACAAGACGGGCATTCACTCTGATAAAGGAAGGTTCTTCCCTGGAGGAGACAGGGAGATTCGGTGAGACCAACGGAGGCTCCATGAGAATTATTCCAGTTGGGATTATAAGCGATTGGAGGTATATGGATGAACTGGTGGAGAATGTAAGGTTGTGTTGCCTTCCTACCCATAATACAAATATAGCAATTTCCGGAGCTGCAGCAATTGCCGGAGCCATTTCCTACGCCTTGGAGGGAAACAGCCTTGAAGAGCTTATTGAGGTCGCGAAAGCAGCAAGTCAAAAGGGAATGGGAATGGGCTATGAAATACCGGGAGCGTCAGTTCCCGGAAGAATAGATCTGGCTGTTAAAATAGTTAAGAATGGCGGCAGCGAGGAGAATATATTACAGGAATTATACGACATAGTTGGCACCGGTATACAAACTACCGAATCGGTACCGGCGGCGCTGGCGCTGGTAGTATTATCCGGTGGAAAACCCGAAAGGTGTGCACGGTTAAGTGCCAATATCGGCGGGGATACGGACACCATAGGAGCAATAGCCTGCGGTATTTGCGGCGCTTTAAACGGAATAAAAGCCTTTGACAAGGAGCATGTGAAGGCTATTACCGAAGCTAACAGCATTAATTTTGAAAAAATTTCAAGGCAGCTTATGCTTGTTCGTATGAGCAATGCCTTGTAGGATAGTTGCCTGACACCAAAAAGTAATATGCTCTACACCTAAGGAGCTGCTGTATTTTTTGAAATTGAACAGCATATGGGAATGACTTCTGCAGCAATAAAGGATATGCTGAATAGATATAACATGTAAATAACTTAATAACTTTTGTCCCTGACACTTAAATCTTTCTCAACACAGGCCCATGAATTGTCTCTGGCTGATAAAATACCAACAGTTCCGAAGAATACTGTTCGGAAGCTGTTGGTATTTTTGTGTTGTCTATCGGTACTTTTGGGATTGTTGTTAACAATTGTTAACAACTTCGTAATAAAAATTCTAATTTTGGAAAACGTTTGTTCATATTTATTCAGTATAATTGTCTACAAAGGAGGTGCATAGGTTAGACATATTTCATTATTTTAATTCAAAAGTGGACATGCTTTTTTTTATAACGAATAGGAAAGTATAAATTTCATTAATGTACCACTTGATCTGAATGAGTTTCAAAAAAGGCTTCCTTAGCCGTTAAAATGCTTTAATAGAAGCCTTTTTTATAAATTAATATTTGGCAGACTGTCCGAAAGGTTAGGACGCAAAGCATAGAAACAAACGTAATCAATTCTCTTTAAAGAAAGGAGAGGATAAATTTGCAGTTTGCTATAACACTTATTATTTTTGTTTTTATCTTAGGTGTTTATGAACAAATAAAACATAATAAAAATTTAAATCTTATCGATCTTAAAATTAATGTAAACGGTACAAGAGGTAAATCAACTGCAACAAGATTAATCACAGGTATATTAAAGGAAGCAGGGATTGAGGTTGTTGGGAAAACAACCGGAACCAGTGCGAGAATTATATATTGGAATAAGGAAGAAGAAGAACCAATCAAACGGGGCCGTTTGGGTCCAAATATTATAGAACAAAAAACTGTCGTTAAAAAAGCGACCAAGCTTGGTGCTTCTGCATTTGTAACAGAGTGTATGGCCGTAAATCCCGATTATCAGATTATATTCCAGGAGAAGCTTGTTAAAGCAAATATAGGCGTTATTGTTAATGTTCGCGAAGACCATATGGATTTGTGCGGTCCGACTTTGGACTTTATTGCTGAGTCCTTTACGGCCACGATTCCCAAGGATGGAATCCTTATTGTAGCTGATAGTGAATATAATGGCTATTATACTCGAGAGGCAAAGAAAAGAAACAGCCGGATAATTATTGCAAATGAAAAAGAAATCCCGGATGGTTACCTGGAAAAATTTAAATATGTAATTTTCCCTGAAAATGTTGCTATTGCGCTGGCTGTTGCAAAAGCACTAAACATCAACAAAAATACTGCGTTAAGGGGGATTTTGAATGCTAACCCGGATCCCGGAGCATTAATGATATATCCATTAAACAACAAAAGCACATCATATTTTGTAAATGGCTTTGCTGCCAATGATCCAAATTCAACACGGATGATCTGGGAGCATATAACAACTATGGGATATCCAACAGAAAACCCCATGGTAATTGTAAATTGCAGACCTGATAGAGTTGACAGGACGTTACAGTTTGCAGAAGATGTCTTGCCAAATATGGATATTGATATTCTCGTTGCAATGGGTCAGACAGTCAAACCAATTACTGAAGGGGTTAATGCTAAAAAAATATCTCCACAGAAATACATAAACGCAGAAGGGTTGCCTCCACATGAGGTTTATAAATTAATTAATGGATATTTTATGAATAGAATGATTTATGGCGTTGGAAACATTCACGGCGGTGGAGAAGAATTTGTCGAACTAATAATTCACGGAAAATTTAATCTGGAAACGGATCAAGTACCACAAGTAGTGTAGAGCTTTAAATTTGAAACATAAGAGCTGCAGTAAATGCTCTATTAGAGGAGGTAAATAATTGCTAATTACAGATATTACCACAATTATAATTATGGGTTTAATTTTCAGCCTGTTATTTATAGAAATTACAGGAATTTTACCTGCTGGTCTGGTTGTACCTGGATATTTGGCTTTACACATGAAACAGCCTCAGGCTATATTCTTAACATTCTTTATCAGCATTCTGACTTATTTAATAGTTTATTTCGGATTAAGTAAAGTTACAATTCTATACGGCAAAAGAAAATTTACAGCCATGATAGCAGTAGCAATAGTGTTGCAGTTTATAATACATGCAATAATGCCATTTGATTATAGCAATATCTCTGGGTTGGCCGCAGTTGGTATTGTTGTACCCGGGCTATTAGCAAACACAATTCAGCGTCAAGGTTTAGCGACAACATTTTTAAGTACCGGATTGCTGAGTGCAGTGACTTATGGGTGCGCAATACTTTTACATCTCAATATATAATAAGGGAGGTGCAAATGAGTGTACAGTACCGTTATATGTCAATATGCATGAAAGGAGGTGTAAAATGAACAGTTTATACGGGTTAATACATAACAAACAATACATGAGCACATCGGAAGCTATCAGAAAAAACAGTCAGAATGAAGCTCTTGCGGTTTTTAGTGCTCTGACATTGAAAGAAAAATGTCTGTATCTTGTTAAGACCAGCAAGAGAAATACTGGCTATCAAGCACTTGTGCTTATGGGATTAACTCTAGCGGTTATTACTGCGGATTATCTATTTACTATGATTATTTAAGAAAGGAGTAAGATAAGTATGAAAAAGGAATTTATCAAAATTCTGACTTTAGTTGTATTGTTTGCATTTGGTATTGGTATAAGCACATATGCATTCACAACAGGGTATAGTAGTTTTGCTGATCTATATGCATCTGAAGAAGCTACGGACTATACAATTAAAACTACTGATATCGGAAGCGGTACAACAATTTTAGCTCTACACGGAGGCGGTATTGAAAGAGGTACCTCAGAATTAGTTGAAGCATTGAATGGGCAAGGTAAATATAACACTTATTTATTTGAAGGACTTAAAGCGACTGATAATGGGAGTCTCTTCATAAGAGCTATTGATTTTGACGAACCAACAGCTGTTAGTTTAGCTCAAAATTCAGATTACACTGTTTCTGTTATCGGAGCTGCCGGCGATGAGGAAATTACATATGTTGGCGGTCAAAATAAATTATTGGCAGAATTGATAAGATTACATCTTGTTACCAAAGGATATAATGTAAAAACTTTAAGCATTCCCGACCGCATTGCCGGGGTTATGAACAGCAATATAGTAAATAAGAATAAATTGCTTAATGACAGTTATCAGATTGGCGGCGTTCAGATCGCTATTTCAAAAGGTTTAAGAGACAAGCTCGTAACTGATTCCGGTACATTAAATGATTATTCAGGCACCATCAATGAAGCGCTAAGCGAAAGCTGGCCAATAATAGTTTCCCAGCTGCAGAAAATTACTAAATCTAACGGGTTTTTTGGTAAGTTTGATGCTTCAAAGCCCAACTTTGATAAGAAAGTAGAGCATATATTAGAAAAAGGCGCAAAATCGCCCAAGGAATTAATTAAAAATACAAAAGAGTAACCTAAAAAAGTACTGTATAAATAAAAGGCTTCAAACTACCAAAAGGTAGCTTGAAGCCTTTTATTTATCATATCTTTTAGTATTATTTTTATAGGGTAACTTCTATTGAATACTGTTGACTGCCTCACTTATTGCGAAAACATAGCTTTTCAATCTATCAGCATTACTGGATAAAAACTGTGTCCTTAAGCCCTTTGATATTTCTATCTGTACTCCCCATCCGCTCATATTCTTATTCGCTATGTTGTTTGGCGATATGCCGGCCAGATTCTTCGGAGCATCTAACACGGTAAAACCATACTTAGTTAGAGATTCTTTTATTTTGTTTCCTAATTCAGTGTCCAGGCCTCCGATATAGGTGAATTCTTCTGAACCGGAACAACCGTGGATTGATAACGTTGTTTTAGACTTCGAAACCATTTCCAATGCAGTTGGTTCATCAAATTTTTCTGAAGTAATATGTAATGTTGAGTTACCTTTGCTTTTTAAACCTATATATGAATAATAGCTATAATTATTATGGGAAGATAAGGCATAAGCTAATTCAGTAGTACCTTTTTCAATTTTCCCTCCATGAATTGCAATAACTATAACATCAGAATCTGTCACATTAGTTTCAATTTTATAGTCGACATTTTCTACTTGGTTCGAACTTAATTCTGTGAAATTGCTATAAATGTCACCAGAAGCTGCAGCAGCTAACTTAGTTTCAGTTTTAAAGCCGACATTTGCTACTTGGTTCGAACTTGATTCTGCGAAATCGCTATAAATGTCACCAGAAGCTGCAGCAGCTAACTTAGTTTCAATTTTAAAGCCGGCATCTTCTACTTGATTTGAACTTAATTCTGTGAAATTGCTATAAATATCATCAGAAGCTGCAACAGTTAACTGACTAAACATCAAAATTGTCAGACAACAATAAACAATAAGTCGTTTTATAATCATACCTATCAACCCACTTTTTTAATAAATGCATATATCTCTATTATAAAGTATTTTTTCTTATTGGCAATAGTTGAAAAACGAAATGGGGCATAGCTCGAAGAATCATTTATTGACTTTCATGCACACTTAAATTATAATAGTGTGCATGAAAGTCAATAATTAAATTAGAAAAAGGAGGCTGGCCATGACAAATAAAGATATGATTATGCAGATAGTGCGTGAAAATAAGGGTACGATTACTGCGGCACAAGTGAGTGAAGCAGGTTTGTCGAGGGGAAGTCTCAAATATCTTGTGGATAAAGGATTACTGGAGCGTTCAGCCCGTGGTGTGTATATTCTGCCTGAAATATGTGGCGATGAGCTTTTTAATCTGCAGACAAGATTTAAAAAAGGAATCTTTTCAGGAGAAACAGCACTCTTTCTCAATGATTTGACGGCTAGGACGCCGCATAGATTTCATATGACGTTTCCGATTGGGTATAATACTACATCACTTAATTCTGAAAATGTGAACTACTGCCGGGTAAAAAATGATTTATATGAGCTTGGCATTACCACGGTACGGACACCGGGAGGCAATCCGGTAAGAGTCTACGGAATTGAACGCACTTTGTGCGATATTTTAAAAGGACGCAGCCATACGGATATTCAGATTGTTTCAGAAGCCTTCAAACGATATGCGAAAAGTGATCATAAAAATATCCCGTTACTATCCGAGTATGCTAAGGTGTTCAGGGTTGAAAAGAAAATTCGTTCCTATCTGGAGGTGTTGATATGAAGAATGTGATGCAGAATTTTATGCAGAAACGGTGGCTGGATTACCAGAAGGATTTTGATTATGCTAGTGTGTATTGTGTATAGTAGAAAAGAATGTGAGGTGAGGTATCAATAATGGCAGAAATAACATCCGGAACCGGATTGATTGGAACTAAATATAGCAGGCCGGGAGTTAACCAATATCTGATTTCCCGGCAGCGCTTGCATCAAAAGCTTAATAATTCCTTGAAGAGCAGGCTTGCTATGGTAACCGCACCCGCCGGCTACGGCAAGACTACGGCCGTCCTGGACTGGCTGGGGAAATGCGGTTTGCCTGCGGCATGGATGTCGGTGGATTCTAACGATAATAATCCTGTGGTATTCTGGAGATATGTCTGTACTGCACTGGACGGCATTTCAAACGGTCTTGGTAAAGACACGGAATATGTTTTTTCCTCTTTGGAGTTGTTGAAAGCAAATATACATATTAACATCCTTATCGACCGGCTGTGGTCGGTTCAATCCGACTTTCTGCTTGTACTGGATGACCTTCATTTGATTACCGACTCTTCTATTTTGCAAGGGCTATCCTATCTGATTGACTATCTACCCGCAAAAATGCACTTGGTTTTTATCAGTCGGAGGTCGCCTGAGCTTGAACTGGCCAGACATAGGATCAAATGGCAGACACAGCGGCTGGAGGAAAAAGACCTGCGTTTTGGAAAAGAAGAGATTTTCCGTTTTTATAAGGCAAGGGGTTATATCCTTGACAATGATGATGTGAAAAAGGTGGAGACCTATACTGAAGGATGGGCTGCAGCGTTGGTTGCAGTCGCCATGTCCATGGAGGATGTCGACGGCAGCAACGATGCCATTGCTGCACTCACTCGGTCCAGCCGGGATATCGGGCAATACCTCAAGGATGAGGTGATCAGCGCATGGCGGCTGGAAAAACGGAACTTTGCCGTGAAAACCTGTATTTTGGATATGCTTTGGGGATCTCTGTGTGATGCTGTCACAGAAGAAGACAGTGGAGGCCGGATGCTGAAGGAAATCAGTGAAGGAAGCGGCTTCCTTGCTGTTCTGGATGAGCAGAAACAGGAGTATAGATATCACCCTCTGTTCAAGAGCCTTCTATACAAGCTTCTTTCGGAAACTGCTCCGGCGGAAATCCCAGGACTGCATGCAAGGGCTGCTCACTGGTTCCGGGAGCACGGCTTCATACCGGAAGCTATTGAACACTTGCTGTGCGCTGGTTCCTGCCGGGAAGCCTTTGAAATAATAGAACATCAGATTGATCATTTGATCCACAGAAATGATTTCGGCACGCTGTTATCGTGGATAGAACGCCTGCCGGTCGAGCTTAAGGATAATAGCTTCAAGATTGCTGTAATATATGCGCTGTTTTATGCAGAAACCGGCCGTTATGATTTGTCACGGCAATGGATTGGCAGGATGAAAGCCCTGCAGGATGATTATCAATATGCCTCCAGCCCCGAATGGAGCAGCTACAGCCGTACGGCATGTACTATGGTCGAGGCTAACCTGTTTGTCAGGGAAGACAACCTCGAATACCTGTCCCTGCTTTTTTCAGCGGCTGAGACAGATGGAGGCAGATATTATAAAATGCCGGAATATAATGACTTCAATACGGCAGATATCTACTTCTACCGCTGTCCTATCAACAGGTTGGCAGGGTTGCTCAGAGAAGCTCCAGATAACTATGTAAAGATGACCGAAAGCTACAGGGGAATGATATCAAAAAATCCCGGGTATGCACCCTTGGGGATAGGTGAATACTTTTATGAAAACAACCGGCTGGAAGAGGCGCTGCCCTGTCTTCTGAAGGCAATGGAAGAGGCGCGGGAAGCCGATTGTATGGGTGCCCTTGTTCCCGCCATGGTGGACATTGCACGGATAAAAAGGGCCCGGGGAGATATGGAGGGTGCTTTTGAAGCTCTTAAGGAATGTGAAGAAAAGCTTCAAAGCTGCGGCAAAATGCACTGGATTTACTTGATTAAAACCTTCCGATGCCGCTTATATATGGATATGGGCGATACGGTCAAGGTGGAAGAATGGTTCGCATCCTGCAAACTCAATGTCTTCATGGAGATTAACAGAATCAGAGAGTTTGAACTGCTGGTATATGCAAGGGCATTGATGACAAAAGGCCGCCTGCAGGATGCCGGTCTGCTGCTGCAAAGGCTCCTTTCCTTCACAGAAGAAAACGAAAGGCTCCATAGCCTGGTGGAGGTATTGAACCTGCTGGCATTGCTGTCTTGCGAAAACAATGACATGTACGGTGCCGTGAGTTATCTGGGGAAATCCCTCCAAATCGGTATGAAGAAGGGCTATATCAGAAGCTATATGGATGAATTGCCTCTTATGGCACATCTGCTTAGGTATTATACCACACCAAGAAGAAAGAGGACCGACCAGCATACTGCCAAAGCATTGACGGCTTATGCCAAAGATCTGCTGAAGCAGATACACGAAAGTCTTCCGGCAGCTCAGGAAGCATATGGTGATGATGCCACCGCAGATATTAAAGAGTATCTCACAGCACAGGAGAAAATAGTGCTGGAGCTGTTGGTTAAGGCGGATACCAACCGGGAGATCGCCGTAAAGCTAGGCATAAGTCCGAGAACGGTCAAGAGCCACATTGGAAGCATATACAGCAAGCTGGGTGTGAAAAACCGCGCCCAATGCATGAAGATGGTTAATGAAGCAGGGCTGCTGGAATAACCGTATATGCCTCCGATACAGGCTGAATATGGTTTTGAATGAAATGACATTTCTGAAGCTCAGAAAGTGTCATTTTTCTTATTTATGGGATATGTGCACAACCTGCATATATCTTTTTTTGTAATACCTTAGTACGATGTGTATTTTTCCATTTTAGGTTACGATAAGTATGGATAAAAGTGGGAACAGAATGTTTATGAGTTACTGCAATATGAAATTAAAGAAAGGAGTAATGCATGTTTGCATTATATAGGGTGTAAAAGCATGATAAGTAAGATAAAAAGATCCATTAGTTATTTACTTGCAGTTATGGTGTTCTTCGTATTGATCTGCGCCTTGATGCCGGCCACTGTGCTGGCAGACGAGGGCGACACCGGCACAACTGACGGTTGGAAGTGGACGGAGCAGACGGACGGCACGCTGTCCATTACCGGTCATACGAACCCTACCGGAAGCTTGATACTGCCGGCATCACTGGCTGTTGATCCCGGTGAGACGGTTTACCGGTATGTATACAGGATAGAGGACAATGCATTTGATGGTAAAGTTCAAATGACAGGCATCACGCTGCCGTATAGCCTTAGAAGCATAGGAAACGGAGCATTCAGCAGGTGCAGTGAATTGGAGAGTGTCAACATGTCGAACTGCAGCAACCTGGAAAGCATTGGAGACAATGCATTTATGGGAAATACCGCTCTTGGACCTTGGGGATCCAGTCTTGAGACTGTAATAATTCCCGACAGCGTTACAAGTGTGGGTGAAGGGGTATTCTCCTACTGTTGCAGTCTGACATCCGTGACGCTTTCCAGCAACCTCTCAAATATCGGGGATTCGATGTTCTACAGTTGTAGCAGTCTTACAAGCGTAACGATTCCCGGAAGTGTTACTTCAATAGGTGAGGCCGCATTTGAAGCCTCCCGCCTGACAGGCATTGTTATACCGGATTCGGTCACGAGTATCGGTGATGCTTCATTTAAAAGCTGCACATCTCTTGAGAGCGTCACGCTGCCGACCAATGCCGGGTTTACCGGTATACCGGATTATGCTTTCCAGGACTGTAATGCTTTGACAGGCATAATGATTCCTGCAAGCGTGGCTTCCATAGGCAGGAATGCGCTAGAAGGATGCTCCGCATTGAATGCGATCAATGTCCATACGGGCAATACACATTTTTCCAGTTTGAAAGGCGTACTGTTCGACGCCGGCAAAACACGTTTGATTTGCCATCCTGTCGGATGCTCCGGTTCATTTGATATCCCGGGAACTGTCATAAGCATTGACGACTATGCATTTGCAGGCTCTGATTGCTTGATCGGAGTCAGCATACCGGAGGGGGTCACAAGTATCGGTGACTATGCATTTTACAACTGCCGAAACACAGCGCTGACGGAGATTATCATACCGCAAAGCGTCACAAGTATCGGGGCAGGTGCATTTGACGGGTGCCGAAGTCTGGAAGAGATCACCATACCGGAAGGTATTACAACCATCGGTAACCATACATTCAACAATTGTTCAAACCTGTCGAAAATCACCCTGCCGGAGAGCATCACGAGTATCGGCAGCTGTGCATTCCTTGCTTGCGAAAATCTTACTGAGATTACCATACCGGAAGGTGTCGGGAGTATTGGCAACAATGCATTTTCGTTTTGCTTCGGCTTGAGGAAAGTAGACATACTCAATTCAAGTATGTCTTTTGGAAGTGATGTCTTCAAATTTACGGCAATTTCAAGTGACGGTATTTATGGCTTTAACGGTTCAACGGCTCAGACATATGCGCAGGCGCAGTCACCCAGCATACCGTTCCACTATTTATACACCGTCTCATTCAGCACAGGCGGAGGCTCCTGGGTTTCCAAAATCATCGCCGTAGCAGGGGATAAGATAATGGCTCCGGCTGTCCCCACGAATTCCGGATACAATTTCGGCGGCTGGTTTAAAGATGAAGCTTGTACCATTGCTTGGGATTTTGACAATGATACGGTAACAGGCAATATTACGCTTCATGCCAGGTGGACACAAACCATTGTGAATATAGCGGCCATACCCGGAGTGACGGCGCCTGCGAGGGGCGCAGTTCCGGCAACAACAATAACCGAGACGGCACAGTATATCGGAAGCGTTACATGGAGTCCTGCAGATAACCCCTTTGCGGCAGGCACAGTTTATACGGCTACCGTAACCTTAACACCAAAAGATGGTTATACCTTAAACGGTGTAGGTGAAAACTTCTTTACAGTGGCAGGAGCCACCTCTGTAAGTAATGCTGCAAATTCAGGTGTGATAACAGCCGGTTTCCCGGCAACTGAAGCAGCGCCGGTACCGACCTATGCCCTGACCATAACAGCAGAAACAGGCGGCAGTATTACCAGAGGCAGCAGCGGAAATTATGCGGCAGGTACGGTTATCGACATTACCGCAACTGCCTCCGCAAATTACAGCTTCAATAAATGGACCTCCACAGGCGGCGGAACCTTTGGTAATGCAAATAGTAACAGCACCACCTTTACCATGCCTGCCGGCGTTGCCACAATCAAAGCCAGCTTAACATACAACGGTGGAGGTGGTTCGGACCGCGACGGAGGTTCGGGCAGCAGTGGAGGCAGCACTCCTCCTGCACCTGTTAAGCACACATCGACTTATACCGCAGTTGTTACGGGCACTGATACGGCAGGCAACATATTGGAGATCACACTGCCGGTTACTGTCAATACAAATACAGGCAGTGCAGCGATAGATATAGGCTCCGGGCAGGGTAATATTGTCACAGGTGGAGGAAATGCGGCCATCACAATTCCATCCATACCTGGAGTAACTGACTATACCCTGGATATCCCGGTTGCATACCTGTCCATGTCTGGCGGAGAAGGAGCTCTGACCTTTAACACTAATACAGGCAGCTTCACCCTTCCTGCGGATATGCTGGCAGGGATTGCAGGAGTGGAAGGGAAAAAAGTAGGGATCACTATCGGCCAGGGTGATAAATCAGGACTCCCCGAAGCTGCAAAGGCAGCTATAGGCGACAGGCCGCTGATACAACTGGAAGTAACGGTAGATGGAAAGCAGACCGACTGGAACAACCCCAATGCTCCCGTAACCGTATCCATACCTTATACGCCGACTGCAGCAGAGCTTGAGAACCCTGAAAGCATCATAATCTGGTATATTGACGGCAGCGGCAATGCGGTATCCGTACCAAATGGGCATTATGACCCTGCTACCGGCACTGTAACCTTTACCACCACCCATTTCAGCTACTATGCTGTGGGTTATAACAAAGTGAGCTTCAAGGATGTAGCAGCAGATGCCTGGTATAGCAAAGCGGTAGGCTTTATCGCGGCAAGAAACATCACTGCGGGAGCGAACAATGGCAATTTCTATTCCGAAGCAAAGCTGACCCGCGGCGAATTCCTGGTTATGCTGATGCGAGCCTATGACATGGAACCGGATACGAATCCGAAGGATAACTTCACGGCAGCGGCAGCACCTATTATACAGGCTACCTGGCTGCTGCAAAGAGATTGGGTATAACCGGAGGCATAGGCAATAACATGTATGCACCGGATAAGGAAATTACGAGACAGGAAATGTTCACCCTGCTGTACAATGCCTTGGAGGTAATAGACAGACTTCCGGAAGGCACCTCAGGAAAGCCGCTTTCAACCTTCAGCGATGCAGACCGGATCGCTTCCTGGGCAAAGGATGCCATGGCATTGATGACCGAAACCGGTACCATCAGCGGAAATGGCGGTAAGCTTTTCCCCGCAAATACGATTACCAGAGCGGAAATGGCACAGGTGCTGTACAATTTGTTGGTAAAATAATATGAGTTCTGTACTTGAGAGGCATTTCAATATATGGGTAGTATAAGAATAACATAGGATAGTTAAGGAAAGCAGATAGCGGTTAAGGTTAAAAAACAAAACCAGCCTATCTGCTTTTCTATTCAAATGAGATGCTTTCGTCAAAGCATATATGTTATACTAAGAGCATGATTGCATGTAAAGGGAGGCTCGTATTATGCCCGTTCATATTGGTGTCTGTGATGACAGTGACGAAGATATAAGAATATTAATGGAAGCATTGTATTCATATGATGCTTCTTTTCAAATTTCAGCTTATACAGATGGAGAATCTTTACTGGAGGATTGGTTGGAACAAAAGAAACTATTTGATATTCTATTTTTGGATATTTATATGCCCGGGCTAAACGGAATCGAAACAGCCGGAAAAATCCGTGCTGAAATGAAAGCTGCTAAAATCATTTTCATCTCCTCAAGCAATGAACATTATCCGGAAGCCTATGATGTATTTGCCTTCAATTACATACTCAAACCGCTAAGCCCGGGAAAGCTGAACCGCATACTTGACCAAGCACTGAGCGACATTGCAGGGGAACGCCGGCAGCAGGTCAGCTTCAGTTATAAGGCGAGAAACTATCGCATCTCTTGCCGGGACATTCTGTATATTGAGAGCAGAGATAAAATCATCTGCTTTCACATGGTAGACAGAACCACTTTACAGTGTTACGCGAAACTGGATGAGATATTAAAACAATTGCCGGAAGAGTCTTTTGTTCGCTGCCATCAGAGCTTTGTGGTGAACATTTTTCATGTAACTGAAATGGCTGAAAACCATTTTCGAATCTCTTCGGCTGTTATCAGCATATCAAAGAAGCATTTAAAGCCATCAAAAGAAAAGTATTTTGCGTATATTTTTGCTCACATGAATAATAGAGGGCAGTGATATGATAAAAATAAACAGGCAGGAATGCTTTCTTGTATTGGGCCTTGTTCTGGCAATTGTTTTCATGAATCTCCCGGTTATATATACATATTTCTATCATGATATTACTGATATGCCCGGGGCTGTAAACGGGGATATCAATTTGTCTTCCGTCAGTATTGCCGAGGGAAAGGTTTATTTGGACGGGCAATGGGAGTTTTACTGGAACCGCTTAATTGTATCCGAGCCTGGACAGCTTTCTGATCCGGATATGCTAATTACAGTACCGGACCAATGGTCAAAATACAAAGTCGACGGTAAAAGCTTATCCGCTGAGGGATACGGGAGCTATAAGTTAACTTTGACAGGTCTTGAGTATGACAATCCCGTAACATTATATATACCGGACTTTGGCGGCGCATACCGGGTATTTATCGATGGGGGGCTTGCCGCTGAAAGCGGCACTGTTTCCGCCAATACAGACAAAATATTTACGACTCCTAAAGCGGAGCTATATCCTGTGGCACTAACTGCAGGGATTACCCATGAAGCAGTTATAGAAGTCGCAACTACCCGCTTTTCAGGACTCTATATGACGCCGGTTCTGAGTGATTATAATCAGACAGTAAGAGAAAACAGTTCCAGAAATGCAATTCGGTTTATTCTATTTGGAACAGCCCTGTTTTCATTTTTGAGTTTGATTGCCATGTATACTCTGTCCATCCGACGAAAGCTACTTTCCTTCTGGTTGCCGGTTATGATTTTTTTTATCCTGATGCGTATTATGCTGACATCGGAATTTTATAGTATATGGCAGATCATTTTTTTCTTTAACCTCTCCTATGAGTCAACAAATGAACTAATGTACTTTACGACCTTTATGCTGAAATATCTGCTGATATTCCTTGTGCAGGAGCAGTGCGGCATAAAATTTACCAGGAAAGAAAAAATTGGATTCCTTGTTTATTATGTTTTGCTATACCTCATCTATCTGTTTGTGCCGCAGAGAATTTACAATCAGCACTTGTCGGTGCTTGTACCAATGCTTACTTATGTGTTGGACGTCTATTTGTTCATTAAAATATACCGTGGACGGCAAAAACTGAATAAATTCGGCATGGTGGTTTTCTGGAGTGTCACCTTTGTTATTTTAGGTCTTACAATAGACAGCTATTATATTAATGGGAAAATCTATATAAATATGTCCTTGATGCTGCTGCTTTTTTTCTCGGTGTTTGCGCTTATTATGAACTGGGTTTATGCTATGCGTATAGGAGATCTGTATGATGATTTTACAAAATCTTCTTCGCGTTTGGAGCTGGCAAACAGCCAGATTGCCATGCAGAAGGAATACTATACGTCCCTGAGCGGGCAGATGAATGAGATACGGGAGATAAAGCATGATATCCGCCACTTTATAGGTGTCATGGGCAGGCTTGCCGAGGAGAGCAGGTTTGATGATATGAAAGCGTTTTTAAGAGAATACAGTGAAAAAACGGAGATGGATCAGCTTCCGGTGTTTTGCGAGAATATCGTAGCCAATTCCATCATCGGATATTATCACATGCGGGCTAAAGAATACGGAATTTCTCTGGAAAGCCGGTGCAATATCAGCAGGCAGTCGGTTATGAGTGACAGTGACCTTTGCATTGTTCTGGGAAATGCTTTGGAAAACGCCATTGACGCATGCAGACAAATGGATAGCTCGGGAATACGGTTTGTATCCGTCGAGGCTGGAAAAATGAAAGGCCAGCAGCTCTTAAAGGTTACAAATTCCTATAATGGCCGGATGGAGATCAGGGATGGACGTTTTATTTCTTCGAAGAGTGGAAAGTCTCATGGACTTGGCATCCGGAGTGTTGAGAGGGTTATTGAGTCATATGGAGGCTTTGTAAATGTTGAGTACAATGAAAAGGAGTTTATCCTTAAGACGGCGGTTCCGGAAAAATAAATAGCCATAACTTGCATTTTGAGCTTCCCCGTGACATGGGGAAGTTTTTTATACCAATTTCGCCGAAAAAGGGGTCGATTTCATCATTGACGTAAACAAGTGGTTTTTTGTTGCTATAATGTAGAACTAATGATACTGCGACTCTACAGAAAGGAAGGTGAATAAATGGATTATCGTTTTTTCCCAAAAAGGAATAATACACTACACATTATGGAGCGGCATAGTCACAGTAAAACAGTGTATTGTTCAAAACAAAAAATGAATGAGATGTATCCGGATGGCAGTTATAAGATTATCGGAGAGATCGGAAATTTTGCAAAGAAATATCCTGGACAGGATGTAATTTTAATCGGAATGGGGGAAAGCATTCCCATATTCCCCCGAGGCAGTGCAAAGAAGCCTTTTGAATGGGTAGCCGGTTATGCAGCGGTGGAAGAAGATACCTATGTGGCTGTTGTAAAGAGTATAATACCGCGATTTATTTGAAGAGTGCGGAATGATTAGTTGCCGTGACGTATACTCCTTTTTGAGTATGGGAGGCACTAAATCAAGGATGTGATTATTAACACTGGAAAGACAAAAAAGCTGTTGTGTTAATAATCACTGGCTGCACAAAGGTAAATTATATCTAAGATTAGAGTCTAAGGAGTTTTTGATAAAATGAACAAAAAATATATACATATCTATCAATGTAAATGGGGGGATATACTTGCAGATGATGTATACGATGGCAGCGGCTTGCTTATTGCAGCAAAGGGTGATGTAATCAACGAGCATGCCATTAAGAGGTTGAAGACTTTCGGGATACGCCAGTTATGCGTGTACAAGCTGCAGAATGAAGAAAGTACAGTAAAAAGTGGATCATCCCTTGTACAATTCAAAAAGGATTATAGGAAGGATATTAATGCCTTGAAACAGGTACTAGGTGATATGGCAGCAGGAAGAAAACCGGATTATAAAAAGGTAGAGTGTGTTTCAGACTCAATTTATTCGAAAATAACCAGTATTGGCAATGTTGTTGAATGTATGAATGAAGTAAAGAATATGGATGAATATACTTATACACACAGTATCAACGTTTCGATATATGCTTTATTAATATCCAAATGGCTCGGCCTGCAGGAAAAAGAAATCAGAAATGTTGTCACAACAGGCATTCTACATGATATAGGCAAATCAAGAATACCACGGGAAATTTTAAATAAAAAAGGTCCGCTGCTTCCAGAGGAATATGAGCAGATAAAGAATCATGCAGATATTGGATATCGTCTTTCAAAAGATTTTCCACAGCTTACGGATGAAATAAGGGAAGGGATACTTATGCACCATGAGCGGGAAGATGGAAATGGGTACCCTTCCGGTATAAAAGGGGATAATATAAACCGGTATGCAAAGATAATATCTATTGCCGATGTGTATGATGCACTAACTTCAGAAAGGATTTACAAAAGACGCATTACTCCCTTTGATACTTTCAGGGAACTGGCAAGAATAGGTTTAGGCTATTTTGATACAGAAGTTTTGATGACATTTCTCTCGAATATATCCTGTTATTATATCGGATCAATGGTGAAAATGAATAATGGTGAATCAGGCAAGGTCATTTTTGTTGCACCACAAAGTATTTCAATGCCAATTGTTTATGTTAAGGACAAGTATATTGATTTATCGCAAGACAGGCAGTTTAAGATTGTCGAAATGCTGTAGTTAGGGAGAGACTGCAGCATTGACATAAACTGATTTCAGGATAACAGATTAAGTAGTAAAGAGATAGGTAAAATGCAATGAAAGAATTTTTTTTTGAGTTTGCGCCATTTGTACTTCTTGCAGTTGGTGCTGGAATTTGGCTGGCTACTTTTCTTTTTTATGATAAGATTGGCTTAAACATGATTTCAATTTCCTGCAGCATAGGCCAATTATTACTCTTTTTATACTGTGGCATAATTATTCAGGGACTTCACCGGCAAGCCAATATGGATAGTTTGACAGGTATATGTAATAGAAGATGCTTATTTGCAAAGCTGCCTGAAATTTTAAAAGTGGAATTCCCGGTCTCATTAATGATGATTGACATTGATAACTTCAAAAGAGTTAATGATACCTACGGGCATTCAGCAGGTGATGAATTTTTAAAGCGGTTTGCCGAAATTCTTAAAAGTAATACAAGAAGTACAGATATAGTTGCCAGGTTGGGGGGAGAAGAATTTGCTGTAGTCATGCCTCAAACCTGCTGTGAAAATGTATTCAAAATGGCTGAAAGAATTAGGCAAACCATTGAAGCAGAGACTTTTATTTTTGATTCTGTCACCGACAAAATAACTGTAAGTATAGGCATTGCAACAACTAAACTTCCAATACACACCGAATGCTTTTTAAAATATGCTGACGGGGCATTGTATAAAGCAAAAGAAACAAAAAATACCATTGTGGTCTATGAATGATTAATGACTGCAACAGATGTATAGAGTTAGGGTCAGGCATGCTGTTCAAGGGCAAGATAATATGCTCCCATTGCCGGTTTCAGCCCGGCAACTTCAACCTTTGCATAAGGAGCAGTGCGGTGGACTGTAGTTGTATATTCATCAATCAGCAAGGGGCTGCTGCCCTCAAATATGCTCCCTACAAGCGTTACCGTCAGCATTTCCTTCTCCATTCCCAACCTTTTGATTACACCTCCTGCTATTTCTCCCAGCACATGCCCCATATTGACAAGTATATCCTGACAAATACTGTCTCCATCGGCTGCCAACTTAAAAACAAGTACGGGGATGGCATGCAGCTTGGTCATATCGAAGGTCCGGTTTCTCAAGATTTCAGCCAACCGGCTCATCCCATCGGCTTCCAGCAATTTAGGGATTTCTTCGGTAAGTCTTGTCTTTGGGGCTGTCTCTTCCTCCGATCTGAATGCGAAGTGCAAAGCGTCCTTAATGATATCAATTCCTCCACCCCTGTTGCCAAGCTCGTAATCAAGGTTTCTGAGTATGACCTCATATCCGCTGCGGTTTCTTCCTGCGCAGCTTGCACCGGAGCCGCAGACGGTAACAACGCCCCAGTTTTCGGGAACTCCGGCTCTCAGACCTATCCATGTATCGTTTAGAACCTTAAACGGGACTTTTTTGAAGATTTCACAGCAAATATGATTCAGCACCTTAAAATCACATTCCATGTCCGCACCTGCTAAACCGAGGACTGCATATTCTATTTGCTCAATCGCTATATCAAGCTTTTTTAAAGCACTATGCAGAGAATCATATATTGCCTGCCTGGCAGCTTCCTGTCCTGCCATTTGATAATTCGAACCGGGTGCAAAACCTTCAGCAAGGACAGTACCCCTCTCGTCGCCGATTATGCAGTGGGTTTTGGAACCGCCTCCGTCAATACCAGCAAAGTAACCCATACTCCTACCTTCTTTCATGAAATTGAGGTAAATACTTATTGTTGGCTTCAAGCAGCTCATGCAGCAATTTGATTGCTGCCGGTACGTCATGTACAAGGGGGTTGTTGATCAGAGCCGCCAATGCCTTACTTTTACTGCCGCTTACTGCTGCTTCGATTGTCAGGCATTCATATGCTTTTGCATGTTGAATCAAACCTATTATGCCCTCCGGCAGCGAACCGCCTGTCAATGGAACTGCTCCTTCTCGGTTTACAATACAATTGGTCTCAATTATACAGTCTTGCGGAAGCTCGGGCACTGCACCTCCATTAGGTACATTCACTATATGGATAGCCGATTTGTTGTTCCAAATACTGTCGATCAGCTCAACGGCAGCCTCAGAATAAAGGGCGCCTCCTCTCTCGGAAAGCTCTGCCGGCTTGTGATCCAGCTCTTCCTCCTGGTACATTTCAAACAATTTTTTTTCTATTTCCATAACCTCCCGGGCTCTGGTTCCATGTCCCTGTTCCAGCTTTTCCTTCTCCTCGGCCAGAAGCTGTTTTTCAAAATAATAATACCGCAGGTATGGAGAGGGAATGAAACCAAGTGATGAAAGGAAATCACCCGAGAAATCCACAGAGGGGATGTTGCTGACAATTTCGCGTTTCACGATTGGAGATTCCAGTATTTCACCAAGTACATCACGTCCATCAAGATATACATTCTTAATGACACTAAGATGGTTAAGTCCTGTGAACCGGCAGTGAAGTCTTGATTTGTCTGCCCCCAGGTGTTCTTCAAGCATCCTTTTCATATTGATGGGGACATTGCAAAGACCTATGCATTTTACACCGGAATGCTTGAGTACGGCTTCTGTAACAATACCTGAAGGATTTGTGAAGTTTATCAGCCAGGCGTCAGGACACAGGTACTCCATGTCCCTGCAAATCTCAAGCATCACAGGTATCGTTCTGAGGGCTTTTGCAAATCCGCCGGGTCCGGTAGTTTCCTGTCCGATCATATCATATTTTACCGGTATGCTTTCATCCTTGGCCCTGGCTTCCAGCCCCCCAACCCGGAACTGGGTTATGACAAAGTCAGCACCGGTCAGTGCCGTGCCACGGTCAAGCGTCATGTGAATACGGGTATTCAGGTCTGCCTTAGCGAACATTCTTTTCAACAAGGCTGTATTGATTTCGCATTTTTCCTTCCCGTCGTTTATATCAACAAGTACGATTTCGGAAACCGGCAAAACCGGATGCTTTCTTATTATCCCGTCGGCCAATTCAGGGGTGTAGCTGCTTCCGCCGCCTATTACCACTATTTTTATACCTTTCATAAGATCACTTCCATTATAAATTTATTGTGTCGGTATTGCAGTGCAAGTGTGCCGCAGTCAGCAGCTTGAATGCTTCCGCATGTGCAAAGCCTCTGCCTTCGGCATACTGCCTGGATTTGAAATCGAAATAATCCTTGTATTGTTCAAGGGTCTTTTTATCGAACTGGCTTTTGTGCGCTGCCAATGCTTCAAACTTCAAGTTCCAAGTATCATCCACATTGACAAAGGTGTTGGGGCATGCAGAGTTGTAAAAAGCTATACCGGAGATGTTCCAAACTTCTTCCGGACTGTCCGTTTTTGTACGAAAATGCGGGAAGGAGCTGAACAGGCAGGCTTCAGCAGAAGCCTGTCCGACCTTCCTATGATCGGGATGTGCCTCATAAGGAAGGAAGGGGTCGACTGTCATGACGATTTCCGGTTTTACTTCCCGGATGACGGAAGTAATGCTTTTGGCCAATTCTGCTTCATCGGGATAGGATGCATCCTCAAAATCCAGAAAGATACTCCTTGATACACCCAGTATCTTTGACGATTCCTCCGCTTCCTTTTTCCTGATATGAACCAGATCCGTTGGATTTACAGCAGGGTTCAGGGTTCCAAGCCTCCCGTCCGATACGGTAAGGTATACCACCGTGCACCCTGCCTGCGTCAGTTTGGCGATGGTTGCACCTGCACCGACTTCATTGTCGTCAGGATGCGGTTGTATGCACAGCAGCACCTTACAGCTTTCAAGTCTGGGTAAGGGCAAAAAGTCTTTAAGCTCCATAGCGGCCTCCTTAAAATATGGAATAATTCTATATGCGATGGCAGAGTAACTGTAGAACAAAAAAGTGTAATCCATTTTCTTAACGATATATGTCAATGATACCAAATTTATAGCAATAAATCAATTAAAGCGGTTACATTTTAACTATAAATGTGAATATCTTCAGGGTAATGCATTGAGGAGCTCTGCTCTGATCAATCGGCAATAATTAAGTATACCATTACAACTCACAGACAATATAACAAATAACTAACATACATGAAAAGCATTGACATTGCTGAGTTACAAACCGTTGCTTCTTTGGCGTAATATTTATAACCGTATTTATAAAGTTATTTTTTAAATTGTTATTTGTATTGCCGTATTGAAAATACAATGGGAATAATATACAATATAATTAAAGCGCTTATAACAACGGAAGTAATTGCGCAAGCAATTGCAACACACCCGGGTTGCATGGGCGAGCAGCAAGCTTTGCTTGCGACCAGCCTTTCAACGAGGCGGGAGATATGCTCACCGCCTGAAAATCCAAATCGGTATCCGCCGCCTATAGAGGTGGGGGACATCTTTTGGCCTTGTTATATTTAGGGAGGGGATTTTGTGAATAAAGGCACAGGAAAAAAACTGCTTTACAGCTCCGGTAATGTTGCAGCTTCATTGACAGCATCCGTTTTCTCAACCTATGTCATTTTCTATTACGTGGATATCCTCAAAATGCCTGCTTATATGGTCGGTCTTGCAATGGGAATATACGGGGTATGGAATGCGGTCAATGACCCGCTGCTGGGGCAGATTTCGGACAGGACAAGAAGCAGATGGGGCCGGAGGATCCCCTATATTCTGTTTGGCTCCGTACCTTTTATCCTCTTTTTTATGCTTATCTGGACTCCCCCTGTCGGACTGATAGGCGGAAATATCGGTCTGTTGTTTGCCTATTTTATAGGAATTGTGTTTCTATACGATACATTATATACTCTGGTAATCATCAACTGGACATCGTTATTCCCTGAAATGTACAAGTCCCTGAAGGAGCGTACACAGGTCTCGGTATTCAGGCAAATATTCGGTATACTGGGGAACATCCTTGGTGTTGCGCTTCCGCCGATTATCTACTCAGCAATCGGATGGCCTGCAATGGGTATAGGCTTTGGAATCATATCGCTCCTTTTTCTCGGATTCAGCCTTTTGGGTTCAAAAGAAGATCCTGTATGTGGCACAGCAAACGGGTTATCCTTTTTTCAAGCACTCAAGGCAACCTTTAATAACAAGTCCTTTATCATATATGTAGCTGCAGCAATGTTTGTGCAGTTTACCTTCGTCATGCTCCAGGCGGTACTTCCCTTTTATGCAAAGTATATACTAAAGGTAGAAGGCTTTAAGGTATCCCTGGTACTTGGAGCAATATTTATATCAGCGATGCTTTGGGTAGTTTTCTGGGGAAAGAGGACCAACAAAAAAGGTGCCAAGGATACTGTCATACTATCGACTGTCCTATATGGTCTGGCCATGATACCCTTCTGGTTTGTCAGCAGCTTTGCCGGTGCGGTCATTGCTTCGGCAATGCTCGGTATAGGCCTTGCAGGCCTTATCGTATTGCTTGATGTGCTGCTTAGTGATGTCATTGATGAAGATGAACTAAGAACGGGAATAAGAAGGGAAGGAATGTATTTTGGGATTAACGGATTTATGGTGAGGCTGGCCATATCCTTTCAATCGGTAATAATGGGCTTTGTACTGAGCAAATCCGGATACAATGCGGCACTTCCGGTTGATATGCAGCCGTCAGGTGCGATTCTTGGCATCAAGGGGCTTTTAGTTGTTGTACCGCTGATATCCCTGCTCTTTGCAATTATACTGTATAGAAAATACCCTCTCGCCGGCGACAAGCTGCATGAAATAAAGGCGAAGCTTGAGCAAATACATGGAGAAGAAAGCGGAATTAGCGGATAAGTAAAGGAGAATGCCAATGTCAGTCAATATATATGATGTAGCAAAAAAAGCAGGTGTTTCTGTAGTTACTGTTTCAAGGGTTATTAACAATTACCCAAATGTGAGGGACAGCAACAGAAAAAAGGTGCTTGAAGCAATGCAGGAGCTGAACTATAAACCTAATGCAGCTGCCAGAACACTTGCAAGGGGTTATACAGGAATGATCGGATTGATTGCTCCCAGCATCGAAGATTATTTCATGTCCCGTGTCATAGCCTGCACCGAAACTGTACTGAAAGAAAAGGGGATGTTTCTTGTCCTTTCTATTTCATCGGGCACAGGCGACATATTGGAAAGCAGCTGTACAAAGCTTTTTCGTGAGGCCAGAGTCGACGGTATCTTTATCATGAGCCCTGTTCTTGATATGGAATATATTCTGGCACTCAAAAAAGATAATTTCCCCTTCGTGCTTCTGGATCAGCATCAATCAGACCTGCAGGTTCCTTCCGTTTCCATTGACAATTATCATGGAGGATATCAGGCAACAGCTGAATTGATTAAGTCCGGTGCAAGGCGGGTCGGACACATATGCGGGTCGGACTGCTATGAAAGCAGCCGTCAGAGGCTCAAGGGATATCAGAAGGCGCTGGAGGATAACCATATCAATGCAGAGGATGGCTTGGTTGCAAAGGGTGATTTTACTGCGTCAGGGGGCTGCAAGGCAGTAGAAGAATGGATTCGTAAAGGTATTCTGCCTGAAGCTATATTTGCAGCAGATGATAATACTGCCTTCGGTGTTCTGGAGGCGGCAAGAAAATACAATATCGCCGTACCTGAAAAGCTTTCGGTTATAGGCTATGACGATCATCCATTTACATCACTGTTTCATCCCGGTATCAGCACAATCAGACAGCCGGCGGAGGAGATGGCCAGAAACGGAGTTGAGCTTCTACAGGATATAATCAAGGGGAAGGTAAAGCGGATAACAAAAACAATTCTAAAGCCGAGTGTCGTACTACGCGGTACCACCTCTTAGGAATAAGGGGTCAGGCTTGAAATATTCCCTTATTAATACATCTCCTTTTAGAGACCGGTGAAATACCCCTTTCAAAGATAATGCAAGGGATTCAGCAGAGCTTCACACAGTATTACAACAAAAAATATGATAGAACAGGACATGTTTTTCATAAAAATAGCAAGTGGAAAAAGCCAAGGCACCCATTTGGTTGATGAATTAATTAGCAAAATTGAGGAAAAGGGAATAATTCAAGCCTGACCCCATTAAAACAAATTGACTCGTCCTTTTTTGCCCAAAATATTGACAATATTATCATATTTATTCTATAATAAATATGATAATAAATTGTGAAAAGATTCTGTTAATAATATATAAGGTGTACTAAAAAGCGGCGATTGCTGCTTACAGGGATGAAGCGAAAGAGAGGATTATTGAGATCGATATTATAATCATATAAAACTGCTTTGTTTATGTGATAGAGGTATTCCCTATATTGGAATAAACAAAACCCAGTAAGGGACCGTAAAGGTGGCGGTCCTTTTACTGGGTTTTGTCTGTTCATAGATATGTTCTGCTGGGATCCCGGCTCCGTGGAACGAAAAACAACCGGGAGGATAAAATATTAGGAGGTCTTTTTATGATTACTAACGGTTTTACTTATTTTGCAGTCCTGTGTGCACTTTGCGGCGGCCTGCTGGCAGCACAGAAGTACATCAAAAACAAGTACGTACAAAAATTCTTTAGTTTTGTACCGCCTATTGTTCTTGTTTACCTCATCGGCATGATTCTCTGTACCATCAACTTCTGGGATCTGGCCGCAACGAAGGCAACCTACGGCGGTCTGAAGAATAACATTCTGTTTGCGATGATTTTCCTGATGTTGTTACGCTGCGACATTCGTAAGATGATTAAACTCGGCCCCAAAATGATCATTGGCTTCTTCGCCGGCAGTCTCACTATCATGATCGGCTTTATCATTACTTTCTTAGTCTTTAAAGGCTCTATAGGTTCTGAGTCTTGGAGAGCACTGGCTGCTCTGTGCGGCAGCTGGATTGGTGGTTCCGGCAACATGGCAACTTTGCAGGAAATCTTTAATGTAGGCGAATTGGACTATGGTTATGCATTGGTTGTCGACTCTATTGACTATTCTATGTGGGTTATGTTCCTGTTATGGTCCATCAGTTTTGCACCTCAGTTCAATAAGTGGACCAAGGCTGACACCAGCCGCTTGGACGAAGTCAGCAGACGTCTGGAAGCTGAAATGGTTGAAAAGAAGCAGGAAATCACCTTCCCAAGCATGATGGCACTGATCGGTTCATCTCTTTTGGTATCTGCAGTCGGACAGAATGTCGGCACATGGCTCAACGGCAGTATGGGCTTTCTGGACAAGACCACATGGTGTGTTCTATTCATCACTGCTTTGGGCTTGATCTGCGCACTGACTCCTTTCGGCAAACTTGCCGGCACAGCGGAACTTTCCAATGTATTTCTCTATGCCGTAGTTGCTTTGCTGGCATCCCGTGCAAACTTTATGGAACTCAATGACGCTCCTATGTGGATTTTGGCAGGCTTTATGATCCTGGCTATCCATGCCGTTCTGTTCCTTACTATTGCCAAGCTTCTTAAGCTGGATCTGTTTACCTGCGGTGTTTCTTCCTTGGCCAACATCGGTGGCGTAGCTTCCGCACCGATCCTGGCAGGTACTTACAGCGGATCTCTGGTCCCTGTAGGCGTTCTGATGGCACTGTTCGGAACCGTGACCGGTACCTATCTGGGGATGATCTGCGGTTACATTATGAAGGCGTTAGCATAGCTGCTTATGCTGCATATAAATTTCAATCAACTGATTAAAAGCTATTCGGAGGAAATGATCCGTTCCCTGCAGGAACTGATCCGCATTAGAAGCGTGGAAGACCTGAACGGCGGCGGATTTCCTTTCGGAACAGGAGTGCATCAATGCCTTATGCAGTGCCTTACACTGGGCAAGTCCATGGGGTTTACTGCATATAATGCGGACAATATGGTCGGCTGGTGTGAGTACGGTGAGGGAGAAGAAATGGTGGCAGTACTGGGACACCTTGATGTGGTACCGGAAGGAAGCGGCTGGCATTATCCTCCCTTCGAGGGCATCATTGAGAACGGCAAACTTTACGGACGCGGTGCTATTGATAACAAAGGTCCTGTGATTGCGTCACTGTTTGCCCTGAGGGCGCTTCGAGAAAGCGGCGTGCACCTTTCACGCCGAGTCCGTGTTATTTTCGGATTAAATGAAGAAACGGGAAGCGCCGACATCAAGTACTATGTCAGAAACGGATATGAGATTCCCATTATGGGCTTTACTCCCGATGGAGAATACCCAATTATCAACGGTGAGAAAGGCATTGTCACTGTAGCCTACCGCTGCCCTTTGGGCAGCGGTAGGCACAGCATCCGGAGCATCAAAGGCGGCATTGCTCCGAATGTAGTACCGGACTATGCCTGCGCAGAGCTGGATTTTCCGGAGGCTGAGCGGGGGACGGTCTGCCGTTTTTCTGACGATAAAGTCAGAATCACAGAGCTTCCGGATGGACTGAAAGTGGAAGCATGGGGCGTCAATGCCCATGGAAGCACGCCGGAAAAGGGTGAAAATGCTATTGGCCGCCTTTTGCTGAAGCTGGGTAAATTGCAGCTTTCCGGTGCATCCGGACAGTTTGTGGGCTTCATGAACCGAATGATTGGTATGGAAACGCGAGGCCGCAGTCTGGGAATCTACATGAAAGATGACATATCCGGCGATATGATCGTTAATCTCGGCATGATAGAAGCCGACTCAAAAAATGCTGTAATCAAGCTGAATCTGCGTTACCCCGTTACTCATTCCTTTGAAGAATTTATTGGTATCTTGAGGGAAAAAATGGCGGAGGGCAACTTTGAGGAAATATCCCTGGCTCATAAGCATAGTATCTATATGCCGCCGGAGGCGCCCCTTATCAGAAAGCTTTCCGCGGTATATGAAGAACAAACGGGTGAAAAGGCCACATTGCTTTCTATAGGCGGAGGTACTTATGCCAAAGCCATGCCGAATATAGTTGCTTTTGGACCGATATTTCCGGGAGACGATATTGTGGAACATAAGCCGAATGAGTATATAGAAATAGAAAAACTGATACGGAATGCACAGATCATTGCCTCTGCAATGTATGAGCTTGCAAAATGAAAATAGCCTGCTGTATGTTGGAGGCAAAAACAGATATATGTAGCATATACACTCTTTATAGTTTTACAATTGAGCCGCCGCTTCCAAATAATCCGGAGCGGCGGCTCAATACTAAAGTTCCTGGGAAAATATAAAATAGTTCTAAGAAAGGAAAGAGTAATATGAATGTCAACGAGAATTTTAGATATCTGAATATTGGCCTTTCTGATGATATCCTGCGCCGCAAATTCTATGGGGATTTTGCGGGTGCCATTCGTTTGATAGACAAAAAACTATCGGCGGATAATATCCCGGAAGCATTAAGAAACTGCCTCAAAGTACAGCGTGAGATAATTCTCCGTCTGCCGGACGACTATCCCCTGACAAAGGAAGAAGCACTTGCTGTGGTACGTGAGCATATTCCGGATTTTACCGAAGAGGAATTTATAGAGCGTGAGGATGCGGGAAAGATCGATTGGATATATATTGACGGTGTGTCTCATTATTTTAACCGCTTTTTTGAAACGATGTGCAAAACGGATGCGGCTTTTGCTAAACGCGCGGGGGTCATAGTGCCGGGGACTGCAACCTTTATCAACGGTGAGCCGACAAAAGATCATGCCGTCCGCATCATGCAGAAAAACGGAAGGATGACGAACCGCATCCGCTGCCGCGCTTCTGTGCGTATCAAGGATGAATTTTTTGAAAAAGGCAAACTGGTACGGGTACATTTGCCGATTCCCTGCGCCTGCGAACAGCAGAGTGATATAAAAATCGAAAAGCTGTATACTGAGAGCGGTTTTGGGGCTCCGGAGACCGCACCGCAGCGTACAGTATGCTGGGAAGAGATCATGGAAGAAAATCATGAGTTTTTTGTGGAATTCTCTTATATACATACGGCAAAATATAATGATGTATCCCGTATCTTGCCGGCTGAACAGCAACCATCCTTCGATACAGAAGAAATATCGCCGCATGTTGTATTTACACCATATATCCGTGAGCTTGTCCGCACGTTGACAGAAGGTGTGAATGATCCACTGGAAAAAGCGAAAAAATTCTATGATTTCATTACATTAAATGTAAAGTATTCTTTCATGCGGGCATACTTCGGACTGGAAAATATCTCAGAGACCTGTGCCCGCAGCTTTGTGGGCGACTGTGGTGTTCAGGCTCTGCTGTTTATTACACTATGCCGCTGTGCGGGTATTCCGGCCCGCTGGCAGAGCGGTTGGATAGTCGAACCGGAATTCTGCGGTGCTCACGACTGGGCTATGTTTTATGTGGCGCCTCACGGTTGGCTGTATGCCGATCCTTCTTTCGGGGGGGGTGCTGTGCGAGAGGGCAATGAAGTACGCCGACAGCACTATTTTGGAAGCCTGGATGCCTACCGTATGGTTGCAAATTCCGAATTCCAGGTGCAATTTACCACACCTAAACAACAATGGCGTGCAGATCCCTACGATAATCAGCTGGGCGAAATTGAGACAGAGGATCGTGGCCTACGGTATTTTGAGTATGAACGTACCAAGGAAGTCCTTTCGTGCGTTGAGATATGAAATGCAGCACAAAGAGTCCATGGAAAGAGAACTTCTTCTCTTTCCACGGACTCTTTGATTTTACTCCGTCTTATCAGTGATAGGCTGTCCCGCCAGCCCATATAGCATTAAATCGAATAACTCTTTCAACAAATAAAGGGAATGGTCCTGAATAGCGGAGATAGCCAAATCAAAAGGGGCAAATATGACATTAAAAAAGATTGAATCAAAGGAGCAAGCTCAGAATGTACCTGTGCCCTTTACGACATACAGCTTTTTCTATGACGGACAGTTTGTGATCAATGAAATATTTTCAGACAGCAAGTTTATAAAATTCCTTCAGGAGAAGGGCTTTTAAAATGAACGGATCAAAAGCAGATACCGATTTAAGCAGGAATGCAAAACTCGGCTATCTGCTTTTGTGTTTCGGGTAAGCGATGGGAAAGTCATGAAAAAACCTATTTTACCGGTACAACAATCTGTGTAAGCAATTCACTTGTATTACGATCGTCATCATTCAAGTAGTAATTATAGATCGTTCCCTGCTGCTCATAGCCATGTGCTGCTATCCACTGCATGATTTCAAACATCAGCGGGTCGGTATCTTCATAAGCACCTAAAAATATGCCCGACACAGCTTTACGGACAGGAATCGTATGTCCTACGATATCACCATTTTCCGGTACCGGCTTAGCAACCGGGAACCCCATTTCTACATCAAGGTTTTTAAGATCGGTATTATGGTAGCATACAAATGGGCTGCCGGAGAGCAGTAGGTTGTTTTGAGCGGCATACGCCATGATCTTCCCATAGGCTTGCTTTGCTGTCTCCGGGTAATTATCGAAATCGATGATGGTGCGGATAGACAGGACATGTTGCTCCTGTTGTTCTAATAAATTAATTTTCGAAATAACCGCCATATTCATTACCTCCTGTTTACTTCTTTTTTATCCCTCTACGGATGGCGATACAGCGCTTTACATCCTCCAGCACCGCGTCATCCGCTACGTTAATCATGAGCCACTTCTGGCCCATACCGGTTTTGGTTTCGTGATATAATTGCTGAAAATACTCTGTAGAAAAAGGGAGCATCAATTCGGTTTCGGTCCACTCATGTTCACCAATGACAACGAGGGCAATATAGTATCCCTCTATTGGATACAGCGTACATAAGGTACGGCCCGCTTTCTTATACTTCACATTCCATCCATATTGCATGGAACATCTGCTGTATTCCAGCACCGGCTTGCTCTGAAATTCCGTCTCAATATGTTTGCACAAACGTTCCCACAAAGGATTGTCCACATAAGCGCTGATGGTTTCCAGTGACGGCTTCTGTGACGCATTGGTCCTATTCCATATTTCCTTCTCTTTCGGTATCCGTTGCGATGGACTTAATGGCAGCCAGAGCTCCATATAACTTGCGTCAGGGCTTGTATCATAATACATCTCGACGGCGAAATCGCCGCAAGCCAGGTTATGCTTTTTCAGCCAGCCATTCATGAACGAGGACGCTTTGAAAACTGCCGAACCAATGAGTTCTGCAAAGTTCTCTGCTTCAAAACAGCAAACGGTATACTCACAGCATGGAAGCGTATAAGAAGCATAGCCCTCTGCCATTGCATTTCCGGTGGCTTCAGCCCCGGCCATGTAGGTGCAGCAGCCTTCTCTGGCATCGCCTCCATAAAGAACACCAAACTCATTGCCCTTCGGCAGCAAATGCGGAATGCCCGGTTTTTGACGGTGGAAGTCCTCCCATATTATCCCGGTTGTGGCGATACCGGTAGCTTTGCCTCCGGTTAGTTCTGCAGCCGGTACTTCGCCTGCAATTCCGATAAATGTGCGTGGCTCATCCAGCTTTCTGCGGGTCACTTCAACTACCATGCCATCAGCAATCAACGGCACATTTTCATCAACCATGGCATAGCTCAATAGCAGGTCCGGTTTGACATACTGGTTGAGTATAACAGGATGACCACGGTATTCCTCCGGTGTAATGCCGTATGCATCTTTAAACGCACGGGTAAAGTTGGCGTGGTCCGAGAATCCATAGTCAAGTGCCACATCAAGAATACGCTTTTCTTTGTTTTTAAGCGCTTCCGACGCTTTTGCCAGCTTGCGCAGCTTCACATATTCATTTACCGGTTTCTTCACCAAACGCCTAAACAGGCGCTGGAAATAATACGGTGATAATGCCGCTACATTTGCGAGGGTTTCTATTTTAATCTCTTTCTGCAAATTATCTTCAATATGATTCAGGGCGTTTTGTATTGCTTCCCATGCGTGCATGTTAACACCTCCTTTAGTATGCAGGGTAACACGGGAACAGGTTCGTTCGCTTGTCACATGATGCTCTTTTCAAATATATAGATCGCACTGTCACCAGTTTTGATATTCAACCCCCATCTTATCTTCTTCCAATAAGGTCAGCAGGTCGAAAACGATACATTCCCTAAAATGATAAATACAGGGGATGCAGCGCTTTAGCCCCAAGTGTTCAAACTGCCAGTTTATTTTTTGAATACACCCACAGGCGCCTTTTTCCTTACTCCACAAGGACGATGTATAGTATACATTCATTTGTATACCTCCATTTTTACAATCATTTATAAAAGTGTAGTCTTCAAAAGCTAATAGAATATTATACCATAAAAACCCTTTATAAGCGTATATCTCAGAAGCCATAACACAGAGTATAACCTTCTTGATAATTTATTGAGCAAAGGGTATAATTATAAAAATATGTTAAAAAATATCCCGGATGGACAAAAACTGTCCAGAAGGAAATATTGATTATAGGAGGAGGTTACAATGTCAACTCGCAAAAAACTCGGTATAGATTTTGGAAATATTGATTCTATCAACACCCGTGAAGATAGAATCCAGTATATCAACTTTAAACTGGCATCCCTTGGTTTGCCGATTTATCGTTCAAATGACACCAATAATGCAACAAACACTTATTTCATTGACTTGTTTGAAGATATTATCAAGGACTACAAAGAGAAAACCAGAATGGTCGATGTGAATGAAGTCGGTATTCATAGGCGCATCAACCAATTTTTCAGTACTTTTTTTTATGAGAGCCCTACCCCGCTAAAAGGAGTAGAAGATTCCCTTACGCTGGATCATTACGGACTTGCCAGGGAAATGTCACTCCCTCCTGATGGCAATACCTTTACCAATGCGTATATCAGCAGTTACCGCATTAAACAAGGCGTACTTCATAACCCAAGAAACGACAGACGTACCACCGAAGGGTCCTTCCATATTGTCGAAGGGGGGCTGGCAATTCCATATGACAAAAAGGCCGTGCCGAAAGAGGCGTTTGTAAAGCTTTACCAATCTGCCATTAATCCACCTGAAGAACTAAAGGTACTCCCTTTTACCGTCAATCAAGCCCAACCCGCGAAGACCTTTGTTTCTTTAATGATTAAACCCATCGTCTCACCAAAAGTCCCGGGGGTTCTTGATGAAAAGACGATGGAAGTCTTGTTTGTGGCGCCAGGCAGTTTGGTCTCAAATCTGGACTTTATCGAATCCGTCTTTGGTAATATGGGTGATCCCAGTTTTCACAGTAATGACTCGGGTTTGGATGTTGACAACTGGTCCGGGCACACAGGCTATATTTTGCTTGCACCCCACTTGACTACAATGAAAAAAGTCGACTTGGGTCTTCCTCACTATAATGATGCCACAGAAAGACAACGACGGGATGGTATGTGTTATCAAGATGAAAACGAATGCTATAACGAAGGCAATGCCTTTAAGCTCACTTGCCGTGACAAAAGCGGTGTGGCAGTGACTCTTATCGCCGACAATTACTTTGGCTATTCGAAGAAGGAGATCAAAACCCAGATCAGCTTTGCTGCAAACCTTTTTGGCAATGTGGAAGAAGAGCATGCCGGTGGCACCATTGCCTATCCTCAAAAAAATCTAGGTGTACACTATAATGCTGTGGAAGACAACAGGCTCTCGAGCTATTCCTTTGATGAGGTTATAGAGCATTATGGCGGTATGATGTACCTTCAGGAAGATCACTACGGCATCGACAAACGCAACAAACAAATCATCTATTTACCTGAGAATGTTAAAATTGATTTGTACAAAACTGAAATCAAATGGCTGTATAACGAGACAATCCGGACGTTGAAATTAATGCCAAATTACTTCTATGTGCTCCCAAATGGTGAAAGGATTCATATGGAAAAACATCCGGAAGCCCCCATTTGGAAGCTGATCGGCACTGAAGCAGAGGGAACTTTCTGCCACAAACCTTGCACGGTGTCAGGTGGCGGTAAATCTGAGATTTCTAAATCCATTAGCAATTCCATCATTTATGGTACGTATTATGTGAATGACTTGGCCAAAGACCTGGATAATGTGGAAGCCATTCTCAACTATGATTATAGACGCCGTTGGAAAGACTACCCGGATAGAACGCGTCCCTCAAGAGTGATATTGTCCATTGACCGTACCCTAGGGTCGGTAATCAAACTCCTAACGCCGTCAACAGCCTATACCGACGAATTTAACGCCTACATTGAAGCGATCCCAAATCATGTAAAGGCGTTGGTTTTCATGGTTAAAAGGTTTTATCGGCAGTCTTGGGGGAGCGATTGGCGAAAACACTTTAGCGTTGATCTAATAAATGGAAAGCCTGGAAATGAACTTAAATTTGACAATCGAAAAATCAGACCGAGTTATTTACGCGTAGGTTTTAGGGATGAACAAGCATGGAGAATCTTTAAATTGCGCATGGACTTTATGCCCAGTGAGAAGATTCAAATGGAAGATGACATTACAGCATCTGTCATGGTTCCTCACAATCAGTTGCCATATATAAATCCCGAATACACCAATGGAAGCTTTAAGTTCACTACCAACTGCGAATACCGGTTCTTTCAACGGCCGGACGATGCGATTCACAAGGGTTATGACAAACAGGCTGAAAAAGATCTGTCCAGTAACAATCTTTTCGCCACCAACTATCAACCTCTCACAAAAGCAGATGTTGAAGAAATTAAAAACGATGTCATGGGGTATATTGCCTATACAGACCCTGTCAAAGCGCATATTGAGGCCTTTTTAAAAAGCGATGATGCATACTGTGTGGTGTCTTCGGAACCTAGGATTGTGAATGGCGTCCCAAGTAAAAATCCAAGATACCTGGAGCATCGTTCAGACTTTATAGATCCCCTGAAGATATATCTTTCAGAGGTTGGTGTGCATTTTTCAAGGAAAATCCCCTTGGATCAACCTATCCTTATGCCTGTAAACGCCATATTGCCTGGCCGTAGGAACAACCCACCGGGGGAAGAAAAAGGCAAGAAAATTTTACCCTTAAGCGTCTACAACCCTATTCACTATCAAGAGCTGCCGGAGCTTTTTATGGACTATATCAGCAGTTTAACCGGTAAATCGCCCTCCACAACTGGTGCGGGCTCCGAAGGTGCGCTCACAAAAGCCCCTTTTAATATGCTCCTGCCAATTTACGATCTAAACAATGCACTTTTGTCCTATGTGCTGGGAGATTACGCTGCCTTTACAACCCCTGCCGGACACATAGGCTCAAATACAAAAATAGATCATGATATCTCTATTCTGGTGCCGGAAATTTGGTCCAGGCTTAAAGAATCAGAGCGCAACCCAGTCAGATTAATTCAGGAAGGTTCATTTGAAAAGCTTGAAGACTTCGACTATCAAGGGGTACACGTTCCAGCCAGCCGGCTGGGCTATCGCATGACCGATGTGTTTTGCTACAAATATCTTGGGAAAATTTTTGATGAGCCGCAAACTGTTTTTAGCGAAGAGATTTTAAAGCCCGAAAAACAGAGCATGGAAGCCTTTGTTGACGGTGTGCTAAACATCGCAAGAGGCCACAAAAAAGCCGCCTTGAACTATTTCCAGGATGGCAGTATAGAAGAGGCAATTCCGCCTATAAAAGCATTGTTATTCATAATGGCCTATGGAGATTATCAAGGTCACACCCTTGAATCTGATGCTGTACGTGATCTCTTTAAAAAAGAAACCATTATTTCCAGCGACTGGTATGCCGTAAGACTCAAGAACAAGCAACGCATTGACATAAATCTCATTCAGAAAAAAATTGACAATCTTGAGGCCTTTATCAAAAATCCGGTCAATGTATCGGTAATCAAAGAATTTCACTATGACTCAAGACTGGAAGCAGCGAAAGAAACCCTTAGGTATTATGAGTCAGATGCATATTTAGAGGAGCTTAACGGCACCCTCGGTACAGCAGCAATCGCATTGAGGTAAGTACACTGAAATGATTTAGCCCTTCTGATAATATTAATTTAGAAAATATTATCAGAAGGGTTTTCCTATGGTTGAGTGTGGACGTGGCACTTTTTTATAAATGCATATTGACACCTACAGGTTACAGTTGTAAACTATGCATAAGGTTACATGTGTAACTTGAGAGGAGGAATGCATATGAACGCATTGGTTTCAAAAATAACAGAGTCTGAAGTTGAAGTTATGCGTGTATTATGGGAAGCAAACCATGAACTTCCCATTGCGGATATCAGAAAGGCACTTGAAAAGACGAGTAAATGGGAAACCTCAACAATCAAAACCTTGCTTCGCAGACTTTGCGAAAAGGGTGTGGTTTTAGCGACTAAAAAGGAAGTATTTTATTATATGCCTTTGGTCAGTGAGGCAGAATACAACGATTATATTATCCAAAGCTTGATTGACCGCTTATACTCCGGCAGTGCCAAAGACCTTGTAGCCTCTCTTTTGGGAAGTAAGAAGCTTAATGATTCAGACATAAGAGAATTGCGTAATCTATTTAAGGTAGGTGATAATGATGAATGAAACTATTAAGCTAATACTATCACTATCCTTATCAGCCAGCATTCTTGCAGTATCATTATTTGCCATTAAGCCGCTGATAAAGAACAAGTTATCAAAGTCGATTCAATACTGCATTTGGATCGTAGTACTCCTAAGATTGGTACTGCCGTTTACTTTTGAAGCAAGTATTATGAATGAATTGTTTTATGGTAATCAAACGCCATCGGCGACAGTTTCCCCAACTATAATTCAACCAATGGGTGGCAGGGACGATAACATTTCCGATACATCAATCTCAGCAAGCAATAAAGAAAGCACATCCAGCGGTGTATATAACGGTGATACCGGTCACGGCAGATTTTTTCAGGATTTATATAACCGGTATTCTTTATACCTTTGGATGCTTGGCGCAATATTTGCACTTATCGTTAACGCAGGTGGATATGTTCGGTTTTTAAAGCACCTTAAACAAGCAAATAAGGCGGCTGCTGATGAGGAAAGCAAAATGTTGGATGTGTTGTTGAATGGGTACAATAATGTGAGGCTTGTACGTAATCAATTTGTGACCACTCCAATGTTGATTGGAATCTGAATTGATGCTGACAACTGCTGGGAAGTCGCACTCAGATCACACATTATCCGGTTTGCAGAAGACGGTTGACAGTTGAACTGCTGTGTATTATTATTTGTAAAGAAAAGAATAAATAAAAACTGTATTGAACGCACTTAGGGTATTAAATCGGGTATAGTGCGAATTCAATGAAAATCAAGGTAACATTTATACGAAATTTGAACTTAAGCCTGTGAGATAATGTATAGGAGAACGAAGATGAATAATATTGGATTTAACAATGACAAATACCTTCAGCTGCAATCACAAAAAATACTTGAGCGGATAGAATTTTTCGGTGGAAAGCTGTACCTGGAGTTTGGCGGAAAGCTATTTGATGATTACCATGCTTCCCGTGTACTTCCTGGTTTTAAACCTGACAGTAAGGTAAAAATGCTTCTGGAGCTTAAGGACCAGGTGGAAATCGTCATTACAATTTCAGCTGATGATATTGAAAGAAGCAAGCGCCGTGGGGATTTCGGAATTACATATGATCAGGAAATGATGCGGTTGATTGATGCTTTTCGTGAAATCGGGCTATATGTGGGAAGCGTTGTTATTACGCGTTACCGCTCGCAGTTTTCAACTGATTTATTTCAAAAACGCCTTGATGATCTCGGCATAAAGGTTTACAGGCATTATCCCATCCCTGATTATCCTTCCAATATACCGCTTATTGTAAGTAAGGACGGATATGGTAATAATGATTACATTGAAACGACTCGATCCCTTGTTGTAGTTACTGCTCCCGGACCGGGAAGCGGTAAAATGGCAACATGCCTCTCGCAGCTTTATCACGAGCACGAACGAGGTATACAGGCGGGATATGCAAAGTTTGAGACCTTTCCCATATGGAATCTGCCTTTAAAGCATCCTGTCAATATCGCGTATGAGGCAGCTACCACAGATCTGAATGATGTGAACATGATTGATCCCTTTCATCTTGACGCCTATGGCATTACAACTGTTAACTATAACAGGGATATTGAGATTTTTCCCGTTTTAAACGCTATATTTGATAAGATAGCAGGTAAATCGCCCTATCAAAGTCCGACTGATATGGGTGTAAATATGGCTGGATTTTGTATTACAGACAATGAGGCTGTGTGCAAAGCATCTGAGCAAGAGGTTATACGCAGATACTATAATACCAGATGTGCGCAGCGGCAAGGTAATGCAGATAAAGTGGAAGTATACAGAGTGGAACTTTTAATGAATAAATTGGGTATATCACCAAAATGCCGCCCTGTTGTGGATGCGGCATTAGAGCGTGCTGAAGCTACCGAGGGTCCTGCTGTAGCCCTTCAATTGAACGATGGGCGTATTGTAACAGGGAAAACTACTTCTTTACTCGGCGCTTCTGCTGCATTATTATTGAACGCATTGAAGGAACTGGGCGGTATCAGCCATAATATGCACTTGATTTCACCTATTGTAATTGAACCTATCCAGGCTTTGAAATTAAAGCATATGGGCAATCGTAACCCACGGCTGCACACCGACGAGATACTGATAGCACTGTCCATTTGTGCTACAACTAATCCTACGGCAGCTCTGGCAATACAGCAGCTTTCAGGTCTGTGCGGATGTGAGGCACACTCCACAGTCATCCTGTCACATGTTGACGAAAATGTATTCCAGAAGCTTGGCATCAACTTAACCTGTGAGCCTCAATATCAGTCGAAGAAACTTTATCATAAATAAAACAGGTAGTCTTATTGTGAACCACATCGTCATAAAAAACGATGTGGTTCACTTCTTCGGGATAATTAGCTTCGGGCATTTTACCATGCTGGGGGATGGCCGGGCTCTGCTGCTTGGAGAGCAGATTACACCTTTGCATGAACGGCTCGACATTCAGCTCAAGGGTTCGGGCAGAACGCCATATTCCCGTCATGGTGATGGCCGGGCGGCACTTGGACCGATGCTGCGTGAATACATCATCAGCGAAGCAATGCATGGGCTTGGTATTGCTACCACCCGCAGCCTGGCGGTGGTGACAACGGGTGAGCCGGTGTTCCGTGAAGATGAGCAGCCCGGTGCAATTCTGACCCGCGTGGCTGCCAGCCATCTGCGTGTCGGTACTTTTCAATATGTTTCAAAATGGGGTACGGTTGAAGATCTCCGAACCCTGGCTGATTATACATTACAAAGGCATTTTCCAGGCTCTGACGATGTTGAGAACCGCTATCTTTTCCTGCTTCAGGAAGTGATCAAACGACAGGCCGTGCTGATTGCCAAATGGCAGCTAATCGGCTTCATTCATGGGGTGATGAACACCGACAACATGGCCCTTAGTGGAGAAACCATTGATTATGGCCCTTGCGCCTTCATGGATACTTATGACTCTGCAACGGTATTCAGCTCCATTGACATACGCGGACGCTATGCCTACGGCAATCAGCCCAATATTGCTGCGTGGAACCTTACGAGATTTGCAGAAACCCTATTGCCGCTGCTGCACGTCAAAGAGGAGCGGGCTGTCGGACTGGCACAGGATGCAATTTCGGATTTCACTGAGTTGTACCATTATAATTGGCTTGCGGGAATGAGAGCAAAACTGGGAATATTTGACGAAGAGCAGCAGGATGAATCCCTTGTTGAAGACCTCCTCAGTATGATGCAGAAGTATCATGGGGACTATACCAATACCTTCCGGGCATTAACCTTTGACAAATGGTCGGATACGGTCCTGTACGGCACTACAGAATTTGCAGAATGGTACGAGTTGTGGCAGGCGAGGTTAGGCAGACAGCAGGAACCGAAAGCCTCATCCCATCAGTTGATGCGCAACAGCAATCCGGCACTGATCCCCCGGAACCACCGGGTAGAAGCCGCATTGGAAGCCGCACTGAAACAAGGAGACTACAGCGTGATGGAGCGGCTTCTTGATGTTCTTTCAAGTCCATATGCACACTCCACCGAACAGGCTGATTACTCCACACCGCCTGCGCCATCAACATGTCCTTATCGGACTTTTTGCGGTACATGATTGGAAGAGGAAATATGATAAAGCAGCTAGCGGTTTAGGTAGAAATACATAAATCCGGCTATCTGCTTTATTCTGCTATGGCTGAACAAGTGCACCAAGGCTGTGTTATTCACACTGAAATATGTGGGTGTGATATAATAAGTTGGTTAGTATATGTATTGGGGAAAGGATATTTTGCAAAAGGTATAGGAGAGAATAATGATCAAAATAACTGACTTGATAATACCGCTTACATATGATTTAAAAGTTCTGGAGGACATGATTGCAAAAAGACTTTGCATCGAGCACAGCCGCATAGAGCGTATCGATATTGCAAAACGCTCGGTAAATGCGCTCAATAAGCAGGATATTCATTTTAATATGACTGTTATTATATGTATTTCAGGAGATGAAAATGAAGTCATTTCACAGAACAGGGATAAGTGCATTTCCAGGGAAATAGAGTCATTTTACATTATGCCGGATAAAAAAGAGTTAAAAGCGCGCCCCATAGTTGTGGGGTGCGGTCCGGCAGGGATGTTTGCAGCACTGATTCTGGCACAAGCAGGGGTAAGGCCCATTCTGCTGGAGCGAGGCCTTGATGTGGATAGCCGCAGGCAAAGCGTTTTGAAATTTTGGAGGACGGGAGCTCTTGACATCAACAATAATGTTCAGTTTGGGGAGGGAGGAGCAGGTGCCTTTTCCGATGGCAAGCTAAAAACCGGGAAAAAGGATTCCCGCAAAATGAAGGTGCTTAGAGAACTGGTAGAGGCTGGTGCACCACCTGAAATTGTCTATTCAAGCAAACCGCATATTGGCACTGATCGTTTGAATGGGACGGTTAAAGGAATTAGAAGAAAAATAATAGGCTTGGGTGGAGAGGTGCGTTTTGATACAACCGCTACAGAGATACTGCACAAGGACGGAGAGGTAACAGGAGTAGGCTTTGTAGAAAAGGGGAAGTATACCGAGCTTTATACGGACAATCTGGTTCTGGCCATAGGGCACAGCGCAAGAGATACCTTTGAGAGGCTGCTGATCAGCGGCGTTTATATAGAACAGAAGCCTTTTGCGGTAGGAATACGTATTGAACATCCCCAGAAGATGATCGACAGAATTCAATACGGAGATTTCGCTGGGCACCCGGCTCTTGGGGCGGCTGATTACAGGATGGTAGTGCATTTGAAAAATGGGAGGGGAGTATATACTTTCTGCATGTGCCCAGGGGGAACGGTAGTTGCGGCGACATCTGAGGAAAATGCTCTGGTAACAAACGGAATGAGTGAATTCGTGCGGGATGGCAGGAATGCCAACAGTGCACTTTTGGTGACCCTTGATAAAAAAGATCTTGGGAGCGACTATCCACTTGCCGGTGTCATGTTTCAACGCAGAATAGAGGCAGCGGCATTTGCAGCCGGCAGGGGAGGCTATAAAGCGCCAGTGCAAAGGCTGGAAGATTTCCTCCATAAGCGCAGCACAATAGCATTTGGGGATGTATTGCCTACCTACCTGCCAGGAACCGAGTTCAACCGGGTGGATGCTTATTTGCCGGACTATATCACAGATTCACTGCGGCAAGGTATCTCAGAGATGGGTATTTGGATGCCGGGCTTTGCCTATCCGGATGCGCTGCTGACGGGGGCTGAAACCCGCAGCTCCTCCCCTGTGCGCATTACAAGGGGAGAAAGCTTTGAGGCTATTGGCATAAAAGGCCTTTATCCCTGCGGAGAGGGAGCGGGATACGCGGGAGGTATCATTTCTGCTGCGGTGGATGGGGTGCTTTGTGCCGAGAAGATACTGAACAAAAAAACTGAATTTACTTAGTATTCCAAGGAAGTCCGGTTGGGATTACCCATATAGAGACTGTAGTTAAGCTTGAAAACGATACAAATACAGACGCAGTAAAACTATATGAAAAACTAGGGTACAAAGAATTTAAACGAGTAAAACAGAAACACAGCAAAATAAGCGGTATTAATTACCTCGTATATATGGAGTATGGAGCAGCGAAACAATGAACCACCCGCTATGCCGCTGCTTACGTTGTTCTGGCTGCTTTGCCTTTCTGCTATACTGACGGGGGTCGGATTGTTTGGATTTAGAAATAGGGATGTTCTGACAAATTACTACGGAGAACAATAGAGGAAGCATCTTAATAAGAGGAGTGAAAAAATGAGCAAGGTGTTAATTGTTGTCGACATGCAGAATGATTTTATCGATGGAGCATTAGGGACAAAGGAAGCTGAAGCAATTGTCCGGAGGGTAATAGCTAAAATCAGAAAACATAGCGGTACTGTTGTTTACACAAGAGACACACACCAGGAAGGTTACCTTGCAACGCAGGAAGGCCATAATTTGCCAGTAGTCCACTGCATTGAAGGGACCTATGGGTGGGAACTTCAAAAGGACATTAAGCAGCTTGCGGAGGATAATCACAGTGTGGTATATAATAAGAATACCTTTGGTTCCAGCAAGCTGGTAGAATACTTGCTGGAGCTGTCTGTGAGGGAAGGTATTGAAGAAATCGAATTGATAGGCCTGTGCACTGATATTTGTGTTATCTCCAATACTCTGACCATCAAAACGTTTCTGCCTGAAGTCACAATCAGGGTCGATGCTTCCTGCTGTGCGGGAGTAACCCCGGAGAGCCATAAAAATGCTCTGGATGCTATGAAAGTGTGTCAAATAGATATTCAAAACCTGCATCACAGATAAATATAGACAAAGTATCTGCAGAGATGGGAGAGCAGACTGAGCTTAAGGACATAAAAATAAGCATAAGTATAGCAGAGCCGTCAGCGGATACAGTGAGGATAGTTGAAGATACAGCAAATAAAAACAGCTATCAGATTAAAGACAGCAGCGAAACAAAAAGCTAGGCAAAGAGATCAGCAGCAGTATGTATAAAGTATGGAATAGTAGTAGGCAACGGTGATGAAATAAAACCGGAAGACAACATCACAAGAGCTGAGGTAGCGGTTATAGTCAGAAGGTTATTGCAGAAAGCCGGGCTCATTTAAAGCATATTGGCAAGAGAGAACCCCAAAGGAAAAATCTGGAGGGGTTCTTTTCCTGTGCAGCAGTGCAATATGAAAATTAGCCTGCGAGGGCGCAGGCTAATTTGGAGGGTTAGTGAAAAATTAGTATGAACTATTCTTTAAAAATAATATATCAGTAAATTATGTAGATTTTATGGAGAAAAAGTAATTTTTAGAATTGTTAAATAGCTAATAGCAAAATTGATGCAGGCTATTTTTTTAGTCAAACTTCATAATATCTACATAAATATTCTTTATAGTAGTATAAAACAAGGGAGGTTTTGTTATGGATAATAGAAATTTTGAGCAAAAGGACAACCACGAGGAGTATAAAGAGAATAAAAATACAGGACATATGAAGCATGGATTATTGATGATGTTGGGCTGTTTAGTACCAATCCTGGTAATAGTTGGACTCCCTTTGCTGGGTATAAATGCAGGAAGACTCGGTAGCCTGGTATTCCTGTTATGTCCTCTGCTGCATATAGGTATGATGATATTTATGATGAAATCCGGAGGCGGAAAATCCTGCCATGAAAGCAGTAAACCCGCACAAAGCAGTCAAGAGTAGGGAGGCGATACTATGGGATGCTGCGGAGGCGGAAGGTTCAATCTTTGTCATATAATTCTTATAGCCGGTATCGTCTTGTTAATAGCAAAGGCTATTTTATAAAGCAGTCTTAAGTATGACACAATACATTAATGGAGGAAATATGAAGGAATTAACTTTAAAAAAGCTGGAGATTCTTAAAGATATTATCAAAGATACAGGTAGAGCGGTGGTTGCATTTTCTGGAGGAGTAGACAGCACATTTTTGTTGAAGGTTACTTCGGAAGTACTTGGAGATAATGTGATTGCTGTAACAGCTAATTCAGAAACCTATCCTAAAAGAGAACTGGAAGAGGCAAAACTTTTTGCCAAGATTCACGGAATAAGACATGTTATAATTGAAACTCTTGAACTGGAAATAGCAGGGTTTGCAGATAATCCGCCGGATAGATGCTTTTACTGCAAGCATGAATTATTTTCCAAGCTAACAGATATAGCAAAGGATAATGATATAAAGTATGTTTTTGATGGATCAAACTACGATGACAGGAATGACCATAGGCCGGGTATGCGTGCGGCCAAGCAGCTTGGGGTGGTCAGCCCGTTGAAGGAAGCGGAAATGACAAAGGAAAATATACGTGAATTGTCCAAAAAGTTTGGGTTAAGCACTTGGAACAAGCCTTCCTTTGCATGTCTGTCGTCAAGGTTCCCATACGGCACAAAAATCACACCCGATAAGCTTGCTGTGATCGGCGAGGCAGAAGACTTCATCAGAGATCTGGGCTTTCAGGAGCTAAGGGTCCGACATCATGATACAATAGCAAGAATTGAAGTAGGCAGAGCCGACTTGGAGCGTATTGCAGCTTTTGCCGATCAAATAACAGCTAAGCTTAGGTCTCTTGGGTTTTTATATGTGACGTTAGAACTGTCCGGGTACAAAACCGGTAGTATGAATTATACACTGTCAGAGAATGAAAAAAGAGTAGAGAACACACAATGAAAATTTAACGACTAAATCCAATGGGGCTGTTGCACAACTAACAAATAGTTAGCTGTGTACCAGCTCCCTTTTTTATACCCAAAAACGGAAAATGCAAGTCCCGAAGAACTCGCAAATCCGGTATAATTGAGTTATGCAAAAAAACAAATTACACAATAAAGATTATACAGAACTTGGTGGATATTATCAATTGGTACTTCCACTGAATTTCGAAATGTTAATACCTGAGAATGACTCAGTACGACTGCTAAGCCACATATTGGAGGGCAAGGCATACTCTTCTAACGGAAGAAAACCTGCAGTCGAACCTAAAATCCTCTACAAAGTGTTAACTTATGCTTACATGAACAACATCTATTCCAGTCGAAAAATTGAAACTGCATGCAGAAGAGACATCAACTTCATGTGGTTGCTTCAGGGACGTCTGGCTCCGGATCACTCTACCATTGCGAGGTTTAGGAAAGACTTTCTTATCTGGAGGAAATACGACAGAAAGAGCAAATTGATTTTGTTCATGGAATTGGGAAACGGAAGTCAAAGCTGCAGAAGCAGATAGAAACCCTAAGTGAATTCATAATGCGTCAGGAAAAGTACGATCTCCATAATCAACTGTTTGAAGGAAGAAACAGCTATTCAAAAACCGATCCTGATGCAACCTTCATGCATATGAAAGACGACCATATGCGTAACGCTCAGTTGAAACCCGCCTACAATGTGCAGATCGGAGTTGAGAGCGAGTATGTAGTAGGTGTTGGAGTCTATCAGGACAGGGCAGATATCGCAACGCTCATTCCTCTCTTAAAGGATATGGAATCCAAGCTTTTGAGACGGTACAAGAATGTGATAGCGGATTCCGGTTATGAAAGCGAGGAGAACTATCTTTTTCTAGAAGAGAACAACCAGAAGTGTTACATAAAGCCTCAGACCTACGAAGCCTGGAAGAAAAAGAGCTTTAAGAACGACATTAGCAAACGTGAGAATATGTTTTATGACCCGGAAAAGGATGAGTACACCTGCCATAATGGGAAACAGCTCAAACCAGTGGGGATTACCCACCGCAAATCGGCTACAGGTTACCGAAGTGAAATTACGGTATATGAGAGTGAAGATTGCAGTAGCTGCCCCTACAAAGCAAAATGCACAAAAACGCAGGAGAATCGGAGGATGCAGGTCTCAAAGACCTTTGTAGAAAAACGCGAAAGGTCCTATGAGAACATAATGACCGAGGAAGGAATCCTTCTGAGGATTAACCGGTCCATACAGGTTGAAGGTGCTTTTGGGGTATTTAAAAGTTTCTTAATAGGGATAATGTTCAACAAGGGAAATAATAACGAGCTTGTAGATGCAGCCAACAGGGCATTGGAGGAAATGAGAGGGAGAAGTTATTGAAGAAAATACACCGGAAAGCCTGCTTTTTTCATATCTCCATAAGACTTCCATAATTATTTGTTATATTGGAATAAATTATAGGGAGGATTAGAAAAATGGTTAAAAAAGCAAAAGTCGTTGCATTAAACGGAAATATATCCAAATACTAATAAAGAAAGTAGGGATTGATTTGAATAGCCATATGATTAAACTTAAGCAGACAAATATGCTGTGCAATAAATGTGTTCTGCATGTTCTTCAGGTTTTAACAAAGATAGAAGAGATTCAGGAGCTGGAAGTTGATTTGAATAAAAAGCTGGTAAAAATAGTAATTAAGGATAAAACGATTGCTAAAGAATCGCTTGTGACAATGGTAAATAATGCGATTGAGGGTATCAGATCACAAAAAGGGATTGGCGTATATTAGGTGCATTTACAGCATTTATGGTGGCTTTATTCAGCGAAATGTTCGGATTTCCTCTTACAATTTATTTTTTAACATCGATTTTAGGAAACAAGTACCCAGTACTTAATCCGTTTACACATTTCAGGTGCCGACTTTTATTCCTAGGGTAGTAACAGCAAACAAGTTGAGGTAAAGATCTTTATAGATAATTATGCTTACGGTGAAGCTGTTATAGTACGTTTAAGGGATATGCAGGATAACATAATATGGAGCAGCGGCACACCAGATACAATGCACGGCATGATGGAGGGCAATGATGGTAATGAGGATAGTCTTGCCTTCAGGAGCTACCCTATAAGTTATAAAGGCAGTAAAGTCGCGGCGATTGATGTAGGAAGACCTGAGAGTATTATATCATCTCTTGAAGATAAGCAATTCTTACGCACAATTCAGAAAAGGGCTATATTATGCTATAATTGTAGGAGAATAGTGATATTTTACATATACTGTGTTTGTAAATGGAGGTTTCTATATGAGGCTAAAGCTTGAAAACTATACAGCAGTAGGACAGGCTATACTTGCCGCAGCATTATTTGGAATGAGTGCTCCCTTTTCAAAGCTGCTCCTTACAAAAATTTCGCCACTGTTGCTATCGGCACTCCTTTATCTTGGAGCAGGTGCCGGGATGCTGGTTATTGACAGCTTGCGGAGAGTATCGCAAGCTGAACGTGTGGAAGCGAGGCTTACGAAAAAGGAGCTGCCTTTTGTTATGCTGATGATAATATTGGATGTTGCAGCTCCAATCTCTCTGATGGTAGGACTTACAATGACTAGCTCGGCAAACGCTTCTCTATTGAATAACTTTGAAATAGTGGCGACTTCTGTAATTGCCCTTGCTATTTTCAGGGAGGCCATAGGCAAAAATTTGTGGACGGCTATTATTTTGATTACTGTATCAAGTATAATACTCACAATTAGAGATATCGGCAGTTTCTCCTTTTCTATAGGCTCAGTATTTGTTTTGCTTGCCTGTACTTTTTGGGGGCTGGAGAATAACTGCACACGAAAGCTGTCACTGAAGGATCCGGTACAAATAGTAATAATAAAGGGGTTTGGATCAGGTATGTGCGCTCTCGGTATTGCTGTTCTGGCAAAAGAAGTATCTGCGGATACCGTCTATATTTTGCTGGCACTAGTACTTGGCTTATTTGCTTATGGAATGAGCATATTGCTTTATGTAACAGCGCAAAGACATTTAGGGGCCGCCAGAACAAGTACATATTATGCTGTTGCGCCATTTATAGGGGTGGGAATATCCTATATTGTTTTTTATGAACCTGTGACCATACAATTTGTAATAGCATCAGCGGTGATGCTTATGGGAACATACTTCGCAGTAGTAGAAAAGCATGAGCATCAGCATTATCACAAATCCTTAGAGCATGAGCACAGGCATAAACACTCGGATGGGCATCACAACCATACTCATCAAGGGCAGGTTGATAGTGATCATAGTCATTTACATATACATGATGAAATTGTACATATTCACGAACACAAGCCGGATATACACCATAATCATCAGCACTAAAAAGATAGACTGCTTTTCATTTTATTGCCCCAATCAGCCAGTGCTTTAAGAGCAGGAATAAGATTTTCTCCATTATCAGTCAGTGAATACTCAACCCGCGGTGGTACTTCCATAAATTGTTTGCGGTCTATAATTCCATTGGATTCCAATTCCTTTAGTGACTGAGTTAACACCATGTTGGTAATCCCATCAATATTCCTTTTCAATTCATTATATCGCATGGTTCCGTTTTTGTTTAATGCCCAAATTATAGGCAATCTCCACTTTCCACCGATAAGGTTTAAAGCAAATGTTAATGGACAGTTGTCAAATCTGCTTTTATATAATTCCTGATCATTCATAATATCACTCCAATACTCAGTTTTTACTTTCTTAAACAGAAAATACTGCATACTTGTTATAATAATTGTAACTGATATAATCATATCAAAGCTGATTGATCAATCAAACCTGTTTTTTCATTTTTATTGAAAGGAAGATTAACATGAGCATCTATTATGAAGTTATTTCCGAAGACAATATTATTTGCATTAAGGATTTGTGTAATGCTTTAATGGCTTATCAAAAGTCTGTTGCACATATCCATCCTGAGTTTTTTGATGACATGAGCTTTGAAACCAGAATGCCTCCGGCAATTAAAAGCGCTAAAGCCAACTATATTGTGGCAGCTAAAGATGATGATGAAATTGTTGGATATGCTTATAGCACTATTGCTTCAAAGAATATATATTCCGGCGGCTTTGCTACTTTACACTGTGACTCCTTCTTTGACTTTGATTCTGTAAAAAATGATGACGTAGGCTGTCTTTCTCAGTTTTTTATAAAAGATGGTTACCGTAATATCGGCATTGGCAGCGTTTTATTTGAAAAGTCTATGGAGTGGTTAAGTTCATTTAAAGCAATAAGCGATCTGTTCATCTTTGTGTCAAATGGGAACGATAATGCGTTAAATTTCTATCTGAGTAAAGGTTTCAAAACAAGTCACCAAATACTCGATGGTTTTATTATAGTGTTAAGGAACACTTAAGCCTTATTTGGCTTTCGAATCTCCATAATATCTCCACATACAACATATATAATTAATAAAAAACGAAGGGTGGAACTATTATGGGCAATAAAAGGAAGCAAAACACAAAAGTCAAAAACAACAAAAGCAAAAATCTAATATTTGTGATAATTGTTGTAATCCTAGCATCCTTTGCAGTATATTCAGCCGTGAGCAGCAACCAGAAGCAGCAAGCATCTTCAGCAGATTCGTCCAGGCTGCCGGTGACGGAAGAAGGCAATAATAACGCAGAAGTACCAAAGGATGAGGATCTTAAAATATTAAAGAGTGAGATTAGTGACAAAGCTAAGTTTTATCCCTATAAAGCCGGTGATACCTACATGGAAGTGTTGGCTGTGAAAGCAACCGATGGAAGTATTCGTACAGCATTAAACACATGTCAGATTTGTTACAACTCCGGACAAGGCTATTATAAGCAGCAAGACAACACCCTTGTATGTCAGAATTGTGGAAATGTATTCGGTGTAGATGATGTTGAAGTAATAAGAGGCGGATGCAATCCTGTTCCGGTTCTTCAGGAAAATAAAACAGATGATGGCGAATATGTTGTAGTAAAGGAAGAGTTCCTTGAAGAAAGCAAAGACCTTTTTGCAGATTGGAAAAGGTAACAGTGAAGTCTTGGAAGCATGATAAAGAGTATCATTCATAGATGAATGGTGCTTTTTTCATTTTTTTTGCTGCATCGTATCTATTGATATTCAGCAGGCTTGCTGCTGCCAACACAGCAGGAAATATGGTAAAATGTAGATTAAAGGTGAATAGTATGAATGGAATAAGCAGACAATTAGGTAAATACTTTATTGGTATAAAAACGCTTGCCATTGCAAAGGCATAGGTTGAAGCCCATAATGGCAGGGTAAGCAACAAAAGTAATTATTCAGCTTATAAATCTTCATAAAATCTTCACAAGTCATGATTATACTGAGGCTATATAGGGTAGGGGGGTAAAGTAAAAACCGTGGAAGGAGATAATACAATGAAATCAGAAAGCTATAGAATAAATGGTATGACATGTGCAGCTTGTGCCAAAGCCGTAGAAAGAGCTGTCAAGAAGCTGGACGGATCAGTCGATGCGGCTGTGAATATTGCAACAGACAAGCTTGCTGTTACTTACGATGAAGCAAAACTAAAATCCGGTGACATTACGGAGGCTATTGCAAAAGCAGGCTATGAAGCTTTGAAAGAGATGAACACAAAAGAGGTTAGTATACCGATTGAGGGTATGACTTGTGCAGCTTGTGCTAAGTCAATAGAAAAAGCAGTGGGCAGGCTTTCCGGAGTGGAGGCCGTGTCGGTAAACTTTGCAACAGAAAAAGCAAATATCAAATATAATCCGACTGATTTGAGGCTGTCGGAAATTAAACAGGCTATTGCAAAAGCCGGCTATAAGGCCCTTGAGATAGAAAACAAGGACAAAGTAGACGAAGATAAGCTGCGCAAGGAAAGAGAAATACGGGTTTTGTGGACAAAGTTTATTGTTTCAACAGTCTTTGCTGTTCCGCTCCTGTATATTGCGATGGGTGCCATGCTGGGATGGCCGCTGCCGAAAGCTTTAAATCCAATGGATTACCCGCTTTTCTACGCATATGTGCAGATAGCACTTACCATACCGATAGTTATAGCCGGATATCGCTTTTATACCGTAGGATTTAAAGCAATATTAAACAGAAGCCCAAATATGGATTCACTGATAGCGATGGGTACTTCAGCTGCAGTACTTTACAGCTTGTACTCAACTTATCAGATAAGCCTGGGACATTTTATGAGTGTGGAAAACCTGTACTTTGAAACAGCAGGTGTCATCATAGCATTGATTTTATTAGGGAAGTCGCTGGAGGCAGTATCAAAGGGCAGAACCTCAGAGGCCATTAAAAAACTTATGGGCCTGGCGCCAAAAACAGCCATTATACTGCAGGATGACAAAGAAATTGAAATACCGATTGAAGAAGTTGAAGTAGGAGATATTATAATCGTAAAACCGGGCTCTAAAATTCCTGTAGACGGTGAAGTGGTAGAAGGACATACGGCAATTGACGAATCCATGCTGACAGGTGAGAGTATTCCTGTTGAGAAAGAGCAGGGAGATAAGGTATTTGCTGCCAGCATCAACAAGACTGGATCCGTTAGATTCAAGGCGACCAAGGTAGGAAGTGATACGGCCCTGGCTCAAATAATAAAGCTGGTGGAAGATGCACAGGGATCAAAGGCACCTATTGCACAAATGGCAGATATCGTTTCCGGATATTTTGTACCAGTAGTGTTTGTAATAGCAGTATTATCAGCATTAGCATGGTATTTTGCCGGTGGAGAAACACTGGTATTCGCTTTAACGATTTTTATCGCGGTATTGGTTATAGCCTGCCCCTGCGCATTGGGCCTTGCTACACCGACAGCCATAATGGTCGGAACCGGAAAGGGTGCCGAGTACGGGGTTTTGATCAAGGGTGGGGAAGCTCTTGAAACGACACACAAGATCAGAACAATAGTATTTGATAAAACCGGAACAATAACTGAAGGCAGACCAGAGGTTACGGACATAACTACTACAAAGATTATAGAACAGAACAAGCTTCTTCAGATTGCAGCATCTGCTGAAAAAGGATCCGAGCACCCTCTTGGAGAGGCAATAGTACGGGGGGCGGAGAAAGAGAATCTGGAAATCCTTAAGGTTGAGAAATTCAATGCAATACCAGGTCACGGTATTGAGGTTGAGATTGAGGGCAAGAATATATTGCTCGGGAATAGAAAGCTTATGGTGGAAAAAAATATCAGTCTTTCTGAGCTTGAGGCAGAATCAGACAGGTTGGCATCAGAGGGAAAGACACCAATGTATGCGGCAATTGACAATCAGCTTGCAGGTATTATAGCAGTTGCCGACATTGTAAAGGAGAGCAGTGCAAAAGCAATAAAGAAGCTGCATGATATGGGCATAGAAGTAGCCATGATTACCGGGGACAACCGCAAGACGGCTGAAGCTATTGCAAAGCAGGTTGGAATTGACCGGGTACTGGCCGAGGTTCTTCCGCAGGATAAGGCCAAGGTCGTGAAGGAGCTGCAGGCTGAAGGCAAAAAGGTTGCCATGGTCGGTGACGGTATCAATGATGCACCGGCACTGGCACAAGCAGATATAGGGATTGCAATAGGCTCTGGTACCGACGTTGCTATGGAATCCGCAGATATAGTACTGATGCGGAGTGACCTGATGGATGTACCGACTGCTATTCAGCTCAGCAAGAGTACCATACGGAATATCAAGCAAAACCTTTTCTGGGCTTTCGGTTACAACGTAGCCGGAATACCGGTTGCAGCAGGACTGCTTCATGTATTTGGCGGACCACTGCTGAACCCGATATTTGCAGCAGCAGCAATGTCATTGAGCTCGGTTTCGGTATTGACAAACGCTTTAAGGCTTAAGGGCTTTAAACCGTATAAATAGAAAAGGCAGGTTAGTGAGCATGAAAAAGCTAATAATTATTGGTTTGGTTTTATCCATGGCAGTATCTCTTGCAGCGTGCCAGGCAACAGATGTAGTAGGTAAAATTGCAGTCACTTCCTTTGAAGCTGTATTAAAAAGTGAATCTGACAAGATAACTTCCGATGAAGCTAATAATGCATGGTCATTGACTTCACCGAGGGGTGAAAGATTCATATGGGGAAAAGATTTTAGCACGGAAGGCGCACCGGATATTATGCTGGAGTTTGATTCAAAGCCCTTTATTGATGCAGGACTGGATGTAAGCAAGCTGCCGACGGATATGTATATATATGACAACAATACAAATAAGCTCATGATACGTTCTGAGCTTGGCAATGAAAAAGTTAATTACAATGGAGAAGCAACACCCTCGGATAGCTTCAAAAAACTGGTTGAAGCTTATCGTGACAATATAGGCTATCATCAAGCACTTGACCACTATGGTGTCGCATTGGGCAACGGAAATATGTTCGAATGGGCAAAGGATATGAACACCAATGACAAGGATATCGTATTCGTACTGAACCCACAGCCTTTTATTGATGCCGGTGTTGATTCCGGAAAAGTAGAAGGCTGGGTATTTGCAAAGGTTGAAGTAATGAATGACAAAGGCAAGGCAATTGAAGTTGACAAGCTATTGAAGCCATTTGACTTGAAGTAGCTGTTTAAAATAAGAATCTTGTTGTCCATTTTGGGCAATCAGGTTCTTTTTTTATTCCTTCCGTCCCTCCCCAAAAGCCCTCTATGTAAGCTAAAGACACAGGTGTATGGACCCCAGAACTATTATTACTAAATACTTCTTAAACCCGGTTTAAAAATACTTATTAAAATGGGTTGAAAAAGTAATTGGAATATTTTATAATATTTTTAAGGGCATTAGGCTGATATAAAAAAAGAATTCACATGTGAATATTTATGAAGGGTGGTGTGCAATACAAGTCACTTATCCGAAAATGAATTTTTATAAACTGACGAAAGCCAGAGAAATATCACATTGTCGAATTTGAGAAAGATCAGTAGCTGCGGAGTTGTGAATATGAATGAGGAGATCCATATTGCTGAAAATTTCCGTGAAAAGCTCAAAATCAAAATAATCATCATAATGGGGGTTAAGGACTATGAAAGAATACTTTGCAGGTATTAATAAAATTAAATTTGAAGGACCGGATTCAATCAATCCGCTGGCATTTAAATATTACGATGCCAATCGCACGGTTGCCGGTAAAAAGCTGAAGGAACATTTAAGGTTTGCGGTAAGCTATTGGCATACATTTACTGGCGATGGAACAGACCCCTTTGGTAAGCCTACTATGGAAAGGTCATACGATGGGCTGGAAGGCATGGAATTATCCAGGGCAAGAGCAGATGCTGCTTTTGAATTTATGACCAAGCTGGGGATTGAATACTTTTGCTTCCATGACTATGATATATCACCTGAAGGAGATTCGCTGCAGGAAAAACTGGATAATCTGGACACCATCGTTGAGCTTATTGAAAAAAAGATGAAAGAAACAGGAATAAGGTGCTTATGGGGTACCACCAACGCATTTAAACATCCGCGTTTTATGCATGGCGCAGCTACTTCCCCCAATGCGGATGTGTTCGCATTTGCAGCGGCACAGGTGAAAAAGGCCTTGGAAATTACACATCGTCTGGGTGGGGAAAACTACGTATTCTGGGGTGGGCGTGAGGGCTATGAAACACTTCTCAATACCGATGCCGCACTGGAAAATGACAATCTGGCACGGTTTTTAAGAATGGCAAAGGACTATGCAAGAAAGATAGGGTTTGAAGGGCAGTTCCTAATTGAGCCTAAACCAAAGGAGCCGACAAAGCATCAATATGATTTTGATGCAATGACAGTTCTCGGATTTTTGAGAAAGTATGATCTCATTGATGATTTCAAATTGAATATTGAGGCAAACCATGCCACACTGGCAGGGCATACCTTTCAGCATGAATTGCTAATGGCACGGATCAATGGGGTATTGGGAAGCATTGATGCGAATCAGGGTGACCTGCTTCTGGGATGGGACACAGATCAATTTCCGACCAATATATATGATACAACAATGTGTATGTATGAGGTGCTCAAAAAGGGCGGAATAGCACCAGGGGGATTAAACTTTGACGCCAAGGTGAGGAGAGGTTCCTTCCAGCCGGATGATCTGTTTATTTCCTATATTGTAGGCATGGACACTTTTGCGAAAGGATTGCTGGCAGCAGATAAGCTTCTGACCGATGGAGTATTGGAAAATTTCATGACCAACCGTTATGTAAGCTATACAGAAGGTATTGGTAAGAAAATCATAGAAAATGCAACGAACTTTGAAGAACTTGCGGAATATGCACTCAGTCATGATCATATCATACTTCAGTCCGGACGTCAGGAGATGTTGGAGGATATTGTAAACCGGTATATTTACAGAGTATAGGAATGGGGGAGCAGAGAGAGCTGCATATTTATCCGGCAGCTTGAATCTGCTTTTTCATCATGATAGTATTAAGGAGTGTTATTTACTTAGGTTAATTATATTCATTTGAGCTTATCAAGTGAGGATCGTATATAAAGGAGTTGCAATCGTGATTAAACTGGAGACATTAAGTCAGGATCAAATCAAAGAAATGAATCGAGCAAACATAATTAAAATTATCAAGCAATATGGCGAGATAACAAAACAAGATATTGCTGCTGTGCTTAAATTGAGTATTCCTACTGTAACTACCAACACTAATCAGCTGATAGAGGAAGGCCTTGTTGAAACAGCAGGTGTTGGTGACTCAACCGGCGGAAGAAAGCCGATAATTCTCAAATTTGTGGAGAATGCAAGATATTCAGTTGGAGTAAATGTTTCACCTGATAGTGTCGGAATATTGTTAATCAATTTGAATAATACAATTATTGACGAAGCTTCTTTTGTCTATGAAAAAGAGTATTCCTTCCCACAGATATTAAGGCGTTTGGAGCTTGAGATTGAAAGCCTCCTGACACGTAATCACATAGATAAAAAGAAGATTTCCGGTGTGGGGATTTCATTGCCCGGGTTGGTTGATGAGGATAGGCTGATTTTAGAAAATGCCCCTAATATAGCGGTAAGGGATTTTGATTTTAACGAATTTCAGGAACGCTTGCGACTGAAAATTTTTATTGAGAATGAGGCAAATGTGGCTGCATATGCTGAGATGGAGTCGGGGAAAACTGCAAACATGCGTAATGTGGTATATGTCTCCATCACAGAAGGCGTTGGTACGGGCATTATAATCGATCAGCATATGTATAAGAGTGTAAAAAAGAAGGCCGGTGAGTTTGGACATATGAGAGTCTCAGATGCAAACAATCTTTGCAACTGTGGACGAACAGGCTGCTGGGAACTCATTGCCTCAAAAAAAGCACTGTATAGATACTATCATGAATTCACAGGCTCAAGGGTATCCTCTCTGGAGCAGGTTTTTTCTGAAGAAAGCTTCAATACGCCTGCTGTCCAGGAGGCAATCGGAAAGTATATAGATAGTCTTTTCATAGGGATAGAAAACATCATTTTAGCCTTGAATCCGGAATTTGTGATTATTGGAGGAGAGCTGGGCAAGTATGAAAAGGAAATGCTGGAGCTGATCAATCGGCAAAGTCATATGAAAAGCAGCTTTGTAGAATATGAAGGAACAAAAATAGTTTTCTCTGCTCTGAAGGATAAGGGTTCATTAATCGGAGCGGCGTTGCTGCCTTTTGAAGAGTTATTCAATTATTTTAGAAATATCATATAAGTAAAGAGTGGCTTGTTCATTAGAACAGCAATAGAATAGTGGATGGAGGGGTATTATGTATTTTTTGGGGATTGATTTGGGAACCTCATCTGTTAAGGTATTAGCTATAAATGACAACAATGAAATTGCAGGGGATGTGACCAGAGAATACCCTGTATATTTTCCTCAGGACAAATGGGCACAGCAGGACCCGGCGGACTGGTGGAAGCAGACTGTTCTGGCAATTAAGGAATTGATACATGACCTGAATATCCCTGGTGATCAAGTGCGTGCAATCAGCTTCAGCGGGCAAATGCATGGATTGGTTGCACTGGGTGCTCAAAATGAGGTTTTGACACCGGCTATCTTATGGTGTGATCAGCGGACACAGATGGAATGTGATGAAATCACAGCCTTTTTCGGACAGGAAAAGCTGAGTATATACACCGGGAATAAAGCATTAACAGGGTTTACCGCACCCAAAATTTTATGGGTCAAAAAGAATTTACCTGAGGTTTTTGCCAAGACCAGGCATATTCTGTTACCAAAGGATTATATCCGGCTCATGCTGACAGGCGGCTACGCTACAGATGTATCTGACGCCTCAGGAATGCTCCTGCTGGATGTGAAAAACAGGCGGTGGTCACAGGAAATGCTGGGCTTTCTGGAGATAAAAGAAGAACAGCTGCCCAAGCTTTATGAATCCTACGAGGTAACAGGAGTTGTTACGGAGCAGGTGAAAATAGAACTGGGCTTGGAGGGTGAGATTCTTGTTGTCGGAGGTGCGGGAGATCAAGCAGCAGGTGCGATAGGAACAGGAACTGTTGAAGACGGGATTGTCTCTGTAACCCTGGGAACATCAGGAGTTGTCTTTGCCGCCCATGAGTTTTTTGCAGTTGATGAAAAGAATAGATTGCATGCTTTCTGCCATGCCAATGGGAAATACCATTCAATGGGTGTAATGCTATCGGCAGCAAGCTGCTTGAAATGGTGGGCAGAAACAATTCATCCCGGTATTGGCTTTGACACATTGCTGGAAGAAGCGGAAAAGGCTGAGTTTGACAGCAGTCGGCTTGTATTTTTGCCTTATTTGATGGGAGAGAGAACACCTTACTCCGATCCTGATGCAAAAGGTTGCTTTATAGGAATGACAGCAACGACTACAAGAGGGCATATGACGAGAGCGGTCCTGGAGGGTGTTGCATTTGGATTGTATGATTCGCTGAAAATACTAGAAGAGCTTAAGGTTCCAATTAAGCAGGTACGAGTTATTGGCGGTGGTGCCAGGAGTGCTTTATGGAAACAGATCCTGGCAGATGTATTTTCCCTTGAAATTCAGGAAATCAACACCAATCTGGGAGGAGCATTGGGCGCAGCAATCTTGGCCGCTGTGGGCGCTAAAAGGTATGCGACCGTTGATGAAGGATGCCGGGCTATGATTAAAGTTATCAACAGGATAACTCCCATTTACGAAAATGTGGAGAAATATAAAAGCATATATCCTCTTTATGTTGATTTATATGCAGACTTGAAAAAGTGGTTTGAAAAGAGTGCAATATCATAATTTGATATTATAGGATGAGTCTAAAGCATGAAGGAATTTGACTTCTTTCATGCTTTATTTTGTTCACCACAGGGTATGGTACGAATTTAGTGGCAACTAAGTAAATATTAACATATAATTTACATAGGAATGTAATACGTTTTTTGCGAAATATATTGATATTAGCAAATCAGAAATTGGGTAAAATAAAACAAACTTGTAAGGAAGTGAAATGATGAAGTCCCCAAGACTAAGGAATATGAACGATCAAAGTGGCGAAAAAGGACATGGGCTGCATGAACAGCATCAACGATGTGAGCTCTGTAATGTGCCGATATTCCGCAACCCTTGCAGTGATGCAAGAAGCAGAGATATTTTTAAAGGTAAAGGAAAAATGCTTTGTAACAAATGTGCGGCAGCACTTGCAAAGATGCCTGCTGAACAAGCAATTCAAGCTCTGGAGAATGCATACGAAACATACCGGAAGGAATGAGATAAAATACGAAAATATTGAAGTGCACCCCAAATGTTAGACAAAAATCTAATATTCAGAGGTGCATTTTCTTTATAGCTAAATATTCAGAGCACCTTGACCACTGTGGTCATTTATTGTATAATTATAAATGACCACAGTGGTCAATAATAATTATATCAGTGAACCTTTGGAAATATGAGAAAAGAATGAGGTGGTTATAATTTATCCTAAATTTAATACTTTAGAACCGGAAAAACAAGAACGTATTATAAATGCAGCACTTAAGGAATTCGCCCGAAATGGTTATGAAAAGGCTTCTACCAACGAGATTATTAAGGAAGCAGAGATATCTAAAGGATCATTATTTAACTATTTCAACAGTAAAAAGAAATTGTATTTATTCCTACTTGATTATGTAGTTGAGGTTATTGATAAAATTTACGATGAGGTGGATTGGAACGAAACAGAGCTTTTTAAAAGGATGAAGGAAATAGGCTTAGTTAAGCTTAAAATCATGAAAAAGTACCCTCAAGCATTTGATTTTCTTAAGAGTGCTGGTCAGGAGGAAGCTGCCGATGTGAAACCGGAAGTTGATAAAACAGGTAAGTATCTCGTTGAAAGCGGCCTCGGAAAAGGTTACAAAAATATAGATTTCACAAAGTTCCGTGATGATATTGACATACAAAAAACAATGAATATTATCAGCTGGACGATACTAAGCTTCGCAGAGCAGCAAAGAGATAAAATTAATTCCTTTGAAGATATCGGCATGGAAGCGCTTGAGGAATGGGATGACTATTTTGACATAATGAAACGTTGTTTTTACAGAAAGGAGGAGCAATAATATGTTTATTGATGTTTCGGACTTGAAGAAAAGCTATACGTCAGGGGTGGTTAAAACTGAAGTTTTGAAGGGAATCGGGATGAAGCTTGAAAAGGAGGAAATCGGTGTCATCCTGGGACCATCAGGTTCAGGGAAATCCACACTGATGAATATTATAGGCGGGATTGACAGGGGTGACAGTGGCAGGGTCATCATTGACAGGGTCGAGATAAACAATTTGAACGACATCAAGCTGACCGATTATAGACGTGGGGACATCGGTTTCGTCTTTCAGTTCTATAACCTGATTCCCAGCCTTACAGTAGGAGAAAACATTGAAGTCGTTTCCAACATAAGCAAATCGCCTCTAAACACTGATGAAGTTTTAACGGCGGTGGAAATGCAGGATAAAAAACACCGCTTCCCCAGGGAGCTTTCCGGTGGTGAGCAACAAAGGGTCTCAATTGCCAGAGCGTTTGTCAAGAATCCCAAGCTGCTGCTATGCGACGAGCCAACCGGTGCACTTGATTATCTTACATCCCGAAGCATTTTGCAGCTCTTGCAGAAGGTGAATAAAAAATACGGTACAACCATTTTGATGATAACCCACAATGCTGCGATTGCCGCTATGGCGAACAGGGTATTTAAGCTTCGAAGCGGGGAAATCGTAGAAGAGTCGGTTAATCAGGTGACTGTTCCAGCGGAAAGGATTGAATGGTAATGTCGATTAATAAGAGAGTCAAACGTGTTTTGCTCGAAAACAAAGCACAGTATATCGGATCGATTCTGCTGATTATTTTCAGTTGCTTTACGTTCACCTTGATGAGCCAGTTTGCAGGTAACTTTGAGCGGCTGGCAAATGAATTCCAAAAGGGATATGTGCAGGAAGATGCAAGCTTCACAACAGACAAAAAAATCGACAACTTGCAGGAGCTTGAGTCGACAGCCAATGCAGTGATTGAAGAAGGCAAAACTTTCGACTATAAGCTTTCAGAAGGGGAAACCCTGCGCATCTTTAGCCGCAATGACAGGGTCAACCTTCCGGCAATCCTGGAGGGTAAAGGATTAAGTAGAAGCGGTGACATACTCATCAGTCCTACTTTTGCTGCTGCAAACAACTATAAAATAGGTGATGAGCTGAGGATATTGGATAAATCCTTTACTATTGCCGGTTTTGTGACATTGCCAAATTATATTTATCCGGTGCAATCAGAAATGGACATGATGCCGCCTCCGGGTTTTGGAATAGCAGTCATCAGCAAGGAGGATTTTGCCACCCTTGGCAGAGGAAGCAGCTTCTACGCTGTGAAATTCAACCAGACCGCGCAAAACTCTCATGCCCAATCCCTTGAGTTCAAAGAGCTGCTTGCAAGCAGTGGCATTGATATTGCACAATGGACAGACATTGAAGATAATAAGCGGGTCAATATAGTCGCTGCGGAGGTTGACATCCTCAATCTTGTGAGTAAGGGTATACCGGCCGGGATTATGCTATTGGCGAGTATTATGGTCTGCGGTGTCATTTCGCGGATGATTAACCGGGAGTCAACAATTATTGGTGCATTATATGCGTTAGGATATAGAAGAAAGGAAATCTATCGCCATTATTTGATATTCCCATTGCTGATAGCCGTTATAGGGGGCATCATCGGGACGGTGCTTGGTACATTCCCGGTGCGTTCAATGGCAGCGTTCATGTTAAGTGCCTTCATTATGCCACTGACTGGAATAGACCTCAACCCGGGCATGATGATCGTCAGCCTTCTCCTACCCATTTTCTTCCTTGGCTGCAGCGGTTACTTTGTAATTCGGAAAGAGCTGAAGCATTCGCCCGTGGAGCTGATGAGAGGCAAGAAAGAAACGAACAAGGTCAATTTTTTAGAGCGTGGGCTCAAGCTTGAAAAACTCAGATTCCCTGCAAAGTTCAAAATCAGGGGACAGCTTAGAAGCTTGTCACGGCTCACTTTTCTACTGGTTGGTATTGTCGCAGCAACAATGCTTTTGCTTTGGGGGTTTACCCTCAAAAGTGGTTTTGATTACCTTCTTTCAGAAGGCAGTTTGGCAAGTGTGTACCCTTTTGAGTATGAGTATAAGTTTGACAGCCTGCGCTATGATCCGTTGCCAACTGGCGCCGAGCCGGGTTCAGCAGCGTTATTTTTACGGTCGGGTGAAGAAAAAAGAGATTTTTACATCTGTGGCATCATGCCTGACTCTACTATGGTTACCCTTGCGGATGAATCCGGTGCCAGGTTGAGTACCAATCAGGTGATTATAACGAAGCCCCTTGCCAATCAGCTTAAACTAAAACAAGGCGATGCCGTCAACATTGTCAGGAAACTGGATGGGCGCATATTTGACCTGAAGATTGACAGCATCGCGGATACCTATGCGGGCAAATTTATCTTCATGCCCCTGGCGGAATATAATGAGAAATTTGAAATGCCGACAGGAAGCTATACCGGAGCATTTAGTAATGTGCCCTTGGATATTCCTGAAAACCAGTCGTACAGTGTAATAACTCTGGATGATAAGCTTGCCGGAGTTAAGGAGGCTATAGCGCCTACGCAATCAATGATCGGTGTTCTTGCGACTATAGCGTTTATCATCGGAATGATTGTCATATATGTTGTAACCTCGTTGATCGTTGAGGAGAATAAGAACATCATTTCCCTCATGAAGATTTTCGGTTACCGTAAGAAGGAAATCAACTCATTGATTCTTAACAGCTCAACCATCGTTGTTGTGATTGGATATATCATTGGCATACCCTTGACTTTTTCAGCAATAGGGGTATTGACTCAATCCCTTGAAAACAGTGTTGGCCTGACTTTGCCGCCCATGAGGATTGATCTGCCATACATTCTAATTGGGTTTGTTTTTGTGATGTTCTCCTATGAGTTGTCGAAGCTTCTGTGCAAGAAAAAAGTCAATGCAGTTTCTATGAGTGAAGCCTTAAAAGCAGGAATGGAATAGAAAAAGGACACCCTTTGTCGATTATGCTTCTGATGTGATTAATTAGTGAACTCGTTCAGCTATGGCTGAACGAGTTCATTTTTTGAAGTGTCACCTAATAAATTTGAGGATCCTTAAGGAAGAAGAGTCTGGTCGACCACAAACCTGCTGATGTACCTGAATGGAATTGCAGGAATGCATATGGGGTGCAAACACAATTGGGGCTACTGCACAGGATGGAACATGTCAATATGAGATATGAAGTCTCAGATTGATATGCTGCTATGTTTTGTAAAAAGCAATAGCTGTTTTACATAATAAAAATTTGATAGTAGGGTTATATATCAAAATGAGATGGAGTATGGTCTGTGGCTGAAGCAAGAGAAGAGGACATTAGTGTTTTCAGCTTGCTGCTTGTGAAGGAGTCGCTTTGGCATGGAAATTGCTAAAATAGTAAATATCAATTTATTACAAATTTTTGTGACAGAAAAGTGAGGAGGTTTATCATGAGTGCATTGTATGAGCAGATTATTGAGAGCTTAATTGAAGGTCAATCCAAGAAGGTAAAGGAATTGGTCGAAAAAGCAGTAGAGGACGGTCTCGCAGCAAAGGAGCTGCTGAATAACGGCTTGCTGGCAGGAATGAATGAAGTAGGAGTCCTGTTCAAGGATGGTGAGCTGTTTGTACCTGAAGTACTGGTTGCAGCAAAGGCTATGAATGCCGGGATGGAAGTGCTGGCACCTCTGCTAAAAGAAGGAGATGTGCAGAAAAAGGGGAAAGCAATATTTGCTACTGTAAAAGGGGACCTGCATGATATCGGTGTCAAGCTTGTAGGTATGATGATGGAGGGGGCAGGCTATGAGGTAATAAATATGGGAGTGGATACACCTCCTGAAAAAATAGTAGAGGCTGTCAGGGAGTATCATCCGGATATCGTAGGTATGTCTGCCATGCTGACTACTACAATGGTAGCTATGAAGGATACCATCGAAGCCCTTAGGGAAGCCGGCTTCTATGACAAGGTAAAGGTAATGATCGGAGGTTCACCGGTATCTGAAAGGTATGCCAGGGAAATTGGAGCCCATTATTCAGCCGATGCCACATCCGCTGTAGAGTTGGCAAATCAACTAATGAATGTATAG
>Ga0209643_1000518_pt1 | contig 66691 bp, 76 predicted proteins | sample AutmiccBRH37_all_FD_187383 | JGI IMG/M metagenome (GOLD analysis project Ga0209643, IMG submission 187383) | Deep subsurface microbial communities from Mt. Terri, Switzerland - Autotrophic microbial communities BRH/37_all (SPAdes) (version 2) | ecosystem: Environmental > Aquatic > Deep... | reverse complement strand
CGCAACAGGGCCGCCTGCGCCACGTCCGCGTAGCCCAGGCGGGCGTAGAAGGCCCGGGCGTCGGCCCGGGTCAGCGTGGTGTGGAGGGCGACGGAGGCGAGACCCCGCGCCCGTGCCCAGCTTTCCGCCCGGTCCATGAGGGTGCTGCCGATGCCGGCGCCGCGCGCCCGGGTGTCGACCACCAGGGACTGGATCACCGCTTCCACGGGCTTTTCAAGGGCCGGGCGGGCGAACACATGGACCAGACCCAACAGCAGGCCGCCCCGTTCGGCGACCAGCACCGCATGGTCCGTGTTGCCGGTGACGGCATCGAAGCGCGCCGCCAGGTCGTCCGCCGCGATGTCATAGCCCAATTGCGTCATCAGCCCGCGCGCGACGCCAAGATCGGCGGCGTCCATGGCGCGGACGATGACGCCGCACTTCAAGGCTTGCCGCCCGACACCCGCAGATTGGCGCAGGCGATGTAGGAGGCCGCGTCCGACAGCAGGAACAGGATGGCCTGGGCAATCTCTTCCGGCTTGCCGGCGCGGCCGAGCGGCGTGGCCGGTGCCCGTTTGGCCAGGCTGTCGCGGGTCATGTCCGTTTCCGTCAGGCCGGGGGCCACGGTGTTGACGCGGATGCCCTGGCCGATCACTTCCTGGGCCAAGCCCGTGGAAAAGCTGTTCACGGCCCCCTTGGACGCGGCGTAGAGAACGCCGCCGCCGGGGGCGCCGATGGTGGCGGCTCCCGAGGAGATGTTGACGATCGCGCCGCCTTTGCCGCCGTTGTCGGTGGACATGCGCTTGACCGCCTGCTGGGCGCAGAGGAACAGGCCCAGCACGTTGACCTCCAGCACCCGGCGGATGTCGTCGGCGGTCAGGTTCTTGACCGGGCCGCGCGGCCCATGGACGCCCGCGTTGTTGACCAGGCCGGTGACGGGGCCGAGTTCCCGGTCCACCGTTTCGAACAGGCGGATCACGTCGGCCTCGTTGCTGGTGTCGGCGGCGACCGCGATGGCCTTGCCGCCGGCATCGGTGATTTCCTTGACCACGGCGTCGGCGGCCGCCTTGTCGGACACGTAGTTGACGCAGACCGCGTGCCCGGCCTTGGCGGCGAGGATCGCCGTCGCCCGGCCGATGCCCCGGCTGGCGCCGGTGATGAGGGTGACCTTGTCGCTCAATCGTCTTCTCCCAGCATGTCCTTCGGGTTGACCAGCTTGTCGAATTCGGCGCCGGTCAGGATGCCGAGCGTTTCCGCGGCCTCGCGCAGGGTCGATCCGTCCTTGTGCGCCTTCTTGGCGATCTCGGCCGCCTTGTCGTAGCCGATGTGCGGGTTCAGCGCCGTCACCAGCATCAGCGAATTGTTCAGGTGGCGGGCGATGACCTCGCGGTTGGGCTCGATCCCTTTCAGGCAGCGCGCGGTGAAACTCGCCATGGCGTCGGACAGCAGGCGAATCGATTCCAGATGCGTGGCGACGATCACCGGCTTGTAGACGTTCAATTGCAGGTGCCCGTGGCTCGACGCGAAGGTGACGGTGACATGGTTGCCCATGACGCGAGCGGCGACCTGGGTCAGGGCTTCCGCCTGGGTCGGGTTGACCTTGCCCGGCATGATCGACGATCCCGGCTCGTTGGCCGGCAGGATCAGTTCCGCCAGGCCCGAGCGCGGGCCCGAGGCCAAAAGCCGGATGTCGTCGGCGATCTTGTGGTTGGTCACGGCGATGGTGTTGAGCTTGCCCGACAGGTTGACCAGCGCGTCATGGGCGGCCAGGGCATAGAACTTGTCGGGGCAGGGCTTGAACGGCAGGCCGGTCAGCTCCGCCGCTTCGGCGCAGAAGGCGGCGTCAAAGCCCTTGGGCGCGTTGATGCCGGACCCCACGGCGGTGCCGCCCTGGGCCAGTTCGTAGATCTGCGCCAGGGACTTGTGCAGGCGTTCGATGTTCTGGCGGGTCTGATGGGCATAGGCCCCGAATTCAGAGCCGAGGCGCAGCGGCGTCGCGTCCTGCAGATGGGTGCGGCCGATCTTGATGACGTCGTGGAAGGCCTTGGATTTCTCCAGCAGCACGGCCTCCATGCCCTCCAGCGCCGGCAGCAGGCGATTGTGGCATTCCAGCGCCAGGGCCATGTGCATGGCCGTCGGCATGCTGTCGTTGGACGACTGCGACATGTTGACGTGGTCGTTGGGGTGCACCGGGTCCTTCGACCCCAACGTGCCGCCGAGGATTTCGATGGCCCGGTTGGCGATGACCTCGTTCAGGTTCATGTTGGTCTGGGTGCCCGATCCGGTCTGCCACACGGGCAGGGGGAAATGGGCGTCCCATTCGCCCAGGGCGACCTCGCCCGCCGCCTGGTCGATGGCTTGGCCGATCTTGGCATCCAGCTTGCCCAGTTTCATGTTGGCCCGCGCGGCGGCCTGTTTCTGCCGCGCGAAGGCGTGGATCAGCGCCGTCGGCATGGTGCCCTCGCCGATGGGGAAGTTTTCCAGCGCGCGCTGGGTCTGCGCGCCCCAGTATCTGTCGGCGGGCACCCTGACCTCGCCGATGGTGTCTTTTTCGATGCGGTGGGTTTTGGTTTCGTCCATGGCGATGGGCCTCCCTTGATGTGCGGGCGGCTCCTAGGCCGCCTTCGGACGCTTGAATTCGGCCCTTAGGCCGCTTGCGGCCGTTTCTTGAACTCCGCAAAGAAGTCGTTGCCCTTGTCGTCGACCACGATGAAGGCGGGGAAATCCTTGATCTCGATCTTCCAGATCGCTTCCATGCCCAGTTCGGGATATTCGACGACCTCGACCTTGGTGATGCAGTCCTGCGCCAGGCGCGCCGCCGGCCCACCGATGGAGCCCAGGTAGAACCCACCGTGTTTGCGGCAGGCGTCGGTCACCTGCTGCGAACGGTTGCCCTTGGCCAGCATGATCATCGATCCGCCGGCGGCCTGGAATTGCTCCACGTAAGAGTCCATGCGTCCGGCCGTGGTCGGCCCGAACGAGCCCGAGGCATAGCCTTCCGGCGTTTTCGCCGGGCCCGCGTAATAGACGCCGTGGTCCTTGAAGTACTGGGGCAGGCCTTCGCCGGCGTCGAGCCGTTCCTTCAGCTTGGCATGGGCGATGTCGCGCGCCACGATGAGGGAGCCGGACAGCATGACCCGGGTCTTGACCGGATGCTTGGACAGCTCCTTCAGGACCTCGGCCATGGGCCGGTTCAGGTCGATGGCCACGACCTCGCTTTTCAGGTCTTCCTCCGTGACCTCGGGCAGGTACTTGGCGGGATTGGCTTCCAGTTCTTCCAGAAACACGCCGTCCTTGGTGATCTTGCCCTTGGCCTGGCGGTCGGCGGAGCACGACACGCCGATGCCGACGGGGCAGCTGGCGCCATGGCGCGGCAGGCGGATGACGCGCACGTCGTGGCAGAAGTACTTGCCGCCGAACTGCGCGCCGATGCCCATGGTTCGGGTCAGTTCGTGAATTTTTTCTTCCCATTCCAGGTCGCGGAAGGCCTGGCCGAATTCGCCGCCCTGCGTGGGCAGCTCGTCGAGATACTTGGTCGAGGCCAGCTTCACGGTCTTCAATGTCAACTCCGCCGAGGTGCCGCCGATCACCACCGCCAGGTGGTAGGGCGGGCAGGCGGCGGTGCCGAGGGTGCGAATCTTCTCGTCCATGAAGGTCATCAGGCCGGTGGGGTTGAGCAGCGCCTTGGTTTCCTGGAACAGGAAGGTCTTGTTGGCCGAGCCGCCGCCCTTGGCGATGAACTGGAACTTGTAGGCGTCGCCCGGTTCGGCATAGATGTCGATCTGCGCCGGCAGGTTGTTGCCCGTGTTCTTTTCGGTGAACATGTCCACGGGCGTGACCTGGGAATAGCGCAGGTTGGTTTCCGTGAAGGTCTTCATGACGCCCTCGGCGATCGCCGCCTCGTCGTCGAAGCCGGTGAACACGTTCTGCCCCTTCTTGCCCATGACGATGGCGGTGCCCGTGTCCTGGCACATGGGCAGCACCCCGCCGGCGGCGATGTTGGCGTTTTTCAGAAGGTCGAGGGCGACGAAGCGGTCGTTGTCCGACGCCTCCGGATCGTCGAGAATCTTGCGCAACTGGGCCAGATGGGCCGGGCGCAGCAGGTGGGAAATGTCGTGGAACGCCTGTTTGGTCAGCTCGGTGATGGCCTCGGGCTCGACGGTCAGCACCGTGCGGCCCGCCACTTCCTGAGTGCCGACGCCGCCATCCATGATTTTTTTGTAGGGGGTTTGATCCGGACCCAGGGGAAACATCGTGTGATGTTCAAAGGTCATCGTCGCAATCCTCGAAGCTAGAATAGGTTTTGTCTTAAGAAGTCGGTTCGACCCCGGATGCGCAGCGGGCTATTTCTTGCGAAACGTGTCGAGCGCGATCACTTCGCCCATCTTGCCGTCGCCGTCGTCTTCGGTCGTCGCGTCCGAATTGGAGGCGTCCAGGGAAATTTCCTGTTCCGCATAGATGCCGTCGTCTTCCAGGTCCTCGTCGTCTTCGTCCGTCGTGATCATCTTCAGCTGCAGGCCGAAGTTGACGGACGGGTCGGAGAACGCGGTGATGGCGCGGAACGGCACGCGCAGGCGCTCCCCCTTGCCCTTGAAGAACAGGGTGATTTCGAAGGCGTCCTGGTCGACGTGCAGGTTGTCGAACTGGTGCTGGATGACGATGGTCATCTCTTCCGGGTGTTGGGCGTGCAGGTAGGGCGGCACGACGACACCGGGGTCTTCCATGCGGAAGGTGATGTAGAAGTGATGTTCACCCGGCAGGCCTTCGCGCGCGGCGTGAGCCAGGGCATTGCGGATCACGGTGCGCAGCGCATCCTCGATCCAGACGTCATATCTCAGTGGGCTTTCTTCCATTCCCTGTTTTTAGCAGGGAAACGGCGCGGGAGTCTTGGCCTAAGTAAGTGAAAATTTGTCACACCCGAACTGAGGCGCCGAAGCCGAGATCAACTCTTAGAAAAGAAGTGGGCGGCTTCTGTTGCCAGGTGCCGCCCGAACCCCCCAGCCGAATCAATCAAGATTCAGCGGGGTTCCGATCAAGACACGGGATGTCGGAAAAGAAGTGGGCGGCTTCTGTTGCCAGGTGCCGCCCGAACCCCCCAGCCGAATCAATCAAGATTCAGCGGGGTTCCGATCAAGACACGGGATGTCGGAAAAGAAGTGGGCGGCTTCTGTTGCCAGGTGCCGCCCGAACCCCGTTGTCGTTATGGCGTGTTAGGCCGCGACAGCAAGTGCTTCCGTGTTGTCGTTGGCACTTATCAAAATGGCCCGATATCGGCGGTACCATGCCGAGCACAAACCTAGCCTTTATTACACGCGTCGATCCTATTTCGCCCCCATCACAAACCGCGTGGCGCGCCGATGTTCCGGTAAAAAAACCTCGAACGCGGCTTATGGTGGAGGCGCCGGGTACCGCCCCCGGGTCCGCTGTGCTTATTCCGCTAGGCGTTTAGCACCGTAGCCGGCAAGCCGGCATGGCTAATATGGTGCAGTCAGATGCTTTTCGCAAGGAGGCGTACCTCGGCCATGGTTTTCGCCGGCACGGGGATGCCTTTTGCCCTGCGTTCCGCCAGATGGCGCATTTCGATTTCGCCGGGCAACAGAACCTCGCCGCCTGCGTTGAACGGCGCGGTCGACTTGATGCGCCGGCGGAAATCGGCCATGCGGCGGTCGTATTCGCCCGTGTCCATCAAGCGCGCGGGGTCCAAGGCGATGAAGAAATGGGCCGTGCCCTGGGGGCCGTCCTCGTCCCACATCTGGCGGGTCTGGTCCAGGTATTCGCCGCCCGACAGCAGGCCCGACAGGATATCGACCATCAGGGCGATGCCGTAGCCCTTATGCCCACCCATGAACTGGATGAAACCGTCCAGCCCGGCGGCGGGGTCGGTGGTCGGATTGCCGTCCGCATCGAGCGCCCAGCCGAGCGGCATGGCCTCGCCCGCGTCGCGCAGCTTGCGCATCTTGCCGCGCGCGGCGACGCTCTGCGCCATGTCGAGGATGAAGGGCATGGGGCCGGCGGCCGGGTTCGCCAGCGACCCGGGGGCGGCGCAGCCGAAGGGGTTGTTGCCGACCTTCATGTCGCGCCCGCCGAACGGCGCCAGGGCCGGCGACGCCCCCGTGCCGGTCATCAGGATCATGCCCGCCTGGGCGGCGAGGAAGCCGTAACTGGCGGTGCCGCCGAAATGGCCCGAGCGGCGCACGGCGACATAGCTGATCCCCGTCGCCCGGGCCTTGTCCAGCGCCAGGTCGAGGGCGCGCTGGGCGGCCACCTGGCCCTGACCGTTGCCGCCGTCGACCACGGCGAGCGACGGTGCGCGGTCATCCACGACGACCGGGGCCTTGGCATCGACGACCCCGGCCCGGATGCGCTTCACGTATTGCTCGATGCGGTGGACGCCGTGGGTCGACACGCCCATCAGGTCCATCAGGATCAGATGGCGGGCGGTGACGGCGGCGTCGGCGGGGCTAAGCCCCGCGTTTTCAAAGGCATGGGCGGCAAGCGCCGTAAGCTCGGCTTCGGCGACGGTTTCTGTGTTGGACATGAAGGCTCCCAAGGGTGGTTTGGCGGTCGATTCGTATTTTCTACGATCCTGGGGCGGGGGCGTGCCCCCGTCAATGGCTTGGCCATCGGGCGCTTACGCGACGGCTGTATTTCCCCCGCCGGGATGGGTACCATCATCCCATGCAGCAGTACCTTGACCTTCTCCGCCGGGTGCGGACCGACGGCATCATGCGCGGCGACCGCACGGGCACGGGCACGCAAAGCGTGTTCGGCCATCAGATGCGTTTCGACCTGTCGGCGGGCTTTCCCTGCCTGACGACGAAGAAGCTGCACCTGAAATCCATCATCCATGAGCTTCTGTGGTTTCTCGCGGGCGACACCAACATCAAGTACCTGAAGGACCACGGAGTTTCGATCTGGGACGAATGGGCCGACGAAAACGGCGAATTGGGCCCCGTTTACGGCCATCAATGGCGGTCCTGGCCGGCCCCGGACGGCACGGCCATCGACCAGATATCCAATGTCCTGAAATCGATCCGCGACAACCCCAATTCACGCCGCCACATCGTGTCGGCCTGGAACGTGGCCGAGGTCGATCACATGGCGCTGCCGCCCTGCCACTGCCTGTTCCAGTTCTATGTCGCCGACGGCAAACTGTCCTGCCAGCTTTACCAGCGGTCCTGCGACATCTTTCTGGGGGTGCCGTTCAACATCGCGTCCTATGCGCTTTTGACGATGATGGTGGCCCAGGTTTCGGGCCTGAAGCCGGGCGATTTCGTGCATACCCTGGGCGATGCGCATCTTTACGTGAACCACCTGGACCAGGCCGACGAGCAGCTGACCCGCGATCCCCGGCCGCTGCCGACCATGTGGATCAACCCGGCGGTCACGGACCTGTTCGCCTTCACGTTCGAGGATTTCGAGCTGCGCGGCTACGACCCGCACCCGCATATCAAGGCGCCGATCGCCGTCTGACGACCTCTTGAGACGTTACAGCTAGGGATGGCCGCCGCTGTAGGGCCGGTCCGGGAGCAGATTGTCGAGGATCATCTCCCACCGCGCGCTCGGCGAATTCAGGTCCTGGAACGTCGCGATGCGGTCGACCGTCACGCCGTCGTCGGACAGCGGCAGGCGCAGGACGAATTCCGACGGGCGGTGACGCCTGGGATAATCGATGGTGTACAGGAACACGGTCGGCCGGCGGCGCTGGATGACCGTCTCGAACTGCCGGGTGGCGATGCGCTGGATGTCCTTGTTGGGGGTCTGGTCGACCGTCTTGCCGGTCATCTCGAACCCCTTCATGGCCATGTGGTTGGTGCCCCAGAAGCGATAGAAGAAGTTCTGTCCGCCGTCGATGCGGTCGACCACGGTGATGCCCGGCACGATGTGGCAGGGAAGGTCGGTCAGCTTGAACTGGCCCGACCAAGTCGGGGCGAAGGCATCGCCGCGCACCCTGTTCCAGTAATCCAGAACGGATTGGCCTTCGCCGAGATCGATGTCGGTGGTGTCGAGAATTTCGTAGCGAATACGCAAGGCACGGCTCTCCAAGGTTGGTCGGATGGCCTGATCCTCACCTCGATTTTAAGAGCACGTTACGGCTTAAAAATTATTATTCCGGTACATGATGCCCGATGCCGTCGGAGTTATCATAGCAAAGAAAGTGTTAACAAGGCCACGCAAGATGAGTGTGCTTGTGACATCTTTTTTCTGTGCATGATTGTATTCAGGCGCGGGCAAACCTCTATCCCATGGCCCCGGCACACCCGTTCGGGGTAGGCTCGGCGCCGGCTTCCCGGTAAACAGGGCGGCCTGCAACCCTTTGTCTGGAACCGGTCCGCCCATGCCCAATACGCTGCATTCTTCCCGCATCACGCTCGTCGTCGCCATGGCGGAAAACCGCTGCATCGGCCGGGACAACATGCTGCCTTGGCATATCTCCACGGATTTGAAACGGTTCAAGGCGGTGACCATGGGCCATCCCATAATCATGGGCCGCAAGACCTTCCGGTCGATCGGCCGGGTCCTGCCGGGGCGGCCCAACATCGTCGTCACCCGCGACCGGGATTTCCACGCCGATGGCGTGGCGGTCGTGCATTCCCTGGATGCGGCGCTCGCCGCCGCCCGCGCCCATGGCACCGGCGAGGTCATGGTGATCGGGGGAGCCGAGATCTTCGAACAGGCCCTGCCGCTGGCCGGCCGGCTCGACATCTGTCATGTCCATGCGGACGTCCCCGGCGACACGTTCTTCCCGGAAATTGATCCAGCGCATTGGCGTGAAACCACGCGGGCGTATCATGAGCCGGAACAACCGGACGGCCCCGCTTTCAGCTTTGTGGTGTATGATCGGGTCGCGAAGGATTCTTAAAAATGCATCACGGAGGACACGCCCATGCCCAAGATTTCCATGAAGCAGGACCTCAATGTCGCCGCTGATCAGGTGTGGAACCTGATCGGGCACTTCAATGCCCTTCCCGACTGGCACCCGGGGGTCGAATCCAGCGAACTGAAGAACGCGGGCCAGATGCGAAAGCTGTCGCTGGCGGGTGGCGGCACGATCATCGAGAAATTGGAAAAGGTCGACAACAAGACGCGCACCTATTCCTACACCATCGAGGACAGCCCGCTGCCGGTGAAGAACTACCGGGCCGAGCTGACGGTGCATGACGATGACGGCGGATGTTCCGTCGAATGGTCGTCCGAGTTCGAGGCCGCCGGCGTACCGGAAAGCGACGCCATGAAGGCGATTCAGGATGTCTATCAGGCCGGGTTCGACAACCTGAAGAAGATGTTCGGGCAGTAAGGCCCCCGCACCTATCGTCCGGTTTACTGGAACACGATTTTAGGGCCGGTCTTGGCGTCCGCGCCCGTCGCCTTTTCGATGCGCGCCCAGACATCGCGGGCGATTTCGCGATATTTCAGCGCGTGTTCGCCCTCAGGCATGGACACCACGATGGGATGGCCGCCGTCGGCCGTGGTGCGGATATCGATGTGCAGCGGCACCTCGCCCAGGAAATCCACGCCCAGGCGTTCGGCCTCGCGCCGTGCGCCGCCGTGGCTGAAGATTTCCGACCGTTCGCCGCAGTGCGGGCAGGAAAAATAGCTCATGTTCTCGATAATGCCGAACACGGGCACGTCGACCTTGCGGAACATGTTGAGGCCCTTGCGGGCATCCAGAAGGGCAATATCCTGCGGGGTGGAAACGATGACAGCCCCGGTCAGCGGCACCCGCTGCGCCATGGTCAACTGCGCGTCGCCGGTGCCCGGCGGCATGTCGACCACCAGCACGTCCAATTCTCCCCAATTGACGTCGCGCATCATCTGTTCCAGCGCCGATTGCACCATCGGTCCGCGCCAGATCATGGGCGTTTCCTCGTCGACCAGAAAGCCCATGGACATCACCTTGATGCCGTAGTTTTCCATGGGATCCAGGGTCTTGCCGTCGGCCGAGGCCGGCTGTCCGGTGATGCCCATCATTCTTGGCATGGACGGGCCGTAGATATCGGCGTCCAGCAGGCCGACGGAATGACCCTCGGCGGCCAGGCCGAGCGCCAGATTGGCCGCCGTCGTCGATTTGCCGACGCCGCCCTTGCCCGAGGCGACAGCGATGATCGAACGCACGCCGGGCAGCATGTCGGCGCCGGCCTGGGGGGCGGGGTGTCCGTGGCCGTGGCCGCCGGGACGTTGCTGGCCTGACTGCGGCGGCGGCGGGGCGGCGTTGGCGGCGCCTTTCTTCTCGGCCGTCAGCACGGCGGTCACCGTCAGCACGCCGTCCATGGCATGCACGGTCTTTTCCGCCTGTTTGCGGACTTCTTCCATGTCGCCGGCGCGGGCGGGGTCGATCTCGATGGCGAATGCCACGTGACCGTCCTTTTCCTGCAGGCCCTGGATCATCTTGGCTTCGACCAAATTCCGGCCCGTGGCCGGGTCGGTCACGGTGGCCAAGGCCTCCAGGATCGTTTGCGGGTTCAACTGCGCCATCCTTGAAATCTCCGGGTTATAAGACGATATTCGCCCTGCGTCCGGGTTAATGCCCCATCGGCGGGTAGTGATGCAAGTCCGTGCTTCACCAGGCGGACGTGTTACCCGCGGGCGCGGGACGATAAGCAAATGGCGTCTGGGCCGCGGAATGCAAGGCCTGGATGGCAGGAAACTAAGGTGCCCATACGGGTGCCGATAACATTAAGAACAGAGAGGTAATCCCGGAACATGGCCTGGAAACCACAAGGCGGCGGCCCCTGGGGGGGCGGCGGAGGCGGCGGCGGCCCATGGGGCGGCGGTGGCGGCGGACCTCGCGGCAGCGGGCCGACCCCGCCCGATATCGAGGAATTGCTCAGGAAGAGCCAGGACAGCATGAAAAAATTCATGCCCGGCGGCGCCGGTGGCGCCAAGGGCGTGGTGATCGGTCTGTTGATCGCCGCGGCATTGTGGGTGGGCCTGACCGTGCCCTACCGCATCCAGCCCGGCCAACAGGGCGTGGAACTGCTGTTCGGCGAATTCGTCAAGCGCACGGGACCGGGTCTCAATTTCTGGTTCCCCAGCCCGATCGGCGAAGTCCTTAAGGTCGATGTCGAAAACACCAATACCATCAACATCGGCTTCCGCGGTCCCGGCAACGTCGGTCGCGGCACGAGTGCCCGCGACGTCACGCTGGAAAGCATGATGCTGACCGGCGATCAGAACATCGCCGACATCGACTTCATCGTTCAGTGGCGCATCAAGAACGCCGCCGACTACCTGTTCAATATCCGCGAGCCGGAATCCACCATCAAGGTGGCGGCGGAAAGCGCCATGCGCGAGATCGTCGGCCAGTCGACCCTGGAAGAGGCGATCACCAAGAACCGCGCCGGCGTCGAAAGGAGTACCCGCGACCTGCTGCAACGTATTCTCGATACCTACGGTGCGGGCATCGCCATCGCCGAATTGAAGATGCAGAAGGCGGACCCGCCCAAGGAAGTCATCGACGCCTTCAACGACGTGCAGCGCGCCCGTCAGGACCAGGAACGGTCCGTCAACGAAGCCATCGCCTTCCGCAACGATATCGTGCCGCGGGCCAAGGGTGAGGCGGAAAAGCTCATCGCCGAGGCGACGGCCTACAAGGAACGGGTCATCAAGGACGCCCAGGGTGAAGCCGAACGCTTCCTCTCGGTCTATAACGCCTATCTGACCAACAAGGACGTCACCAAGCGGCGGCTTTATCTGGAACGCATGCAGGAAATCCTGTCGACCGCCGACAAGATCATCCTGGACCAAGGCCCGGATGGTTCCAAGGTCGTGCCCTATCTGCCGCTCAATGAACTGCGCAAATCCAGTGGAGGTGCGAAATGAAACGCCCAGGTCTTTTCATCCTGGCGGTGATTGTCGCCGTTTCCGGGCTCTGCGCGTTCAGCGCCCTGTACACCGTGCGTCAGGACCAGCAGGCCCTGGTTCTGCAGTTCGGTAATCCCGTGCATGTCGAACGGACGCCGGGCCTCAAGGTCAAGCTGCCGTTCGTCCAGAACGTGGAATACTACGACCGGCGTATCCTCGATCTGGATCCGCCGGTGCAGGAAGTCATCCTGGCCGACCAGAAGCGAATCAACGTGGACGCGTTCGCGCGGTACCGCATCGTCGATCCGCTTGAATTCCGCAAACGTGCCGGCACCGACGCCAACTTCCGCCAGGTCTTCGGCGGGCGTCTCAACGCCGGCATCCGGTCGGAAATCGGCAAGATCCTGCTGCCTGACATGTTGACGGACAAACGCGCCCAGATCATGGACCGTGTCGCCAACCTGATGCGGGCCCAGGCGCCGGAATTCGGGGTCGAGGTCATTGACATCCGCATCGGTCGCACGGATCTGCCCGACGCCACGTCGCAGGCGGTGTTCAACCGCATGCGCTCCGACCGTATCGCCGAGGCCGCGGAATTGCGCGCCAAAGGCGAGGAGCAGAAGACCCGAATCCAGGCCGAGGCCGAACGTGACAAGGTCATCATCCTGGCGGAAGCCCGGCGCAAGTCGGAAATCCTTCGCGGTGAAGGCGATGGCGAGCGGACGCGGGTCCTTAACGCTGCCTATGGCAAGGATGCGGAGTTCTTTGACTTCTACCGCTCCCTGGATGCCCTGGGCGCCGCGCTGAACGAGGGCACGTCCATGGTTCTCAGCCCCAATTCGGAGCTGTTCCAGTTCTTCAACGCGCTCAAGGACGGCACCACCCGCGCCCGCTGATGCGGGCACGGGCGCCGTCCGGCGGCGGGGCCGGAAAACCTGATGGATGACTTCTACACGGCGCTGGGGCTCGTCCTGGTAATCGAAGGCGCGATCTATGCACTGTTCCCCGACGGCATGCAGCGGGTGATGTCCCAAATGCAGGAAATGCCGCCGGGGACCTTGCGTCTGGCGGGACTGGGGGCAGCGGTTGCCGGTGTTATCGTTGTCTGGGCCGTCCGGGGGTAAGGGCGGCCGCGGCCGGGAAAATGCGTCGGAAGCAGGCCGCGATTGCCCAAAACATACCGGGGCGGGGCCATCCTACGGCCATATTCCCTGGCCATATCGGGGACATTCCAAAGGGTATTCGATCCCGGATTCCCGATTGCACACTGTTTAATCTTTGCGGGGTCCGTGGCATGATCCCAACCGGCATGATCCCGCATGTGACGGAAGGACTAGGTGTTAAGATGAACCAGATTCGTCTCTCCAAACAGGACGCGCCCATCGCGGCCGCCGACGACCGCTCGCCCCTGCGGATGGCCGGCCTCGGCGCCTTCGCCGCGGCGCTCGCGCTGGCCGCCTTCATGATCATGACGTCCGTGGCGCAGGCGCGCCCGGCCCCTGAAAGCTTCGCCGACCTGGCGGAAAAGCTGCTGCCTTCCGTGGTCAATATCTCGACGACCCAGGTCATCGAAAGCCGCGGCTTCGAAATGCCGCAGCTTCCGCCCGGATCGCCCTTCGAGGACTTCTTCAAGGAATTCTTCGACCGCGGCCAGCCCAACGGCGGCAAGCCCCAAGCCCGCAAGGCGACGTCCCTGGGCTCCGGCTTCATCATCGACGACGCCGGCCATGTGATCACCAACAACCACGTGATCCAGGACGCCGACGAGATCGAGGTCATTCTGCAGGACGACACGCGCCTCAAGGCCGAGGTCGTCGGCCGCGACCAGAAGACGGACATCGCGGTGCTGAAGGTCGATCTCAAGGGCCAGAAATACCACGCCATTTCGTTCGGCGATTCGGAGAAATCCCGCGTCGGCGACTGGGTGGTCGCCATCGGCAACCCGTTCGGCCTGGGCGGGACGGTCACGGCGGGCATCATTTCGGCCCGCGGCCGCGACATTTCCGCCGGCCCCTATGACAACTTCATCCAGACCGACGCCTCCATAAACCGGGGCAACTCGGGCGGTCCGCTGTTCAACCTGGACGGTCAGGTCATCGGCATCAACACGGCCATCTTCTCGCCGTCCGGCGGCAGCGTCGGCATCGGCTTCGCCGTGCCTATGTCGACGGCCAAGCCGGTGATCGCCCAACTGATCAAGCACGGCCAGGTTAAGCGTGGCTGGCTCGGCGTCCACATCCAGCAGGTCACGCCGGAAGTCGCCGAAAGCCTGGGCCTGAAGGAGCCGACCGGCGCCCTTGTCGCCCAAGTGGTCGAGGATGGCCCCGCCGCCAAGGGCAAGATCCAGCGCGGCGACGTGATCCTGACCTTCAACAAGCGCAAGGTGCCCGATATGCGCAAACTGCCGCGCATCGTCGCCGACACGGAAGTGGGCGTCGACGTGCCGGTCGAGGTCTGGCGCGAGAACAAGAAGATCGACCTCAAGGTCAAGGTCGGCGAGCTTCAGGAACAGGAGCCGCAGGTCGCCGAGCGTACAGATAAAGGTGCGGGCTCCGACGCCAAACCCCAGGTGGTCGAGGATCTGGGCTTGAGCCTGTCGGTCATCACCGACGACGCGGTGCAGAAATTCAAGCTTGAAGGCGACGCCAAGGGCGTGCTGGTGACCGACGTGCTGAACGCGGGCCCGGCGGCGGAGAAGGGCGTGCGCCCCGGCGATCTGATCGTCGAGGTCGGACAGGAAGAGGTCGGCACGCCCGACGACGTGGTGCGCAAGGTCAAGGAAGCCCGCGACGCCGGCCGCAAGTCGGTGCTGCTTCTGGTACAGGGGCAGAACGGTCTGCGCTTTGTTGCCATCCGGCTGGGTAAAAGCTAGGCCCTAGGCCCGGATGAGATTGATTGAACCGGAGACGGCGCCCAGGGGCGCCGTTTTCTGTTTATGCGGGGCCGATGACGAAGTCGTCCCGGCGGAAGCCCTGGGCATAGAGCAGCCCGGTCAGGTCGGCATGATCCAACTTGACCCTCGCCGCGTCGCGCAGGATCGGCTTGCCCCGGTAGGCGCAGCCCAACCCCGCCGCCTGGATCATTTCCAGGTCGTTGGCGCCGTCGCCGATCGCCGCCGCATCGGCCAGGCCCAGGCCGTTCTGAGTCGCCAGCTTGACCAGGGCGTCGTATTTCGACGTGCGGCCCAGGATCGGCTCCGTGACCCGGCCAGTCAGCTTGCCTGCTTCGATGATGAAATCGTTGGCCATGTTGATGTGGAAGCCGAGCCGCGCCGCGATGCGCGACGTGAAATAGGTGAACCCGCCCGACACCAGCGCCGTCGTCGCCCCCGAGGCGGCCATGGTGCGGACCAGGGTCTCCGCACCCGGCGACACCTCGATCGCGCCATAGGCCGTCTCCAGGGCCGTCTCCGACAGTCCTTCCAGCATGGCGACCCGTTCGCGCAGGGAGTCCTCGAAATTCAGCTCGCCCCGCATGACCCGGTCGGTGATGGCGGCGATCACCTCACCTTTGCCGGCGGCGTCGGCCACGTCGGTCAGGGTTTCCGAGGTGACGATGGTCGAATCCATGTCGGCGATCAGAAGCTTTTTGCGCCGCCCCGCGGCCGGCTGGGCGATGATGTCGATGGCTTGGCCGGCAAGCGCCAGACGCACCGCCGCGTCCGCCTGGTCCGCGGACAGGCCGTCGAACCCCAGATCGCAGGCCAATCCTTCGGCCAGCCAGTTCGGCCGTCCCGTTTCGGCACCCAGGGCATTGAGCCGGGCCGCCGCCTCGGCGACAATGCCGGCATCCAGTTCATCGCCTGGGGCGGCGATCAGCGTAACGACAAAATCCATGGGACGTCCGATCCGGCGAGGGTTGAGCGACAGCGGGAGGGAAAGTGACCGATTTTCAGGCCTCTGAAAAGCCCCCGCGGGATGAAGAGTCCGCGACATCCGTTTTGATCGTCACCGGGCCGACGGCGGGCGGCAAGTCGGGTCTGGCGCTGGAACTGGCGGAACGTCTGGGCGGCTGGATCATCAATGCCGACAGCATGCAGGTCTACCGTGATCTCCGCGTGTTGACGGCGCGGCCCGACAGGGCGGACGAAGCCCGCGTGCCGCACCGCCTGTTCGGCGTCCTGGGGGCGGAGGAACGCTGTTCCGTCGGGCGCTGGCTGGACATGGCGGTGGCCGAGATCGGGGCGGCGCGGGCGGCAGGCCGCCTGCCCATCCTGGTCGGTGGTACCGGCATGTATCTGCGGGCCCTGACCGAAGGCCTGGCCCCCGTGCCCGAGGTGCCGGCGGCGACGGCGGCCGAGGCGACGGCGCTTTACGACAGGCTGGGCGGTGCCGCGTTCGCCGAGATACTGGCGGAACGCGATCCCGGTGCGGCGGAGGCGCTGCCGCCGGGCGACCGTCAGCGTCTGATCCGGGCATATGCCGTGGCCCATGCGACGGGGCGCACCCTGGCCGATTGGCAGGCTGAAGCCCCCGCCGGTCCGGCGGTGGATGCCCAATTCACGACGGTTCTGGTGCTGCCGCCGCGCGATGCGCTCTACGCCGCCTGCGACGTGCGCTTCACGGCGATGCTCAACGCGGGCGCCATGGACGAGGTGCGGGCCTTGCTGACGCGGGGCCTGGATCCATCGTTGCCGGCTCTGCGCGCCGTCGGCGTGCGCGAGTTGGGGGCGGTGATCCAGGGCGAAATGTCCCTGGAGCGGGCGGCGGACAAGGCGCGGCAGGCGACGCGGAACTACGCCAAGCGTCAACTCACCTGGTTCCGCCACCAGCTTGCGCCGGATCTGACCCTTGACCGGGGGGGTGCGGTGGCCGCGGCCGAGGTTCTCGCCATTCTACAAAATTAAAAAAATTCGTCGCTGTCAGGAACGTGTAAGGCTTGAGGGAGATTCTCCTGTTTGGAGAAGGTGTCTTATTTTTGCCATCTCAATGATCTACACGAAAGCTTGCTGAACACGGGCGCGCCGGGGGCCTGCGGCAAGAAGACCCTACTGACCACAACAACCGACGGCATCGCGTGTCCGAATCCATTCCCAGTATTCTGATCGTCGAGGACGACCCCATGATCCGGTCGTTCCTCAAGGCTGTTCTCGAGGCGGAGGACTACGACGTCACCGAGGCCGAAACCGGCGCCCAGATGTTCGCGGCCCTGGACGGCAAGAACTTCGACGTCATCGTACTGGATATCATGCTGCCTGACGGCAACGGCGTCGACTTCGCGCGAACCCTGCGCCGCACATCGACCCTGCCGATTATCTTCGCGACCGCCGTTACCGATACGGACACCCGCCGCCATGCCATCGGCCTGATGCAGGTCGATTACGTGACCAAGCCGTTCGACGCCAAGGAACTGATGCTGCGGATCAAGAACATCCGCACCATGGCGCCGGTCATGGAAGACCCCAACGCCCGCAATCTGCCCAAGCCGGCCGCCGCCGATGCGACGCCCTGGTACCGCTCGCCCCTGACCTGGGGCCCCGCAGTGGCTTTCCTGGTCATCGTCCTGGGCGGGATTTTCCTGATCCCCGGTGAAGAAGACCCCACAGCCCTGCGCGCCGAACAGTCGGCGGCCCAGGTTCTGCGCAATGCGGATACGGCCACCGCCCAGGCAGCCGCCGAGGCGGCAACGGCCAATGCGGCGGCCCAGGCCGGCGGGTCGAGCGTCGTGCTGACAGATGCGCCGCCGGCATCGCAAGCCGCGGATGTCGCAGCCCCCGGCGCGGCGGCGGGCGCCAATGGCGACGGGCCGGTCCTGGACGGATCCCCGGAACACAAGATCGTCGAGGCCTGCGGCGAAATGCCGGTCAGCGAGCACTGGAACAACAATTCCATCAAGCGGGTGCTGCGTTATGTGCGGTTCGTGCACCGGGGGAATTGGGGCGAGTACCTGGAAACCTGGGTCGAGCGCCTGAAGAACGTGCAGGACCTGGAAGCCTCGGGAAAGCCCATCGAACTGCAGAAGAAGGGCGTCATCCTGTCGGGCAAGGAATTGGAGAAATACGTCAATCTGATGGAAAACCGGGTCCGGTTTCTGCGCTGCGCCAGCCAGATCGTTCAGACGATTAAATAGGCGTGGCGGAATTCTGCCGGTCGATGAAAATTTTTTGAAATATTATTTCGTAATAAGCGGAATAAACTTGCCGTTTATTGCATTTTAATGGTTGACCCCCCAAATCACCTTCATTAAGTTCCGTGGCTCCCCGGCGGGCCCCGGTTCCGCTGGGGTTTTTGTGGCATCCGCTGATGCGCCGCCGGCCGCAAGCCGGGAAAATGGGATGCCCGACGGCAGGGGGTCCCACTGGGATTCTGAGATCAAGAGGACTGAACGATGGCCAGGAAGAAGATGCAGGGCGCCGAGATCGTGATCGAGGCCCTGAAAGAGCAAGGCGTCACCGAAATCTTCGGATATCCGGGCGGTGCCGTATTGCCGCTCTACGATGCCATTTTCAAGCAGAACCAGATTCGCCACATCCTGGTCCGTCAGGAAGGCGGCGCCGTGCACGCGGCCGAAGGGTATGCGCGCTCGACCGGCAAGGTCGGCGTGGTCCTGGTGACCTCGGGCCCGGGGGCCACCAACGCGGTGACCGGGCTGACCGACGCGTTGATGGATTCCATCCCCATCGTCTGCCTGACCGGCCAGGTGCCGACGCACCTGATCGGCAACGACGCCTTTCAGGAATGCGACACCACGGGCATCACGCGCCCCTGCACCAAGCACAACTACCTGGTGAAGGACGTCAACGACCTGGCCGCCGTGGTCCACGAGGCCTTTCACGTCGCGCGGTCCGGCCGTCCGGGCCCGGTCGTCATCGACCTGCCCAAGGACGTGATCATGGCCATGGGTGCGTATCAAGAGGCGGGCAAGGCGCCGGCCGAAAAGTACAGCCCCCGCATCAAGGGCGACCAGAGCGCCATCGCCGAGGCCGTGCGCCTGCTGGCCGGCGCCAAGAAGCCGATCATCTATGCCGGCGGCGGCGTCATCAATTCCGGGCCCAAGGCGTCCAAGCTGCTGCACGACCTGGTCAAGCTGTCGGGGGCCCCCTGCACGCTGACCCTCATGGGCCTGGGCGCCTATCCGGCCAGTGACAAGCAGTTCGTCGGCATGCTCGGCATGCACGGCACCTACGAGGCCAACCTGGCCATGCACGGCTGCGACGTCATGATCTGCGTCGGCGCGCGCTTCGACGACCGCATCACCGGCCGGCTCGACGCCTTTTCGCCGGGGTCCAAGAAGGTCCACATCGACATCGACCCGTCGTCGATCAACAAGAACGTGCCCGTGGACGTGCCCATCGTCGGTGATGTGGGCAGCGTCCTGGCCGACATGGTCAAGAAGTGGAAGGCGGAAAAGCCCAAGCAGGATCAGGCGGCGCTCAAGAAATGGTGGGGCCAGATCGACCAATGGCGCGCGAAGAAGTGCCTGGCGTTCCAGCAGAAGGGCGACACCATCAAGCCGCAGCACGCCATCCGGCGGCTGTTCGAGCTGACCCAGGGGCGCGAGACCTTCGTCACCACCGAGGTCGGCCAGCACCAGATGTGGGCGGCCCAGTACTACAACTTCGACAAGCCGAACCACTGGATGACCTCGGGCGGGCTCGGCACCATGGGCTACGGCCTGCCGGCCGCCATGGGCGTGCAGGTCGCCCATCCGGACGCCCTGGTCGTCGACATCGCGGGCGAGGCCTCGACCCTGATGAACATTCAGGAAATGTCGACCATCGTGCAGTACCGCCTGCCGGTGAAGGTGTTCATCCTCAACAACGAATACATGGGCATGGTGCGCCAGTGGCAGGAACTGCTGCACGGCGGGCGCTATTCGGAAAGCTACATGGAAAGTCTGCCGGACTTCGTGAAGCTGGCGGAAAGCTTCCACGCCGTCGGTCTGCGCGCGACCAAGGCGAGCCAACTGGACGACGTGATCAAGGAAATGCTCGAGATCGACCGGCCCGTGATCGCCGACATCGCCATCGACAAGCTGGAAAACTGCTTCCCCATGATCCCGTCGGGCGCGGCCCATAACGAGATGCTTTTGGGCCCGAACGACAAGGCCGAGAAGCCGATTTCCGAACAGGGTATGGTGCTGGTCTAAATCCCCCCGCCGCGCCCGGTTCAACCCGCGAGTTGACAACCGGGACAACGCGGCTAAAACAAGGGCCGCCGCCGTTTCCGCGGCGGCGATTTCTGGGAGTTCCCAAGACGTGAGCGAGCCTTCCAAGGAAGTGAACCGGCATACCATCGCCGTCCTGGTCGACAACGAACCGGGCGTGCTGGCCCGCGTCATCGGCCTGTTTTCCGGGCGCGGCTACAACATCGAAAGCCTGACCGTGGCCGAGACCGACCACGTCAAGGCGCAGTCGCGGATTACCGTCGTGACCTCGGGCACGCCCATGATCATCGAACAGATCAAGGCGCAGCTGGGCCGCCTGGTGCCGGTCCACAAGGTTGCGGACCTGACGCTCGAGGGGGCCCATGTCGAACGCGAACTGGCCCTGGTCAAGGTCGTCGGCAAGGGCGAGAAGCGGGTGGAAAGCCTGCGCATCGCCGATATCTTCCGTGCCCGCGCGGTCGACAGCTCCAACAATTCCTTCGTGTTCGAAATCGTCGGCGCCGCGTCCAAGATCGACGCCTTCATCGAATTGATGCAGCCGCTGGGCCTCGCCGAGGTCTCGCGCACGGGTGCCGCCGCCATCTCGCGCGGCAACAAGCCCATCTGAAACCAACACCTGACAACACCCAAGAACGACTGAAACGACTGATCGGAGAATTTTAGAAATGCGTGTCTATTACGATCGCGACGCCGACGTGAACCTGGTCAAATCCAAGAAGGTGGCCATCGTCGGCTACGGCAGCCAGGGCCACGCCCATGCGCTGAACCTGCGGGATTCGGGCGTCAAGGAAGTCGCCGTCGCCCTGCGCCCCGGCTCGGCCAGCGCCAAGACGGCGGAAGGCGACGGCTTCAAGGTCATGACCGCCGCCGAGGCCGCCGCCTGGGCCGACGTGGTCATGATCCTGTCCCCGGACGAAGGCCAGGCCGACCTCTACAACGACCACCTGAAGGACAACATGCGCGACGGCACCGCGCTGGCCTTCGCCCACGGCCTGAACGTGCACTTCGGCCTGATCGAGCCGCGCGCCGACATGGACGTGTTCATGATCGCGCCGAAGGGCCCGGGCCACACCGTGCGCTCCGAATACCTGCGCGGTGCGGGTGTGCCGTCGCTCGTCGCCGTGCACCAGAACGCGTCCGGCAACGCGCTGGAAGTGGCGCTGTCCTATGCTTCCGGCCTGGGTGCGGGGCGTTCGGGCATCATCGAAACCACCTTCCGCGAAGAGTGCGAAACCGACCTGTTCGGCGAACAGGCAGTGCTCTGCGGTGGCCTGACCTCGCTGATCCGCGCCGGCTACGAAACCCTGGTTGAAGCGGGCTACGCCCCGGAAATGGCCTATTTCGAATGCTGCCACGAGGTCAAACTGATCGTCGACCTGATCTACGAAGGCGGCCTGGCCGACATGCGCTATTCCGTCTCCAACACGGCCGAATGGGGCGACTACGTGTCCGGCCCGCGGGTCATCGACGCCGGTGTGAAGGCGCGCATGAAGGACGTCCTGACCGACATCCAGACCGGCAAGTTCGTCAAGGATTGGATGCTCGAATGCAAGGCCGGCCAGCCGCAGTTCAAGGCCGAACGCCGCCTGTGGGGCGAACACCCGATCGAGGAAGTGGGCGCCAAGCTGCGCGGCCTGATGCCTTGGCTGTCCGAGAACAAGCTGGTGGCGACTACCAAAAAGTAAGCGCCGAACCACCTTTCCCGTCATTGCCGGGCGTGACCCGGCAATCCAGGCGTGGACCCCCGGGTCACGCCCGGGGGTGACGGAAGGGAATACAGTCAAAAAGGGCGTTCCTTCGGGGGCGCCCTTTTTCTATTCCGCCAACGCCGCCTCCAGCCCCGTGCCGACAACCACCATGTGGGGGATGACGTAGCCGAAGGTGTCCATCACCCGGAGCAGCGGCGTGGGATCGGCCAGGGGCGGCGGGCCCGGATGGCGCGCCTTGGCCTTGGCCAGCAGCTGGCCGATCAGCGGTGTGCAGGCGTCCGCGAAGGCATGGGTGGCCCGGTCGATCCCGGGCAGGGCCGTATCGAGCCTGCCCGCGACCAGATGCATGAACCGGGGCCAATGGGCGAGATGCAGGTACATGGTCGGCGTCACGTCCACGGGTGCCCCCGCGATCTCGGCCTTGGGGATGGTGCGGCAGATGCCCGAGATGGCGGCCTGTAGGCCCACGTCCAGCCCCGCCAGCTTCAGTGGCCGGGGCAGGTCCGGCGGCGGCGCCGGGGGCGTGGCCGACGCTTCGGAAAACGGTGTGGCCGGCGGCGGCAGGTCGTCGCCCGCGATCAGCGCCCGCGCGGCCCCCACGGCGATCAGGTTCACCGGGTTCATGCGGTTGTAGCTGGTCAGCATATGGCCGACGGTTTCGCGCGCGGCGGCATCGAGGTCCGCGGCGGCCAGTTCGTCAGGGGTGAAGGCGGGTAGGGGCACCGCCCCCTGGTCCTCGACGATCCGCCACACGGCCGTCGCCGGCCACCCGGCCTCGACATCCGCGCCGACGGCGGCCCAGATCCAGTCCAACAGGCCCGGATAGGTCGCCATATGGCGGAAAATCAGGGCCGGCGAGCCCGATCCGGCGGCGGTCATCAGCTTGCGATAGACGCGGAGCGTGGCCGGGTCGGCGTCGGCGAGGTGGATTTCAGGGAGCATGACTATAATTAAGAAAAAATTCAGAGTGTGGTAGGTAACGCTTACTACGTGCGTTACCTACCACACTCTGAGTAAAATTAAAATAGAAAAATGCGGATAATTGCTGCATTTCATGTGATTGTTGTTTTTTTATAAAAGAATATTTTCCTATATTAAATTTCCTCAACACAATGCCATTGACATCGGCTCCGGTCAACGCTATCTAGCATCATGCCCTCTTACTCCTCCCCTCCGCAGCGGCCTACGACAAGGGAAAGTTTAGAAAAGGATATTGCTGACCTGACGGGTCGTAGGCGAAGGATTGAGGGAGAAATTGAAGATCTGCGATCGCTGCGGGCATACCAAATTAATAAGATTGATGAAGCGATCAGAGACCTTCAAAAGCGCTGGGATGAGACTGAAACCAAAATTGGTCAGCTCATCTTAATTTTAAATGCAGCGCATAAAGAATTTGGAGCCTACGCGAGTACAAAACCAACTTTGAAGAACGCGAATTTCTTTAAAGCAGCGATGTCGGTAGAAAAACATTTAAAGAAGGTGGCGCCTAAGGGAGCCAAACAGGATGAACTGAGGCGGGCAGTCCAAAACTTCCTTCCAAACTTAAATGACAACACGTTTCGTTCTTATCTTTCTAGACTAAAAAAAAATAACGTAATCCAAAAAAACGAAGATGGTTTATGGCATTTAGCGAAAAACGCGGAGGCTAACGGCAGATAAAAGAAAAGGCTGGCGCCGACTTTGCCGAGCAGGGCCAACCTTTTCTTAGATAAAGTTGCAGGCAAAAGAAGAGCCTACGGGCGCCGTATATACGTTTTTGTAACGTATTGCAATGTCACGTCGCGTTTGAACATGCCTGTGTAGATCATTCTTAGAATGGTTAAGCTGGTATGACGCCCAAAACCGTACATCACAAAAAACACTACATGCGGCCTTCCCTCTTTGTGTCCATTCAAGAGGAGGTGGTGCAATGGCAATTAATGGCCTGACGGAATATCAACCTCCGGGACCGGGATTAAATCTGGTGCCCAAAGACATTCGCTTCATCAAAGCCTGTCTTTACGCGGGTTTCCCTGTCGAGCTTATTGCCGAACAGTTCGATTTACATCCTGAATTGGTCGAAAAAATAAGAGCAGGTCGACTATTTAGCTGGGAGCCTGCCGCAACTGTCATGCCGGTTGCCAATGACATTAAGCCTCGAATTCCACCTAATCGTGCCGTGCTGGCCGTCAGACACTTTGTTGATCTGATTAAACGATTTCAAGCCGATTAACCTCTTTCCCTTAGCTGAAGATAGGAGATCAGCCATGAGTGACTATGACCGCATTCCAATTCCTGAAGCGCGCAAGTTGCTGAACCATTGGGCAGAAGAATTTGGTCTGCCTCAGTTGGCCGAACTTGCGAGCCGAATGTACCGTCGATCAGCAGTTCGACAAGCGTCTCGAACTAGCCCCTATGTGGATGCCGATATGGCACAAGAAATTCGTGATTATGCAGAAGATAACCCAGGAATGAGTGAACAGGAGATTGCCGGGCACTTTGGCGTTAATCCTGGACGTGTCTCTGAGGCACTGCACGGACTTCGGTAAATCAGTGTGGTCCATATCTTACCTTACTAACCCTAGGGAGCCCTTGACATCTGGGGCGCAACCGACATTTATTCTTAGTTAAGCCTGTCCCCGTACTCTTTTGGAACCGACAGGCGGCTGGAACAGACCGATGCAGACGCAGGACATGACCATCGAACAGCGGATTTCCGGGGGCGGCGACGCCCATCCGGCGACGCTGCCTGCGCGCATTCTTCTTCCGCTAACCCTGCTCGATATCGACCTTCTGGGGCTTCGACTTATTCGCCCCTGAGCGGCGCAGCGGATACCAGGGACCATTCCGGCTTTTTGAACCAAAAACCGAGTCCATCCCGACCAGGGGACCGCGAACGCTCAGGGGATTGACGAGCAAGCGACCCTGTCAGGCGGGCCGGCCCCCACATCAACCCATCCGAGGGCGGCCCAAGGAATTTTCGGAAGGACCAGACCAATGACCATCGTTACCGAACGCGACCCCAACCAGGTCATCATCTTCGACACCACCTTGCGCGACGGCGAACAGTCGCCGGGGGCGTCCATGAACCTGGAAGAGAAACTCCGCATCGCCAAGGTGCTGGAGGACATGGGCGTCGACGTCATCGAGGCCGGTTTCCCCATCGCCTCCGACGGCGATTTCGAGGCCGTCTCGGAAATCGCCAAGACCATCCGCAATTCGACCATCGCCGGCCTGGCGCGGGCGACCCGGGGCGACATCGAGCGCGCCGGTGCGGCCGTCAAGCACGCCGAGCGCGGGCGCATCCACACCTTCATCGCCACCAGCCCCCTGCACATGCAGTACAAGCTGCAGATGGAGCCGGACCAGGTTCTGGCGCGCATCACCGAAAGCGTGACCATGGCCCGCAACCTGATCGACGACGTCGAATGGTCGGCCGAGGACGGCTCGCGGTCGGAGTTCGAATTCCTCTGCCGCTGCGTCGAGGCCGCGATCAAGGCGGGGGCATCGACCATCAACATCCCGGATACCGTCGGCTACGCCGTGCCCGAGGAATACGCGGCCTTGATCAAGGGCTTGATCGAAAACGTGCCGAATTCGGACCAGGCCGTGTTCTCGGTCCATTGCCACAACGACCTGGGCCTGGCCGTCGCCAATTCCCTGGCCGCCGTGATGGCGGGGGCGCGTCAGGTCGAATGCACCATCAACGGCCTGGGCGAGCGGGCGGGCAACTGCTCCATGGAAGAAGTCGTGATGGCGCTGAAGACCCGCCAGGACGCCATGCCGTTCACCACCAACATCGACGCCACCCATATCACCCGCGCGTCGCGCATGGTGTCGTCGATCACCGGCTTCCCGGTGCAGCCCAACAAGGCGATCGTCGGCGCCAATGCCTTCGCCCACGAATCGGGCATCCATCAGGACGGCATGCTGAAGAACGCCCAGACCTACGAGATCATGACGCCGGAAAGCGTCGGCCTGACCAAGTCCAAGATCGTCCTGGGCAAGCATTCCGGGCGCAACGCCTTCAAGACCAAGCTGGAGGAAATGGGCTACAAGCTGGGCGACAACGCCTTGAACGAGGCCTTCAAGCGCTTCAAGGACCTGGCCGACCTGAAAAAAGACGTGTTCGATGAGGACCTGGTGGCCCTGGTCGACGAGGAAACCCGGGTCAACGACCGCATCAAGCTGAACAGCCTGGAAATCCAGTGCGGCACCGTGCATCGCCCGCCCAAGGCGGCCATGGAACTGGAAATCGACGGCAAGGTGCAGTCCTGCGAGGGCACCGGCGACGGGCCCGTGGACGCCGCCTTCAACTGCATCAAGACCCTGTTCCCGCACGACGCGCGGCTGCAGTTGTATCAGGTCCACGCGGTGACCCAGGGCACGGACGCCCAGGCGGAAGTGACCGTGCGGCTCGACGACGACGGCGAGCGCACGGCCCAGGGCGCGGCCGCCGACACGGATACCATGGTCGCGTCGGTGAAGGCTTATGTGAACGCGCTCAACAAGTTGTTGACCAAAAGGGAGAAAAAGGCACCCGAGGCGATATCCGCCTAGGCCGGGTCTGCCTTCGTAATACCCAAGATTGACCCTTTAAACGCCCGATTCTTTCCGTTAAAAGACCCAATATGGTGCAGGGGACGTTGTCCCCTGCACCCATATATCGTGGCCCGGGATCCCAAACCGGGCCGGCACCGAGGGATACATTCATTGGGCCCCCGCCCCGCCGTTTCCGGGGTGCGCCCCGGGGCTTCCATGACACAGAGACAAGGCTGAACGCTTCATGTTCTCGCGACTTTTCGGGTTTCTATCCGCGGACATGGCCATCGACCTGGGCACGGCCAACACGCTGGTCTATGTCAAGGGCAAGGGCATCGTCCTGAACGAGCCGTCGGTGGTCGCCATCGCCGAGGTCAAGGGCAAGAAACACGTGCTCGCCGTCGGCGAGGAAGCCAAGCAGATGCTCGGCCGAACGCCCGGCAACATCCGCGCCATCCGTCCGCTTCGCGACGGCGTCATCGCCGACTTCGAAGTGGCCGAGGAGATGATCAAGTACTTCATCCGCAAGGTCCACAACCGGCGCTCCTTCGCGAGCCCGCTGGTCATCGTCTGCGTGCCCTCCGGCTCTACCGCCGTCGAGCGCCGCGCGATCCAGGAATCGGCGGAAAGTGCGGGGGCGCGCAAGGTGTTCCTGATCGAGGAACCGATGGCCGCCGCGATCGGCGCCGGCCTGCCGGTGACGGAGCCCACGGGCTCCATGGTCGTCGACATCGGCGGCGGCACGACGGAAGTCGCCGTGCTGTCGCTCGGCGGCATCGTCTATGCCCGCTCGGTCCGCGTCGGCGGCGACAAGATGGACGAGGCGATCATCGCCTACATCCGCCGCAACCATAACCTGCTGGTCGGCGAAGGCTCCGCCGCGCGCATCAAGGAAGATATCGGCTCCGCCTGCGCCCCCGAGGACGGCGAAGGCCAGACCATGGAAATCAAGGGCCGCGATCTGATGAACGGCGTGCCCAAGGAACTGGTCATCAGTCAGCGGGAAATCGCCGAAAGCCTGGCCGAGCCCGTGGGCGCCATCATCGAGGCGGTCAAGGTCGCGCTCGAACACACGGCCCCCGAACTGGCCGCCGACATCGTCGACAAGGGCATCGTCCTGACCGGCGGCGGCGCGCTTCTGGGCAACCTGGACCTGGTCCTGCGCCACGACACGGGCCTGCCCGTGTCCATCGCCGACGATCCCTTGTCCTGCGTCGTGCTCGGCACCGGCCGGGCGCTCGAGGAAATGAAGCGGCTCAAGGACGTCCTCACCACCATGTATTGATCATACGGCGGGGGCGGGCGGTGCCTCTTCCTTGATGATCTCCGGCAGGTAGGCCTGGTTCTGGCGGCTTTTGAAACGCCGGATCAGCAGCACCGCCGCCGCCGTCAGGCCGATCACGAAGCCGATCCAGATGCCCCGCGTCTCCAACCCCGCGCCGAAGGCGAGCCAGATCGCCGACCCGGCGCCCAGCCCCCAATAGCTGACCCCGGCGATGGCCATGGGAAAGGCCGTGTCGTTGAGGCCGCGCAAGGCCCCCGCCGCCACCGCCTGCAGGGCGTCGACGATCTGGAACATGGCGGCGAGCATCAGCAGGGCGGCGGCAAGGCTCAGGACCTCGGCCGCATCGGTGCGGGCCGTATCCAGGAACAGGCCCGCGAAAGGTTCGGGAACGGTCACGATCACGCCCGTCATCACCATGGCGAACAGCATGGCCACGGCCATGGCCGACCACCCGGCGCGGTAGGCGCCGGCCACGTCCCGCCGTCCGGCGGCATGGCCGACGCGCACGGTCGCGGCCTGGCTCAGCCCCATGGGCACCATGAAGGTGATGTGCGGCATCTGCATGGCGATCATATGGGCGGCGATGGCGACGGCGCCGAACTGGCCGATCACGAACACGGCGCCGATGAAGAACCCGGCCTCCATCACCGAAATCGCGGCGATCGGCGCGCCGATGCGGAAGATCTGGCGGAAGATGCGCCAGTCCGGGCGCCAGAAACGGACGAACAGCTGATATTTGTTGAATGGCCGCCGCCACTGAATGACCGCGGCCAGGGCGAGCACCATCAGGATGTTGACCGCCGTCGTGGCGATCCCGGCCCCGACCAGTTCCAGACGCGGCAGGCCGAAATTGCCGAAGATCAGGCCGTAATCCAAAAGCGCGTTGAGCGGCACCCCCGCCAGCATGACCCAAAGCGCCGCCATGGGCCGGCCCAGGGCGGCGACGAAGTTGCGTAGCACGGTAAAGACGATGCCGGCGGGCAGGCACCACATCAGGGTGCTCATATAGGCCTCGGCATGGGGCAGGGCTTCCGGCGGCTGCCCCGTCCAGGCGAGCAAGGCCCCTGTATGGGCGAAGCCGGCGACACAGGGCGTGACCAACAGGATGGCGACCCACAGGCCCTGGCGGATGACGCGGCGGACGATCCGCGGCTGCCGCGCGCCGAAGGCCTGCGCGGCCAGCCCCGCCGTTGCCATGGTCACGCCGACGCAGACGATATAGCCGATGAAAAAGACCATCATGCTCAAGGACGCGCCGGCCAGGGGTTCGGGGCCCAGGCGACCGATCATCGCCGTGTCCGTGGTCAGCATGGCGACCCAGGCGATCTGGGTCGCGACGATGGGGGCGGCCAGGCGGAACAGCTGCACCAGTTCCGTGCGCCAGGCGGCGGACAGGCGGGGGCGCTTTGCGGACGTGCCAGGGATGAAGGCGGTCATGGGATGAAATCCGTCGTTGGGCTTCGAATATGGGGAATTGCGGACAAAAAAAGCGGACCCGAAGGTCCGCCCGAAACGTGGCCATTTCATGAAGGGGCCGCGCTAGGGCGTGTTGCTCCGGACAAAGAAGACCGACAGGGCCGGGGCGGGCGCATAGACGCCGCCGGGGATGCCGGTCACGATGACGGAAATATGGCGAATGTGCTGGTCCATGGCGGGGCTTATAACCGTCTTCGACTGCAAAGAAAAGTCGAAAGACGCCCGATTATGCACCCGACGGGCGTATGGCCCGGTCGGTATACGGGCTGGAATGCATCTTGAATTTCTCGTTCGGGTCCATGAAATCGTGGGTGTGGACGACCACCCGGTCGTCCTCGATCAGCACCACGCAATAGGCCGGCGGCTCGAAACTGGCGGTCATTTCCACGTTCACCATGTCGAACCAGACCTGCTGGTTCAGGCCGCGCAGGGTGGAATAGGGAATGCCCCGCCAACTGCCGGAAATCGGCCGGTGGACATGGCCGAAGAACAGATGGCGGATGCGTGCCTTGTGCGGCTCGATCACGGTTTGAAAAGCGTCCTTCTGCTGCAGGCCGATGCGGTCCATGGCCGGAATGCCGACGTCGAAGGGCGGATGATGCATGAACAGGAACAGGTCGCGGCCCTCCGACGCGGCCAGGGTGTCGGCCAGCCAGGCCTGCCGGTCGGCGCAGAAATGCCCCGCCGAGGTGCCTTCCAGCACGGTATCCAAAAAGATGAACCGGCCCACGGGCGTGTCCAGGGTCGATTGAATAAAGCCATTTTCATCAACGGGTTGATCCGGGAAATGGGCGCGCAGAACGCCGCGGGCGTCGTGGTTTCCGGCCAATACGTGGACCGGCATGGCGAGCGGCGCCAGGCCGTCCACAAGGTTGCGGAACGCCGCCGGCTCGCCCCAATGGGTCAGGTCGCCGGTTATCACCGCCAGGGCCGCGTCCCCGTGATGGGCGTTGATATCGGCAACGGCGGCGTCCAGGGCCGGGCGCGGATCGCGGCCGTACAGGGTCTTGCCGGGCGGCACGAAATGGGGGTCGGTCAGATGGATGAATTTCATGGCGGCTTGGTCCTGGTTTCCGGCGTTGAGGCGGGAACAATAGCCGGATGCCGGGCCGCCCCGCCAGCCGTCAGGGTGGAAAGGTGGGTTTTGTTCAATTTCACCTTAAATTTCCCGCTTAGACGGTTGTTTTTTTTGGTAAACAGCGCTACGCGTCATTAACCGTCGATTAACGCGAATCGGCGACAAGGATAAAGACAAACGGGAGGTCGGGAGATGCGGCCCTGCGGCTGGTTTTGGGGACCGGACGGGGGATCGCGGGTAATGTAATGGGCAGGAAGGACGTCCTGGGGTGAAGGAGCCGCATTCATTTTCGCGGGTCGCGCAGCCGATCCGCAATTTCGCCCAGCGCTTCGCCTATGTGGGGCTGGTCGTGGCGGCGTTCGCCCTGATGATGCTTGCCAAGGTCGACACCATTCTGGTCGAACGCGCGCGCACCCATATGACCGACGCCGTTGCCCCTATCCTGGATGTGCTGTCGCGGCCGCTGGACACGGTGAACCGTGGCGTCGCCGAGGTCCAGGCCATGAAGAATTTGTATGAAGAGAACGCGCAGCTGCGTGAGGAGCGCACGCGGCTGATGCATTGGAAATCCGTCGCCGAAAAGCTGGAAGCGGAGAACCGGGTTCTCAAGGAACAACTCAACGTCATTCCCGAGCGCGAGGCGAGCTTCGTCACCGCGCGGGTCATCGCCGACACGGGCGGCGCCTTTTCGCAAAGCGTGATCGTCAACGCGGGGGCCCGCGACGGGGTCGAGAAGGGCCAGGCGGCGGTCACCGCCGACGGTCTGGTCGGCCGGGTCATCGATGTCGGCAGCCGGTCCGCCCGGGTTCTGCTGCTGACCGACATCAACGCCAAGATTCCCGTTCTCGTCGATCCGACCCGCACGCGGGCGATCATGGCCGGGGCCAATCTGGCGAAGCCGCGCCTGACCTGGCTGCCGCCGGGGGCCGTGGTTTCCGTGGGCGACAGCGTCGTGACCTCGGGCCACGCGGGCGTGTTTCCACCGGGTCTGCGGGTCGGCCAGGTCGCCGCCATCGGCGAGGGCGGTCTGATCGTTCAACCCTATGTCGACCTGACGCGTCTGGAATACGTGCGCATCCTTAATTTCGGCTCGGGCGGAATCCTGCAATTGCCGCAGCGCTCCATCGATGCCGACATGTCGGGCAAGGGGCGGGGACACCGTCCATGAGGCCGACCTTCTGGCAACGTCTGGATGCCTTCGCCCGTAACCTGACGCCGGTCGCGCTGACCTTGGTCCTGGTTATTCTCAACGTCGTGCCGACCCATATTCCGGGCATTGCCCGGGTGCTGCCGGTGCTGCCCCTGATTTCCGTATTCTACTGGTCGATCCACCGCCCGCACCTGATGCCGGCCCCCGCGGTGTTCCTGATCGGCCTGTTCCAGGACGGCCTGACGGGGGCCCCCATGGGACTGCATGCCCTGATTTTCCTGGCTGTGCAGGGGGTCGTGCTGTTCCAGCACAAGTTCTTCATGGGCAAGTCGTTTTTCGTCCATTGGCTGGGCTTCGGGCTGGTCGGGGCCGGGGCGGCGGCGCTCAGCTGGGGGCTGTTGTCGGCCTTTCACGTCACCCTGTTCGCCGCCGACGCCATCGTTTTCCAATATGTCATGACCGTCGCCGCCTTTCCGCTGTTCGCGTTCCTCTTTTCGCGCTGGCAGCAGGCCTTCTTGAAACTGGATTGATCCGATGCATGGGGATCAGGAACGTCAGAAGCTTTTCGCCCGCCGCACCGTGATGCTGGTGGGGGGCAAGCTGGCGCTTGTCTCCATGCTGGCCGGCCGCATGTACTACCTGCAGGTGGTCAAGGCCGAGCAATATAAGATGCTGGCCGACGAAAACCGCATCAGCCTGCGCCTGCTGGCGCCGCCGCGTGGGCGCATCGTCGACCGTTTCGGTATTCCGCTGGCCGACAACAAGCAGAACTACCGCGTCATGCTGGTGTCCGAGGACACCCGGGGGCTCGGCGTCGACGGGGCGCTCGACCTGTTGCACGGCATCGTGCCCATGAGCATCGGCGAACGCCGACGGGTTTTGAAGGAAGTCGCGCGCAACCGATCCTTCGTGCCGGTCACCCTGCGCGAAAACCTGGAATGGGAGGAGGTCGCGCGGATCGAGGTCAATGCCCCTGACCTGCCCGGCGTGATGATCGACGAGGGGCAAAGCCGGTTCTATCCCTATGCCCAGAACCTGGCCCATGTCCTGGGCTATGTGTCGGCGGTGAGCGAGCGGGAAAAGACCGGCGACCGGCTGCTGGAATTGCCCGGCTTCCGCACGGGCAAGTCGGGGATCGAGAAGATCCACGACCTCAGCCTGCGCGGGTCCGGCGGTTCGTCCGAGGTCGAGGTCAACGCCTACGGCCGGGTGATCCGCGAGCTCAACCGGCGCGAAGGCCTGCCCGGCGCCGAAATCCGCATGACCATCGACGTCGGCCTGCAGCTTGCGGTCGCCAAGCGCCTGTCCAACGAGGTGAGCGCCTCGGCGGTGGTGCTTGACGTGCATTCCGGCGATGTGCTGGCCATGGTTTCCCACCCCAGTTTCGATCCCAACGATTTCAACCGTGGCCTGGGCGTCGAGGAATGGAGTCGGCTGATCAACAACCCGGCCGCCCCTCTGTCCAACAAGGCGATCGCCGGCCGCTATTCGCCGGGATCGTGCTTCAAGATGCTGGTCGCCCTGACGGCGCTTGAGCGTGGCGTGATCTCGCCCACGGGCAAGGTCTATTGCGAAGGGTTCATGGAACTGGGGGATACCAAGTTCCATTGTTGGAAAAAGCACGGCCACGGCCTTGTCGATGTGAGCAGCGCCATTACCCAGTCCTGCGACGTCTATTTCTACGAAGTCGCCCGCCGCGTCGGCATTGACCGCATCGCGGAAATGGCGGAGCGCTTCGGGCTCGGCGATGCGACAGGCCTGGACCTGCCCGGCGAAAAACAGGGCCTGGTGCCGACCAAGGCCTGGAAGCGCGAGGCCCGGGATCAGTCCTGGCACCAGGGCGAAACGCTGCTGGCCGGGATCGGCCAGGGCTACGTTCTGACCACGCCGCTGCAGCTTGCCGTGATGACCGCAAGGCTGGTCAACGGCGGCTTCGCCGTGTCGCCGCAGTTGACCAAGTCGGTCAGCACGACCGGCGTGCATGCGGTGCCCGAACACCACGAATTCCCCCAGATCAATGTCAGTCAGCGTAATCTGGCCCTGGTGCGCGACGCCATGACCCAGGTCGTCAACACGCCGCACGGCACGGCTCACCGTTCGGCCATCGATGACCCGCGTTACATGATGGGCGGCAAGACCGGCACGGTGCAGGTCCGTCGCATCACCAAGGCCGAGCGCGATGTCGGTGTGAAGAAGAACGAAGACCTGCCGTGGGAGGAACGCGACCACGCCCTGTTCGTCGGCTTTGCGCCGGCGGAAAACCCCCGATACGCGGTCGCCGTGGTGGTCGAACACGGCGGTGGCGGCTCCAGCGTCGCCGCTCCCATCGCCCGCGACCTTTTGCTGACGGCCCAGCGTCGCCAGTCGGCGCGCGACATCCCCATCAGCCAGTCCAGCGGCAGCCAGGCGGCGCTCGAGATGCGCGGCACGGAAGACCGTGTCCGCCCCGTGCCGGATCAGGGTTAGGGAGCCGTATCCATGGCCGTTCGCGAAGACGCCCTGAACCCGCCCAGCTTCACCCTGCGGCAAAAACTGTGGCAGATGCACTGGTTGCTGATTTTTCTGCTGGCGGCGGCCGCGTCGGTCGGCTTCGCCATGCTGTACTCGGCGGCGGGCGGTAGTTTCGAGCCCTGGGCGTCGCGCCAGATGATGCGGTTCGGCGTCGGCATGGCGGTGCTCATCACCGTTGCCCTGATCGACATTCGGCTGTGGCTGAAATACGCTTATGTGTTCTATCTGGGCACGGTGGCGCTTCTTGTCGCCGTGGAATTCATGGGCGAGGTCGGCAAGGGCGCGCAGCGCTGGCTCGATCTCGGTTATTTCGGCCTGCAGCCGTCGGAGCTGATGAAGATCGCCCTGGTGCTGGCGCTGGCGCGCTATTTCCACGGTACCTCGATTGAGGATGTGCGCCGCATTCCCCATCTGTTCGTCCCGGTCCTGCTGATCGCCGCGCCGGCGGCCCTGGTCCTGCGCCAGCCCGACCTGGGCACGGCGCTGATGCTGGTCATCACGGGGGCGGTGATCTTTTTCGCCGCCGGGGTGCGGATTTGGAAATTCGTGCTGGTCGGGGTGGTCACCGTGGCGGCGGCGCCCATCGCCTGGGGGTTCCTGCGGGATTATCAGAAACAGCGCGTGCTGACCTTCCTCAACCCGGAAAACGACCCGCTGGGGTCCGGCTACCACATCATCCAGTCGAAGATCGCTTTCGGATCCGGCGGCCTATTCGGCAAGGGATTCCTGCAGGGCACGCAAAGCCACCTCAACTTCCTGCCGGAAATGCAGACGGATTTCATCTTCACCATGCTGGCCGAGGAATTCGGCATGGCCGGCGGGCTGGCGCTGCTTGGTCTCTATGTGGTGATCCTGATCTACGGGCTGGCCATCAGCGTGCGTTGCCGCACCCAGTTCGGCCGTCTGGTCGGGATCGGCGTGACGGCGACCTTCTTCCTCTACGTGTTCATCAACATGGCCATGGTCATGGGGTTGGTGCCGGTTGTGGGGGTGCCGCTGCCGCTGATTTCCTACGGCGGCACGGCCATGCTGACCCTGTTGTTCGGCTTCGGGCTGTTGATGGGGACCTGGATTCACCGTGACGTGATGATCGGCCGGCGCGGCATCGGCGACGACGTTTAGGTCCGCGCGGCCGCGCGATTCCGGCCTTTCCGACAATTCCTGTCCGGGGGCGTCAGTTCGCCTCGACAAAGCCGGCCAAGCTTGCTAAAACCCCGCCCTCCATACGTGGTGCGGGCTGTTAGCTCAGTTGGTAGAGCAGCTGACTCTTAATCAGCGGGTCGTAGGTTCGAATCCTACACAGCCCACCATTTTTTCTTATTTATTTCAGGGCCTTGTGACCGTGTTCCTCGGGCTTCCGGCGGGCGTTCCGAACCGCGTTCCGAACCGCGTTCCGAACTTTGTGCCGATTCCGTTCCGCTTTCCCGGTCATGTCGATGTCCTTTCCTGGCGCAGGACGCGGCGCTTGCGGGCGGCGTTGCGGGCCTGGCGGCGGGTGACCGTGGAATAGACGGACAGCATCTGGCGGGTCTTGTGGCCGCCCATGCCCTGCATTTCCTGATCCGTGGCCTTGGCGTCGCCCAGTTCCGTCAATCCGCCGTGGCGCAGGGACATGAACGTGAAGTCCTTGGCCAGTCCGGCGGCGTCGGCAATGTCGCGGAAGACGTGGCGGAAGTGGTCGGCCTTGTAGGGCACGAAGGTTTCGGCGGCGTCGCCGCCGGGGTCGGGGCGCCGCCGGACGGGCTGGTCGCGCATGACGATCAGGGGGCCGCGGCGCGGGGTGTCGGCAAGACGGGCTTCCAGTTCGGGGAACAGCGGGCCTTCGTCGTCGACAAGATCGATCCAGACCAGGGTGCCGGTCTTGTGCTGGCGGATGCGGATCTCGCGCCCGGGCCGGTAGTGGGACCATGCCAGGGTTTCGATCACGTCGTTTTCGCGCTGGCACAGTTCGAACGCCAACAGCGCCGCCGTGCCCATGGAGGGCCGGCCCATGGCATCGGCCTGGGCGATGAAGGCGGCGACCTCGGCCGCCTCGGCGGGGCGGGTATCGCCGCCGGTGGTTCTTAGTTCCATGCGGCGGAAGGGGTTTCCCTGCACCCAACCGGCGCGGTTGCCGATCGACCAGGCGCGCCGCGCGGCCCGCATGGCGGCGTTGGCCGTGGCGAGGCGGCGGCGGGGCGTTTCGGCCCCCGTGTCCGGGTCGATGTCGACCGTCCATTGCAGGGCCTGATACAGGTGGTCGACGTGGCGTTCCTTGACCGATTGGGCGGGGACGCGGCCGAAGGGTGTGCCTGACTTCGGCAGGACATAGGCGGTGATGAGCGCAAAGCCGGCGCTGTATCCCTTTTGCGTCTTGGGCGACTTGGTCGTGAACTTTGGGTGTTTTTCGACCTGATCGAACAGCCATGCGACGGACCCGTGGGGCGGCCTGCCCGGGCCCTCGCCGCCGTCGCGGTCGGATTTCAGCAGGCGGTTCAGTTCCTGGGCGCGGGCAACGGCACGGGCCAGGTCGGTGCCCAGGGCTTCGTTCTGCAGGGGGCATCCCCGGCGCCGGTCCTTGGACGGAACCTCCCAATGCCAGGCCACGGCGCCGTCGGCGCGCCGTTTCGGTCGCATGTTGGGTACTTTAAAGGCGGGCATGGCGGGGCTCGAACTCATCGTCCAAATCGATGTCCGTGCCCGGGACGATACCGCTGCGGCGGTCGTATGCCAAGTCCAACAGCGCGCGATCCCAGACGACGCGGCCGCCACGGCGGTCGCCTGGGGGCCAGATGCCCTCCCGGACCTCACGGCGGAACTTGTCGACCCCGACACCGACATAGGCGGCGGCCTCGCGCTCGGACAACCCGCGCGGCCATCGCTGTATTGCCATGGCGTCGGTGGCGGTCATGCCGGTATCCCCTCCGGATCGATGACGGGCGGGGTGCCGCGCAGGACGGGCCGCGCGCGCAGCTGGCGGCAGGTTTCCTCGGCGATCTGGCGGCCGGTGAGGTTGTAGGCGAGGCGGGAGACGCGGTCGACCTCCGGGCCCTTGACCGGCAGTCCGTGGCGGCCAAGGACGGCGCGCTGTTCGTCGGCGTACATCAGGGTCAGCAAGCACCGGGGGTCGGGTTGCCACATGGTCCGGTAGGCGTCGAGGGGGCGGATGTCCCAGGCATAAAGCCTTTCCGTGTGCGTTCCGGCCGCCGTGCCGGGATAGCGCCAGACCTTCAACGCCGCGTCGGCTTCGGCGGGCGACGCGCAGCGGGGGGACCCGTCGTGATAGGGTTCGTAATCGAAGAACCTTTCGTCCAGCACGGCGACGGCCAGGTGGCAGCAGCGGTTGAAGCAATCCATTTGCTTGGGTAGGCGGGCCAGCTTGTCCCTGGCCGACTTCAGTTCGAACAGGAGCAGCTTGTCGGGGGTGACGGCCGCCAGATCGGCGCGGCACAGGCCGCACTCCAGTTCATGGATCACGCGGGCGTCCGGCAGCAATTCGAGGATCTTCGCCTCGACCGCCCCGCGCATGGTTTCCTCGGCTTCGGACGCCATCTAGGCCTCCGTTTTCCGGGTGTTCTGGGGCGACGGCATCACGGCCAGGTCGGCGTCACGCTCGGCCAGGACTTCGCGGACCTGGGCCTGCGTGATACCTCCATTGCTCTTGAACCATTCCCACGATCCCCGCTTGACGAGGCCCATCTTTTCAAGCCGCCAGACCAGCGACATGGGCCGCATCTGGGCCATGTCCGCGATCAGGATTGCCATGCGTCGGGTGAACTTCGTTTCGCCTTCCTTGTGCGCCTTAAAGGCGGCGGTCAGCGTGTCGTCGTCCATGAAGGTGTAGTCAGGACGCATCGCCGCCTCCGTCGCGGGGTTGGAACAACTGCAACTCCGCCGTCTTCGGCAGGTAGAGGGGGTGGCGCGGGTGGCCGTCCCTGGTGGTGCCGAGGCACAGCAAGTGGGCGTGTTCGGTGGCGCGGCGAATGCAGCGGACGATGGCGATGTCCTGATCGCGAAACGCCCCGTGGGCGCCCCAGGCGCAGGCGATGAACTGACCGGCGTCTTGGGCCGCCCGGAACACATGTTTCAGGTTGTCCGGTCCGACCGGATCGGCGGCGGCGAACAGGTCCTTGGGCGACGTGGCGCGGAAGGCGAACAGGTTGACGACGATCAGGCCGCCGCAATGCCATTGCCGGGCGAAGCCGATGCAGCGCCGGATCGTCGGGTCGTCCTCGGCGGCGTCGGCCGTCGACGGATTGAGCATGACGAACACGGCGGGTCGTTCGCCGCCCCAGGTGCGCGAGAGGCGGTAGCGGTAGAGACCGCAGGGCGACACCACGGCGGCGGCCGTTTCCAGTAGGTCAGGCATCGGAGCCTCCGGTGGTGGGTGGTCCTGGGACCTTGAGCACGTCGCCGCGTTTAGCGCGGTCACGGCCCGCTCTATTTGCCCACCATGCGATTGATGATGGGGTGTACTGACGCCCAGACGTGCCGTCTCGCTCGGATACATATCCATCCCAAAAGGCTTCTTGTGGCTGGCCTGAACGCCGCAATGGAGGATTGCCAGTCATCAGCGTCTGATAGATTTTGTGTGCGACTTTGGTCACGGTCTTTCTCCCGTGACGGTCGAGGACCGAACCGTCCGGATCGCCGTCTTGACCTCCGGGGTTTCGATGCAGGCGCAGCCGGTGCGGTCGATCTGGTCGATCAGCACGTCCAGGGCGCGGCGCATGGCGGGGGCGCTGCCGCTTACAAGCCGGGCACCGTTCGCCTTCGGTGTGACCGTGAGGGCAAAGCCCACTGTCCCGATCACACTCGGCCAGCCGCCGGACCTGTTCTCTTGTATCGTCGCCGACCAGTTCGGCGAATTCCGGGGCGCGCTTCATTCCTCGCCCCCCTTTGCAGGCCTGACCGTCCGGATCGCCGTCTTGACCTCCGGGGTTTCGATGCAGGCGCAGCCGGTGCGGTCGATCTGGTCGATCAGCACGTCCAGGGCGCGGCGCATGGCGGGGGCGCTGGCCACCAGCCGGGCGCGGGCGGCGTCGGCCGAGGGATCGCGGCCATCGGAATGCGCCATGAAACACACGCGGTCGTCGGTGCCGGCGACGTGGACATGCCGGTTCCATTCCATGCCCGGGCGGGTGTCCGCCACCACTTCCCAGCATTCATCGCGGGGGTCAGCCATGGGCGGATTCCTTCCGCGCGGCGCGGAGGATCGCGCGCTTGACGGCCGGCGGGTCGGGCAGGTCTGCGCCCTCGGCGATGCCGAGCGCGTCGGCGCAGGGCCGGCAGATCGACGCCGTGAAACATCCGTCGTCGATGTTCTCATTGACCCGCACGGCGGCGGGCCGTCCGCTGCTGCACCATCGGATTTCGCACCGCTTGTCCGGGGTCGGGTCAGGATGCGTCGCCGTGACGCCCGCCTCCACGATCCGCGCCAGGACGGCGATGACGGCGAGGGCGTCGGCGCCGTCGAGGGAATAGAAAATGGTTTGGGCGTCGCGGCGGGTGTTGACCAGGCCGTCCCGGCGCAGGCGGGCCAGGTGCTGGGCCGCGGCCGATTGCGACAGGCCCATGCCGGCCCCCAGGTCGCCGGCGCATCGTTCCCCGCGCGCCAGCAGGCAGAGGGCGCGCAGGCGCGCGGGGTTGGCCATGGCCTTCAGCAGGCGGGAGGTGCCAGGAATGTCCTGAAGGACGGCCCCGGCGGCGGCCGTGGTCATGTCGTCGTAGGTCATGGCGCGGTTCCCTGTTCGTGGTTGCCGGGGGTGAAGCCGTAGCCGAAGTCGGCGGCGCGGCGGTAGCCGGGGCGGTCGATGCGCTTCAGGCGCAGGCGCACGCAGCGGTTCTGCACGGCGGCCTTGGACACGCGCAGGCGTTCGGCGATCTCGCCGTGGGTCAGCGGCGGGCGGGCGGCGTGCAGGGCGCGCAGCTGGGCGATGCGCTCGGCCGGCCAGGCGTTGGCGCGCAGGCGGGAGGGTTTATCCGGCATGGCCGCCTCCTTCTTCATCGCCGACGAGGCCCGCCAGGGCCGTTTCGGCGTCGGTGAAGCGCAGGGTGGCCAGGACGGGGGTGTCGACGAAGGGTAGGCCGCGCAGGGCGTCGGTGATCGCCTGCCGGGTCTGGCCGGCGGTTTTACCGGGCGTGACGCCCATGCCCCGCGCCAGCGCGTCCAGGGCGGGGCCGCGCAGGCCGTCAAGGTCGGCGGGATCCAGGCCCAGGCCGTGATCGGCCTCGCGGCCCTCGGTGAGGTCCAGGTGGTGGGCGAGGGCCAGGACCTGGGCCGCGTCGCCCGGGCCGGCGTCGCCGTCACAGAACGACCCGACCTGCCGCGCGACAAGGTTGCGGAACAGGCTGAACAGATTTTCCACGTTCAGGGCGAGCAGCGTGGCCAGCAGTTCGGCCATGCCGGGATTGTCGGCGATGTCCTGGCCCCAGCCCCGGTTTTGAAGCATCAGGGGGGTGCGGTCGCCGTCCTCGGGCGGGCAGAAGGCGGCGCCGCCGCCCGGGTATCCCGGCGACAGCCATTCGGTGATGTCCTCCAGCGTGTCCTTGACGACGGGATCAAGGGCCGTGTCGTCGCGGTGGATGTCCGTGGGCGCGATGCGGCAGCAGGCCTGATGGCCCATGAGGGCGAGGCAGGTCAGGGCTATGGCGGCCTTGTCGTCCCGCGCCACGCCCCGTTGCAGGACCATGGACTTGCGGCCCCGGGCGTGGGCGTAATGGCTGCGGCGGGCGAGGTCCGCCGGGCCGGCGGGGGCGGGCGGCGGCGGTTCGGGTGGGGTGGCATCGCAGCCATCGTCACCGGACGTGCGAACGGCGTTCGCATCCTCGTTATCGTCGGACGGGTCGGCGGTTGGGTCGGTGTATTCAGGGTGGCTGGACTTTCGCGCCAGACCTTCGTGGATCGTGACGCCCAGGCCGTGGGCGATGTCGATCACCGCCCCCTTCGGCGCTTCGTCGCCGTCGTCCGTCATATGTTCGCGGTACAGATGGCTCTGGAAAAACTGGTTCATGCCGATGACCTCGACCCAGTCGTTCGCGGCGGCGAGGCGGTCTTTCAGGGCGTCGATGGCCGCCCGTTGCAGGCGCATGGCCTGGGCCACGTCCTTGAACCATCCGGCCTCGGGCGGGTCCTGATTTTGCGCAAAGTCACCTTCGGGCTTTGCGGCGTCCGGGTCCTCCATGATCTCGCCGTCGTAGGCGGCGCGGTCGAAGATCGCCCAGTCGAGGGGCGGCATGTCCTGGGTGATGAACTCCCGCAGGTCGTCGGCGTCGAACAGCCCGCCGTCCTCGATCTGGGCCAGGGCCTCCAGTTGCAGGTCTTCGTCGGCCATCACCAGCACGCGGGCCGCTTCCTTGGTGATCGTGCCGTCGGCCAGGGCGGCCTTGGCGGCGTCGCACAGGCGGTCGGCCCAGTGCAGGCGCAGGCGGACGTAGGCGTCGGAGCGGCCGATGCGCGCGGCGAGGTCGAGGATGAATTGGCGTTCGCTCAGGGCCGGGTCCCTGGCCCGGCGCAGGTCGCGCAGGGCGGCATAGCCCTCGGCCTGTTCCATGGGCGCCACGTCCTCGCGCTGATCGTTTTCCACCAGGGCGATTTCCAGGGCCGCTTCGTCGTCGGCGTCGACCACCTTGCACGGCATCGGCAGGCCGGCCGGGGCGTGGCCGGCGGCGATGTTGCGGCCCGCCGCGCGCCAGCGGCGTTCGCCGGCGAGTATCTGATAGAACCCATCGTCTTCCGGACAAGGGCGCACGACCAGGTTCTGCAGCGGCGCGCCGCCGAAGGCCATGAGGCTGTCGGCCAGCTGCCGCAGGGCGCCGTCATCGAAGGTGCGGCGCGGGTTGAGCGGGCAGGGGATCAGGCGGGAATGGGGGATCGTGGTTCCGGTGCCGGTGGCGGCGGCATCCCGCAGGGCGATCATGTCTGTCTTGCCGCCGCCGGGACCGTCAGGCGCGGCCTTTTTCAGGACGCGGGACACCGTGATGTGGGTGACGCCGAGGCCCAGGCGTTCGATGATCTGCGGATGGGTGATGTCCGGCTCGGCGGCCTTCAGGTCGATGATGGCCTGGCGCTGGTCGTCGGTGAGTTTGGGATGGGCGGGCATGGGGACCTCCAACAAATGTTCCACGTGAAACAAACATAATATTTGGATTTCAGCAAGTGGAAATCAAACGTAATGTTTGGGAGGTGAATACAATGTCAGGCGGCAGCGGGGAAAATGCCGATGCATTCAGCCTTAAATGTCGAGTAGATCGGATTGGGATTGGGGTGGGGGATCTGGATCGCCGGCGGGATCAGTCGGCGTCGGATAAGGCGGCGCCGCACGCGCCGCCCTTGATCAGGCGCAGGGTCACGCGGCGCCGGCGCCGCGCTTCCGGTGATCGGCCAAAGGGCCCGCGTCTTGCCCGCCTTCAGGCGCGCCTCCGGTGCCGTTGCCGTTTGGGCCGCTGGTGGGGGATGGGGCCGGGTGTTCGGCCAGGCCGCGCAGCATGGCCACGGCCATGTCCATGCGTTCCGGCGACAGATCGTGCAGCAACGCGCGGGCCTGACGTTCCCGGCGGGTCAGTTCATCCGGGCCGCCGTCGATCAGATCCGCCCAATAGCATTCCACGACGTTGGCGATTCGCTTCGCCCAATCGACGGACAAGCGGATGCGGCCCTTTTCAAGATGGCCGATCTGTTGCCCGGTGGTGCCGACGCGGCGAGCGAGTTCTTCCTTTGAAAGCCCCGCCGCTTCCCGGAATTCCTTGATGAAATTGGTTTTCGTCGTCGGCATTTCCAATTGTCCAACGGTTTGTTTGGCACGGCTACGAATAAAATGTTTGACCAGTCCCAAATATTTTGTTTGGTATTGAGCCCATGACGACGTTCAAAAAATATGTGGATGACGAATTCCAGGGCAATGTCGCCAAGGCGGCGCGGTTCCTGGACGAAGGCGTCGAGACCGTGCGGGCCTGGTACAAGGGCCGCAACAATCCGCGTCCGGCAAAGATGCGCGATATCGCGCGGCGGACCGGTGGCGCGGTGACCCTTGCGGACTGGTTCCCCGAAGTCGCGGACTCGGCGGAGGACGCCGCATGACCGCCCGGGCGCTAATGAACCGTCTCCCCTTGGGCCGCGCCGAGCGGAACATCCTGTCCGGCATCCTCGGTTGCGAACCCGACCAGGTTGGCGGCCGCCTGCAACAGGGCGGCGCGGCCGGGGTCGGCGGCGTGGCACCGGGCGGCGGCGTGGCGGAGGTCTGCGCGCAGGTACATCAGGTCCGCGATCAGGGTTTCGTCGTCCATAACGCCATCATGCCCGCCGCCGGGCGGCCCGTCAGGGAGGATCGCCGTGGCTAAACCCCCCGCCGCCGCCATCCCTGTCGCGAAAAACGACGCAAGCGGTTTTTCGCCCCGCCGGGGCGGGCCGCGCCGGGCCTACAAGGTGCGCCCGGCCGGGTCGCTGGAGGAAGCGACGCAGGCGTTGATCGACGCCTGCGGCGGGCGCCAGGCGGTGCTGCGCCTGCCGGGCTGTTACTGGTCGGGCGCGATGATGGACAAGTGGACCGGCGACGATCCGGAAAACGTCAACAAGTCGATCCCGGCCAAGGCGGCGGCCTATCTGGAAAGCGTGTGCGGCAAACCCCTGGTCAGCGCCTGGATCGCGGCGCAGTCCGGCACCGCCGTGGTGCCGCTGTCGGACATGGACGCCATGGCGCTGCCGGAGATGGCGGCGCGCATGGGCAAGGAGGAATCAGACGTGTTCGCGCGGCTGGGCGCGGCCTTGGCCGACGGCAAGATCACCGTGGACGAACGCCTGCGCCTGATCGGCGAACTGTGGGACGTGGTCGACGTGGCCATGGCCGCCGTCACCGGCCTGCAGGCCGAGATCGACCGGGAGGTCGGGCGATGACCCGCCTTCGCCCCTTCTTCGTCAAGACTTCGAAGGGCTTCGGCGGGCTTCGCCCGGCCGATGGCAACGCGATCCTGGCGGCCGTCATCGGTTTCGGCAGCGGCGTGATCGTCGCGGTGGCGGCGGTCGCGGCCTGGGCGGGGGTGGCGTGATGCGGACCTTCAACATTTTTGGTTTCGCCGGGCGTTCCCTGGCCCTCGGCGAAGAACGGACGGCCGGGGACGGCCTAGAGCCCCGGTCCCGGCCGTCCGCTACTGCCGACTGCATCAACGGGGAGTCCGCCAAGACGCCGTCCGGCCGACCCGGCCAGCCCCGGACGGCTGTAGATTTAATGTCCCGCGCCGCCGATCTGACCGGCTTCGGTGTGCGCATCCTGGGGGCGGTCCTCCTTCGCCAAAGGCTTCGGAGGATCGCCCTCTTTTTCCGGGTGTTTTCCGGCAAGGCCGTGCGGGCGTTCGAGTATGCCGATTCCGGCCTGGTGCTGGTCGCCCTGCTGTTGTTCCTGGCGTCCGCCGGGATGGGGGTTTTCGGCGCCCTGGTGATGGCGGTGGCGCCATGAGCGGGTCAGGGGGTGGCGTTGGCGCCTGCATCGGGCCGGAGGGCCAGGTCGCGACGCGGCGGCGGCTGGCCGACCGGCGGGTCGCGCGGACCCTGGACGTGACCTGGACCGAGCCCAACGGCGTCGAACACGACATGACCGTGTCGCTGGGATTTTTCGATCCCCTCGTCTGCGCGGAGCCGGGCGAGGTGTTCGCCCGCCACAAGCTGCGCCATACGCCGCTGGATTACGCGGTGCACGACGCGGCGGTGCTGTTGAGCATGCTGCGCCAGTTCGGCGTGCCGTTCCGGGTCATCGCGCAAAGCCTGGGGCGGCAGGCGGACGGATCGTCGGTATCGCCGCTGGGCGTCCTGGCGCGGATCGCCGCCGAGATCGAGGCGGGGGCCGACAGCCTGGCGGCCCTGCCCGATGTGCGGGAGCGCGGCTGATGGATTTCACCCTGGACCCGCCGCGCAGCGACGAAGATCTGGCGGCCTGGGTGGCGGCCGGGCAGGCGGATGGGGGGGCGATAGAGGTTTTGTGGCACGCGGCCGAGGCGGCGCGGCGGGGGTGGACGGAGGACGACTGTCCGTTCGAGGACCCTAAGGCGCGCGAGCGGTGGTTGCATGTGGTGAGGCCGCGCCGGGCGACCGCGCTGTCCCGGGCGGGCACGAAGACCGTGCCCTTGGGCGACCAGTGGTGGATGGATTTATAGGCGCGAACGGCGTTCGCACGAAAGCGTTTAGGCGCGGGAGGGAAACGGCGATGGATGGGGATTCAGGGTCGGGCGTGGTCGAGACGGACATCACCCTGGCGGTGATCCGGCGCAAGGACGGCTATGACGTGGACGTCAGCGTGGCCGGCCGGTGGGCGGCGGAACGGGGCCTGACCGGCGAACAGGCGCGGATGTCGGCGGCGTCGTTCCTCTACGCCATGGCCGACGCCCTGGCCGTGCCCTCGACCCTGGCCCGGCGGGTTCAGGCGGAGGACCGCCGCGATGGCTGATCCGCGCGCGCAGGCCGCCCCGCAGGCAGGTTTTCATGGTCTCCTTTCCAGGAGCCTCCCGCACCCCTTGCCCCATGCCGGCTGTGTTCTCCCCGGCCGGCCGGGCAAGGGGTGCGGTTTTTTCGGGAGGGGTGGCGCATGACCGGATCGGCCACGGGCAAGGGGCTGGCGTCGCACATCGCGGCCCCTTACTACGACGGGCGGTTGCCGGACGGGCGGGTGATCGGCATGTCCGATGTGTGCCGGGCCTGGCGGCTGGGGCGCGAGTTGTCCAATGCGGTCAAGTACCTGCTGCGCGCCGGCAAGAAAGGCCCGGCGGCGGAGGATTACGGCAAGGCGGCGGACTATCTGTCGGCCGCGCTGGACCTGCACCTGATTCACGGCGACGGCGCGCTGCTGGTCGGCCTTCAGGTCGGCGACGTTCTGGCAGCGCCCGTGGTGGCTGCCGCGTTCGGGGTTTCCGGACCGGCCGTGTCGGCGCTGTGCTTCATCGAACTGTACGGCGACCCCTGGGTCGGCGGCGCGGAAATCCTCCTGGCGAGCGCCTTGGCGCGGGTCCAGGAATGTCAGGAGGGCGCGGCATGAGCCCGAAGCCCCATCATATTCTGCGCTATCTCAAGGACTCTCGTTCGGCGGCGCCGGCCGATCCGCCGTGCTACCGCCTGACGGTCACGGGGCGCGACGGGCGGGTGCGGGAAACCATGGAGGGCGCCTACGGCCCCCTGGCGCTGAAGGCGCGGATCGACGCGGCGCTGGCGGTCTGGGGCGATTGCGACCTGACCGTGGCGGTGGCGAAGGGTGGCGGGGAAAAGGGGGCCGGCCATGACTGACGCGCGGATCGCGTCCGGACCCCTGGCCGCCGGTTTCGCGGCGCGCATCGGCGACGCCTGGGACAGCGCCCGGCAGGGCTTCGCCGGGGTCGGGGCGCTGCTGATCGAGGCCAAGGACGCCCTGCCGCACGGCACCTTCGAGGCGATGATCGCGGCGGATCTGCCGTTCACGGCGCAGACGGCGCGCAAGCTGATGGCCGTGGCGCGGGCGGATTTCCTCGACCGCGCCCCGGGGCGCGATTTGCCCGGCGAATGGACGACGCTGTATGAGCTGACCAAGCTGGGCCCCGAGGGGTTCGAACAGGCGGTCGCGGCGGGGGACGTGAAAGCCGACACGACACGGGGCGAGGCGGCGCGGCTGGTCAAGCGCCACAAGGCGGCGCGGGCCACCCTGGCCCTTCCGTCCGCGCCGGCGGTGATCGGCTGCGACGCGGCCGACCTGGCGCGGGCGGCGGCGGACGGGGCGCGGTTCCGCGTGATCTATGCGGACCCGGCCTGGCCATACGAAACCTGGTCGGACAAGGGGGCTGACAAATCGCCGGAACGGCATTATCGCACCATGCCCGTCGAGGATATCTGCGCCCTGCCGATTGCGGATCTGGCGGCGGACGACGCGGTGCTGATCCTATGGGTCGTGCCGTGGCTTCTGTTCGAAGCGCGTGACGTGATCGAGGCCTGGGGGTTCAAGGCGAAAAGCACCGCGTTCACATGGGTGAAGGCGGAGATACGCGACGGGGCGCTGGTTGAGGATATCAGTACCGGCAAGTGGACGCGCAAGGTGACGGAACTGTCGGTGATCGCGACGCGGGGCGCGCCGTCGCCGTTGGCCACCGACGTGCGCGACTGGCGCATGGCCCGCGCCGCAGCGCACAGCGAAAAGCCCGAGGTCTTCGCACAGGATATCGAAAAGATTTCCACCGGGCCGTACCTGGAATTGTTCGCCCGCCGCCCGCGCGACGGATGGTCCGTCTGGGGCGACCAGGTCGCCCCGGGCGGGGTGTTCGCCCGAACCCCTGCTGAAAGGGTGGCGTCATGAGGGCTGGGACCGTTCGGTGTTTCGGAAACTGGCGTCCGTCAGAAAATCTCTTGAAGATATTATTTCTGTCAGCCGGCGGCGGTGGTGGGTGCGAACTGGATTTGGACCGCCGTTGGATGCCGTTGTACGGCCAGAGCGGTCGGCCTGTTCTGGTTTCGACCCCGGCCATGCGCCTGGGCCTGGTGGTGGCGCGGCTGCGCCGGAGGGCGGCGCGGGACGGGGTGTTTTACGACCCCGAGCGGGCTGCCCGCGACGTGGCGCGGGCGATGATGGGGTTGCCGGGTCCGGCGATGATGGGGCGGGTAAGCTGGCGCGACGTGTGGGTCGAGGTCAAGGCCCGCCGCGCGGTGGCGGCGTTCCAGCTTGAGCAATTGGGCATGCTGGCGCGCGCGGGCGGGTTTACGGGCATCGTCCTGGTCGGTCCCGTCGATCCCCTGATCGCGGATTTCGTCATGACGCCGGACGGCCGCCGGGTGCCGTTGGTGCAGCTGTCGGTGACGCGGGGGGTGCGGCCATGAAACAGCGCCAGGTGCGCAAGGACGGGTTGTGGCTGACGGCGGCGCCGTCGCTGGATGGGCCCGTGCCGGTGAGGATGTCGTCGCCGCTGACGCCCGAGGAACAGGCCGCCATCGCGAACTTTCCCGCGCGGCGGTTCGAAGGCGGCGAGTTCCGCGACATGGCGCGGCGCACCCTGGTCGACGCGGGTCATGAGGTCGACGTCTACACCCGCCTGAACGGCACCGTGTGGAAGATCGACGGGCGGGCCGTGACGCCCGCCCAGGCGCTTAAGATCGTCAACGCCCTGCGGCGGCGGGACGGGCGGGAACCCCTGACGCTGGATGGGGGCGGCGATGCCTGACGGTAACTTGCAGGCGCGGCCCGCTTTCGCGAATGCTACAGCGCGGCGCCGCAAGGTGCTGATCGCGGACCTGTTCTGCGGCGCCGGCGGCAGTTCGACGGGGGCGATCAAGGCGTTGCGGCGCCTGGGCCTGGACCCCGTGCTGACCTGCGTCAACCATTGGCCGCTGGCCATCGAGACGCACCGCAAGAACCATCCCGAGGCGCGGCATTACTGCATGGACGTGGAATCCGTGAAGCCCGAGGACGTGGTGCCCGAGGGGCGGCTGGACCTGCTGATGGCGTCGCCGACCTGCACCTATCACAGCCGGGCCCGGGGCGGGCGGCCGACGTCGGATCAGCAGCGCATGGACCCCTGGCATGTGGTGCGCTGGCTGACGTCGCTGCGGGTCAAGCGGCTGCTGGTCGAGAACGTGCCCGAGTTCGTCGACTGGGGCCCGGTCGATGCGCGGACGGGCAAGCCGATCAAGGCGCGGCGCGGCGAGTATTTCAACGCCTGGCTGGCGGCGCTGGCCGCCGTGGGCATGCGGGTGGACTGGCGCATCGTCAACTGCGCCGATCACGGCGACGCGACCACGCGCAAGCGGTTCATCCTGATCGGCCGGTCGGACGGGCGGCGGATGTCCCGGGGGTCACCGGGGGCGACCCCCGAGGTTGAAATTGAGCGGGGGGCCTTTGGCCTCCCGTGGCCGGCGGCGAGCCACGCGCCGAAGGCGACGGCGACGGCGCGGGGGCTCAAACCGTGGCGGGCGGCGCGCGAGATCATCGATTGGGACCTGGAAGGTCAAAGCATCTTCACCCGCGCCCGGCCCCTGGCGCCCAACACCATCCGGCGCATCGCCGCCGGCATCGTGAAGTACGGCGGGGACGCGGCGGCGGGCTTCCTGGTGGTGCTGCGCCGCCATGCCGACGCCCGGGGCCTCGACCTGCCGCTGCCGACGGTGACGGCGAACGGGACGCATATGGGGCTGGCCAAGTTGACGCTGGAGCCGTTCATCGCCGGATGCGGCGGCCGGGCAGCACAGACCCAGGAACGCGGGGTGAGCGAGCCGCTGTATACCATCACCGGCAAGAACGACCGGGGGGTGGTCGAGCCCTTCGTCCTGGGCCAGCAATCGTGTGCCTCGCCGCGCGGCGTGGGGCACCCGCTGCCCACGGTCGCCGCCGCCGGGGCGATTTCCCTGACCGAGCCGGTGATCGTGAACATGAAAGGCCGTTCCAACGCGTCATCAAGTTCCGAGCCCTTGCCCACCGTCACCGCTCATGCCCGGCACTTCTCTGTCGCCGAAGGATCGGTGACGCCGTTCCTGGCCACGGTGAACCACGGCGCCAAGCCGGGGGAAGGGGGCCGGGTGCGGGACGTGGACGATCCCATGGCGACGGTCACCGGCACGCGCGGCGACGGATTGGCCGAGCCGTTCGTCACGCCCTATTACGGGTCCGGCAGCGGCGAGACGGGCAAGACGGTGGCCGCGCCCCTCGACACCATCACGGCCAAGGCGCGGCTGGGCCTGGCCGAGCCGTTCATCGTGCCGCAATTTTCCAGCGGCAAGCCGAAGAAAACCGGCGATCCCCTGGGCACCCTGACGACCACCTCGCGGGGCGTGGGCCTGGCGGAACCGTTCATCGTGCCGCAGTTCGGCGAGGCCCCGGGCCAGGCGCCGCGCACCCATGACGTGCGGGACCCGCTGCCGACGGTGACGTCGCACGGCGCCGGCGCGGTGGCCGAGGGCGTGATCGACCCGGTGGTCGGGATCGCCGACGGCATCGAGGATCTGGCGCCGGGCGACCCCCGGATCGTCGTGGTCGACGGGGTGCCGCTGGTCTTCGATATCCGGTTCCGCATGTTGACCAACGGCGAGCTGGCCCGGGCCATGGGCTTTTCCGACGACGAGGTCGACTACGAATTCGTGGGCAACAAGGCCCAGGTGACGCGGCAGATCGGCAACGCCGTGCCGGTCAACACGGCGGCGGCGCTGGTGTCGGCGCTGTTCGCGCCGGGGAAAGGAAAGGGAGTGAGGTTATGACGGTCAAGGGACTGCGCGGGGCCGCGCCGGACGAAGTGATGATGATCCGCGAAATGGCGCTGCGCGGGCGGCGTGCGATGGCGGAATTCGCCACGCGCCTGCCGGGCGGGGAGGCCGGGGGGGTGATGCTGCTGTTCAACGCGTCTCTGCTGGCGGCGGCGGAATGCGTGAACATCGCCGAGGAAATGACCGAGCGGAAATTGTCGAAGCCCGCGCGGGACGCCCTGGAAGGATTTGTCCGCAGCACGCGAAAGACCATCCAGGGCGTGTCCGCCGTGAAGAAACAGGAATACGGCATCGCCGGCCCGATGCAGACCACGGACGGGGCCGAGGCGACCCTGCCGATGATTTCCCTGCCCGACGATGCGGTGGCGATCAGCTGCGGCCATTGCGGCGGCGCGGCCTACACGCCCTATTTCGGCGGCGACGGGCACCTGATCGGCATCGCCTGCCAGGGCTGCGGCGGGGCGATTCCCCGGGACATGCTGTTGTCCGGGCCGCCGGATCCGGACGCCGGGCAGGCGGGAGACGTCGCATGACGGCCCTGCGGGATTCCTCGGCGGCGCCAAGGGTGGTTGCGCGCGATCCGGTCACCGCCTTCGTCGATTGGGTGCTGACGGCGCCGGCGGGGGCGGCCCTGGTCTATCACCGGGGCTTTCCGGTGGCGGCGGACGCGGACCTGTTCGCCGCCGCGCGGCGGGCAAGCGACCAGGGCAAGGTGGTGCTGTATTCCCGCCGGCCGAAAGGCGGCGAGATCGAATACGTGGCCAAGCGGCGCTGGCCCATGGCGTCGGGTGAAGAAAGGGGGGTGCGGTGAGCGAGGCCATAACCCGGGACCTGATGCGGAAGGTCGAGAGCGACGTGTACGCGGCGATAGCGCGGGTGGTTTCGCTGACCGACAAACCTTTGCCCGTGGCCATGTCCGGCACCTGTTCGGCCCTGGGCTTCCTGGCAGGGACGTTGAACGCCCTGGCGGACAATCCGGTCGGGGAAGACGTCGATCCGGACCTCGTGTTCCTGGCCGCCTTCATCGCCGCCCGCATGGGCACGGGGCATCCGGATGCCGTCAACCAGGCCTATGCCGATCTGAAGGCATTTCGAGCGGGAGAGGGATCGTGAGCAAGATCGAATGGACGGACAAGACCTGGAACCCGATCCGGGCGCGGGACAAGGAAACGGGTAAGGACGGCTGGTTCTGCGTTCATGCCTCGGAGGGCTGCCGCAACTGCTGGGCCGAGGACCTGAACCTCAACCGGCGCAATCTCGCCTTCGGCAACGGCCATGCCTACGCGGCGCAGAACCGGGACAAGGTGGATATCCATATCCACGAAAAAACCCTGCTGGCGCCGCTCGGCTGGCGCGCGCCGCGCAAGGTGTTCGTCTGTTCCATGACCGACCTTTTTCTGGACGAGCATTACGACGCATGGATCGACTTGATGTTTGTCATCATGGCATGGCGGGTGGATCACACCTTCCAGATTTTAACGAAACGCCCCGAGCGGATGCAGGATTATTTTCGATCTCGGCAAGGGGGCGATCCCTGGGCGGAAGCCGCTGATTATCTTGCCGACTTGGTCGGCCTGAAAGACCATCCCTACGTCCCCGAACCGCATGATTTTCCCCTGCCTAACGTCTGGCTAGGCGTCAGCGTCGAGGATCAGAAAACGGCGGATGCGCGGGTCCCGGTCCTGCTGGCGACTCCGGCGGCGGTGCGTTTCGTCAGCTATGAGCCCGCCCTGGGCCCGGTGAATATATGGCCGAGAATTGCCGGTCAAAGGGGTTGCGGCGGGACGCATCGTCACGGTGGTGCATCGCCTCATGATCATGGTGCCGGAAGCTCTGTTTTTCCGGGGGACCCTACCAAGCCGCACCACCACCATGATGATCGATGCCCGCCGGGGATAGATCAGGTGATCTTCGGCGGCGAGTCCGGGCCGGACCGGCGGCCGGCGCAGATGGACTGGGGCCGGGCCGTGCGCGACCAGTGCCGGGCCGCCGGGGCGGCGTTCTTCGGCAAGCAGAACGACAAGGTCGCGTCCCTGCCCGACGACCTGGATATCCGGGAGTGGCCGCGATGACCGACAAGCCGATCCTGTACATGCCGGCCATGGTGCGGGCGCTGATCGACCGGCGAAAATGGCAGACGCGCCGGGTGTTGAAGCCGCAGCATCTGAACAATTATTCATCTACCGGGCGGGTGGTCGACTACAACGGAAACGGCCGTCTGGGCTTGGAGTTCGTCCATAATGAGCGAGGTTTATGGGACGCCACAACGAACCCGAGCGGACTTTCTGCATGGGTTGTCCCATTTTCCTACGCTCCCGGCGACCGCCTGTGGGTCAAGGAACGCTGGGCGCGGGTGGCTGTTCCCGGCAACATTGATCCCGGCGAGGTTGTCTATGCGGTCGAGGATACGCGATACGATTACGGCGGGCCGTGGCGGTCGCCGTTGTTCATGCCGCGCGGAGCCTCGCGCCTGACCTGCGTGGTCACGGACGTGCGGGCGCAGCGCATCCAGGACATCAGCGAGGAAGACGCGCGGGCGGAGGGGTGTCCTTATCCCCCTGAATGGGCGGGACGCTATGTCGACCGCGACGAAACCGCGCGCGCCTGGTTCAAGTCCCTTTGGAATCAAATCAACGGCGCACCGTCGCCCCGTTACGGCCCGCGCGACGCCGAGGGGCGCAAGGTCATCAGCCATTACGAATCCTATCCCTGGGCCGCCGGCACGCGGGTCGAGACGCACCGGGGCAAGCCCCATTACATCTGGGGCAATCCCTGGGTCGCGGCCTACGGCTTCGATATGCACCCCTGCAACATCGACCGGATGGAGGTGGTGGCATGAAGCGGTTAAAGGGCCTGACCTTCGGGATTCTGCTCATGCCGTTCGATTGGGACTGGGGCACCGAGGTGGACGCGACGGGGGCGCGATTGCACCTGGGGCCGCTGTCCGTCGGCGTCACGGTTCTGCCCGCGACGGCGGACGAGGGCCGTTCGGCTGCGCCGCCGCCTGTGCCGGAGCATTGGGCCCGGGTGGTCGACGGCAAGCACGCGTGGATGGTTGAGGCCTGGCGGCATTACGTGGGCGTGGGCCATGGCCATAACGCGCGGCTGTTCTTCGCGCGGGCCCAGGGGGTCGAGCAACTGGCGCGCAATCTTGGCGTGGCCCTGTCGCGGCCGTGCGTCCATCGACTGTCAATGGCGGCGCAACGCCGCCGGGGAAAGGGGTGATCCATGAGCAATCACGATTCGATTTCCGACATGAAGGCGACCCGGGCGTCGGTTGCGGCGGCGCGGGCGAAGTTCGATGAGGCCGCCGGGACAGGCGACGTGCGGACCCTGGCGCGGGGTCTGGAAATCATGGCCGGGGTCCTGTTCAAGGCGTTCGACGACATGATCGCCGAGGCCGAACGCAGGGCCGACCCTCGGCGGTTCGCCGGGCCCGGCGGGGGGAAATGGTGATGGACGGCTGCGATCACGATTTCGGCGTTGGGCCGCCGCCGTCGCCCTGCGTGCACGACTTCACCGGGCGGGCGGTGACCGGCCAAACCCCGTGGCGGCTGATGTCCGACGGACGGGTTGGCGCGGCTGATTCGGCTGTGCCGACCTGCCGCCATTGCGGGCTGTCCCAGGCGATGCACGATTATCTCGCGCGTCGCGGCCGGGCGGGGAAAGGCGGCGCGGCATGAACGCGGAACTGGACGTGCGGGCGGTGGCCAACGGCTTCCTGGTCAAGGCGTTCGCGAACGACGTGTTCAAGGCCGAGGCCGTGATGGTGGCGACGACGCCGGCGGACTTGGCGGCGGTGGTCGAGGCCTGGGCCGTGAAGGTGCTGGCGGCGGGCGCCGGCGCGGCCGAGGACGGCGGCGTGCGAACGGCGTTCGCAGGCGGGGAATCGGGAGGGGGCGCATGACGACGGCGCAATCACCGCTGTGGAAACTGAAAGAACAGGCGCGGACTGTTGCGCGGATGCTGAAAAAGGCCGAACGCGGCGAGGGGATCGGCCCCGACCCGGACGGCAAGATCGCCGCCGCGCGGCAGGGCGACAGCATCACCTTCGCCGTGGCGATGGACGACAAGGTGCTGAAGATCGAGATGGCCTGGGCGACGATCCGGGACACGCCCGAGTCCGCCATCGCCGGGTTCATCCTGAACCAAATGCGCGACGTGCGCGCGACGGCGCATTAGGGAGGCGGAAGGCGTTAATGACCGACAGCCCACACCGCATCCCCGAAAATGTGATCGAGGAAGTCCGACGGCGCACGAGCCTGTTGGCGGAGGCGGCGCGGCATACGGAGCTGCGCGAAAAGCGGCGCGGCGATTGGTGGGGGCGCTGTCCGTTCCATACCGAGGCCACGGGCAGTTTCCATGTGATCGAGGACCGGGGGTTCTTCAAGTGCTTCGGCTGCGGCGAGGCGGGCAACGTGTTCGCGTTCCTGGAACTGGCGGACGGCATGCGGTTTCGCGACGCGGTGGACTACCTGGCCGGAAAGGCGGGGGTGGACCTGCCGGGTGCGCAATCGGGATCTGGCCGCAAGGCCGGCCCGCGGCCGACGCCGGCGCCGGTGGTGACCCAGGCCTACAACCCGGAGCGGGACCGGCGCGCGCGCGAGGATGAACGGCGCGCGGCGTTTGACATCTGGCGGGAGCGGCGGCCCGTGGCGGGCACGGCGGCGGAGGCGTATCTATGCGAGGCGCGGGGCATCCGCCGGGACGTGTTCGCCGACTGCCCGTCCCTGGGCTTCCTGCCCGAGTGCAAGTATTGGATCGCCGGCGACGACGACCGGCCCGAATGCATCGGCGCCTGGCCGGCGCTGGTCGCGGCGTTGCAGCAGCCGTCGGGCAAGTTCGCGGCGGTGCATGTGACCTATCTGCAGCCGGACGGGTCGGACAAGCTGATCCTGTTCGAACGGCCGGGCAAGCGGCGGCCCGCCAAGAAGGTGCGCGGCCAGCCGGTGGGCGCGGCGATCCACCTGACGCCTGTGCGGTCCTGGATGGTCTGCGGCGAGGGGATCGAGACGACCCTGACCGTGGTCGACGCCCTGGACGGGCAGGCGGGGGGCCTTTGCGGGTACAGCCTGGACAACATCGCCGGGCCGGCCAACGGCAAGGGTGCCCGCGATCCGCGCAACAAGACGAAGCGCCTGCCGTCGCGGTATCCGGACATGGGGCAACCCGGCATGTGCTTTCCCGCCGGCGTCGCGCGGGGGACGTTCCTGGGCGACGGCGATACGAAGGATCTGTTGATGCTGGAATGCAAGCTGGACCGCGCGGTGCGGCGCCAGCAGATGATGGGCCTGGCGGCGGACATGGCGATGTCGCCGAACGGCATGGATTTCAACGACTGGCTGCGGGGGGCGGGGGCATGACCGGCGATCCGGACGATCCCGCCGGCGGCCTGCCGCCCGATGACGCGCAGGGCCGGGATGGCGGGGGCGAGACGGATGACGTGGCGGGCGATTTTGCCGCCGACGATCCCCTCTACGACCGCGATGAAGAGGCGGTTGGCGTGGTCGATTTCGCCGATGCGCGGGAAAAGATCGCGGCCAGGGTCGTGGCGGGCGGTAAGCCGGCCGGCGCCGTGCCACCGCCCAAGGACCCGCCGGCGCGGACGGTGCTGGGGTTCGATCCGGAGGCGTTCAACAAACGCTATGCCGTGGTGATCGTGGGCGGGCGGACGATGATCCTGGACGAGGTGCAGACGGTGCACGACAAGGCGTTTTACGAGCGGCACGCCTGGCAGGACCGCATCCGCTATCTGTCGGTCGACGCGTTCGAGAAATTTCACGCGAACCGTCTCCTCTACGACGGCGAGAAGGACCGCATGGTGGCGGAAACGCGGCTGTGGCTGGCGGCCGTGCAGCGGCGGACCTATGAGGGCGTGATGTTCGAGCCCGACGGCGTGCCGGACGGCTATTACAACCTGTATCAGGGGTTTTCCGTGGCGCCGTCGACGGACGGCAGCTGGGACCTGTTGAAGGAACACATGCTGCTGAACGTCTGCGGCGAGAACACGGATTTGTACGACCGGCTGTTCGCCTGGTTCGCGGCCATCGTCCAGGACCCCGGCCGCAAGATCGAGGTGGCCATGGCGATCCGCGGCAAGCAGGGCTGTGGCAAGACCCTGGTGGGGCGGATCTTCGGATATCTGCTGGGCCCGCACTGGCGGCTGGTCGACAATCCGCGCTACGTCACCGGGCAGTTCAACGCCCATATGGCGCAGCTGCTGCTGCTGCAGGCCGATGAAGGGTTCTGGGCCGGCAGCAAGGAGGCCGAAGGGCACCTGAAGGGCCTGATTTCCTCGGACGTGCAATTCATCGAGCCCAAGGGCATCGACGCCATTCCGGTGTCCAACCATATGCGCCTGCTGGTCACCTCCAACGAGGATTGGGTGGTGCCGGCGGCCATGGAGGAACGGCGGTGGATCGTGCTGGATTGCGGCGACGGGCGGTTGCAGGACGCGGCGTTCTTCCAGGACATGATGGCGGAAATGCAGGCGGGCGGATATGCGCGGCTGTTGCATGACCTGCTGGAATTCGACCTGTCGTCGGTGAACCTGCGGGACATTCCCCAGACGGCGGGGTTGTTGGAACAGAAGATCCGCTCGCTCTCGCCCGAGGTGGCGTGGTGGTACGAGTGCCTGTGGAAGGGGGCGGTCACCGGGGAAGAGTGGAAAGACGTGATCGAAAGCGGCGACGTGGAGGCGGCGTATGTCGGTTTTTGCGAGCGCCGGAAGTACAAAAGCACCCGCGCGTTCTCGCACCTGGTGAAATACGTGCTGGAGCGATATGTGCCGGGCCTGGGCCGGACGCGCCTGACGCGCGCGGCCGGGGACGGCGTGGGCACGCGGCCCCGGGCCTTCGTCTTTCCCGACCTGGAGGCTTGCCGCCAGGCGTTCAGCGACCTGGCCGGCGGCGGCGTCGACTGGGAAGGCAGCGTGCCCTATGTGCCCGAGGAACAATTGAAGCGGAGGCCGCGGGACGGCGATTGAGTCCAGGGAGTCCAACGACGGCGGCTTGGGTGGACGGATGCGAATCGCGGGTTTCCTGCGCCGCGTCCAGGGAGTCCAGGGAGTCCACCGTCGCCGCCATATACAGGTGCGCGCGTGCGGGCATGGGTGCGGAGGTGAATATACCATGGACTCCCTGGACTCCCTGGACGGGGTAAGGAAAACAGCGGCTTTGCGGGAGTCCAGGGAACGGGCCTAGGGCGGACTCCCTGGACGGAAATCAAACGGGCGGCGATGGGCCGCCCCAAGACCAAGAACAAAGGGACCCTGAAAACCGGTCATCACCGTCAGGCGCAAAGGACCACGGACGGTATGACGAAGATCAAGCAAACGGACCTGCCCGCCGGGGTTTCGGCGATTACGCAGCGTGGGCAGGCCATCGTGTACACCTGCGACCCGGGGCTGTTCGTGCGGGCGGCCGGGCCGACGGTGCCGCAACGCATGACGGTGACGGTGACGGCGGCGATGCCGCGCACGTCGAAACCTGATGTTCAGGGTCAACGCCGGCCCTTGAGCCGGGACGATCTGGCCTTGTGGTTCGAAGAGGCGCGGCGCACGCTCAAGGCCGACGGCCTGCCGCCCGAGGTGTTCCAGGTGCGCGGCGCCACGTCGGCCTGGCCCGAGATCGTGCGCGGCCGGGCGGAGATCGACGCGGCGGAACGGGGGCGGCGGGAGTTGGCCATGGGCGAAGGGCGGGGCCAGACCGACCGGTCGTCGATGCCCAAGGCCCGGCCGTCTTCGGCGCAGATCACGCGCCTGACGCTGTGCCTGGGGTGGGGGTTGGAGCTGGCGGATGAAGGGCGGCGGCGGGCCGTGCTGTACCGGCTGTGCGGCGTGTCGTTCGAAAAGATCGGCTACGACGCCGGGGTGTCCAAGCAGGCCGTGATGAAACGCCATGCCCGCGCCCTCGACGACATATGGACGGCGCTGTCTACTAGCGGCGCAAAATCTTGAAAAAACCGGTTGCCAAAGTTACCGAAAATCGGGCATAAGACTGGCACTGTCGCACTTGTGCGTTCAAAACCCGCCGCCCCTCTGGACGGCGGGTTTTTGTATGGGTGGGGTTCATTCCTTTTGCGGGAGGCTGTGATGATCGCGGGCCGGGGAAAGCCCGGTTGGTGCGGGACGGGGTTATGGTCGGGCGTGATGCCCGGCGGCGGTGCTGGTCACCGTCCCCGCCGCGCGGTTCGGGGTCAATGGGTCCTTCCTGGCACTCCCGCCGCACGGGTTTTGCGCACCGCGGGTTGTCGCTAGGCGCACAGCGGTTTTCGCAAGGTTGACGGTGACGGTTGATTGTCACCGGCCCGGTTGACGGACGGTGACCGTCGCCACCGGACGCGGGTTCTTGTCGCCGAAATAAAACCCGTGGTAGCATCGCCCGCATTGGGAGGTTGACGCCATGGCTGACGCGGACAAGGAAATGGACGATCTGGCCGCCGCGATGCAGGCGACCGAGGCCCGGCGCGGCGACACGGTCGATCTGGCGTTTCCCTGGTGGGCCAAGGCGGTGTTCGCCGGATTTGGTTTGCTGGCCGCGTTCATCGCCTATGTGGTGATCACCGAACCCGACGCGTCCGAACGCGCCCAGGTTCAGGCCCCTGCGCCGGTCCAGGCGGCGCCATCGCCCGCCGAGTTGGCGGCGTCGGCGCAGCGTCAGGCGGAAGCGGCCCAGCGCCAGGCCGAACAGGACGCCAAGTTCGACGCCTACCAGACCTGCACCGCCGAACTGCGGCGGGTCGCCCGGTTCCCGTCCAAGGTCGACTGCCCGTTCCTGCCGAAGTACCACGCCGAGAAAAAGGCCGACGGCTTCGTCGTCGTGGGGATCTGCGACATGATGACCCCGGCGGGCGCCGAGGTGCCCCACACGTTCTACTGCACGCTGAAAAGCGGCGCGGTCACGGACTTCACGGTTCAGCCCGGGGGCTGACAAACCGCGCCCCGGGGCGCGATGTGACCACCGCCCGCCACCCCGGCGCGGCGGTTTTTTCTTGCCCGACGATTTCGAGAATGGAGCGACCTGGCCATGGCCGGAGCGAACGCCGGCGAGACGACGGCGACCGAACTGGCCCTTGATGAAGGGATCACGAAACAGGCCGTCCACAAGCTGGTCAAGAAATTCACCGACGCGGGGCTGCTGACGACGCGCCGAGCGGGTCGTGAGGTGCTGTTTGACCGCCGCCGTTTCCTGGCGTTGCGGGCGGCCCACCGCGATCCCGGCCGCGCCCATCTGTTGCACACGCCGATGGACACCGGTCTTTCTGCGCCGGCGCCGCCCCCGGCCGCCCAGGATGCGAACGCCGTTCGCACGCCGGGCCACGCCCCGGCGGCCGACATGCCCGCGACGCTGGCCCCGCCGGAGGCCACGGCGTCGCTGGACCTGACCGCCGCGACCGAGGCCGCGTCCCGCACCCAGGCGGCGAAGGCCGAGGCGGCGGAGGCCGCCGCGGCGCGGCAGAAGTTTCAGCTGGCCAAGGAACTGGGCCAGTACATCGAGAAATCGGCGGTCGAGGTTCAGGTGCAGCGCCTGCTGGTGCCGCTGCGCGCCCTGATGATCGACGGCGCGCCGGACCTGTCCCGTCAGTTGCAGGGCATCGAGGACGAACGCCAGCGCACGCAAATCATCCGGGCGTTCTTCCGGGACGGTCTGAACACCTTCGCCGAGAAATTGAGGGAACCGAATGTCGGCGATTCAGATCCAGACCATGCTGGCGGACCCGCAGGCGACGGTTAATAACGCCGCCGCGGCGGTGCTGGAGGTTCCGCCGCCCCTGAACCTGGAAGCCTGGGCCGTCCGCAACGTCAAGTTCGGACAGGAAGCGGGCCTGCCGTCGGACATTCAGGGGTCCTACGACCCCAAGCGGTTCCCCTTCTTCACGCGGATCTTCCACGTCCTGGGTCCGGAGCATCCGGCCCGCGAGGTGGTGCTGAAGAAATCGGCGCAGCTGGGCGGCACCGTGCTGGCCATGATCGTCATCGGCGGATATCTGGACGCCGACCCGAAAGAGGTTCTGTACACCCACCCGACGGAAGGCAACGCGACCCGTTGGGCCAAGATGAAGTGGCGCCGCTTCGCCAAGGGCGTGGCGGGCCTGCGGCAGTTGTTCCTGTCGACCGGGTCGAAGGATTCCGGGTCCACCATCCTGTATCAGGAACGCCGCGACGGGCGCGGGTTCATCCAGGTCTCGGGCGCGAATTCCGAGGCCTCGCTGTCCATGCTGACGGCGGAATTGCAGATCCAGGACGACCTGTCCAAGTGGGAGCCCAACAACGCCGGCGATCCCGAGGAACAGGCCGACAGCCGGTCCAAGTCCAAGAAATACGCGAAAATCTTCAAGGTCTCGACGCCGCTTCTGTCGGACAACTGCAAGATCTCGCGGCGGTTCGAGCATTCGACCCAGGAACACTATCACGTCGCCTGCCCGCATTGCGGGTTCCTGCAACCCCTGACCTGGGAGAACTTCCGGGATTCCATCGATCCCGAACACCCTGACCGCGCCCATTTCACCTGCGGCGATTGCGGCGCCGCGATGGAGGAACGCCACCGCGACGCCATGATGGACCCGGCGCGCGGCGCCAAGTGGGTCGCGGAAAAACCCACCGCGCGGATCGTCGGGTTTCACCTGTGGTCGGCGTACAGCCCGCTGGAAAGCTGGGCCGCCATCGCGTCGAAGTGGCTCATGGCCGAGGGCGACCCCCAGGCCGAACAGACGTTCTTCAACGACTGGCTGGGCCTGGAATATCACGGGGCCGGCGAGGCCCCGCCCTGGGAAGCGATCCGCGACCGCGCCGAAAAGGGCGCCTTCGTCTATCGCCGCGGCACCGTTGCCCCCGGGGGCCTGTTCGTCACCATCGGCGCCGACTGCCAGGGCAACCGGGTCGAATGGCAGGCCGTGGCCTGGGGCCGCGACCGGCGGCGTTATGTCGTCGATTACGGCGTGATTCAGGGCCATATCGCCGAGGCCGAAACCCGGGCCGAACTGGACAAGGTTCTGGACCGGGAATGGACCAACGCCTGGGGCCGCCGCGTGTCGGCCAAGATGCTGGCCATCGACGCCAACTACGAGACCGAGGCCGTGCTGGATTGGTCCATGTCCAAGGGCCCGCGCCGGGTCATCGCCGTGCGCGGGATCAAGGGCGACGTGGCCCCGGACCTGGTTCCCGTCAACAAGTTCCGCCGCCCCGACGGGCGGCCGTTCAAGGGCACGAACCGGTATTTCTACAACGTCGGCGCGGCCCCGATGAAAGGCTACCTGTACAAGGCGCTGGAGAAAGCGGACCCGGACGACCGCGGCTTCGTCGGCGTCCCCGCCGGCATGGGCGACGACTATTTCCAGATGATGACGGCCGAGGTCCGCAAGCCGGTCAAGCAGCGCGACGGATCGCGCCAGTACATGTGGGTCAAGAAGGAAGGCCAGGCCAACGAGGCCCTGGATAACATGATCTATGCCGAAGCCGCCGCCGTTCGGGTCGGCTGGAAAGGCATGACCGACAGCGACTTCGACGCCCTGGCGGCAGAATGGGAACGCCCGCCCGACAACGCGCAGGGCGATATCGAGGACCTGCTGACCACGGCGGCGCCGGGCCCTGCCCGCGGCGACCCCGAGAAACCCCAGCCGGAAACCCCGCCGACACGCGGCTGGGGCGCCCTGGCGGCCCTGAACCGAGGTGATGAATGAGCGCCCTGACCGGCATGGACAAGACGACGCTTAAGGCCTGGCGGACATCGGCGCGCGAGGCGCTGCACCGCCTGCTGATCGGCGAGAATGCGCAGGCGCAGGGATACGACGGCAAGACCGTCACCTACACCCCGGCGGAAGCCCCCAAGCTGCGGTCGTGGGTCGACGAGCTGACCCGCGCCATCGGCGACGGCACCGCGTCGCGCGGCCCTGTCACACCCTATTTTTGAAGGCGGCCCCCGTGGCGAACATGCAATCCAAACTGATCCTGGGTCCGGACGCGCGGCCCATGGCGCGGGCCGGCGAGGTGTCGCCAACGCACCGCGCCGCCGACCAGCACAGCCAGGAACTGGCGAACTGGCATGTGCCGCTGACGTCGGCCGATGGCGGTTGGCTGGGCGAACGCGACGTCGTCGCGGCGCGTATCCACGACATCGCCGACAACAACGGCTGGGTCTCGGGCATGATGACCCGGTATCTGGATCACGCCATCGGCGGGCAGTTCACCCTGTCGGCACGGCCGCACTATCGCCTGCTGGGCATGTCCTTCGAACAGGCCGACGAATGGAGCCGCGACACCGAGGCCAAGTTCTGGGCCTGGGCCAACGATCCGCGTAACTACTGCGACGCCGCCGAACAGCGCAACCTGGCCGGCCTGATCGGCCTGGGGTTCCGCCACCGCATGGCCGACGGCGAGGCCCTGGCCGTGGCCCGGTGGATCGAGCGCCCGGGGTTCGCATACGCCACGGCGGTGCAGGTGATCGACCCTGACCGCCTGTCCAACCCGCAGGGCATGTATGACGACGCCTACCTGCGCAAGGGCGTCGAGATCAACGACCTGGGCGCTGCCATCGCCTATCACATCCGCTGCGTCCATCCCGGCGACGCCATGTTCGGCCTGGGCATCGGGCGGGGTGCCGACCTGATGCGCTGGGAGCGCGTGGCGAAATACGTGCCCGGCGCGGCACAACGCCGCCAGGTGTTGCATCATTTCGAGCCGACGCGCGCGGGCCAGACGCGGGGCAAGCCGATCCTGACGCCGGTCCTGGAAAAGACCAAGACACTGGACAAGTACGAGCGAACGGAACTGCAGGCGGCGATGGTCAACGCCATCTTCGCCGCCTTCATCACCACGCCCTTCGACCGCGAGGAAACCATCGAGGCGTTTTTCGGCAAGGAAGGCGCCCAGAACGGCACGACCTATGCCGACAGCGCCGCCGCCTTCATGGCGCAGTCCGGCAACCCGTCCCTGGGCGGCGTGCGCATCCCGGTACTGTATCCGGGGATGAAGCCGGAAATGCTGGCCGCCACGCGCCCCAACCAGGGTTTCGCCGATTTCGAAAAAGCGGTGCTGCGCTATATCGCCGCGGCCGCCGGCCAAAGCTATGAGGAACTGGCCCAGGACTGGTCGTCGACCAACTATTCCTCGGCCCGCGCCGCCATGCTGCAAAGCTGGAAATTCCTGTGCGGTCGCCGGGATTCATTCGCCGCTGGTTTCGCGACGCCGATCTACGTGCTGTGGCTGGAGGAAGCCATGGACGCCGGGATCGTCACGCGGCCCGCCGGCGCGCCCGAGTTCTGGGAGGCACCGGCGGCCTGGTCGCGGTGCGTCTGGCGCGGCACCGCGCGTGGCTGGGTCGATCCGACCAAGGAAGCCCAGGCGTCGCTAATGCGGATGGACGCCGGTGTTTCGTCACTGCAGGACGAGGCGGACGAACAGGGCAAGGATTGGGAAGATGTGTTGGAACAGCAGGCCCGCGAACAGCAACGCCGGAAGGCTCTTGGGTTGATGGAAACGACGTGGGCAGTCGTGTCGGAGCGTGATGTTTCAAAACAGGATGACCCCGACTACGACGACCGCGAGGAACGCCGCCAGACCCGTCGCGGGGCGTAATGACAAGGATCGCCATATGAAACATTCCCTGATCCATCTGGCCGAGCGGTTCTACAACCGCCCGCACCTGATCACGCCCGCCAAGGCGCGGGTGCTGCTGGATGTCTTCGCGCGGCGTCAGGGTTTTTCCGATGTCATCGTGCACGACGCCCAGGCGGTTGCCCGCGACCCGTCGGCGCGGGCGGCGGTCGGGTCCTACGTCGACGGCCGCGGCGAACGCCGCCTGTTCCCCGTGGTCGCCGGGGATATCGCGGTGATCGAGGCCTCGGGCACGCTGGTCAACAAGAACGGGCTCGACCCCTATTCGGGCATGACCGGCTACGACGGCATGTCCATGAAGCTGAACGCGGCGGCGTCCGACGACACCATCCGCGGCATCGTCCACGATATCGACAGCTGCGGCGGCGAGGTCTCGGGCCTGTTCGACTATCTGGCCGAAATCCGCGCCGTGGCCCGGGAAAAGCCCGTCTGGGCCGTCGCGACCGACACGGCCTATTCGGCGGCCTATGCCATCGCCGGGTCCTGCGACCGGTTCTTCCTGCCGGAAACCGGCGGCTGCGGGTCCATCGGCGTGGTCATGATGCATGTGGACCTGTCGGCCCACCTGGAAAAGGAAGGGATCGACGTGACCCTGATCCACGCCGGCGCCCACAAGGTCGACGGCAATCCTTACGAAACCCTGCCGGACGACGTGTTCGCCGAGTTGTCCGCCGAGACCGAGGCCGTGCGCCAGGTCTTCGCGCGCACGCTGGAGGAATCCGGGCGGATGTCCGCCGAGGCCGCGCTGGCGACCGAGGCCCGCTGTTACCTGGGGCCCGACGCCGTGGCGGCCGGACTCGCCGACGGCTTCATGCCCGCCAAGGCGGCCATCGCCGAATTCGTGGATTTTCTGGACGGCAGAACCGCCGTTTCCATCCCGGCCGCCCAAGCCCAGTCAATTGGGGCGGCACATCTACAACCGAGCCCCACCGCCGCCCGCGCGGCGGCCCCGAAACAAGGAAAGGAGGCCGACATGGCCAAGAAGACAACCCGCATTCCCAACGCCGGTCGCAAGCCCGCGGCGGCGGTGGAAGACGAAGAAAAGCCGAAGGACGCACCCGAGGCGGAAACCGACGACGACGAAACCGACGCCGAGGACGAAGACGAGGAAACCACGGCGGCGACCGACGACGACGAAACCGGCGCCGAGGACGACGACGAAACCATGGGCGAGGACGACGACGAAGACGGCGGCAAGCCCGCCGCCCGTCGTGGCAAGGGCGGCGCCAAGCGCGCGTCGTTGGATGCCGCCACCGCGCAGAAGATCGTCGCCCTGGCCGAAGCCGACGCCCAGCCGCGTCTGGCCCAGGCCCTGGCCTTCGCCGGGGTCGGGGTCGCGACGGCCAAAGTGTGTCTGGAGGCGGCGGCCAAGGACCGCACCGCTTCCCAGGGCGGCGGATTGCGCGCCGCCATGGCCACGGCGCCGGCCCCGCAGCTGGGTGCCGGCGGCGGGCAGGGGGGCGGAAATCCCCTGCAGGCGGCCGCCAAACGCATGGCCGAAACCCACACCCCCACCATGTCCCGATAGGAGGGCATCATGGCATTGAGCTACACCACCATCGCCAAGCCGCACACGCTGTCGCGTGTCCTGGCTTGGGAAACCCACACCCATCTGTCGCGCGAAGGCGTGACGGTCCTGGCCGGCGACGGCGCCGTTCGCGAATTGCTGATCGGCACCGTCCTGGGCCAGCGCACCCTGGGTGACGTCACCATCACCCCGGACGTCGGCAACACCGGCGACGGCGCCCTGGGGTCCCTGACCTTGGGCGCCCTGGCGGTCGCCGGCGTCTATGTGATGACCTGCATCGCCGAAGCGGCCAACGGCGGCACCTTCCAGGTTGTCGATCCCAACGGGTTCCGTCTGGCCGACGCCACGGTCGCCGTCGCCTACGCCCAGCCGCAGATCGCCTTCACCATCACCGACGGGGCCAATGACTGGGATATCGGCGACGTGATCGAGGTCGAGGTGGCGGCCGGCGACAAGAAGGTCGTCGCCCTGGACCTGACCGCGACGGACGGCACGCAGCATGCCTTCGGCGCGCTGGCCGCCGCCGTGACGGCGGCCGCCGGCGTGGACGCGCCCGGCCAGGCCATCCACCGGTTCGCCGGCCTGATCGGCGAGGGCCTGGTCTGGCCCGCCGGCATCACCACCGACCAGAAATCGGCGGCGCTCGCCGAACTGGCCGCCCGCAACCTCGTCATCCTGCAGGGGGTCTGACCGATGGATCTCACCAATTTCAACTTCGCGTACAACGCCTATCAGCTGACCGATGCCATCGACGTCCTGCCGAACCTGTACGGCAAGATCAACGCATCGGGCCTGTTCGCCACCCAGGGCGTGTCGTCGCGCACCGTGCGCATCGACCGCCGGGAACGTCAGATCCGGGTGCTGGCCCTGGCGGAACTGGATGCCAAGCCGACCGTGGGCATGGGATCGACCCAGGACGCCGTGTTCCTGGAAATCCCGCACATCCCGCACCGGGAAGACATCAAGCCCCAGGACATCCAGGACTGGCTTGCCTTCGCATCCAACCCCATGCGGCCGAAGACCCTGGAGGAATCGGTGGCGGAACGGCTTCAGGACATCCGCGACCGCTACGGCATCACCTGGGAATGGATGAAGCTGGGCGCGCTCAAGGGCCTGATCACCGACGGCAACGGCAGCACGGTGTACAACCTGTACGAGGTCTTCGACATCGCCCAGAAGATCGTCGACTTCGCCCTGGACGTTGATACCACCGACGTCCGCGCCAAGACCTACGAAGTCGCCCGCTACATGGAAGAAAACGCCAAGGGCGAAATCGTCACCGGCGTCCATGCCGAGGTGTCGCCCGAATTCTTCGACGCCCTGACCAGCCATCCCAACGTCGAAAAGTTCTATGTCAACTGGGCCAACGCGGCGCAGCTGGCCGGCGGCGACATCCGCAAGAGCTTCGCGTTCGGCGCCATGGTGTTTTCCGAATACACCGGGTCGCTGCCCATGACCGACGGCACCAGTTCCCGCCTGATCGAGGCGGGCAGCGGCCATGCCTGGCCGACCGGCACCCGCAACGTGTTCAAGCACTACGCGGGTCCCGCCAACCGCCTGTCCATCGCCAACATGCCGGGTCCCGACATCTACGTGTCGCCGAAGGTCCTGGACCACGACAAGGGCATGGAATTCGACTGCGAAGGCAATCCGCTGCCGATCTGCACGCGGCCGGACCTGCTGGTCAAGATCACCCTGACCTGATCGGCCTGGGTTGGTTTTCGATTACCTGGACCCCGCCCCGGCATTGCCGGGGCGGG
>Ga0209643_1000517_pt1 | contig 66956 bp, 56 predicted proteins | sample AutmiccBRH37_all_FD_187383 | JGI IMG/M metagenome (GOLD analysis project Ga0209643, IMG submission 187383) | Deep subsurface microbial communities from Mt. Terri, Switzerland - Autotrophic microbial communities BRH/37_all (SPAdes) (version 2) | ecosystem: Environmental > Aquatic > Deep... | reverse complement strand
GGTTCAAAGATCTGGCCGAGGGCGAACTGGTAGAGTTTGACATCGTCCCTGGTGACAAGGGTCCTCAGGCTAGCAACGTTGTCAAGGTTGGTATGTAGTTTATCTGACATAACCAGTGAGAACCCGGAAACCCGCTCAGCCCAGCTGAGCGGGTTTTTCTTTGCTGTCGAAAGACCAAGGTCGTCTTGCGCCAGGTTGAGCAGGCAAAAAAACACCCCTGAAGTCGTTTGGGGTGGGCTTGATCAGGGGTGTTAGAGAAACTGCCAACAGGTTGTCTGTTCAATGCATTCCAGTGCCTTCGCACCTATTCTGTGCTATTCTACACGGGCCAGCATTATCCTTCCTATTTCTCCAAAAACCTTCCTTCGGCTCACGTGAAGGGGGGATTGCCCTGGGCAGGGCCTGAACAGCGCCGGGGCAGTGCCCTCAACCCCTGCTGCGCCTGATGTCTTCCATCCACCTGAAGACGGCGGGCCAGGCATCATAGTCGCCGTGGCCGGCTCCCTGGATCTCCTTGTAGGTTACATTTGACCCCGCCTTCACCAGCCGTTTGACGAAGCTGCGAGTCGGCTCAACCGGGGTTGCCCGGTCATTGTCACCATGAACAACGTATACCGGTAGACCCCTAACCCGGTCAAGGTATCGAGCCGGATCATCGTTTCCAGGTGAGGATGCTACCGCTACCTCCTGTCCCGCCAGATCCTGACCTTCCTCCAGAGATAGGGGATTGACCGGCAATCCGGACAGAACCACCAGGCCCGCAAAGCGGCGCGGGTCCTCCAGGCCCAAACGCCAGACCCCGAATCCACCCATAGAGAAACCACCAAGAAAGACCTGGGCAACGTCAACATTAAGCGTCCTGGCAGCGGCATCTACTGCCTCAAGGACGTCCCTTCCGCAGTCACCAAGGTACCATCCGCTCAAATCCCTTCCCTTTGGAGCGCAGAGGAGCCAACCGTACTCCTCCAGCTGTTGGACGAGTTTGGGGTTCTGCGCTGTCTTAACCTCATCCACCCCGCTACCGTGCAGCATGACCAGCATGGGCCTTGGTCTCGCATCCTTGTAGTAATCCGTGGGGAGGTGAACGGAGAAGGGCTGGGTCGACCCGTCAATTGTAGAACGAAAGGCCCTTCTCTGATAGCCGATTACCCCCTTGAGGGGATCCCTCCGCTCCTCCATTCGCTCAACCATGTCAAGCAACTCGGTGAACAGCTCCCTCAGAGCCCACGGCTCATCGCCGGGCCCCAGACTCCGCCGGATGCTCTCAATCCAATCGAACCTTGCGGACACTGTGGGCAGCGACTGAGAGATGGTATGAGGCACGCGACGAGCGGCCTTCTGGTAGCGATCCCTCAGTTCCTTCAGATCACCTGAACGAAGCTTATAGAAGGCAAACCCCTCTTTGTGAACTGCCTTCCCCTCAACGCTGATCTCAAGGGTAAAATCATACCGCCCACCAGGCTGGGTCCGCGAGCGCCAGAACTGCGGCACAACGTTCATCCCCTTGGAGAGACGGGGGGCGGCCACGGAACGAGATAGGCCACTACTAGAAGGCAGCGCAATAGGGGCTCCCCTGGACTTCATCATCCCCTCGGGATGTATGCGGTAGCCCTCAGACTCCCGCCTGGCAGTAAGGATACAGTCAGCCACAACGGGTTGAGGACTCCAGTAACCAATGTCCACAATCGCATCATCGTGGTCATCGCCATGGGTCTGGCGCAGTCTACAACGGACAACCGGCTCGAGCAGTTCCTCTATTTTAAGGTCGAAGGGGCAGACCCGTCTGGTTTCACATGATTCAGAGTCAAAGTCCTGGTCCCTTACCATCTGGTAAAACGCCCGGCCCTGCTCTCTTCGGCTTATGTAGGTTACATTGAGGCCCATGACACCATCAATGAAGCCGTGGAGGGGCTTGACACTGTTCCAATCTATTGTCAATTCATAAATGGCTCCGCCATCATCAGTGGGGGCAATTGCGAGATCCATGCCCTCAGGGCCAGTATCCAGAAGCCACTTCCCGTCTCTATTCACCACAACAACCTCGGGACAGCCTTTGACCAGGGAACAGCCGATGGTGGTGTAGCGTCCTGTTCTGCCGTTGACGGCATCAGGCGAGATTGTCAACTGGAACCCGTCACCATAGCGCCAGCTACGATTACCGTCGCTGCCCCAGGGGGCTGTTACCTCGCCCCGGAAGTAGAAGTGGTCAGCATCAAAAGTAGCCCAGCAGGTAACCTCCTTGCCAGGGTGGCCATGGACGGCGACAGACGGGTCACCCTCATTGGTCCCAACCACCGGTGCTAGCTTCCAGGAAGCAGCCCCAAGCCAGTGGTCTTCCCTATCTCGGTAGTAGATGGTTGAGGTTTCTGCCATGGCTTTCTCCTCCTCGCCCAGGGTATTTGGACATGACAAGCCTTAAGGGTAGAGCAGTTGCTGGTATCGGTGGTATATTTCGACAATGTCCCTGATAAACCTGCCTATCAGCTAATAGTCAGCCCTTTGCCACCTCGTCAGCAACCCCGGACAGGCCCTGGATCCTCATAATGGCTGCTGGGACCTGGCTAAGGTCATCCACAACAAAGAGATTCTGGTGTTCTGGGTCAAACTCCACGGTGTCATAGGCCCAGGTGCTAGCCCCCTCAAGCCAGACAGCATACCAGCCAGCGGCCAGCGCGGGCAGGATATCGCTCTTGGGCGAGTTGCCCACCATCACATGGGCAACCCCTGGGTTGGTGGAGAAGATGCGGGTGTATACCGCTGGATCCTTGCTGCTAACTATCTCGACCTCTGCAAACCGGCTTAGTAACCCTGTTAGATAGAGCTTGGATGACTGGACAACCCGATCGCCAAGGGTGATAACGTTGACTTCATGGTCTCTAGAGACCTCTTCCAGAACATGGCGGGCCGCAGGATGTAGCTCCGGGACCTCGTCAAAAACCGAGTCTGCAATCCTGTAGACCGTCATTGCATGGTCCGCTGTAAAAGGAACTCCGCTGCTGCGACAGATCTCCTCGCTGGTAGCAACCATTGCCGCCCCGAAACAGGTTCTGTGAAACCCCTTAACTCGAGTCTCCTGTAGATCCCTTTCCTTGACCATGTGAAGCACCTCATCGTATGGTACTTCACAGATGCTGCCAACCCAGCGGGCAAACCTCTCGTAGGCTCGGTCGTAGATCACGTTCGTGAACCACAGGGTATCATCTGCATCAAAGTATATAATCAGCTTCATCACCTCTGCAGAGAGAGATTTGACTTAGACACGCGCGATACCTGCTGCTTGAACCAAGACTGAACCCTGTCCATATCATCTGTAACCTCTAACCCAGCAGGAAGAGCCTTCACTACCTGGTCCCTGACCGGGCCCTGCCATGGGCTGCGCGTATCAAGCACAGCGATGGCTCCCCAATCATCCTGTGTCCTGATGAGCCGGCCAAAACCTTGCCTCAGGCGGATTACCATTTCGGGCATATCCACTTCAAGTCTCGGGTCTTGTCCAGCCTCCCGCAGGTCGCGACGGCGCGCATCAATCAGCGGATCATTGTGGGGAAAGGGCAGGCTGTAGATGATGAGGATCCGGAGGGCCTGCCCTGGCACGTCTATGCCCTCCCAGAGGGTAGAGCCGATCAATATGCCTGAACCGCTCCGCGAAAACCTATCTGCCAGCCATCGCCTCTCCCCCTCCCCCTCTACCAATACCTCATAGGGCAGCTCCCCTGACCCACTGCGGGCTTTTAGGTACCCGCCCAGATAAGCCACATCACCGGGAGTGGCCGCCAATACAAGGGCTCCGCCTCTGGAGGCCTCAAGAAGCCCCTCTACCCTTTCCGCCTTTTCCTCCGGGTTCGCCGATGACTCCCGAGGTATATAGGCAATTACCTTCTTCTCAATATCAAAGGGTACCCCAACCCGGGAGGTGATGGCGCCCTCAAACCCTGTTAGACGCTTGATCTCCCTGAAGGAGCCATCAGCTGTCAGCGTCGCTGATGTGAATATCATTGGCACCTTTCGAGACGCCAGTTCCTTGTGCAGGGTGTCGCGGAAGCCCCTCTTTACCACGTGAAGACTCTCGTCTCGCGGCTCCCACCAGTACACATAGTCTTGCCCCCGCCCGTCAAGGAGCGCCTCAAGGCCAGCACCGAAGTCATCAAAACGCTGTTGATAGCTGGCGAGATCCTCACCAAAGGCGGTACCCTCGTTCATGCTCTCGTCAATCACCATCTCATCCTGCAGTTGGCCCAAGACGCCAGAAAGAGACCTGCCCGACTCCAGCAGCCCATCAGTCCGGGCGATGTTCAGCCTGTCACCGAATTCGTCCGGTACAATGGAGTCAGACACAGCCCTGAAGAAGGCCTGCGCATGCTGGCGTACCAGCTCCACCAGGGCCAGGGTCAGGACCCTTACGTCATCACGACCCTCTATCCCTGCCAGCATGGCAGCGACATCTCCCTCCTTCAGCTGGGTACCAAGGGTTCTAGCAACAGGCAGTTCAAGCATGTGACCCTCATCAAAGACTACTGCTGCGTAGTCAGGCAGATAGGGCATCTCCCTTCCGGCCTTCATCTCCCGGTTGGTCCAGAGGTCCCGAAAGAACAGCTCGTGGCTGCAGACCACGAGGTCTCTGGCGCGGTGATACTCGGTGCGGGCCTCACCAAGACAGCAGTAACCACGGCGGGGACACCTTTCGCACCTCAGCGTTTCATCCCAGGCCACCATCGCCCAGAGCTCATCATCGACATCTGGCACCTCCGCCCGGTCGCCAACCCGGGTCTCAGCGGCCCAGCGCAGTAACTTGGACTTTCCTCGCCGCCTCCCAACTCGGAACTGCAGGGAGTCCGCCTTGCGCGAACACAGGTGTTGGCTGGGGTCCTTGGCGGTCTTGGCCTCAATGTTCAGGTCGAGAAGACGGGAAAGGGTGGCGATGTCTCCGGTACTGCCTGTCAACTGCTCCTGGAGGGCCGTGGAGGCGCAGGCTATGACAACAGGCTTGCCGCGTAGCCTTGCGTAGCATACACTGGCCAGGATATAGGCGAAGGATTTGCCTGTACCCGAGCCTGCCTCAACATAGGCAACCCCTCTCTTGCAGAGGGCATGGGCCATGTGGTAGGCGGTAAAGATCTGCTCCTCCCGTATCTCAAAGCCGTGGTGAGGCAACTGGTCATAGAGGACATCACTGACCCATCCATAGAGTTTCTTCTCAAAGTCCTGCTCTGTCCGGTACCTGAATGGCAGGTCAAGCCACCTGAGCATACTCACAATCGCATCCCTCCTGAGGAGTGGTAGAGGATTTTGCTCCCAAAACCTTGACGTGCCGTCCAGAGGGTGATATACTATTATAGGTAGAAAAATCTGGAGGCGCTGGAAGCATACAGCATCTCTTCATTCTACCGTATTTGTGTTTAGATTGCAAGCTGACAGATACCAGAAAGGGACGGCATTCTGCCGTCCCTTCTTATTGTGCTGCTGATTCAATATGAAGTTAGCGTCCACAGCGATGGGCTAGACGCTACTCCTCAAGGGCGTAGGAAACAATCAACCTGCTGGTGGCCTCCAACGCGTCAACGTGGGTACGCTCGTGGGCATGCGAAGCGTCAACACCTGGGCCGATGAGGCCTGTGCGTATGTCCGCGCCCGCCCTCACAGCAGCGGAGGCGTCAGACCCATAGTAGGGGTAGATATCCAACTGGTATGGGATGTCGTTCTTGTGGCAGAGGGCAACCAGGCGCCTTCTAATCTCCAGGGTATACGGACCAGAAGAATCCTTGGCACAGATTGAGACGGTGAACTCATCAGAGGCCTGTCCCTTGCCAATGGCCCCCATGTCAACGGCAATAAACTCACAGGTGTCATTGGGAATTCCCGCCGCTGCCCCATGACCGATCTCCTCGAAGTTGCTTATGAAAAAGTGCACCGGACGGGGCGGTGCCTGCCCGCCGTCAACAACTGCCCTGGCTGCTGCCAAGATTGCTGCGACCCCTGCCTTGTCGTCCAGGTGCCGCGACTTGATGAACCCTGACTCCGTTACAACAGTGCGGGGGTCAAAGACAATAAAATCTCCGACCTCGATGCCTAGTCCCCGGGTTTCATCGGCGTCAGACACCTTCTCGTCGAGGCGTATCTCCATGTTCTCCGGTTTCCGCTCCAGTTTGCCCGCCTCCCCACCATGAACATGGGTGGAGGCCATAGTTGTAAGAACAGTCCCTGAGACGCGTTTCCCTGAAGCAGTCTGGACCCAGCAGCGCTCCCCCTCAACGGAGTGCATCATAAAGCCACCGATAGGGGTTAGGGCTAAGCGGCCGCTTGACTTGACCTCCTTAACCATGGCCCCGAGAGTGTCAACGTGACCAGAGAAGCATACAGCACCACTCTCGGAAGCGGCGCCCCCCAACGAGGCAACGAGGGCGCCCTTGTTGGTACGCCTGGTCTGCAGTCCAAGGCCCTTAAACTCTGTTTCACACAGAGCAACGGCTTCTTCGGTAGCCCCAGTAACACTAGGGACTTGGCACAACCGGACAAGTAGATCCACAAGATAGTCCATGTTAATCTCATACATCGGCCTTCCTCCTCTTCACCATAGCCACCCCGCCGCTCCAGTCAGTGCTGGCCTCTGCGCCAGGGCGTCAACCGCCGTAATGCCTGAAGAAACTTCCACAATAGCGGACCCGTGACGCACTCCCCCGGCTGAAGCCGGGGGCATCTTAGGCGGCAAGAGCCACCTTCGACTTGGTTTCGTGGACCGTATGCCATCCGAGGCGGATCGGCAAGACCACGGGCCGCGCCACACGGCCACTACTCCGCTCGATGAGGGGAGATACCTTGTAGGCATTCTGGAAGATGTTCGCCGCGCCATTGACGTCGGCATGCACATGCCAGCCGCAGGCACAGACGTACAAGCCACGGTGCTTACGGTTGGACTTCCTGACTTCGCCACAGGCGTGGCAAGCCCGGGAGGTGTAGGCTTCGCTGACCTCCACCACCTGGATGCCGTACAGGCCGGCCTTGTAGGTGATCATGTCTACGATTTTGCGAAATGGCCAGGCGTGCAGACGCTGGTTTAGTTCATCGCTGTAGTCGATGCGCTCCCGGATGCCCGTCAGGTCACCGATGGCGATGGTATCGACACCTGCCAGCCAGCAGCGACGCGCAAAGTCGGCAGTCAAGATATGAAGCAGGTGCTGCACCTGCCGAGACTCCTTCCGCTCGATCTGCCGGAACCGGCGGCTCTTTCGCTTGTTCTCAGCAGTCGGGGGCTTGACCCTGGCCCGGACTTTGTTCCAATAGCGACGGATGGACTTGATCAGCCTGCCGCTGTACAGAAGCGAGGCGCCGTCTTCGAAGATGGCCGTGATCGCCTGTGTTTCACCCAAGTCCACGGCTACCTTGCGGTTTCCCAGCGGTTGTCTTGCTTTAACCTCCACCACCAGATGGGCGCATAGCCCAAACTCTTTGTCGTAGGTGATGAGGACGTTGATGATTCGCTGGTACGCCACATCCTGGCGCATCTGCAAGGCCACGGAAACCGACTTGACACCATCCTGGCGGCCAGTGCCCAGGCTCAGGTTTAGCTGGTCGCCTTCCAGGGTGAAGCCGAATCCCTCGTAGTACCGTAGCGGCGAGTATTCCGTCTTGCGGCGGAAGCCCGGCATCTGATGCTGTGTCCGCCCGGCTTTGCGCAAGGCGAAGAAACTGTTGTATGCCTGGATCACCTCGTCACGAGTCGCCTGTGCCGACAGGGAGTAGTACCCCTTTGCCCTCGGTAGGGTTTTCAGCACAGCATTCAAGTTCTTCCGGGTAGCCTTGCTCTTGCCTGTGCGTTCCAACTCGTCACGCAAGTGCCAGATGAGGCCATTGTAGACCTTGGTGGCGCAGAGCATGGCGTCCAGCAGTATCGCTGTCGCTTCCCCACTGGCAACCACCTTCCCTTTCAGGGTTAGCATCATCTGCTGGATCACCTCCTGGCTCGTACCCGTGCTTGGCGCAAATCTCTTGCAGCAGGTCTTTCAGTTCCCCGTAGACTTCCATGCTTCGTTCTTCATACCATCATAATAACACAGAACATGTGTTCGTGGAAGCGGGTACCACAAGCAGGGTTCCGAGGGGGTCCGTGTATCCCCTGACTGAAGTCGGGGGGATTACGCCCCCTCGGGCTCCCCCGTACTTCTAAACTAGGCGAAGAGAGGAATCAACCGCCCCGCCGTCGAACGAGTCTCGTAACACTTGCCCTGACACATCTGATCACGAGGAGACCATGATTGAGGAGGTTTTTACCATGCGCTGGTTGGGACACGCCTGCTTCTACCTTGACCTGCCTGGCGGTGTAACCGTCGTTACAGACCCCTTTGTCGAGGATGTGCCCTATCCCAAGATTGACATTTCGGCTGATCTGGTTACTGCCAGCCACGAGCACTCCGACCACAACGCTGTTGACCTGGTGAAGGGCAGTCCCCGGGTGCTTAGGGGCCTTGTGGGTGACGGCAAGGATTGGAACAACATTAACGAGCAGCTAGGGGCGATCTCTGTCAGAACGGTGAGATCTTACCATGACGATACTGAGGGCTCCCAGCGAGGAAAGAATGCCATCTTCATCTTTGAGGCCCCGGAACTGTCCATTGGTCACCTGGGCGACCTTGGTCACAGCCTTGACGATAAGGCCCTTGATGACATCGGTTATGTGGATGTACTCCTGGTGCCGGTTGGGGGCCATTACACCATCGGGCCCGAGATCGCCTGGGAGGTGATCGATGACCTTGAGCCCGCCATCGTTGTCCCCATGCACTTCAAAACAGAGGTAATAGCCCAGTGGCCCATAGCAACGGTTGATGGCTTCCTGGAGCAAGCTGGAAACCTGAAGGTTCGGAGGGTGGAGCAACCAGGCATCAGCCTCGTTGACGCGGAGATTCCAGACACCCCCGAAGTATGGGTTTTTGCCCCGCCGAAGTAGCTGATCAGGGATGCAGGAACTCCTCGAACCAGGCCACCATGTTCCTGGCCATGCTACCGGTGACTACGTGCCCGACACCGGGCTCAACAACCAGGCGCAGACGCTGGGGCTTCGGCGAATAGATGGGTTCCAGGCACTGGTATAGTTTCTGCGAACCGGCAGGCGGTACGATATTGTCGTCGGCTCCGTTCTGAATCAACAGGGCCCTATCAAAGAAGCGCTGGTAGTGGCTGAGGGGATCACAGGCCGCCATCTCAGCCAACACCTCTGACTCTGGCAGTGGCAGTACTGCGATGGGGGCCGTATCTGTCAGCCAATCAGGGCTGCCGATCAACGGCGCTAGAGCCCTGATCCGGTCATCGAGGACGGCTGCCAGGAAGGCGGTGTGCCCACCCATGGAGATGCCGGCTACTCCCAGGCGAGCACAATCTATCTCCAGGGCCTGATTACTGTCCCCACCAATGCCTGGGAGCCGGGCGAGGCCGCCCCCCTCTACCAGATCGATAATGCTTGATAATTCGGAAACCCCAGTTCTCACCACCCTGAACATGCTTGCAGCGAAGGACTCTGGAGTGAACAGGTCTCGGAAATCTGGTGCTCGCCGTTGGCCATGATAGAGCATGTCGGGGGCTAGTGCAACGAAGCCTGCCCTTCCAAGCCATCTAACGTACTGCTCCACCTCTTCTTTGCAGCTGTTCCAGCCGTGGAAGAAGACTACCAGCCCCCGTCGCGCATTTGTGCCCGGATCGCCGCCAGGAACCGCCAGCAGGGCAGGGATTACCCCTGCTGGGCCATGAAGACTGATCTGATGCAGTGTTTCCAGCCGCTTCGCCGCCATAACCGGCAGTGCCTCCCTTATTGAGACTGATCATCAACGGTGATCAGGACCGTGTCGATGCTCTTATCGTCAATGTCGTAAACCTCGTAACGGACCTGGTCAACGGTTATGACATCGCCCTTACTGGGGACTCGCCCCAGGTGGTTGTTGATGAACCCGCTGATGGTTTCGTAAGCCACCGTTGTGCTCAGTTTCAGCCCCAAGCGAAGGTTGACCTCCTCCAGGTCCATGCGTCCGTCAACAAGGTAGGTGCCTTCCCCTCGCTTTTCAAAGACGGGCTCATTGACATCAAATGGTCCTCTGATCTCCCCTACTATCTCTTCTACGAGGTCTTCTATTGTGACAAGCCCGGCCACACCGCCGTATTCATCAACCAGAATAGCCATATGGGTGTGCAGCTTACGCATCTCGGCCAGGAGGTCAGGGGTTTCCTTGGTGTCTGGGAAGAAAAAAGCCTTGCGGAGAATAGCGTCGACCCTCTCTTCTCCATCTTTGTCCAACAGGTGCTTGAGGAGGTCGCGCATGGCGACCATCCCAACAATGTTGTCCACGCTGTTGTCAACCACCGGTAGCCAGGAAAAACCGAACCTCGCTGCAGTGACAGCGGCCTCCCGGATTGTTGACTGCTTTGTGACGAACCTCATCTCCGTCCTGGGGACCATGATCTCCCGCGCCAGGTGGTCGCCAAAGTCCAGAACCCTTCGAATCATATCCTTCTCGGTGTCAGGCAGCACCGCCTGATCCCTGACAATGCGGCGCATCTCATCCTCTGTAAGTTTGTTGGACCGGCGCTCTGTACCCACGCCCACAAGATCCAGGATCTTATTTGTTGATAGGGTCAGGAGCCAGTTGACCGGCCGTAGAACTACAGCCAGAGCCACCGCCGGCCTTGCTAATGCGTAGGCAATAGCATAGGGCCGCTGTAGTCCCATACGCTTGGGTACAAGCTCCCCAAAGACCAGGGTTAAGAAGGTGATGGCAAGGGTGACGACAACAATACTCAAGCCCTGGGCCAAGGCGGCTGAAACTGGAACAAGCCCGTCAATCAGGACGGCCAGGGGTACGGCAAGGGTAGCTGCCCCGGTGGCGCTGGCCAGGAAGCCCGAGGCGGTAATCGCTATCTGAATGGTACCCAGGAACTCACTGGAGTCCTCAAGAAAGCCATGGATTATCCCGGCGATCCGATCACCCTCCTCGACCCGGGTTAGGAGCCTTGCCTCATTGAGGGTCAGGACCGCAATCTCCATGCTGGCAAAGATACCGTTAAGAACAACAAGGCCCAATATCGTAAGGATCTCGTTGGTAAACTGACCAAGGCCGCTCATGTAACCCTCCTTGAGCACTACACGGCTCGTACTTCTCTCGACCACACCTTACTTTATCCCATATCTCTGGGGCTTAGCTACTAGCCGGTTATTAGGCAGGGCGATGATCGTCACTCACAGCGCAGCTGAAAGAACTCCTTGATCCTGTTTGAGACCTCAGGCCAATCGCCACAGGGTACACCGCCACCCTGGGCCTGCTCGCCACTGCCTCCGCCCCTTGAGCCCCAGGGCCCCAGGACCCTTTTGAGGAGCTCGCCAGCTGAAAGCTGAGGGCGGGCCCCCTCGCCAACTGTTACGATGACTCTAAGTTCAGTATCAGACTCTCCCCTGCCATTGACTGGCGCCGCCAGGAAGAGGACACGATCTTCCCCCTTTAGCAGGTTGGCAATGGTTATCAACTCGTCGGCTGGAATATCCTCAACCAGCGTTACGATGAGTTCCACCTGGTTCCCCCTTGTACCCTCGGCATCAACAGGCCAGGCCCGGACGGCTCTTCTGGCAAGCTCCGGGGCCCTGGCGACTGCCAGCGCCCTCTCAAGCCCTCTGACCCGCTTGTAGAGGGCCTTGTTGTCGGCCACAGCCTTGGCGGTCATGGTGGCCAGCTCACCCACACCAGCGCTTAGCTGCTGGCGTAGAGCCGCCAGCACTCTTTCCTTGGCTTGCCAATCGTCCAAGGCCCGCCCTCCAGCCAGGAAATGCACCCTGGTCTCAGTACCACGTCTCTCCGTTCCCAAGACCTTGATGATCCCGACCTGACCAGTACTTGTCAGGTGCGTACCAGAGCAGGCATTTAGATCGAAGCCCCCAATCTCAATGAGGCGCCATTCCCCCTCAACACCTGGGCGTCTGCGCAACGGTAAGCCGTCGGCACCAGCGGGGGACGATACAACCTTCACACCGATGGGTAGGTCTTGCCAGACAACCCGGTTAGCCAAGTCCTCCGCCTTCTGAAGAATGTCGGCAGCCACAGTACCGCTGTCCACGTCAATTGTCACATCACTGGCTCCCAGGTGAAAAGAGACCGTCTCCAGGCCACCGACCTCAACCAGTGACCGGGAGAGAATGTGCTGTGCTGTATGCTGCTGCATGTGGTCAAAGCGCCGCCCCCAGTCCAGCTCGACAAGGACCTGCTCACCTACCTCTATACTGCTGCCGTCGTCAGGCAGAAGGTGAACAATTGACTGGTCTCTGTTGCCATTTTGACTGCTGCCTTCCCTGCTACTTTTATCGCTCCTGGTGACTACCCCCAAGACCCTCCGGCCATTAATCTGCCCAAGGTCGCAGGGCTGCCCCCCACCGCCAGGATAGAGAATCGTCCTGTCAAGGACCACAGCAAGACAGGGCCCATGCTGGTCACTACTATCACCCCATACATCAGTAACCTTGGCGTGAACAGCTCGAAGGTAAGGAATTGTGTAGTATAGTGCCGCGGTTGTTTCACCGCCGTTCTTCATGCAATCACTCCCACGGGCAGGTTATGCCTCAGTCCAACGCCGCCCCAGGCGCGGCCGGGTCCCTCAAGATAACAATATTGGCTCACTGAAGACAAGTCAAGGTTAGGAGGTGACTCACTGAGGGGATAACAAGAGATAACAGTAACACGATGATGTTACATTGAATTAGACCTGTGAGGCTGTCTTTCGATATACTAGATACTAGATGTATATTAAGCTACGTTATATGGGCTAAGCCACATCTCTTGCCTGGAAAGCCCCTAGAATATAGTGAGGTGAGTTGTTTGGAAACCCAGTATGCGCAGGTCCCCGAAGACAAAAGAAACAGGATCCTTGAGGCAGCCATCAGCGAGTTTGCCAACAAGGGGTTTGACGCGGCCTCAACCAACAGCATCACAAGGGAAGCTGGCATTTCCAAGGGACTGCTCTTCCACTACTTCGGCAATAAGAAGAAACTCTACCTGAACACGGTGGACTACTGCGTGAACCACTTCATGGAATACATGATGGATCACACAGGGGAGTACAACCCCGACATCCTAGACAGAGCCCTGGAGTGGACGATCCTCAAGCTCAGGATGTTTACACAGCATCCCTTAATGTACAAGCTGGTCTTCAGCGCCTTTCTGGATGTGCCCAGGGGCCTTGAGGAGGATATTCAGCAGCGCTATCTGGACATCTTCAACCAGGGCATGGGTATGCTGGTCCAGGACATTGATACCGCCAGGTTTCGCGGCGACATTGACCAGAAGAAAGCCATTGAGGTGCTGATGGTGGCCCTGGAGGGCTTGGGAGAAAGGTACCAGGAACTCCTTAAGCACGAAGAAGACAGGGGCCTGGGCAAGCTGGACGCGATTATTGAAGACTTCAGAGAATATGTAGATATCCTGAAGTACGGCCTGTACAGACAGCCTGAAGACGTCACCTAGCAAGAAAGAGGCCAGCTTCCTTGGGAAGCTGGCCCATGAGGAGGTAGTAGGTTCTGTCAATCTAGCATAAGGCCCCCACAAGTGCGTCAGACCCCCACTATCTCAACACCGTACTCCCTTAACCAGAAGTCCATCTGGATGAGATAGGCGAAGAGCTGCGGACCGGTCATCAACTGCCCAAACCACGGCGCATTGTAGGGATCGTCATCAAGCTGGATCATCTTTCGGATTTCATCCGCATTGATCAGACTCAGCAGTGGGGATGACGGATCGTCCAGGATGCCCAGGAGTTTCTTGCTGACGGCTTCCAGGTAGTTGGGGTTATGAGTCTTGGGATAAGGACTCTTGCGCCGTTGGAGCACACCTTCAGGGAGTAGGCCGGTGAGGGCCCTTCGGAGGATGCCCTTCGCCATATTCCCAGCAGTCTTCAACTCCCAGGGGATATTCCAGACGTATTCAACAAGGTGATGGTCACAGAAGGGAACCCGCACCTCCAGCCCCCAGGCCATGCTCATACGGTCCTTGCGGTCCAATAGTGTCTGCATGAACCACTGCATTGTAAGGTACCCTATCTCCCTCCGTCTTGCCTCAACCGGACTATCCTCCGGGGACTGCGAGACCTCTGTCAGGGTCTCTTCATACCGGGCTGCCACATACTCGTCGAGATCCAGCTTCTCAAGGAGATCAGGGGCTATCCAGCTCTTCCGCTGCTCAAGGGACCGGGACCAGGGAAAGGTGTCGGCGTTGATCAATTCATCCCTATGAAACCAGGGATAACCGCCGAAGATCTCATCGGCGCACTCCCCGGAGACCGCCACCGTCGCCCCCTTCTTCACCTGCTGGCAGAAGAGATAGAGAGAGGAATCGACGTCAGCCATTCCAGGAAGGTCGCGAGCCCTTACTGCCGCCTCGAGGGCACCAACCAGTTGGGGGGTATCCACCTCTATCCAGTGATGGGTAGTACCGAGGTGTTCGGAGACCCTCCTGGCCCAAGGGGTATCGGCGTTGGGCTGAAAGTCGTTAGCCTGGAAGTGCTTGTCGTTGTCCTTGTAGTCAATAGAGTAGGTGTGCGTAGTCCCTTCGTGCCCGTGCTCGCGGAATCCCTTCACCGCAAAGGCCGTGATGGCGCTGGAGTCAAGCCCCCCTGACAGAAAGGTGCACACTGGCACATCCGATACCAGTTGGCGATGGGCTGCATCCTCCAGCAGAAAGCGCACCCGTCGGGCAGTCTCCTCAACATCCTGTCCATCCTCGTGAGGGCGGCTCTGCATCATCCAGTACTTGTGGCGTCTGATCCCCTGTCTGTCATAGAGAAGCCACTCAGCCGGCTTCACTTCTTGAATACCCCGGTAGACTCCGACACCCGGCGTCCGAGCGGGGCCAAGGCCAAAGATCTCCGCAAGTCCAATTGCATCGACCTCCGCCGGGACAGCGGGGTGAACGAGTAGCGCCTTCAGCTCAGAACCAAAGATGAAGGAACTGCCCCTCTCTGTAAAGAACAGGGGCTTGACCCCAAGGCGGTCCCGGGCCAGAAACAGAGATTGTTCCGTGTCATTCCACACCCCAAAGGCATAGATGCCGTTTAACCGCTGGACACACTCCACACCCCACTCAATATAGGATACCAGGAGCACCTCCGTGTCGGAACGGGTCCGGAACCGGTAACCCCTCCCCTCAAGCTCGCTTCTGAGCTCGGGGGTATTGTAGAGCTCTCCGTTGTAGACCAGGACATAGGTCTGTCCCCGCTCTTCCCTTGTCATCGGCTGTTTTCCGCCTTCGGGATCGATGACAACCAGGCGCCGGTGAACAAGGCCGGCCTCAGGGCGAACCCACATGCCCTCCTCGTCTGGACCCCGGGCCGCCAACCTCTGGCTCATGGCCTCAAGGGTGACCCTATCCTGCCTGATGTCGGTTACCCAATCAATCCACCCAGCTAATCCGCACATGGCTTTCTCCTCCTACTGGCAGCAGTCCTCGCAATAGTAGTTCGACTCTGAAAGGTTTCGTCAACCTAAACGTGCCGCTCGCTTCATTATAGTTAGACGTGAGCTGTCCTGTGCCAGGTCGAGCAGGAGATTCGCTGGGTTTCTGTCAGGTATCCTGACACTTGCACACCAACGGTTGCGGGGACAGGCTGCTGCAGGTTGAGAGTGTCTGTCCTCAAGGGGCGAAGTGTTAGAAAACCTTACATCACTGTGCACCATCACGCCGCTGGTGCATATGCTTGGAGTAAGCAACAGCATCAGGACCTGTGCATCTAAGCCTAAGCCTGAATTCATACAAGAGGAAGTGATACCATGCCACTTACAAACGACGATGTCCGTCAACTTGCCAAGGAGTTGGACGTGAAATTTCTGCGCCTGCAGTTCACTGACATTTTGGGCGTCGGCAAGAACGTTGCTATCCCCATCGAGCAGTTGGATGATGCCCTGGCTGGAGATATCATGTTTGATGGTTCGTCTATCGAGGGGTTCGTCCGCATAGAGGAATCCGACATGCTCCTAAAACCAGACCCCAACACCTTCGCCATCTATCCCTGGCGGCCAAAGCAGGGATCAACGGCGCGTCTTATCTGTGACATCCACAATCCCGACGGGACACCCTTTGCCGGCTGCCCACGGTTGACCCTAAAGCGCGCCCTGGCCAAGGCGGAGCAGATGGGCTTTACCTTCAATGTTGGCCCAGAGCCGGAGTTCTACCTCTTTGAGCGTGATAGCAAAGGAAAGGCAACCGTTGACACCAATGACCAAGCCGGCTACTTCGACCTCTCGCCCGTGGACCTGGGCGAGCACGCGCGACGGGATATTGTCATGGCCCTACAGGAGATGGGGTTTGAAATTGAGGCATCGCACCACGAGGTCGGGCCGGGCCAACACGAGATTGATTTTAAGTACGCTGACGCCCTGACCACAGCTGACCGGATTGCCACCTTCCGCCTTGTAGTGCGCCATGCACCTGGGGCTGCATGCCACCTTCATGCCTAAGCCCATCGCCGGCATCGCGGGTTCGGGCATGCACCTGCACCAGTCCCTATTTAGCAGTGGTCAAAACGCCTTTTATGACCCCGAGACCGAAAACCAGTTAAGCGAGACCGCCCTTCATTACATTGGCGGCCTGATGAAGCATGCTGCCCCTCTGACCGCCATCACCAACCCCCTCGTAAACTCATACAAGCGGCTGGTGCCGGGCTTTGAGGCCCCTGTATACATCGCCTGGTCGGAGCGGAACAGAAGCCCCCTCATCAGGATTCCAGCCCGCCGCGGTGAAGGCACCAGGGTTGAGCTGCGCAACCCCGACCCCAGCTGCAATCCCTATCTTGCCCTGGCGGTTACGCTTGTTGCTGGCCTGGACGGTATTGAGAATGGAATCCAGCCCCCTGCAGCGGTTAACGCCAATATCTACAGGATGTCGAAAGAGGACCGGCTCAACCGGGGGATCGAGAACCTCCCAGAGAACCTGCGGCAGGCCCTTGATGCCCTGAAGGGCAGCACGCTGGTACGAGAGGCCCTGGGTGAGCACATCTTCACCCACTTTGTCAGGGCCAAGGAGATTGAGTGGGACGTCTACCGAAAACAGGTGCATGACTGGGAGCTTGAGCAGTACCTGAAGGTCTTCTAGGCCTGGAGGAAACCCGCGTCCATTGATGGAAACTATTGAGGGAAACTTAATGTAGAGGAAAACAATGCCCCCAACAATACGGACTGGAGGTGGTGCTCTTGGAAAGACGAGTGCTTGGTAGAACCAACCTTGAGGTTTCTGTGTTCGGTTTCGGCGGCTTTCTCCTTAATGGAACCAGTGCTGCTGAAGCTAGTGAGATTGTGGCTGAGGCAGTCGAGAGAGGTATCAACTACTTCGATGTTGCCCCAAGCTACGGAAATAGCGAAAGCAGGCTGGGGCCAGCCCTTGAGGAACATAGGGATAGAGTTGTCCTTGCCTGCAAGACCCAGAAACGTACAAGAGAAGAAGCCGCCGCTGAATTGAGATCTTCTCTGGCGACGCTTCGAGCCGACCACTTTGATGTATATCAGCTTCACGCCCTCGACAACCCCGACGAGATTAAGGTGGCCCTTGGTCCTGGAGGCGCCCTGGAGGCCATCCTCGAGGCCAGGGATCAGGGGCTAGTCCGATACATTGGTTTCTCTGCCCATCACCAGCAATCCGCCCTTGCTCTGATGGAACGGTTTGACTTTGACACTGTACTCTTCCCAGTCAACTGGGTCTACTGGCTCAAGGGCAACGCTGGACGGGCCGTAGTTCACGGTGCAGCCGCCCACAACCGGGGGGTCATTGCTATGAAGGCTCTGGCTCACAGGAAGTGGCGGAAAGAGGAGGAGAGCACCTGCCCTAACTGCTGGTATCGACCTCTGGACAGCGATCCTGAGTTAGCCTCAATGGCCCTGCGGTTTGCACTGTCTCAACCCGTCCATGTAGCGGTGAGCCCAGCCGATGCCGGGATGCTGCGGCTGGGAATTGACCTTCTTGACCGCTACAAGCCCATCACTGACGATGAAGTTGAGGCCCTTCAGCGGCGAGCCCAACTGCTAGAGCCCATCTTCTCCACCAGCACTGATGACCACTGACACAGAAGGAGAACAGTCCATGCTACACGAGTACACCAGTGACGATGAAGATCAGGTGGTTGAGATGATTATTCAGTTCTATAACCACCTGGCAGATAGCGCGCAGGTAGAGCGCTGGATAGACCAGAAGACGGCGTTGAAGACCCTGTCAGACTGGGTCGACGATGATCTCGTGTACACCCATAAGGAGGCCGGAGATGTCTTGGCCCTGGCGCGACTGCGTGAAGACCACGGCACCTTCTGGGTCGAGGACCTTGTAGTCCGAGAAGACCGTCGGGGTAAGGGCATCGGCTCGAAGGTGCTCGGCTATATCGAGAAGATGGTACAGGAGAAGGGAGCCAAGGCGCTGTTCCTGGACATTGTCCCAAGCAACCTGCCGTCACTGGACTTCTACCTGAAGAACGGCTACAAGTACCTAAACACAATTGAGCTTCGTAAGAACTTTTATGAGACCCCTTCAAAGGCCAAGGTCGACTTTTTGGGCCGCAGCCTGGAGGTACACAGTTGGCCAAAGACCCGACCCCTCCCCACAACCACAACTGCTGACGACGATGAGGACCGTCAGTAGAAAAGAATTGATAACGGGACGTGTTCAGGCAGGCTCTTCGCCTGAGGTTGTATGCTCTTCCCAAAATCGGGAAGACTACTCATGGGCTGGTAACCTACGCGTTACTAGAAACCCAGAATAATAATCCAAATGAGGGGGTTTTTAATGTGAACATTGGGGATAGAATTGCTCTTGCCCTGGTGGTAATTGGGGCCCTGAACTGGGGGTTGATTGGCCTATTCAACTTCGACCTGGTTGCCGCACTCTTCGGTCAAATGACAACCCTTACCCGGCTAACCTATTCCCTGGTTGGCCTGGCCGGCCTCTGGAGCCTTTCCTTCTTCTTCCGTCGTAACGCCATCACAACAGAGGGACGCTCCTAGGACAGTCCAGAGCGCACTAATAATACTCTAAGGTTCGAAATGGGTAAAGTAAAATGACCCCGCCTGAGGCGGGGTCATTTTCATAATTAAACCCTCTTCCGCCTCTACCTCAGATGGTCATCGCCAGTATCATGCTCGTCTCTGGTGGCGGCGATCTGATCAAGGGCCTCGATCAGTGAGGGTCGCTTCTGCAGTTCCGTATCAATTGATACGTTGAAGTCAAACTGTTTCCGCTTGGATGCCGTTGGCCTGGAGGCCCGGCGGGCCTCTTCTAGAAGGCCCTGGATGCGACCGTCAATGGGCAACCCCATTCCGCTCACAACCGAGTAGATCAGAACGTTCTTCTCACCCGGCTGGGGGTCAATGTATGGAGCGAGGGACATGTACTCCGGCGATTCGGCCATCGCGAGTATCTCGTCACTGATCTTGTCAAGGAGCTCTATATCTGCTACCTGATCCGCGTAGTCCTCGCGGGCAATCATACTGACACCAACGGCCTCGGCCTCTGAGAAGTCAAATCCGTTGGCAAGGAGGCCCTGCTCCCAGCTGTCCCGCAGGGGAACCATGATGTCTTGCTCAGTTAACCGCTCCCGCTCAGGCACAACAGCCCGGGCAAAGGTCAGGCAGCCCGGCTGCAACAGGGCGTTCCGAAGTTCGGCGGCGTCAAAGTGTCCGCTCCTGTGGGGGATGAAACTGGTGGTAAGCATGTTTATCTCGTGCAAGGTGCTGGCAATGTGACTGTTGGAATCGGCATACCAATCAATGGCTGGCGGAACCAGGCCCTGGCGCCGTCGGCCCAGGTAATTGTTGTAGAGCTTCTCATTATCAATTATGATAACGGAATTGGTAGCATCCATCACCTTGTTGAATTGATCTAGGGTGACCGCAGCATTGCGTTTCTCAATGTTCCCCTCTTTGCGATGAGGAAGGGTAAGGATGACGCCAAAATCCTTGTCAAGCTCCTCTGCCACCGCTCGCAGGGCACTAATTATGGCCCCATTACCAGTGCCGCCGCCCAGACCGGCAATACAGTAGACGATCTCCGCGTCGTGGAAAATGCGTCTGAGCTGAGGCATTAGCTCCTTACGGTTGGCCTCAAAGGCCCTGCGCCCCACCTCAATGTCGCGTCCCGCCCCCTGCTCAAAGCCGGTAAGGGGGAATCTGTAGAGCTTGGGAATAGATCGTAGGGACATCAGGTCCTGGGTGTTGGTATTAATCGCAACCGACGCGTATGGTGTATAGGTTCGCCCCTGCTCGTCTACCATCGAAAGTGACGCAAAGGCATCAGCAATGCGGCTGCCACCCATACCAAGTCCGATGAAGCCCATTTGCACGCTGACGTGGCCGCCAGGTCGCATTGCAAAAGACATATCTTCAGCTCCTCTCCCTCATGATGACGCTGTTAAACCCGTTGATATGCTGCGTTCTGACTGTTCGTCTTTATCAATGACACGATATATCTGAAGATTGGGGTGGTCTGATAACTCAAACTGGTATTGACTGGATTCAGAAAGGTTGACGCCATCTTCATCCGTCAGCGCCCTTATACAGGGGTGATAAAGGCTCCCCCGCTGAACATCGGCAACAACAGCTGTGACTCCATTAGTAAGCTCAATGACGGTGCCCACGGGGTACGGGGCAAGGTTCTCAAGGAACTGACTGACGAGCGCCCCCGGGAAGAATCGCTCCGCTGAGCCGTTAATCATTGCCAAAGCCCTGTGAGGTGGGAAGGCCTCGCGGTACACGCGGTCCGATACCAGGGCATCGTAGACATCAGCGATCCCAACGAGTTGCGAGAACTCATGGATCTCATCGCCTTTGAGCCCTAGTGGGTAACCGGATCCATCCCAGCGTTCGTGGTGCTGGTAGGCAACAATGGTAGAAAGGGGGCTCAGGTCCGTCTGGCGACTGAGGAACCTGTAACCATCCTCAGAGTGGTTCTTGACAACCTCAAACTCCTCATCGGTCAGTTTCCCTGGCTTGCGCATCACCGCCGGGGGGACAAGAAGCTTACCCACGTCATGCAACAGGGCGCCTATGCCCAATAGCCGGATCTTCTCGGCGTTAATGTTCATGTGGCAGGCAGCAAGAACACTTATAATACAGACATTGACAGAGTGATCAAAGGTGTAATCATCCATTGAGCCAATGTCCGTGAGATTGACCACAACACTCCTGTGGGACAGGGCTTCCTCAACAATGTCCGCAACACGCTGGGCAATGTGATCAGAGGCAATGATCAGGGCCCGCCTGCTTCTGGACTGGGCAGCCTCCCTGAACTCGGCCAGGGCCTCCCTGACGCGCATACGAGTGCGATCGCTGACGACCTCTTCCGGCTCAAGGTCCGGAAAGCGCTGGTCACGAATGAATACACTCATGACCTTGCGGTCTAGCAGGCTGTCTATAAAGACCGGCTTAATCACCGTATCCTTGCGCAGGAGAACCCTTCCGCTGGGGGAGAATATGGTTCTGGCAATCACCATACCCTCTCTAAGGTTAACCGTCAATATGCGTCTCAACTCTGTAAGCCCCCCCGAGACTCATTTCACCTCTGTAGTGAAACCCCTGTAGTGAAACCCCTGTAGTGAAACCCCTGTAATGCTAACTGTCTTACATACTGAAAGTTTGCTGTTATCTTTTTCCCTCTTCCCCCCCTGGTTTCCTTCATCAATCTGGCATAACTTGACTCCAGTCGCCACAACTTGGCATGAAATCAACCGCCACCAGGGCCGGGGTGTGATAGTACACGACCAGACCCATGCGGAAAGCAAACCTGCACCATGCAACGTAGGGTTCATAGATATAGTAGTGGGCGCAAATGCAACAGGCTACCTGAAGGAGGAGTGACTCTTGCTCAACCTGAGTTTGGCGGAGGTCTGCACCATAACTGGCGGCAGTCTTGCCGTGGGCGATCCGAAGAGAATCGTCACAGGGGTCTGCGAGCCACCGCGCATGCCGACAGACAATGACCTGTACATGGTCATGAACCGAGTCAGAGACCGTCGTCGCCTACTTAAGGGGTTGCTTCGGAATCCGCCAGCGGCAGTGATGCTACCGGCAGAGCGATCTGTGCCCCTGTCTTCCCTGTCTTCACTGAATAGAGCGGGGGTGGCCGTTGTGATTATCGACGATAAGCCCCTTCAAGCCTATGAGCAGATTGTGGCTGCCTACCGGTCTGCGTTCAGAATTCCCGTGGTTCAAGTTGTAGGCAGCAAGGGCAAGACCAGTACCAAGGAGATGATAAAGGCCATCCTGGGCACGAAACTGAAGGTTCTCGCAACCCATATGACGATGAATGCCCCCTCTGTCGTGGCGAGGACTCTCCTGAACCTTGATCCATCGCACCAGGCCGCCGTAATAGAGGCCGGGATGAAATCCAGGGGGGTCATCGACCGCTCCTCCAGGATGATCCAGCCCACCATTGGGGTCATTACCAGCCTGACCAGATCCCATTATACAAGGTTGGGGTCAATGGAGAACATCGCCAGAGCAAAGGCGGAGATTATCCCCCATATCCCCGCTGAGGGCATCCTGCTTGTCAACGGTGATGACCACTACTGCAGGCAGCTGCCTGTTGATAGGTGCAAGGGAAGGGTCCTGTTCTTCGGGCTGACTCCAGACTCCGACATATGGGCCTCAGACCTTCAGGTTGATGATCTGAAATCATCCTTCACCGCACACTGGGGGGATAGGGCCATCCCCTGCGGGCTAAAGACCTTTGCCTCGTACCATGTTCGCAACGCCCTGGCCGCTATCGCCATTGGTCTGGAGCTCGGAATTGAGCCGGAAGCAGTGTCCCGGTCCATTACTGACTACGAGCCTGTGGCCAGACGGCTGAATGTCTACCGTCGCGATGACAACGTGATACTCATCCGAGATACCTACAATGCAGACCCAGATTCGGTTAAGATGCTCCTAAGAGAAATACCTGTCTTCGCCAAAGACAGACAGGTAATCCTGGTGATCGGCAGCTGTGTGGAGAAAGATGAGGAAGCCCGGGCCTATGCCGAGCCTGCTCACTACGGGATCGGCGAGGCAGCGGGGGCCCTGGACCTGTACAGACTGATAACCGTTGGGAAGTGGGCCCAACACTGCCAGGCTGGGGCCGTTGCCGCGGGCATGAACCATGATCGCACCCAGCACTTTGACAGGGCTGAAGATGCGCAAGAGACTCTGTCTCTCCTCACCAAACCCGGTGTCATGGTAATCTTTGAGGGGCGCCAATACGCTAACCTGGATGCCCTTGTCAAGAATATGAAGTGATTCTCTCATATCTAGTCTTCTTCTATCGCCTTTTTCTGCTCTTGAGCCTCTGAATCCAGCCCCAGGTACCAGGCAAGGGCCCGTCTCTCAAGCGCACCGACAAAGGCGTCTTTGCCGTCAACATACTGGTCCCAATCAGAGGGGTAGTCCTGGGCTAACCTCTCCTTCAGGGCCCCGTAAGCGCTTGCCTCATCGGGGCGGGCGCGAAGGTAGTCAGCGACGGCAAGGTGCCGCACGATGTCACGATAGTTGTCGTACTGGAAGGCGTGTACATGGTGGGTACGCCTCCCGTCGCGGATTCTCCGGAAGTATCGCCTTCCGACAATCCCATACTCACCCAGGGCCTCGTAGCCAAGCTCGAGCATCTCTTCATTGCGGCAATCAAGCGCAGCGACGTCTCTCACCACCGGCATTATATCGATAATGGGTTTGGCCTGAAGGCCGGGCACCGCAGTGCTCCCGATATGGTAAATGGATAGGAGATTCGCCCCCAAAGCCCCCTTGATTCGATCTGCTTCTAGGACAAACTGGGTCGCCCACTGGGGATCATGGGGGACAACTACAACCTTTCTCATTCCCTGCATTCACCTCCCCGTCTCGTCAAAATAGCGATACCTGCTTTACCTGGACATTGTTCCGCGCACCATCAATTATTCCTTGCATTCTATACTCAATGCCCCTCTCAAGGCAGGCGCAGGCAAACACCTTTCTCAATCTCCTGTGGTTAGGTGAAGGGCAATTATAGCTGCTTCCATAGGTATCCTGGTACCTCTCCTTCAGGCCTGGATAGAGCCGCTGAAGCGCGTCATAGAAGTACTCTCTCTGGCCCAGGCGCAGGGTGACCCCAAACCAAGGGAATACAAACCGTGCCCCGCTTGCGGCGGCCTTCTCCACCAGGCGGCGAACGTTATCTTCACTATCAGTAACAAAGGGAAGTATCGGTGTCATTACGACGCCGGCGTAGAGCCCATTCTCTGTGAGTTCTGAAATGGCGGCAAACCTTTGGGAGGATAGGGGCGCGGCGGGCTCTATTGCCCGAGAAAGGCTGTCTTCAGCTGCAGTGATGGTAATGCCGACGCAGACCGGTGAATGCAGCCTAATCCTGGATAGTAGATCAATGTCTCTGGCAACAAGACTGCCCTTTGTGGTTATGCTGACACCAAACCCGTAGGAGTCAATGAACCCCAGAGCGCCTCGAGTTAACTCGTACTTCGCCTCCAAAGGGTTGTAGGGGTCGCTCATGGAACCAGTGCCAACGACTCCGGTCTTTCTCTTGCTTCGCAGTTCTCGCTTAATGATGTTGAGGGCGTCCCTCTTGGCTGCAATCCTATCGAAGTCCTCAATTTGATAGCAGCGGCTGCGGGAATCGCAGTAGATGCAGCCGTGGACACAGCCGCGGTAGAGGTTCATGTTATACTTGGCGCCAAACCACTCCTCGGAACCGGTGTGGGCGATTATTGTCCTGGCAGCTATGTACTTCACGACTCGTTCGCTCCGAGATACGACTGGCAGGTACTCTTCCAACCCGTAGGATGCTCCAGCGCGCGCATAACCCGCTCCCCACAGCTATCCAGGCCTTCATGAAACGTGTTAACCTCGACATCGTATACTTCGCCCTGCTGATGAACATAAGCGAGTTGGGCCTCCCCCTGGCCCACCTGCCTATCGCCCCGGGCTTCTTCCCTCTTTCTAAGCTCCTCAACCGGACAATGAACCCCAACAAACACGACAGGATGCGCTCCTAGAGTCTTAATGGCATCCTCCGTGGTAAACCCGTCATGGAGAATCTGGTCAACAATCAGGTTGACTCCTCTGTCAGAGAACATCGCCACTGTGCGATGGAAGAAGTACTCCGTCTCCACTGGTATTAATCGCCCTGCCTCTCGATCCTCCATCGCATTAACCACCTTATCAAAGTCATCAACGCTAAGATGGAAGAAGCCAGGGAGTCTCCTTTCCAGCTCCTTAGCCAGCGTTGACTTGCCGGAACTGGAGACCCCATTCAGCATGATTATCTTGCCCTTCTGCATGTATGGACCTCCATGGGTGAGGTGGTTAGTGGATAACGCTACCCGCCGCCATTAGGTTCTGCGTAACAGGCGGCGTCTCCTTGCTCCTTAGCCCGACACCCAAAGATTCCATGATTGAGGGACTACCCACTTCCAATGCCCTGACACGTCAGCTACGCGCGGGAGATGGATAGCCTCAGCTCCTAGCCCAACCACGGATTTTGTCGACAGCCAGGCCCGCCCCTCTTTTCTCTCCCCACAAGGCATGTACATATGTAGATATCTAAATACGCTTGTATACACCCGTTAGCGGCGGTTTTACACCCCTAACCCGATTATGCTAGGGTTTAATCCATATCAATGGATTTAGATATGTTTATATCTACATAGGTTTCATAGACAGAAAGATGCCCTACCCTTGCCGTTGACAGACATCGGGGGGATTCGACAGGTCAGTGGATAGTAGGAAAGCGCTGCAACAGAAGAGTAGGAAGGGTCTGGCGGTCTAGACTGACTTGGCCTCAATGTCACGCGGCAGCTGTTAGGCACGCCGGGTCAACACAGCACAAGGCCCCGTGGCGCATTTGCCACAGACATCACATAGTGGCAAGTCGGAGAAGGCCTCATTGACCTCCATAACCTGCTGGTAGCAGCGTTCTCTGTTCAGACCTTCCCTTGTCAGCGCACCAGCGGGGCAGTTCCTGACGCAGTATAGACAGCTGCGGCCCTGGCGGTTGCGACAAAGTTCTTCACTGACAGGGTCATCTGCAGGGATTTCGGCGCTGATGACCATGCTTCCGAAGCGCCCAGCACACCCCGCCCCGGTGATAAGCATCTGATTGACCCCGAAGGTACCCAGGCCCGCCACATAAGCAACACTCTTGTGAGACCAGGCAGCAGTCAGGGTCTCTCTGCTGAAGTTATGGGTGGCGGGCTCGAAAGCGGTCTTGACCCCCGCTTCAGCCAATTCCTTTGCCAGGTGGTTGCAGATTGTGCTGATTAGTTGGTTGGTCTCTATGTAGGCCAGAGCCCATTCCCGCGCAACCTGTGAGCCTTCCCGGTTTGCATTAACAACGCCCGATCCAAAGGGTAGGAAGAAGGCCACCACCGTGCTGGCGTCGGGCAGTAGCTCCTTGGGATGTAAGTGTCGGACACCAGTAGTCTGACCCTCGCTCATCTCCTGAAAAAGATGGTTGTCTGTAGACGCAAACCCCACTAATGGTTCGCGGTACACGGTGACTGTTCCAGCACCAGCCACCAGTTCCCTGATTCGTGTCTCAATCAGGCGGTCGAGTTCCACGATCTCTTCACACTCCCATTCCCGTCATGGGCCAGTCCTTCTACCAGCGCATCAATAAGTCCTGCTACCAGCCTCTGTCGGCCTCCACCGGCCTCTACCGGCCTCTACCGGCCTCAGCAGCCCCAGGGAAGGTCCGCTACTGGTCTCGCGATATCGACCCTACCAACTCATTGGGGGCCAAGGAGCCAGACTGGAGAGTCAGGTGGATTGGCGGGAGGTCAAGCGCGGATTAATCGACTCGAAGCAAACACCCCCTTGTGGCGGTACGCGGAGACTGATAGTATCACCCTGGAACTGCGAACCAGTATACTGATATGGAACAGTGACGAGGATTGACCACCATCGAACTAGTGGTAATGGGCAGGCAGGAAGGGATGATTGCGTTTGCTTACAGAGCTCAATAAAGCCCAATTCAGAGCGGTCCGACCGTTGTTTGCGCGGCTTTCCTACAATCTGGCCATCGCCGCGGTCTTAGAGGGGACCAGCCCGGGACGAGTCTGGGCCGATGATGCGCTAACGCCCCAATCAGCCTTTATATACACGGTAGAGGGGTGTGCCCTGGGGGGTAGGCCCGACAATGAAAACTTCAACCAGGCCGTAGCTATACTGATCCGCGATGACCTCTTCGGCAAGGGGACTCTGCGTCAGGGCGAAACAGAGATTGACATCCGCATTGCTGCAGAATGGAAAGACGGGCTTGATGACATTGCAGCGGCGCTGGGAAGGCCATCGATACCTGCCCCCCGGCGCCACTATGTGTGCCGCAGACTAAAGCTGACGGACTGGCAGAACCGCCTCCCTGATGGGTTCTCAGTTCACCGCATTGATGAAGACTTGCTCCGCGGGACCGAGATAGAGGTCCCAGCCCATGTACGGGGCTGGTGTAAAACCAACTGGGGGTCACTAAAATACTACCTCAAGCTTGGTTTTGGTCTCTGCACCATGGATGAGAGGGAGAAAAAGGTCGTGTCATGGAGCGTTGCCGACTGCATCAGCGGCGACCGGTGTGAGATCGGTATCCACACTCTGCCTGAATACCGCCGCCGCGGTCTTGCGTCAATCACAGCCGCCGCTGCTATAGACCACGCCCTGGCAAGGGGCTTCAGCCAGGTTGGTTGGCACTGCGATGAAGGCAACCTCGGGTCGATTGGGGTGGCCGAGGGTGTCGGTTTCGTCAAAGAACTTAACTACTCAGGAAATCTGCACATCTCTGATGAGGGCATCCACTATGTCAGCTACGCCTACCATCTCTACCTGAATAATCAGTTCCATGCCTGCATTGAGTATCTTGAGCGCGGCTTGGGCCTGAGAGATGACTACCAATTCCTCACCTATCATTTTGCTGCCAGGGCCTATGCCGCCTGCGGCGATACAGATGCGGCAATGAGGAACCTGAGCCGTGCCGCTGATCTGGGAGAAACCCGGTGGGAACTCACCGAGGACTGCCAACACTTAGTTGCCCTCCATGACCACCCACACTGGAACGGGATTCTGGAGCGAATCCGTCACAATAAGGAATGCTATCCCAAGTTGTAGACCTGGCCTGAATCGTAACCCGGTTCTGAGTTGTGACTTGGGCTGAATTGTAGACTTGGCCTGATTAGTGATAGAATACCTAGTTAGAGGTGTTATTGCTAAGTGACTGCACTGGGATTTGCATTCGGAATCAACGCGCTGCGTGTGGCCATCATTGACGGCTATCTCGACGAACCATCCTGCCTGGGTGTTCCACCCTACATTTCGCCGCACATTCGCTATACATACGGCGCCCTGGTTAAGGCTGGGGTACCTGATGACAACATCTCCTACCACCTCATTGACCAATTGCGTGTGGACTGGGAAGAACACCTTGCCCGGCTTGAGGACCGCGATCTTGTGATCATCATCGCCGGCACAACTGTACCAGGCCGATACCTGCGAGGACGCCCCATTTCACCCCGGGAGATCTCCAAGATTGGGGCTGGCCTCGGGCATCCCAAGGTCTTCCTCGGGGGCCCAATCGTGCAGGTCCTTGACCCTGAGGTGGCTGAGCGTTGGGGCCTGCAGCCAGGCCAGGGAGCCCTTGACGCCTTTACCGGTGAGATTACCGCCCTCACCATCTACGGCGCCTTGACAGGCAACAACCTGGATACCAACCCCGAAAAGGAGCGCCTGGCAGCCCTGATCAAGGACTGGGCTATAGCCGGAGCCCGGGTCACAGAGAAACACCCCTACTTTCCCCACATAGTATGCGAGCTTGAGACCTTCAGGGGTTGCCCTCGCCCAGTCAACTGCGCCTTCTGTAGTGAGCGACTGAAACGGCTTACTTACTGCCGGCTCCCAGAGGATGTTGTGCGGGAGGTAGACGCCCTCTATCGCCTGGGAAACCGCTACTTTCGGCTGGGTTGTCAGACAGACCTCTTCGCCTACGGTGGGACATATGTCAACGGCGATCTGCAGCCGAACCAGGCCTACCTGAGGGATCTCTATGAAGGCATTCACCAGGTGGCACCAGGCCTGCGTGTCTTGCACATGGATAACGCCAATCCCGCGGTAATAGCGAACAATCCTGAGGCGGCAACAGAGATCATAGAGATCATTACCCACCACAACACCGCGGGGGATGTGGCCGCCTTTGGTCTGGAGTCGGCGGATCCCGCTGTCCTGACGGCTAACAACATCAACACAGACCCAGATCAGGTTCTCACTGCAATCAGGGTGATGAATGAGGTAGGTGGATTCCGAGTTGATGGCATACCTAAACTGCTGCCGGGTCTGAACTTCCTCCACGGTCTTAAGGGGGAAGGTCCCAGAACCATGGCGATGAATGTCGATCTCCTGAAAAGGATCCTTGACGATGGCCTGATGCTACGACGGATCAATATCCGGCAGGTTCAGGAAGTGGATAACTACAGAGGGCAACCGGTTAATGAACGCAGATTTAAAGAATACAAAGACAAGGTGAACCAGGATGTCAACCTGCCCATGTTAAAGCGGGTGTTTCCCACCGGCACCATTCTGCGCGATGTTCAGATGGAGAAGATTGAGGGGAAACTCACCTTTGGACGCCAGTTGGGAAGCTATCCTATCCTGGTTGGTATCCCAGGCAAACACAAGTTAGGTCAGTTTATGGACCTTCGCATCCTGGACCACGGCTATCGGTCGCTAACAGGCCTCCCCTTTCCCTTCAATATCAACAGGGCCTCACTGACTGAGCTTCAGGCCCTCCCAGGTATCGGGAAGAAGCGAGCGATGCGGATCTTCCTGGCCAAGCCCATTACAGGCCTCCGACATTTAAGCGAGGTCCTTAACAACGAGGTCAATGTTGATGACCTTGCCCACTGGGTGAGTTTCAGCCAATCCCATTAGGAAAAACTCCCCCCCCAAAAACCACAGTTTGACATCATTCGTCAGTACCCCTGTTGTATGCTGTAGATGACTCTTGCTGGATACGCACTAATTAACTCACAATTCGCTCTTTCACGGAGGTGCGTCCCTTGGCCCAAGTACTGATTGTTGAAGACGAACCGAACATTGCCATGGTCCTGCAGGAGCTCCTTGTACTGGAGGGTCACGAGGTGTCTCTGGCCCTGGACGGTCAGGAAGGCATGAGAAAACTGAGGCAGGGCCCTGACCCCGACATTGTCCTTGTTGACCTTCTGATGCCTGGCCTGACAGGAAGATCAATAATCGAATCCATGAGGGGTAATCCCAGATGGCAGCGGATACCCGCCGTGATCATTACGGGGTCCATTCCAAGAACAGACGCCTTCCCCTCAAAGGGTAGCTATCAAGCCCTGATTCGCAAGCCCTTCGACCTGACGGAGGTAGTGGAAACCGTAGAACAGCTTCTGCGCAAGCCTCAAGAGATTGTGTCGGCCTGAGACCTATGGGTCCAAGTCTGAAGAACGAATGATCTCTAGTTAACGAGCGGCTCGCTGACCGTAGTCGTCCCCGGTGCCGTTAAACCATCGAATTTCCTCAACAGCCCGGAACACGCGGCAGAGATCCACCAGTCGCTGATAGTCGGCATCTGCTACCCACTGACCCACCCGCCGGACCGTTTCATCTCCAGTGGCCAGGTATTATTCCTTGCCCCACAGAGAACTATAGGTAATGCGTGGATACCAAGAAAGTGATGCACTGGTACCAGACTAGAAGCATGCCAGGGCATCCAAGTGGGGTGAGCATATGGTGGTGCAGGGTGTAGCAGGAATCGTGGTCTTCGCCGCGGCATCAGCGCTAATGGTGGCCGTGGTACCGAGAGACCGCGCCCAGAGGTTCCTGGGCGTGGGCCTCGTAGGTGGCCTGGGTGTTGCCGTGGCACTGGTGCTTCTCATGGAATCCATATTTGGTTTCTGGGACTTCCGCGGCGCCGACATCCGGGTCCTGGGAATACCGGCCTTCCTGTCGCTGGCCTGGATACCCATTGTCATCACCTACTCCCACTGGCTCACAGAGAGCCGCAGCACGGTAGCGGCTGCTGCATCACTCCTGGCCTTCCCGCTGGCAGCAGTAGCGACCCACGTGGCCCTCCTCAGACTGAATCTGCTGGCCTACAACAATTGGACCCTTGTGATGACCTTTACCATTTCGCTAGGGATCCACCTGGCCATCGGCGCCTATCTTCATGCAACAGGACAACTGCCCAATCTCCGTGGTATAACGTAGCAACACTACTTTATTGGGCATGCTAGGGGCTACTCATCGGCACTCACAGAAGAACTGCCTCTGGAACTGACAGAGGAACTGCCGCGTCGATGCCGCAGTTGCCGGTAGACAATCCAGAGGACAGTCGCTACAACAGTCAACCATAGCAACAGAGGTATGGCTGCGAAGATAAGAACGACCGCATCTACTGTCAGCTCAATCACATGATTGGCTGACCGCACAAAGGCTGCCACGCCCCGTTGCCAGAGCCCTGCCAGGCCCGTGGCGGTAATAGTGGGGCTTGCCAACTTGGTCTCGCTCAGATTCAAGATAATGGTCGAGTAGGCAACCTGATCCTTCAGGTAACGAAGGCGCCCCTGGCGGGAGTCAATCTCCTGCCGGACCCGGGTCAACTCCCTCTCAACCTGCATTATCTCCTCAACGGTCTCTGCCCGCTCAATCAACTGACGAAGCCTTGCCTCCTGGGCCTCGAGGTTAGTAATGCGGGCCGTCAAGTCGATGTACTCTTCGGTGACATCATTGGTCCAGCTGTGCTCGTTGGTTACAATCCCCAGTTCCTGGAAGAGGCCCTTGGCCTCCTCAAAGCCTTCGGCGGGCAGACGAAGGCGCAGGTGGGCTGACTGCCTGCTTTCACCGTGACTGGAGCGGGTAGACTCGCTGATATAGCCACCCAGGCTTGCTAACTGTGTTTCCACTGAGACCACGGCTGTGTCAAGGTCCTCAACTTCTATGTTCAGTTCAGCGTTGTGGATGACTTGCCGCTGGACGACCTCACTGGCATGGGCCACTGATGAAAATGTAACTGACGCCATCTTTCCCTGGCCTTCGTCACTACTGACAGACTCAGTGTAATCGCTGTCCCTTGTGGAACCATAGAATGTGCCGGTCTCACCGGGGGCCCCGCCGTCGGCCTGTTCCGTTTCCTGAGTTTTGGGAGCCCCGCAGGCTGCTACGACGGCAATGACCAGGATCAGACATCCCAACCACAGTGCCCTGTTCCCTAACAATCGACTGAACTTCACCCTCAATCCCTCCCATAAAGAGTAATCCACTAAAAGGCGGCCTACATCTCTCCAACCCTGAGATTTTGTTCTCACTAGCTATAGACGCCTTATCTTGAATGAAGTTCCCTGCCGGGCCTCAGGGCACCTGCTGCTGCCCCAACTGAGATACACAGGAGGCAGGGGCGGTATTGGGGGAGAAAAGTGCCCCATGCTAAGTGCATGACCTACCGCGTCCTGCCCCTTGAGATTCACAAGCGGATGGCGACCCTAAGACCTCTTTGTAACGCCGTCGGACCGGATCTCATCTGAATTCTGGTCAACAAAGGTTTTGCAGCTGGTGTCCATACAGTCGTTTACCGGTGTCGGGCCCATGGTACTGGCCTGCGGCGCGTCGACGGAATCAGGTTGCTGGGCCGAGAACTGGTCAGAAGCAACAAGAATCTTGTTTGCCTTGCAGTGATTGCCCTGGGACCAGTAGTGGCAGTTGTCCACTGTACAGTAGATCTCCTGATTTGGCATATTCTCACCTCCTGGTGGATAGGTTTCCACACCATCGGGGAGATATAACCACCGGGCGAAAAAGGGTCTCCTACCTGACCACCAGATTGAGAATCTTGCCTGGCACGTACACCGCCTTGACCAGTTCCCTGCCGTCTATATGCCGGGCCACATTGTCGTCAGCGCCAGCCTTCGCTCGGGCTGTATCCTCTGAGGCATCGACCGCGATGGCAATGGTGCCGCGAACCTTCCCGTTAACCTGCACCGGCATGTCTACAGTGCTATCCACAAGCATATCTTCATCCCAACTGACCCATTCCTGCCTGTGCAGCATCCCCTTAAAGCCGGCCCTCTGCCACAGCTCCTCGGTTATGTGCGGGGCCACGGGGTTCAGTAGGATGAGGAAGGCTCGAAACTCCTCTTCCGTCACCCTCTGGCGAGCGTAGAACTCATTGACCAGCGACATCAGGGCGGCCACCGCGGTATTGAACTTCATGTTCTCATAGTCCTCGCTGACCTTCTTAATGGTCCTGTGGATGAGCTTCTCAAGCCCCGGAGAATAGCCAGGGCCCCTCACCACCTTATCGCTATCGCCCTTGCCATCGTCTTTGCCTTGGCCCTTGACAACCATATCCTGAAGGCCCCAAACCCTCTTCAGGAAGCGGTAACATCCCCTGACCCCCTGGGTTGACCAGGGAATGTCCTGGTCGAAGGGGCCAATAAACATCTCATAGACCCGAAAGGTATCGGCTCCGTACTGGGCCACAACATCGTCGGGATTGACAACATTCCCCCTGGATTTTGACATCTTCTCGTTGTTCTCGCCCAATATCATGCCGTGGGAGGTGCGCTTGGCGTAGGGCTCCTTGGTGGGAACGACGCCAATGTCATAGAGGAACCGGTGCCAGAAACGAGAGTAGAGCAGGTGTAGTACGGTATGCTCCATCCCTCCGTTATACCAGTCTACCGGCAGCCAGTAGGCAAGCTTCTCGGGGTCCGCCAGCCGCTCCCTGTTGCCGGGGTCGGTATAGCGTAGGAAGTACCAGGAGGAACCAGCCCAGTTGGGCATGGTATCGGTTTCGCGCTGGGCGGAACCGCCGCAGGCCGGGCAGGTGGTCTCTACCCAGTCCCTCATCTTGGCCAGGGGCGATTCCCCGGTCTCTGTGGGCTCATAGGACTCAACCTCCGGAAGGGTCACGGGTAGGTCGCTTTCAGGCACGGGAACCCAGCCGCACTCTGCGCAGTCTACCAGTGGGATGGGCTCTCCCCAGTAGCGCTGCCGTGAGAAGACCCAGTCCCGGAGCTTGTAGTTGACCTTGCGCCGGCCGTGGCCTTCCCTCTCAAGCCAGTCAATCATGGTTTCGATTGCCTCCGGCGCCGGCAGTCCGTTGAGAAAGTCCGAGTTCACGACGGTTCCCGTCTCTGTATCGGTAAAGGCCTCCTCGTCAACACTGCCACCGGCGATGACCTCCACCATGGGCAGGCCGAAGCTTTTGGCAAACTCCCAGTCGCGGGTGTCGTGGCCCGGCACCGCCATAATGGCGCCGGTTCCATAGGAGATCAGGACGTAGTCGGAGATCCAGATGGGGATCTCCTCCCGGGTAGCGGGATTCAGGGCCGTTAGCCCCTTCACCTCTACCCCGGTCTTCTCCCTGGTCACGTCGGTGCGCTCGATCTCTGACTTGAGAGCGGCCTGGTCCCGGTATGCCCTGATTTCATCCCAGTTCTCAATCCTGTCACTGTACCTGTCAAGCAGCCGATGCTCCGGGGCCAGAACCATGTAGGTGGCACCAAAGGTGGTGTCGGGGCGGGTTGTGAATACCCGCAAGCGCTCACCGGTGCCCACTACAGGAAAGTCAATCTCCGCTCCCTCCGAACGGCCAATCCAGTTTCGCTGCAGCACCTTGACCTTCTCTATGAAGTCTACTTCCTCCAGGCCATCAAGGAGTTTCTGAGCATATTCAGTGATACGGAGCATCCACTGGGCCTTGATCCTCTTCACTACCTTACCCCCGCAGCGCTCGCAGGCGCCGTCAACAACCTCCTCGTTGGCAAGGCCAATGTTGCAGTCGGTGCACCAGTTAATGGGAATCTCCGCCTTGTAGGCCAGGCCCTTCTCATAGAGCTTCAGGAAGATCCACTGGGTCCACCGGTAGTAGTCAGGGTCTGTTGTGTTTACCTCTCGGGACCAGTCGAAGGAGAACCCGAGCATCTTTAACTGCCGCGTGAAGTTGGCGATGTTCTCCCTGGTAACATCGGCGGGATGGATCTTGTTCTGGATGGCGTAGTTCTCCGTCGGCAGGCCAAAGGCGTCCCAACCCATGGGGAACAGGACATTGTAGCCCTGAAGGCGCCGCTTGCGGGCCACAATGTCCAGGGCGGTGTTACTCCTGGGATGGCCCACGTGGAGGCCGCTCCCTGAAGGGTAGGGAAACTCGATGAGGGCATAGTATTTGGGCTTTGTGGAGTCATCCTCCGCCTCAAAGACTCTCTTCTCTTCCCAAACCTGCTGCCACTTCTTTTCTATCTGGGTAAAGTCGTAGTTGCTAGCCATGTCATGTCCCCCTCCAGCAGACACCTCTGGATGTCGCTCCTATCAGTCGCCGGCTCCCTTGGCTCACGGTTCTGGAAAGATCCGTGCTCGAGAAAAAGAAAGACCTTCCATCTCTAGAGACGGAAGGTCCTATCCGCGGTACCACTCTAATTGACAGCCCTTAACCGGGTGTCCTCTCTTCGGCTGTAACGGTACCACCGGCCTGGGCTACTATCGCCGCAACTCCTGGCGGCAGGTTCACTCCGGCTGCTCCCGGGCGAGTTCAGTAAGGCCTACCTGCCGCCTTTCACCAGCCGGCGGTCTCTCTGAAGATGGGCTCTCACCTACTACTCCCGTTCAAGGCATTTCTACTCTCCTGCGCATTTTGCTCATTATATTCCAGCCAGGTCTGCGTGTCAACCTGTATAAGGCTCTATCAGTTCCTCGATAAAGAACCTGTGCACGCGGGTATCAGTCGTCAGTTCCGGATGAAAAGACGCCGCCAGCAGGTTTCCCTGCCTGACCATAACGGGCTGACTGCCCACCGAGGCCAGTATTTCAACGCCCTCGCCTACTCGCGTCACCAGGGGGGCCCTGATGAATACGGCGGGGATTGGCCTGTCGGGGTCAGGCACTCCCTCGACAACAACCCCTGTTTCGAAGCTGTCCACCTGGCGGCCATAGGCGTTGCGGCGCACGGTGATGTCCATCAGGCCCAGGTGCGGCCGGTCTATCCCCTCGATCTCCCGGGCCAGAAGGATCATCCCTGTGCAGGTACCAAAGATGGGAAATCCACTCCGGCCCCGCTCTCGCAGGAGATCCATGAGCCCATAGAGCCGCAGCAGCTTTGCAACGGTAGTGCTTTCACCACCGGGTATGATGAGACCGCTAACTGAGTTCAGTTGCTCAGCGGTTCTTACCTCGACGGCGTTAACGCCGCATCGCTTCAGGGAGTCCAGGTGTTCCCTCACGCTACCCTGCAAAGCCAGTACTCCAACCTGCATCCTGCTCCCTCCCATCTCCACGAGGACCTACACATATCTGCCCCATCGCTCCGCAGTTCCGGACTAAACGCCTCGGTTCTGCATCCGCTGGTCATCGCTAAGCTCGCTGATCTCAATGCCAGACATGGCTTCGCCCAGGTTTTCGGAGACCTTGGCCAGCAACGCGGGGTCATGGAAATGGGTGGTAGCCTCAACAATTGCCCTGGCCCGCCTCTCGGGGTCATCGGCCTTAAAGATCCCAGAACCTACGAAGATTCCGTCGCACCCTAGCTGCATCATGAGGGCGGCGTCTGCCGGTGTGGCTATCCCGCCGGCGGCGAAGTTCACCACCGGAAGGCCTCCCTGGCGGCGGACCTCCTTCAGCAGTTCATAGGGGGCGCCGATGTTCTTGGCCTCGGTCATCAGTTCCTCATCAGGGAGGCCAAGGACCCGGCGGATACCGTCGTTCATGAGGCGCATGTGACGAACAGCCTCAACCACATTGCCGGTACCTGGTTCACCCTTGGTGCGGATCATGGCGGCGCCTTCACCAATGCGGCGCAGCGCCTCACCCAGGTTTCGGGCCCCACAGACGAAGGGGACGCTGAACCTGTCCTTCCGAATGTGGAAGCTGTCGTCGACAGGTGTGAGGACCTCGCTCTCGTCAATGTAGTCAACGCCAAGGGACTCCAGGATCTGCGCCTCAACAAAGTGTCCGATGCGCACCTTGGCCATTACAGGAATGGTGACCGCCGCCATGATCTCCTTGACCTTAACCGGGTCTACCATCCGGGCCACGCCGCCGGCGGCCCTGATGTCGGCGGGGACGCGCTCCAGAGACATGACGGCAACAGCCCCTGCCTCCTCGGCTATTCTTGCCTGTTCGGGCGTTGTGACGTCCATTATAACGCCGCCCTTGAGCATCTGTGCCAGCCCTGCCTTCAGTCGCCAGGTGCCCTGTTCCTTGTTGACCTGTTCCCCGTTTACCTGTTCCTGTGTAGTGTCTTTACGCATTGTCATCTCTCCCCCTTAGGTAGTAGAAAATAAGACCGCCCCGGGGCTGGGGCGGTAAATGGGGGCGGACGAATCAGGAACAACCTTGAAGTCATTCCCTACGCCGTCTTCACCCGATCGGACTATACCGTCGGTTCCGGATTCTAACCGGATCAACTGCCGAGGCTGTCGGACTTGTCCTGTCATAAGCAGGCTTCACCACCGGTCGGGAATTGGGCCTCTAGCAGGCCCTCACCCTGCCCCGAAGACGATAACTATGGAGTTGTTCTTGCTACCTATCAGTATACCACGATTTCCCGCGAAGTCCACCTCACTGATTGGGGAGATGGGAGCGACTAGCTGAGGCCATGAATCCTGTGGATGCCTGCCTCGCGAGCGGCCCTTGTGGCCTGGCGGAACTCCTTGTGGGTCAGCGGACGGTCCAGGGGTGGATACTCCCTGGCCCTGTAGGCGGGATAGTACTGGGCCATGAGGTTGACATAGGTGTCCTTTGACACTTCCTCGGCCAGGAACTCCATAGCCTCACTGGTGTCGGCCAGATCCCCTGGAAGGACCAGGTGCCGAACCAGGAGGCCCCTGGTGGCAATCCCGCCCTCATCCAATACAAGGTCGCCTACCTGACGGTGCATCTCCTTGATGGCAGCCCGGTTAATGGCCGGATAGTCAGGAACCAGCGACAGGCGGCGCCCCGTCTCCTCCTCCTGATACTTCATATCGGGCATGTAGATGTCGACAATCCCGTCAAGGATCCTCAGGGTAGCGACGGCGTCGTAGCCCCCGGTGTTGTAGACGAGAGGAAGGGTCAGGCCGCCTTCGACTGCCCCGGCGAGGGACGCCAGGATCTGTGGAACCACATGGGTGGGACTGACAAGGTTAATGTTGTGGCAGCCCTGGTCCTGCAGGTCCAACATAATCCCGGCCAACTCATCACTCTCCACAAGCTCTCCCGCCTCCCCCCGGCTGGTATTGTAGTTCTGGCAGAAGACACACTGAAGATTGCAGCCGCTGAAGAAAACGGTTCCCGAACCGCGCCGACCCCGGATTGGCTTCTCTTCACCGTGGTGAGGTCCATAGCTGTCAACCCGGGCCTTATCGCCGGTAAGGCAGGGCCCTGGGTCACCCCCGCAGCGATCGGCTCCGCAGGCCCGCGGGCAGAGTGAGCACTCTTCTAATAGGGCCTCAGCCTTGTCAACCCGTTGTTGAAGTTTATCTCTACTCAGTTCAAGGTAGGAACCGCCCATTGCTGCACCCCCGGTTTCCGCTGCTGCTGCTTCTGCTACGTCTGCTGCTGCTATTGTACCACCTAATGCCTGAGGGCAGTCTATATGGGGGTCGCTAACCTTCCCCGTTGGCTCTGAACCCTTCGCCAAGCACCTCCCTGGCGTCGCTGATAATAATGAAGGCGCGGGGGTCCACCTCACTGACAATCCGCTTCAGACGGGTGATCTCACTGCGGTTGACAACCGTCATGATCACCTGGCGCTCAGTACCAGTGTAGGCTCCTTTTCCAGCCCAAACCGTTGCGCCCCGGCCCAGCTTGATGGTGATGGCATTGGCGACCTCGTCGGGGGAATTGGCTATAATAATGAAGCTCTTGGCATACCCGAAACCCTCTTGAACGATGTCTATAAGCCAGGCCCCCACAAAGATAGCTATCAAGGAGTACATCGCGATCTCCGCGGAACCAAAGGCTGCCCAGACGGCCAGGACAACAAGGCCGTCGAGAGCGAAGAGAAGCTGCCCGACATTAACACCTGTATAACTGCGGAGGATTGCTGCGGCGAAGTCAGTGCCGCCAGTGGTACTACCTGACCTGAAGACCAGCCCCAGCCCAAGGCCCATCAGTACGCCGCCGAAGAGGCCGCTGAGTATAAGATCCTGGGTTGGCACGGTCACAAAGGGAGCCAGAAGATCAATAGACAGCGACAATACAACTGTGCCGTAGAGTGACCTCATGCCAAACCCCCACCCCAAACGGTACACGCCCCAAACAAAGAGAGGTAGGTTCAGCGCCAGCATCGTCAGGCCCACAGGCAAGTCGAGCAGGTGGAAGGCGATGGTTGCAATGCCCCCTACCCCTCCGCCAGCAATTCGGTTGGGAACCAGGAACAGATCAAATGCCAGGGCTGTAAGGAATAACCCGATGTTAAGCATTACAAAACGAATGAACCTGTGCGCGTATTTATGGATCATCTCGGACCTCCCACCCGACACTACTCGTTTCCCAGCAATCCATTATCACTCAATCTGCTGCCCTGGTCAATACCTCTCTCCCCCCCCCCCCGAGGAGCTATCTATATGACTCGATTACCCCCTGGCTGACACCTGGTCCCCGACAGGAATGGCCTGGCTTGGTAAAGAAGCACTGCGGTAGAGGAGGTGTCTTCCGTGACAGCAGCGTCCTGGTCCGAGTTTGAGCAGTATATTCTGCAGATTATGGAAGATGAACACATCGTCGGCGCGGCGGTGGCAGTCCTGCAGGGAGACAGCATAATTTATCAACAGGGGTTCGGGGTCCGCCACCTTGAGACAGGCGCCCCGGTAACCCCCAAGACAATCTTCGGGATCGCCTCAATCAGCAAGTCTTTTACAGCTCTCGTCATAACCCAATTGGCGGATGAAGGAAAACTATCTGTGGACGACCCTGTGGTGAAGCACCTGCCTGACTTCAGGCTCAAGGGTGTCACCGACATGGAGACCATACGCATCAGCCACCTGCTATCTCACACCACAGGCCTTCCCCCAATGAAACGACAGGAGGACCTCGCGTTCTTCACCGATCACATTGACTACCTATCCTCTGTTGACTGCGAGATGCTGGGGGCACCAGGGGAATATTTCAGCTACTGCAATGATACGTTTCTCCTCTTGGGGGCTATCATTGAGGGTGTCACAGGCCGACTCTACCGCCGGGTCATGACAGAGAGAACCCTTGAGGCCTTGGGTATGCATCGCTCAACCTACAGCCTGGAAGAAGTAGAGAGGTTCCCCAACGTAACAACCCCCTATATCTATGATAGGGCTGAAGAAGTCCACAAGGAGGCGTCGTGGCCTGGCCTGGGAACATACGAGGTAGGGGGCGGCGTCAGGTCCAATGTACTGGACCTGATGAAATACGGCCAGATGTATGTCAACAGGGGAGCATTTCGGGGCAGCCAACTGGTAAGCCTGGAGGGACTTCACCGCATGATGCAACCTGTTCACAGGGTAGACCGCAACAGCCATTACGGTTTCGCTCTCCGGACAACCCCTGACTACCACGGGGTTACCCTGGTGGAACACGGCGGCGGTCAGCCGGGGGTGTCCTCCAACTTCGGGTTCATACCTGAAAGGCAAATAGCTGTCGCCGTCCTTGCCAACGTGTCAGGGGTACCGGCGGGCGATATCTGGCTGGCAGCGGCCAACACCGCCCTAGGGGTACCCCTCCTGGAGAAGCGCAGCATTGAGCCGGAATACGACCTTGCCCCTGAGCAACTTCTGAGATTTGTGGGCACTTATGAATCCCTTGAGGGGGGTAAGTGCAGGGTCTTTACCGATTCCTCCGATGGCAGCGTCAAGGTTGAGGTCCAGGACCAGGTGTTCCCCGTCAGGGCCAGCGACCAGCGATCCCTGGTACTTGTGGGCAAGCCAACCCGCAATGTTATCCGCTTCTACTTCAAGGATGGGAACGAGAGACCATGGGCCGCCTTCTATGGTTCAAGGATGCTCACCAAGGTGGACTAGAGTTGCCGGGCAATAAAAAAGACTGCCGCCAGGCGCTACTGCCTGGGGCAGTCGTTGAGTCTTGGTTTCACACCCGTTGTTGTCAGATCCAACCCTACTGTTGATGTCTACTCTTGATAGTGGAGTCGTCCTCTGTCAACCACCAGTAGAGGTGCTGTTACTGCCAGTACCGTCATCGTCCGGTGGATGGGGTCCATCAGCCAGTTGAACGTGGGTTGGGTTGCTGACGCCGTCATCACAGGTGACGTTGGTGTCAATGCTGACCGTTACTGAAGCCAGTAACAGCATCCCACAGATGGCAACTATCCACAGTCTCCTAAGCATCGCTCTCCCCCCTCTGAGTCATCTCATCAAACAGACGACACGTCCTCCGGAAGATCTCCAATGCCTCCCCTTCTCTGCCGAGCCCCATCGCCAGTTCACCCCGGGCCGTCAGTAACCGTCCCCTGTGAGCGGTGTAATCGTCACCAAGCTCAGAGATGGCCTTCTTAAGATGGCTGTCGGCCTTTTCTCTATTGCCCTTTATCAGTTCAATCTTGTAGGCAAGCTCATAGGCAAGGGATCTCTCTCTTGAGCTCGAGACCTTCTTAACCAGTTCTTGAGCAAGCTGGTTTGTGGTTTCAGCCCTGTCAAGCTCTCCGTCCTCCAGGTACATGCAGGTAAGCTCGTTGTAACTGAAGACAGCCTCAGCCGGGACCCCACTGTATTTCTTCAGGTGAATACTCTTATTGAAGAGCTCGCGGGCCTTCCCCCGGTCTCCCCGGGAACGCAGGGCCATCGCTCTATTGTGGATTACAAGGGCAACCATATCCTGCCGGTCCTGGGCCCGGTATAGCGTCTCCGCCTGAACCAGATAATCGAGGGCCTCATCAGTCTCACCTAGATTGAGGTAGCAGGTGCCAAGGCCCATTAAGGAGGCTGCCTGAGTATTCAAGTCCTGGTGCCCTCGGCCAAGGGTCAGGGCCTCACCGTAGTGCTGAATTGCATGGGTCTCCAGGTTGAGAATGAGCTCAACATTGGCCAGGTTCCTCAAGACCTTCTTCTCAAGATACTCGTCTCTAACTTTCTCCAACTTAAATGCGGAAAGCGCTTCACTATAGTGCCGAAAGGCCAGCGTCAACTGGCTGGTCTTGCGAGCGCAAATGCCAAGACGAAACAGGGTCTGGACCAGAAGGTCTGTATTTGAGAAGATCTCTACGTCTTCGAGGGAGTGGGTGTAGAACTCATAGGCGGCAGGGTAGTCACCCGTAGCTTCATAGATCCGCCCCTTCCAGTGGTTTCGAAGGGCCTGCGGGACTGAGATCGGTAATCTGCTGTCAAGGACCTCGAGGGCCTCCTCGACATGACCTTCACTGGCCATGATTACCGCAAGGTCACAGAGCTGCTGGGGAGATGGGGCTGAGGCCATGTAGGAGTCAACGAATTCACTTATAGAAACCCCCAGGCCGTCCGCGATGATTGCCAAGGCTTGAGGACTTGGGACAGTATGGCCGTTCTCGATCCGGGAGAAGTAGTGGCGAGTAAAGGCGCCACCTACCACCTCAGACTGAGTAAGCCCCCTGAAGGCCCTCAGTTTCTTAATCTTTTCTGCAAGAGCACTAGCCTGTGCCATCTCAGATCCCCACATTCTCTCGCACAACAACTGGACGCTTCATACTATTTCTGTAAACTGTTCTAGGTTCCTGCTTGTACTCCCTAAATTATTACTTAAAAAGGCAGCTATTTCTTTACCGCGCCTGGCTCCTGGCGTTTCCGTGCGCCGTTGTCTACGGAACAGCCTTGCAGCGGTCTTGTCCTATATTGTAGTATTTCTTCTTCCCAGAACGCAAGTGGGCCTTCACTACCCCAAGGGAAGCTTCAGTACTCATATCACCCGCCGAATGCAGATAATGGCGCCTTTCCAGCGGTCCTATGGTACGGTAGCCACCGTCATGGTGGGCCAAGGACTTGGAAGGGGTGGATCCTCGGTGGCACCGGCGACACCCGCAGCCCTCTGGTGGCCTCGATGGTGAGTGTGACCCTGTTCATGCTTGGACTTAGCTATGGGTTGAGCATAGGGCTTGGCCTTGGGGTTGTGGGAATCTTCATTGAACTCCTGGCCGACTACCTCGCTAGATTGGGCTTCTTAACCCATCGATTCTGGAAGGGAGACTGGATAGATGGGGCTGAGCAGATGATACGCCAGCGTTGAGGTGAGGTCTACCGCCCCTCAGACTAGGGCGCCCTGCGCCGTCTTCAGTCCGTCTTCAGTCCGTCTTCAGTCTGTCTTCGCCCCGCTTATACCAGTGGTGGCATCGGTAACCCTGATTGTCCTGTCTTCAGGCGGGATGATCCTGGCATAGAGGAGGGAGGCTTCATAAAAGTCCGGCGAAAGAATAGTCAGCCCTCGGCTTCCCATCTGTCGCCATCTGCGAGCAAACAGCTCCCTTGGGTAGATCTCCTGGCGTCCACTCCAGGGGTCGTTTGCAATCACACTATCCTCTGTAACCCCCACCACCAGCATGCTGTGTTCTCCGGCAATCCAGTTAACCCTATTTCCGGAGGGGTCCTGCCAGACCGCCATGACATTGGGAGGCAGGAGACTAATGGTGGTCCAGACCATGACTGGGTGCCCGTGCTTCACATAGGACAACACCATGTCAAAACTCTCACCGGTCAGGTTAAGGGCTCGACCCGGAAATAGGGCCCTTGCTGCCATCAGTACTGGCCGCTCATAGACTCCATAACCCGTTGTTTCCCTGGGATCACCCACAAAAGCCACCTCAGGGTTAGGCCCGACGAAACTGCCATTGTGCATGAAGAAGGGTAGAGTGCTGGTCGGGATCAAATCGGCAACAGCCGTCTTACTGAGGTTAATTCCAGCCCAGTTCAGCAGCATGGTGAGGGTCGTAGCCTCGCAACCCGTGGGTAGTTCAGGTCGTTGAGCCATTACGGGAACGATAAGAGGCGAGACCTGCCTCTCCACTAGACGCCTTAAGACAGGCACCATACTAGCCCTGGCCACATCGACGGAACCAATCCTGCTGGACTGGGGTGTTGACTGCAGGCCAGGAGCGTATGGCTGTGCAGAGAACTGCGAGAGTATCTCTATTAGATCATGAGGTGCCGCTGACGGCTTTTGCCTGCGGCCGGGAACGGCGGCGACTGGACCTGGAAAGGCGCCAAGGACGACTGCAAGGATTAGAATGGCAATGGATAATCTTGTTATCAGGGATAGTCTCGTCCTCACCTCAGGTCTCCACTCCTTGGGGGAGTAATGTCCCCAGTTTCGCGTCCCACCGCTACCAGGCCCAATCAAACCCAACGGGTCTGGGCGCTACCCTCTATCTGTTTATCGGCAAACAGACCCCATTCCTTAAGGGGAGAATGAAAGACAACAGGACCGGAGTATCCGGCCCTGTTGTCTGTGAGTTATTTGGGAAGAGGGGTCTGTAGCAGCATAATCTGCTACGCCCTTTGGAGACAATAGCGAAAACCACTTTTGGCAGCCTGGCAATCTTGTCAACCGGGAACGGTCGCTTTAGACCCATGGCTTTGCGTCCTCATTCTTTCGAACGGGTTGCCGTTATCATCTGTGGCTCTGAAAGACGTCACTATTGTTTCATTAGCCTATCATTTCGACACACAACTGGATTATCCTTCTATTCTCTGCGAAAAGGAGGAATTGAGGCAACCCTCGTCCACACACACATCACGAAGGGTCAGATCAGAACCCTCCTGTTGACGCAGTCAGGCTTGCATGGTTGGGCCCTGCACCTCCTGCATTTATCTAGGGACTCCAGGGCCTCTAGAATCCTGCCCTTAGTGGCGTTAAGCTCGCCTATGTTCTCCTCTACCTTCTCAAGTTGCGTCTCGAGGAGCTTGGCGCTGAGATCCAACCGCCTCTCCCTGTCTCCGCCTTCGGCTTGATCTCCGCTCACAGGTTCTAGCAGTTCCTTTATGGTCTCCAGCGGAAACTTAAGATCCCTGAACCGTTTGATATACATCAGGCGAGCGAGGTCACCCCGGGTGTAGAGCCGGAACCCACCAGGGGTAGTCCCCGACGGCGTTAGCAGGCCCAACTCCTCATAGTACCTGAGGGTTCGGACGGTAACCCCGGCCGACTTCGCTATTTCACCAATCTTAAGCAAACCGCTGCTGTTGTCATCCACCACAGCCATCACCTTACCCCTTGACATTCTGTGATCTATTCTTCTTAAGTATAGCATATGTATTTAGAATTGACACTTACGGAAGAGTTGAGTACAATCAACATTAGAGCAAGCCCATGGATTAGCGGGTTTGGTGATACTACTGAAAGAAACCGTACTTGAAACCCCAATGTCTGGAGGCAGCGACCAACATGTCAGATAAATTCCAATCCTTTGTTGACAGCTTTCCGTGGGTCCGAAACTCTTCAGCCCCATGGACGCCCTTCGCCCCCAAAGATCTATCCGAAGCCACTGTGGCGCTGGTAAGTACTGGTGGTGTCTACACTGAGGGTGACCCGCCCTTCGCCATTCGCGACAGCTCCGATGTGGACGAATCTTTCCGCCAGATCCCCCTCGGCACGCCCTCCGCCAGTCTGCGCCTGGCCCACGAGCACTACAACAAGGCCTATGCGGAAAAGGACATAAATGTCGTCTTTCCCATTGAGCGCCTTGAGGAGCTGGCTGATGAAGGTATCATTGCCGCGCCTGCCCGGACTCAATTCAGCATCTCGGGATACATACCAAAGCCCGATGGGCTCTATGAAACTGGCCGGGAGATTGCCAAGGACCTGAAGGAGCAGGGTGTTGACGCCGTGCTTCTGACTCCCGTCTGACCAATCTGCCAGCAGTCTGGAGGACTGCTCGCAAGGGAGATTGAAGCTGCTGGTATCGCAACAGTAGCCCTGACCCTAATCCGCCAGGTGGCTGAGATTGTCATGCCGCCTCGAACCGCCTTTGTTCAGTTTCCTTTTGGAAGCCCTGTTGGCGAACCGGGTAACATCGAACAGCAGCACGCCGTGATTACAGATGCTCTGCAGTTCCTGGCAACCGCTGAGGAGCCCGGAGCCATCCTTGACCTGCCCTACAAGTGGAGGGCCTGACACCGACCTGGGGGAGGATATTTAACCATGATGGAGAGGATCACCGAAGCAACCATTAGTTCGACCCTGAGCCAGAAGGCAGCCGATCTTCTGCAGGAGCCAGACTTCCTCTGGCTAACCAAGGGACCCAAGTACAGGGTTGACGGTGAGGGTAACCCTGTGATCAAGGTAGCCGCCTTAGAGGTACCGCTTGATACCGACATCTGGCAGGGGCTGAGAAACCCCGCCATGGTTGGGCGCTATCCCATGGGGCTCCCTGAAATTTGGGAGTACTACTCGCGGATCACCGCCTCAAGCGTTGATGAGACGGGCCGAGGGACAATCTTTTCTACCGCCAAAGACTTTGACTGTGCCCAGGACAGATTCCAGCGAGCAGTACTGATCTCAGTCATGCTGCCCCTGGCCGAAGAACCATTTCATGACTTTGTCGCCCTGATGGAGACAGACGGCAGGGGCTCTGTCGACTTCTACAATCAATGGTGGAGCCTGATGAACAAGCTCCTGGATAGGGCTGTTGGCAGACTGGGGCTCTCCCTCCGGGGTAATAGCAGGGCCGCAGTGATGTTAACCGATAAGACCCTTGGCACAATCACCGAAAAAGTGGTGCCCGCAACCCGCCGCGGCAAGGAACACGGGCCCTGTAAGGGAGGCAACTTCCCCCACAAGAGCCTTGCGGCCCTCACCGGCCTGGGCCAGTTCGGTGTCAACCGGCTGGTCATCCGTGACGAAGACATCTCCGGCAAAGTAGAGCGGTTCATGGGCCCGATCCGGTCCGCCGTGGTCTTTGAGGAAACACCCGCTAATGGAGACCTGAAGAAGATGGGCAGCGACTGGCTAGCCCTGGCCTACAGGGTAAATGACTTCAGGACCGTTGACGGAACAACCGAGAAGCTCAGGTTCTGCGGCTATACAGGTGACCCTGACAGTGATGACCTCTGCCGCGAGTGTGTAGTAGCCTGTCCCTCCGGGGCTCTGGCCAACTCCACGCCGATGCCATCGGGCCAGTATTCAGAGAGGCTGGCGGCCATGGGCCACCGCATCAGCGACGGTTTCATGCAATTCGACTACAACCGCTGCATTGAAGAGAGGACACGCCTGACGGAGCTCTACGATGAGTGGGGCTGCTCCCGCTGTTTCGCGGCCTGCATGGTTAAGGGGAAACGCCGCGCCGACGCCGTAGACAGATTTCATTCTGCACGGTAGGACGGGTTTCAGCAAGAAAGCGCTCGAAGCAGCGGTGGGCCAGCCAAAACCATTGTAGCCAAGAGACCCGCCACCCAGGAAGCTAAGAAAAGGGATTCTCGGGGGGCAGTCTCAAGCGCCTCTTCAAGGACGACGCCATCGGCGTCCCTCAGGGCGGGGATCCCCATGACCTTTGCCAGGGTGGGCGCGATATCAATAATGCTTGCCCCCTGCAGGCTGTAACCCTGCTTAAAACCGGGGCCAGCCATGATCAGCGGCACCTCCCGGTTAGTAGGTATTAGCCAGTCATCATGGCGCCTGCCCGTCATGCCGTGGTCCGCGGTAATGATGACTGCGGTCAAACCAAGGCTTCCAGTTTCATCGAGGGCCTTGAGGAGCCGTTCAATCTCTTCTACGGCCACAGCGACAGCCTCCCTGTACTCCTGGCTGTCGCTGCCGTACTTGTGTCCCATGAAGTCGCTCATGGGGAGCAGCAGGAAGGCCAAATCCGGTCGGGATCCCTGCATCTCGGCGATGAGTATATCCATTGGCTGGGACTGCCCTTCCGGCATCCCTTCAAGGCGGTAGTCCTTATGGTTGTGGACGATCGCTGCCCCAACCTCCAACCCCTTGAGACGCCCGCCCTTGGCGTCAATAAAGACACTGGTCTTCCCAAGCCGGTCAAGGGCCTGAAACAGGGTATCAACTGTGACTCCGTCTGGAGGGAACGCGTAGTTAAAGGTGGCTGGCTCTGAGCCGCTAAAGAGTGAGGCATGAGCAACAGGGGTAATAGAGGGGTTAACGGTGTCAACAGAGTAGCCCTTTACGCCCTTCTCAACCAGGTTGGTCAGGAGCGGACCCGCCTTCACGTCAAAGGCCTGCCAGAAAACGTCGGGTCGAGCGCCGTCGATGGTGATGATGACGACCTGATCAGGGCCGATGTCCAAGCTGAAGGCACCAAGGGCAGCGCTAATGCAGGCCAGCGCCAGCACTATGACAAGCGTCTTCCTGAAGTAGCTGTTCACCGTTGCTTCCTCTCCCTTGGGATGCCTCGCCCTGTGGCAAGAAGTCCTCGGTCTCGTCTTCCTCCCGTCTTTTCAGTTCACTACTTGATCTTCATTTCCCTCTATAATCCAACCACAGTCCGGCTGCACTTCAGACCTTGACTTCCTTCCAGTGGCCTTGCTTGAATCTCCACATGACATACGCCGCTTGAAGGACCCAACCGATACAGATGGCCCAAAAGACTCCAACAGCCCCCATTGCGGTATAGCGAGAGAGAATAAAACCCAGGGGTATCTGAACCAGCCAGAACCCTCCTATCGTTGTCAGCATCGGGGTGCGAGTCTCACCAGCGCCGCGCAACGCCCCCCCCAGGGTGAGGGTGGTGGCGATGAAAATGGAGGCCACGCCCATGGCTCTCATGTACCAGGCCCCATAGGACACAACATCGGCATCAAAAGTGAAGAACCCGACAACTTCAGGGGAAAAGAGTAGGATCACAATCCCAACTACCCCCAGGAACCCGACGGCAAAGCGCGCTGAATTCCATCCGCCCCTGGCCGCCTCTTCTGGATATCCCGCCCCCAGGTTCTGACCGACCATGGCGGTGGCTGCCAACCCCAGGCTGCTACCAACCATGTGGAAGATGGGCTCCAGCTGGATCCCGATGGTATACCCGGAAAGGGCAACGGTACCATCGGCCGAGGTGCTGACAAGGGTCAGTAGGGTCAACACCGCCGATGTGCGGGCGATCCCTTCAATGCTTGAGGGGATGGAGACCCGCACAACCCGCCTCATGATGGACCAGCGCGGACGCCACCAGGGCCACTCCAACCTCGGGAGCCTGACCCTGCTATACCGGAACCAGATCAGGGCCATCAGGACCCCAAATAGGAGGGCGCGGGAGATGAGCATGGCATAGGCCACACCCAGCAGCCCCATCTCTGGAAAGACTGATACCCCTACTACCAGGACATAGGTAAGGACGGCCTGAATGATATTGACCATCCACTGCAGATACATGGCGGTGCGGGTCTCCCCCGCCGCCCGCAGCGTGCTTGTGGAGAGGAACCAGGCGACCATAAATACCATGCAGAACATGTATACCCTGAGGAAAGCGGTACCAGAGGCCACAACGTCAGCATCGCCTCCAACCCAGGAGAGCAGCCTGGGGGCCAGCAGCGCGCCGACGACAGCTGTGACCATAGCAAGGGTGAGAGCCAGGTACAGGGCCTGAATGACGGCCTGCCCCGCCCTGCGATACTGACGGGCGCCCACAAAGCGAGCCACCAGGGCCATCAGCCCAGAACTCAGGGCCCAATAAGCCGAGCCCGCCCACATCACAATGGTCCGCCCCAGGCCGTAGGCGGCAATCTCCACTGCCCCCAGCTGACCCACTTGTTTGAGGATAAACCAACCGATGATGGTCTGAAACAGGCTCCCAACCAGGTTTGGCCAGGCAAGGTCAATGGCTGCCCCAATATCCGCCGCCAGGGGTTGCCTTAACAGACTTCCCTCGTCCCCGCTTCCCTCTGTTTCTGGTATGGCCTTCATTGCTACCGCCCCTAATGCAACTGTGGGTAATCCTATGGGTCAACCTTGTGCTTCTCTGTTACTAGGCCTTCAGATGGGCCTGCTGGAAAAGCAGCCAGGGCTACCTAAAGCCTCTGGATGCTGCTGTACTCCTCCACATCTACATTACCAAGGCCTGCCTCCAGGTATCTGCAAAGACCCACCCAGAGGTCAAGTCTCTCGGGGTCATTGGGAGCCAGCCGCAGAAAACCGCGCAGCAGATCAGCGTACTCCCGGTCCACCGCTGCCACCTCATCTGCGCCGTACTTTCCGTAGACCGGCATGCTCTCCCTGATCCGGCAAAGAACCCGGGTCATCTGGGCCAGGCTGACACTTGTAAGATAGGCGAAGTTGTCAAAGGCGCCAGCCCTGAACAGATCCTCGCCATCGCGCCTGACGGTCTCCAGCCAGAAGGCAAGGTCGCGCTTGCTGTCGTCGCTAAGGGGAGAAGGCGACTCCGTCGCCTTCTCCTGGGCAGTGGCGATAATCCGGGCCATCCTACCATCGGGGTCCCAAAGGGCCTTGCCGCGAGAATACAGCCGCACCGAGACTGGGTCTGTCCTCATCCGGTCATAGTACTTCCATTCCGGTGACAGGAAGTACTCGAACTCAATGCCTTCAAAGCGTTCCCGGCCCCGCATGGCCTCGTATTCCCGTGGCCAGAGGAAGAAGATGTCGATGTCGGAATTGGGGCCCATTCTTCCAGTAACATAAGAGCCGGCAACAATGACTGCTGAAACCTCGTATTTATCCCGCATACGCTTTATATAATTGGAGACTATCTGCTCCAAGAAACATCCCTCCCACCTCCCATCTTACCCCCATATGGGGACAGGGGCAACCGCGGACTCATCCATCGGGACCTGATTGCCCAGCTCTTGCCGACTTTTCCTTGCCTTTCTGCTGCTCCAGCAAGAGGAATCACGAGACCGGAAAGATAAGAGTCACATAAGAAAGGAGTCCTGATCCCTGTGAATATCTCAAAACCAGAAGCACTACCCGCCAGGGTTGACGCGCTATTTGCCCAGTGGGCCAAGCCTGATTCCCCTGGCGCCGCAGTGGCCGTGGTCAGAGGTGGAGAAATAGCCTGCAAGGGCGGCTACGGTATGGCTAACCTGGAATACAATGTACCGATTGAACCAGCAACAGTATTTCACGTGGCATCAATCTCAAAGCAGTTTACCGCCTTTTGTGTCGCGTTGCTGGCTCACGAAGGCCGTATATCCCTTGACGATGACATTCGCCAGTACATTCCAGAGGTGCCCGCCTTCGGCCCCACCATCACAGTAAGGCATCTCATCCATCACACAAGCGGCCTCCGGGACCAGTGGGAGCTGCTAATCCTGGGCGGGTGGCGCATGGACGATGTCATCACCCGTGACCAGATCATGAAGATGGTGCGGCGGCAGTCAGAGCTCAACTTTGAGCCCGGCGCGGAACACCTGTACTGCAACACAGGCTACACCCTGCTGGCAGAGGTGGTTGAACGAGTTTCAGGCCAGCCCTTCCCGGGCTTCGCGCGGGAGAGGATATTTGAGCCCCTGGCCATGAACAACACCCATTTTCACCGCGACCATGAGATGATCGTCAAGAACCGAGCCTATTCCTACGGCCCAGACAAGGGAGTCCTCAAGAAAAAGGTCCTGAGCTACGCCACGGTGGGAGCCTCCAGTCTCTTCACAACCGTGGAGGATCTGTCGCGGTGGGTTGCCAACTTTGAGAGCAAGAGGGTTGGTGGCCCTGAGGTGCTAGCCCTGATGGGCCAGGAGTTCATCCTGACCGACGGCACCGTACTGGACTACGCCTTCGGATTAAAGGCCGGCCAGTACCGTGGGCTTAAGACCATATCTCACAGTGGCGCTGACGCCGGGTTCCGCAGCCACCTGGTGATGTTCCCAGAAGAAGACCTGGCGGTAATCGTCCTCAGTAACCTGAGCACCTTTAAGCCCGCCGACCTTGCCTTCAGTGTCGCCGACCTCTATCTTGCAGACAGCCCTGGCCGCACCGACAGTGATCAAACCATCGCTTCGCCAGTGGCAGGAGATGGTCCTGAGCCGCCGCTGCCGGTTGAGGACATACTCGGGACCTATCTGATCATGGACATGATTGGCCTCACCATCGCCAGGGACAATGAAGATGAACTAGTGATGAAGGCGCCGCTGATTGGTCAACGCCAGCTTACAGCATCCAAGGACGGGAGCTACCAGATATCCGACCTGGACCAGGAACTTGACTTCCGTCGGAAAGAAGGAGGCAAGGTTGCTTGCTCTCTCAGCCTCAATGGGTACGGGGTCCAAGGCGAGAGAATAGAGACATGTCAAGTCTCCCCGGAGACCCTGACAGCCCTTGAAGGCGACTACTATAGCCCAGAACTTGACACAACCTATCGCCTGAGACGACGGGATGGTCAGATTGTTGTCGAGCACAGGAAGATACCAGACATTCCCCTGATACCCATTGCTGATGATGATTTCGCCACCAGTGACTTCACCCTGGGCAGGTTCAGGTTTGAGTGGGCAGATGGAGGGGTAACCGGCTTCCGGCTCACCCGCGGGCGCGTCCGTAATTTGCGCTTCTACCGGGCAAAAACTGGGCCTGCTTCGGAATAGACTGGATAAGGGGGACACGAGTATGGCTGCGGCCACGGCCCGGAGACAGCTTTATCTTCTACACAGGTCTTTGCTGTGGGCATTGACACTAGTACTGGTGGCATCGGCGGTGCCGGCCCTGTCTGGCTGCGCCTACCACCGTGACGACCGCTGGCTCGCGGATATCGAGTCCCTGCAGCAGAAGTTGCCACGCTACCACCCTAACCTGTTTCACAATATCAGCCAGGACGATTTTCGCCAGGCCCTGGAGGAGCTGAAAAGCGAAGTCCCCGAACTCTCCGATGGTGAGATCACGGTTCGTCTCATCCAGACTGTGGCCGCCATTGGTGACGCCCACACCTCAATCCCCATCCCTCGCGACCTCATCGCGAAGGACATGATCTATCCCGTCAAGGTCGACTGGTTCGGCGATAGCCTCCATGTCATAGCAGCTGACAGTCGGTATCGGGCAGCTCTGGGCGGACGAGTCATTGCCATCAACTCAGTGCCTCTAGAGGATTTCGTAGCCCAGGTCAATACCCTCATCCCTCACGAGAATGACAACTGGCTCAAGGCCAGGAACCCGGCGCTCCTGACAGGGGCCAACATCCTGCAGTACCTGGGGCTTGTGGACGGGGACCGAATCACAATGACCATTGAATCCAGCGGCGGCAGGGTTGCTGATGTCTCGTTTCGCATCACAGACAAGCGAGACCTGGATTGGGTTGAGGCCCTTGAGTGGTCTGACCGGCCCCTGTACCAGAGAAACCGCTTTGCATTCTGGAGTGAGTACCTTCCTGATGAAGAGACCCTCTATTTCCAGTACAACCGCTGTAATGACGGTACAACCCTCCCCGGCTATATCTCAAGCGCCCCCAATTTCACTGACTTTGAGAATGAGCTGATCGCCTCCCTCGAAGAACATGATGTCGACAAGCTCGTAATTGACCTTCGCAACAACACCGGTGGGTACCCGCACCTGGCCAGCAATCTTCTTAAGAGGCTGGCCCGCATGCCGCTTTTCAATCAAAAGGGCAAGCTCTTTGTGATTGTGGGGCGGGAGACCTTCTCTGCCGGGGTGTGGCACGCCCTGGACCTCAAGGGGAGCACCTCCGCCATCTTTTATGGTGAGCCCACAGGAGGTAAGCCCAATTTCTACGCCGACATTGAGAGCTTCCACCTCCCCTACTCAGGTCTGGGTATCACCTACTCACGGCAGTACTTTCACCTTACCGACAGGTTCGGCCTGGAGGATCTGGATGACGCAACGGCCTTTATTCCAGACTACATTATCGCTCCGAGCTTTGGTGACTATGCCAGCGGGTCTGACCCAGTCCTTGAGGCGATCTTCCACTATCAGGAAGGCCCCTGACATCCTCCTGACACTGCAATGGTAACATCATCCCCGCCGTCCCCTGCCTCGAGGCTCCCTCTCGGCAGCATCTTGTCGCGTCAACTGTAATAAACTGTACAGGATGGAGGGCTGTAGCCGCGATCAGCTTTGAACCTGAGGGCAGCGACTGGGAGGCATAGATGATATCTATCTTCGTGATTTCTATCCGTGGAAGTCTCGTGACCTGCGCCCTGTTAACACTACTAGCCCTCTCAATTGGTGCTTTCATGATTGTTGGTGACTCTGCCGAGCTCATAAAGATAGAGGAAGCCACCAGTGTCCTGGCAACGGGGATAGCTGGCAAGGTCATCATCATTGATCCTGGGCATGGGGGTCGGGACCCTGGTGTCACTGTCAGTGGGGTTCAGGAGAAGGATATCGTTCTATCCATCAGCCACTACCTCAGAAAGCTCCTGATTCAGTCGGGGGCCATCGTCATTATGACCAGGATTGAGGACCGTGACCTTAGTGCCAGCGACCCCACGGCCGGCCTTCGCCTGTTCAAAGAGTCGGACTTGAAGAACCGCGCCGCTATTGCTAACAGCGCCGGTGGTGACGCTTTTATCAGCATTCACGCCAACGGTGTTCATTCCCCGCGCTGGTATGGTGCACAGATGTTCTACAACCCGGAAAAGGGTGAAGGGGACCTCGGGCTGGCAGAGGCCATTCAGGCCCGTTTCACTGCCCTGACCAACACCTATCGGCTGCCAAACTGCCGAGAGCGGCTCTATCTCCTTCAGAATGTAGAGATCCCTTCCGTCATAGTGGAGGTGGGTTTCCTGTCAAATCCCTCCGAACGCCTACTCCTGATGGACAGCGCCTACCAGAGGAAGGTCGCGTGGGCCGTATTCTGGGGCCTGGTGGATTGGTTCTCCTTAATACATGAGCGGTAGATTGCAGGACAACCCCGGAAGATGGAGAATAAATGATGGCCGGTCAGAGGCTCCGCCCTCATGACACCGGCAATGTATGATGCTGGCAATACTGTCGGCGACACTGCCGCCATGAGGCGAAGAACCTGGGAGGAACTACTTTGGACAGGCTGTTGGAAAAGGTAACGACTTTTATCACGCGCCAGAATGAGAAGACCACAGAGCTACTGCTGTTAAAGCATCCCAGCGCTGGGCTACAGATTCCCGGGGGAACGGTGGAGCCCGGTGAGGAACCCCTGGCAGCAGCCCTGCGCGAGGCCCAGGAGGAGACAGGACTGAGGGACTTCACGTCTTACAGGCAAATCGGACTCCAAGAGGAGAGGCTTCCCGATGCAACCCTGGCGGTCATAGAGGCAACAAAGGTATACTCCAGGCCCAGGGACTCAAGCTTTGACTGGGCTCATTTCAGACGCGGGATCCACGTAGTTAAGAGCGGACTCTCGGAGCAGGGCTTCACCCAGGTCAGCTACATTGAGAACGACCAGTTTGAGAGCCCCAATCACATTACTTACCAGATCACCGGCTGGGTACCTGACAGGTGTCTGGCTGGAAAAACCAGACGCCACTTCTACCACCTGGTTGTCTCCACCAGTCCCGGTGGCACCTGGTGCAAGTTCAGCGATAACAATGAATTCGAACTACTGTGGGCGCCAATCTCTGATCTGCCCCGCATCGTTCACCCGCAGGACAAGTGGCTGGGATACGTTACAGGTTCTCTGGGCTATGACTTCACAGCGTCAGCATCCATCAGTGGGTCGAAACCGCCAATGGAGGTCTATTCAGAGGTTGGCAGTGACGGGGCCTGCCTACTGTTTACCTTCCAGCCCCCAGGGCTGTTGGCGTGGGGAGGCACTGTCGACGATGCCCTAAAGAGGGCGCCCCACGAGGCCCTCAGGCTGAGGGACTCACTGGAGGACTGGGGCCTCCTGCACTTGCTTGAGGGGATATGGGACCGAGCCATGGAGCCAGAGGTCATCGTTGTCGAGACCTATAATCGCCGGGGCGTGGTGGCCAATGGTAACACTACAGCTACCTTTAAGCCGGACCTTGAGCCGCTGGAACCTGGGGAGCTTGACAACTTCATTGCCCTGATGCGCCGCAGTCGAGAGACACTCCTCAATCTTCGCTCCCTGATACCACCAGAGGCATATAGCTACAGGTCTCTACCCCGCCGCAAGACCATCGACGAACAACTGAGGCACATAGCCAGCGCCGAACGGTGGTACCTCAATCGCCTGTGGTCAAATCTTCCCCGGCTGCCTCGGTCATCCGACGCCTGGCACAAGCTAGAGCTAAACCGGAACCTGGCCTACGAAGCATTGGGGAGCATGACACCACAAGAACTGGGAATGACAGAGAAGGTCAACGGAGAGACCTGGACACCGCGAAAGGTTATTCGCCGCTTCCTTTACCATGAAAGGTTCCACCTGGACACTGTAACGCGCGACCTGAGGCGGTTCCAGACTTGCCAGGGATAGTGTTCTCTAAAGATCTGGCCCATTGCCGCCGATAACAGAAATACAAGGGCTTCTGCCGCCACGGCACTTTGAGGTTCTGTAAAGGAGGTACTGGAGCAATGAAGGTCATGTCGAGCACAGTTGCAATGGTTGGGTCAAGTACCCGGGTTCAGAGGCAAACCAGGGAGAGCCAGCTCCGGGTATGGACCAACAACCAGCAGCGGCAAGGAGGCCCAGCGAACGCCCAGAAGGCTGCGACAGCCACCTCCCCCCTTACCAAGAGACAGGATCCCACCGATCTGGTCTGTGAGAAAGAAAGGCACAAGCTTGTGCTGATTAAGCAGTTCATCAAGGCCCTGACGGGCAAAGAGATTGAGGTCGTGACCATTGATGAACTCCTTCAGAGTCACCAGGACAGAGACGGTGGGCGCACCGCTTCCACTGGTCCTATCTCCAATAGTCGCGCCATTGCCCAACCCCCGGCCACCACCTGGGGACTGGAGCTTGAGTACCACGAGATATACGAGGAAGAAGAGAACCTGGTCTTTGCGGCCCAGGGCTCCGTCGTTACAGCCGCTGGCCAAAAGCTTGAATTCGCAGTCGAACTCAAGATGAGCCACTACTTCAGGCAACAGCGCGACATCTACCTCAGAGTTGGGTCGGCGCCCAAGGTTGACCCTCTGGTCTTGAGCCTCAACGGAGAACCCCCAACCCTGACCAGGGAGAAGCATGAGTTCGACCTTGACGGTGACGGCCAGGCAGAGAGGGTCTCCCTGGCTGGCCCCGGTAGCGGTTTTCTGGCCATCGATAGGGATGGTGATGGTTCCATTGGCAGTGGCCTGGAGCTCTTCGGCCCCAGTACGGGAGACGGCTTTGCCCAACTGCGCCAACACGATGATGACAGTAACAACTGGATCGATCAGGGCGATGAGGTGTTTGAGCGCCTCCGGATCTGGGTGCAATCAGCTGATGGCAAGGACCTGTTATATGCCCTGCCTGAACAGGGGATCGGCGCCATCTACCTCGGAAGCATCAGCACGCTGTTCCACTTTAAGGACGGGGCCGCCACAGACCACGGAACCCTGAAACAAACCGGTCTCTATGTTAAGGAGGATGGAACCGCCGGTACCATCCACCATATTGACCTCACGGTGTAGGGTCTAGTCCTGTCAGAATAAACACAATTTACGCCCTGCTTGTTCCGCCATGACGGTGTCTTTCAGGGTGTTGCGGCAGTTTGTTGATGTTTTTTCCTAAATTATGTAGCCTCTGCCCTATATTTACTTGCCTTCTTGTCCCATTTCTCTTAGTATTATGAATACCACCAGCTATTCTACATTGCGTTACACTATTACTCTACTAGCCTGCGCTCCCAACTATCCAGCAGCGAACCAAGCTCTCTCACCGAAGTATCTCACAGAGCAATCAATCTGGTGGTCCAATACTTCGCTAAGCTATGGATGCTAGAAAGGAGTGGTTTTTTAGTGAAAGGGCTACGTAGATCGCTATTCCTGGTACTGGTGCTGCTACTGGCCATTAGTCTCGTGCCAGCGTGCACCGGCCAGCAGGCGGACGATGGTTCGTCCCAGGGACCAGAGCAGGAAGATCCGGTAACCTTTGTCTTCGGGCGTGGCGCAGACGCGGACCGCCTTGACCCTGCTCGGACCACTAATGGTGAATCGGTCAAGGTACTCACAAATGTCTTTAACGGCCTGGTGAAGTTCAAGCCAGGTTCAACCGAGGTGGAGGCAGACCTGGCCACAGGTTGGGTAGTCTCTGATGACGGCCTCGAGTACACCTTCACCCTAAGGGAAGACGTCAAGTTCCACGATGGGACCCCATTCAACGCCGACGCCGTAATGTTCACCTTTGAGCGTCAGATGGATGAGACCCACCCCTTCCACTTCGATGACATGGCCTATGCCGGCTTCACCCTGGAACCCGTCAAGGAAATCGTGAAGACCGGTGACTTCGAGGTAAAGTTCGTTCTCCACAACGAGTATGCCCCCTTCCTCAGGAACCTTGCCATGTTCTCCAACTATATCGTCTGTCCCGGCGCCGTTGAGGAGCTTGGGGCCGACTATGCCAACGAACCTGTGGGCACCGGGCCCTTTACCTTTGAGGAGTGGGTAAGGGATAACTCCATTACCCTCAACGCCAATGCCGACTACTTCGGTGGCAAGCCCGCCATTGACACCCTGGTGTTCCGGGTAATCCCGGAGAACGCCTCGCGCCTGGCGGAGTTGGAGTCTGGAACAATTCACCTGATGGACGGCCTCAACCCCAACGATATCGGCCGGGTGGAGGGCAATGCTCAGCTGAAACTGATCGGTATGCCTGGACTGAACATCAACTACATGGCCTTCCCCACCGACAAGGAGCCCTTCAATGATGTGAGGGTTCGCCAGGCCATAAGCCACGCAATCAACAAGGCGGATATCGTTGAGTTCCTCTTCAAGGGCGCTGGCATTGTGGCAGAGGGTCCCATTCCCAAGACCATGATGGACTACGATGTCGAGGGCTTCGATTACAACCTGGACAAGGCCAGGGCGCTTCTGGCTGAGGCGGGCTATCCTGATGGCTTCACAACCACCATCTGGTGCTACCCGAACCCGCGGGCCTACAACCCCATCGGCGCCCAGTTAGCCGAAGCCGTTGCCGGTGACCTGGCGGAGATCGGCATCACCGCCGACATCCAGACCATGGAGTGGACCTCCTACCTGGCCCAGAGCAAGAGCGAAGAGTACTTCGACGGACCCTTCTTCCTCGGCTGGATGGGTGACAATGGCGATGTTGACAACTTCCTCTATGTGCTCCTGAGCACTGACAACATCCCCGGTGGTAACCGCTCCCGGTACTCCAACACTGAAGTGGACGACCTCCTTCTGGAGGCCCAGCAGACCACAGACAACACCCAGCGGGAAGCCCTCTACCGAGAGGCCATCGAGCTCATCGTAGCCGACGCCCCCTGGGTCTTTGTCAGCCATACCAACGATATGGTAGCCATGTCGAAGAAGGTCAACGGCTTTGTTCAGAGCCCATTGACCCTGTTCTTCTTCGAGAATGTCACACTAGGAGACTAACCATTGATTTGATTGTAGACGGGGAGGGGCAACCCTCCCCTCTACTCTCAATCAGTCTGGAGGGGACTACCGGATGCAGACCTATATGCTGAAGCGGCTCTTTCTGCTACTCCCTGTCCTGCTGGGAATATCCCTTGTGGTGTTCTTTGTAATCCACCTGATCCCGGGCGACCCAGTCACAGTCATGCTCGGGGAGAAGGCATCTCCCGAGGTTGCGGAGAAATGGCGAGAGGAGCTTGGGCTTAACGACCCCATTTACGTCCAGTATTCAAGGTTTCTGGGCCGAGCGGTCCAGGGGGATCTGGGAAAGTCGATCAGAAACGGTGAGATGGTCTCGAAACTCCTCGTCCAGAGACTCCCCGCCACCCTAGAGCTGACTTTTATATCAATGCTAATTGCGGTGATCATCGGGGTGTTCCTGGGGGTTGTGGCTGCCGTGCGCCAGTACTCCATCTGGGACAACTTCAGCATGGTCCTGGCCATTGCCGGGGTGTCAATGCCCGTCTTCTGGCTGGGCCTAATGTTGATTATCGTGTTTACAATCAATTTGGGCTGGCTGCCGGCTACCGGCCGGCTGACAGTAGGGCTGGACATATCCCGGATCTCCGGGCTTCACCTACTGGACAGCCTCCTGACCATGAACTTCGAGGGTTTCAAGGATGCCCTCGAGCACCTCATCATGCCAGCCGTAGCCCTCAGCGCCGTGCAGTTGGCGATTATCGCCCGGTTGACCCGGTCCAGCATGCTGGAGGTCATCCGCATGGACTACATCAGGACCGCTCGCGCCAAGGGCCTGTCGGAACGAGTCGTCATCTATAAGCACGCCATCCGCAACGCCCTCATCCCTGTGATAACCATCATCGGGTTAACCCTGGGAAGGCTGCTGGGAGGGGCGGTGCTCACTGAGACTGTCTTTGCCTGGCCGGGGATTGGCAAGATGGCGGTTGATGCCATCTATGCCCGTGACTTCCCCCTTGTGCAGGGGATAGTGCTGATAGTAGCCACAGGTTTTGTCATCGTCAACCTTCTGGTTGACTACTGCTACGCCATGATTGACCCCAGGATTCGCTATGACTAGACCCCCTAACTTTACTGGAAAGAGGTGTGGCTCGTGACCGGCCTTCAGGAAGCAAGACATCCTAATACAGGTGGACTACTGCAGCGAAGACTGTGGCTAGCGCATGTCTTTGTGCTGCTGGCTGACTTCTGGCGTCGGCTTCGCAAAAACAAGGCGGCGCTGGCGGGGCTGATAATCATAGGGGCGCTGATCCTCACGGCCCTTTTCGCTCCCTATCTGACCTCATATAACCCCACAAAGAACTCATTGCCAGAACAGCTCCAGGGTCCCAGTGCCAGTCACCCCCTGGGCACCGACAACATGGGCCGTGATATCCTGGCGAGGCTGATCTACGGTTCGCGCATTACTATTCAGGTGGGGGTTATCTCCGTCAGCATTGGCCTGGCCATTGGCATCGTTCTGGGCGCTGTTGCTGGCTATTTGGGGGGAAGGGTTGATGAGATCATAATGCGCAGCATGGACGTGATGCTGGCCTTCCCCAGCATCCTCCTGGCCATTGCCATTGTCTCAATCCTTGGGCCCGGGATCCAGAACGCCATGGTTGCCATCGGTATTGTTGCTGTCCCTACCTACGCCCGGCTTGTCAGGGGCTCTGTGTTGGCAGTGCGCGAAAACGAATTTGTCGAGGCGGCGCGGGCCCTGGGGAACACCCAGCTTACAGTGGTCTTCAGGCACGTCCTGCCAAACGTAATGGCCCCCATCATTGTCCAGTCAACCCTGGGGATTGGAAACGCGATCCTTGAGGCCGCTGCCCTTGGCTTTCTTGGCCTTGGCGCCCAACGCCCCTATCCTGAATGGGGCCTGATGCTGGCCGATGGAAGGGAGTTCATCTTCGCGGCGCCCCATCTCTGCACCTTCCCGGGACTGGCGATTATGGTGACAGTACTGGGCTTCAACCTGCTGGGAGATGGGCTTCGGGATGCTCTTGATCCGAAGCTGAGGGGCTTTCGCTAGGCCTGGTTTTTATAACCCTTGTGGCATTGGCCACAGCCAGGAGGGCTACCCCAACATCGGCAAAGACGGCCTCCCACATTGTTGCCAGGCCTCCAGCGCCGAGGAAGATGAAGAAACCCTTAATGCCAAGGGCGAGGGCGATGTTCTGGATAATGATGCTCTTGGTGAACCGGGCAGTCTTGATAGCATCGATCAATTTTGAGGGCTGGTCCTCCATGATGACCACATCGGCGGCCTCGATGGCCGCATCGGAACCCAGGGCGCCCATGGCAACGCCGATATCAGCCCGGGAAAGAACAGGGGCGTCATTGATACCGTCACCAATGAAGGCCAGTTTGCCGCGGAGGCCATGGCCCAACTCGGCGGAAAGCCTCTCAACCTCGACGACCTTGTCTTCTGGCAACAACTCCGCCCGGTACTCATCAACACCAACCTGCGCTGCCACGGGTCCGGCAACCCGCTCCACATCGCCTGTAAGCATGACAACCTTATTCACACCAACGCCCTTCAATCCTGCAGCCAACCGCAGGCTCTCGGGCTTCAGCTCATCGGCGATGAGCAGGTGCCCCAGGTACTGGCCGCCCCTGGCAATGTAAACAATCGTCTTGCCCGGGGCATTGGTCTCAGTGAAGCTGATGCCGCCTTCCCTAAGAAGTCGCTCATTGCCCACCAGCACTTCCTCACCGCCGATGGTTGCCCTGACACCAGCGCCGGCGATCTCTTCATAGGCGCTAATCTCCGGGCCAGAAAGACCCATGTCACCATACTCTCTCGCCGCCTCTCCGATGGACCTGGCAATGGGATGGCTGGAGTGAGCCTCGGCCTGGGCTGCGATGGCCACCAGCTCCCTGGCACTGCCCTTTCCCAGGGCAACAACGTCCACAACCTCAAAGGTTCCCCTGGTGAGGGTGCCTGTCTTATCCAGGACAACGGTCTTCACACTGGTCAGGGCCTCCAGGAAATTGGCCCCCTTAACCAGAATGCCCTGCCGCGATGCCCCGCCAAGGCCGCCAAAGTAGCCCAGGGGGATGGACACAACCAGGGCGCAGGGGCAGGAAATGACCAGCAGGATCAGGGCCCGGTACAGCCACTCGCTAAACTGGGCCCCAGGGATGACCAGGGGTGGAACTGTTGCCAGGGCCACCGCCAGGAAGACAACGATAGGCGTGTAGTAGCGGGAAAAGGTGGTGATGAGCTTCTCAGTGGCAGCCTTCCGGCTCCCCGCGTTTTCTACCAGGTCAAGGATTTTGGCAACAGAGCTCTCTTCAAAGGGACGGGTGACACGGATTGTGAGAAGCCCGGAGGTGTTAATAGATCCGGCGTAAACCTCATCACCCACCTGGGACCTGCGGGGCACGGATTCCCCCGTCAAGGCCGACGTGTCCAGCAGGGAGGAACCACTCAAGACCTCACCATCCAGAGGCACCCTCTCGCCTGGGGCTACGATTATTTCGCTGCCAACCTGTACCTCTTGGGGATCAACCCGAATCACCTTGCCGTCAACCCTGATGCTGGCGTAATCGGGCCTGATATCAAGGAGGGCCGAGATCGACCGGCGCGACCTGTTCACCGCCAGGTCTTGAAAGTATTCACCAACATTGTAAAACAGCATTACACCGACGGCCTCAGGCAGCTCTCCGATGGCTATGGCGCCGAAGGTAGCTAGTGTCATCAAGAAGTTTTCGTCAAAGAGATTGCCGCGGGTAATATTCCTGAAGGCGCTCCAGATGACGCGCCAGCCCACCCAGAGGTAGGGAACAACAAATACAGCCCAGCGGCCGCTTCCATAGGCGGTGTCTGCCAGCTGTCTCTCAAAGACCATGCCAACGATAAGCAAGAAAAAAGATAGCCCGATGGCAGCCAACTTGGAGAAGGAATGGTCAGAAGAGATGGCGTCGGCCCTCTCAGCGCTATCGCTCCTGACAAGGGTTACACCATCCTCAATCCTATCGATTATCGCCTGGGCCTCATCAGTGGCCACGAAGGGGAGCTTGATAGAGCGGGTGGCGAAATTGAGGCTAACAGCAGGCAGTTTCAGCTCAGTGCGAATAGTCCTTTCAATCTTGGCGGCGCAAGAGGCGCAGTTCAGTCCGTCAAGCTCATACTTCACCCAGTCACCACCACTGGTACCGGATTGATGATCTGTCTCTGCAACCGACTCCCTGAGGGCCACGGAACTTCCTCCCTAAACTCCGTCTGTCAATGCCTGGTCCCGTATCTTATTGACGATGCTTATTCCGACTGGTGGTCAAGGTGCTCCTTGGCCTGGCTGATCAGGTTCAGGACATGGTGGTCATCCAATGAGTAGAGAACGAACTTACCATCGCGCCTTAACTTAACCAGGTGGTTGTCCCTAAGAATTTTCAGGTGGTGGGATATGGCTGGTGTAGTCACGCCGAGAATCTCAGCAAGGTCACAACCGCAAAGCTCCCTTTGGGTAAGGAGATAGACGATTTTCGACCTGGTCTCGTCGGCCAGCACCCTGAATAGCTGATGGACGCCGTCGAAGGATATAACGGCCTTCTGAAGGGCCTTGATGGCTTCGGGGCAGGTAGGACACTGCTCATCACAGAGCTCAGCCTCCAGTCCTGAATCCCCTTCTTTGCAGCGCAGGGACATGATGATCCACCTCAAAATTAACATTTGCGCCTGTAGCATCGATTAAACCTGTGCTTAATTGTATTCTATGATAGGCGGTGGCGACCTGTCAACGAAGATTGACACCTTTATTCGTGGAAAGCCAATCGGAGAACCCTTCTACTGACTGAACACCATGATGGATTACTGAGTTGTAGATATCCATGCTGAAGAACTGACGCCGGTAGAGGGGATGGTGACAGAAGCGCTCTTTGATGGCGAGGACAACGGCCTCCCTGCCCTGTTGATGGATGCTGTCCTTCAACTGTCTGCTCTCTTTCTTGAAACTGTCAATTAGGTCCTCTCCCAGACCCCAGAGGTCAATCTTCCATTCCTCGCCCAAGAGGTTGGCATACAGGCCTGAGTAGAGCCCCGGCGGTTTTCCTTCACGGCCAGAGGCGATCTCATTGCGGTAGTTAATCCGGTGAGGCTTTAGGAGATGCGCCAACTCAAAGGTCAGTTGGAAAAACCTATTCTCTTCGATAATATCGATGTAGATATCCAGATCGCGCCAGGTCATCAGGTCCAGGTAGTAGCTGCCGCTGACAAAGGGTTCACCGTAGCCCTTGAGGAGTTCTTCTAAGCCAAGCTCCGTCAAAATCCTGTCTGCCTCCTGCCTGATACTGGTCATTTCAACAACCTCCCCCGACGCCCAAGAACTAAATTTCAAAGTGTTTGAACCATGGGTAATAGGACCTACCGGTATCCTCAAAACCAACCTTTGAGTAGAACTCATTGTTGGAGTCCATGAAGGACCTGGTGACTCCGTGCTGCGCCATAAGCTGAAACCCTTCCATCAACAATGCCCTGGCAAGGCCCATTCCCTGGTACTCAACGCGGCTCCCTACAGGTTCAAAGTTGGCGTAACGGTTATCCTCGTCAACCCAGATTGTGCAGAAGGAAGCGCAGTCCCCATTGGGGGCCTCAATGTACAGGTCAAGCTCGGGGCGGTAGTCTGGCGCTTTCTCCATCTCTCGATAAACCCACGCTGGCGGCCAGTCAGAGGGGGCATAGTGAGCACCGAAGGATATCCCCTTTGCCTTACGCCTCTCCTCCAGATTGTCCTTCTCAGCCACAGTTTTAATGACGAAACCCTCGGGAAGGACAGGGGTCTCTTCCCTCCCTGTAATCCTGTACTCACGGTGTACCCCGCGCCGGTTGATCCTGGTGTATCCCTTGGTCTGGGCTACCTGCTCAAGGGGTGTCCCTTCATAGACATAGAGTTTGACATGGCTAAGGCCCTCAACCCTGTCAGCCAGATGCTCTTCGGCATGGTCGACCATCTCTCCATACAGGTGGGTGTAGTCCGGGTGAACCTGGCAAAAGGCCTCTCCTGCCTCCTCGTTGGCTGAGTTGAGGACCCCCACGATCTCACCGTCGGAGTTCTCCCAGACCCAGATGGTCCTCTCCCAGGCAGCGACCTCGTCTCGGAAGGGCTTGTGAGTCAGGGTTGGAACGCTGAAGTAAGACATGTTGTAGAAGGTGTGAACGGGAACCGCGAAATAGCGGCAGAAGTTCCACCTATCAAGGAGCCAGTTAGTGGGGCCCCCGTAGAGGGCAAAGGTGTCAACGAGAAATTGGCGTATCCTCAAGTAGTCCTGGCCGGCGTTGTATTCTCTCCTGGTTGTTCTTGTCATTATGATCCCTCCGGTAGCCGCAATGTTTGTCCCCAGCCCTGTAGCTATGTTACGGCTAGCTGGTCGGTCCATACCATAGCGTACCAGACCCGTTGAGCTGAGGAAAGAGAGATTATCGTTCTAACTAAGCAAGAAAAGGGCGCGACAAAATGTCGCGCCCACCAACTCCAGTAGATTCTTCTCCTCTGTAGCCCTTGTGGCAAAATCACTGCAGAACTAACTTCTAAGGGACAACTACTGAGAAAATTTCGTTCCCGTCCTGGTCAAGCCCCTTCAGAGTCTCGATCTTGCCAGAAAATTCTGGCCCGTCGGACTGCTGCATTGTTAGGCGCGCATGCCTTGCCACCAGCATGAATTTGCCGTCATAGACGTTCACAACATAGTCCGGTGCCTGGTTTGTCATGAATTTGACCTGGACCACTTCAGGATTGTGAACGAAGCCACAGACAACAGAGCACCTAGTACCGTTAATGTTCCTTGCGTCGGCAACAGCAACTTCGATGTTCTCGTTGGGCCATAGCGCAATCTGAGGGCGCATTGAGTTGAGCAAGTCCTGGGGTATAGAGGAACGGTCAGCCCACAACAGCGGATCTCCTAGCGGCCAGGACGCCAGATCATCTAGCCGATGCTGCCAGGTCACAATGTGGATTCTTCTTGCTGTTCCAAAGGAGCGCCAGACTATCCATGCCTCATCTCCATCAGTAGCGAGATGGCCAACGTATTCAATATCATCATCTATGCCATAAGTCTCGAGAGTCCACCAGTTCCTTATTTCAGCTCGTTTTAACGCAGCCAAGTCTGCTTCGCTCAATTCTGCTGGAGGAATATCAACGATTACGGGCTCAATACTGCAGCCAACGGATGCGACAACAACCATTGCTAGGAACAGCATCATGGTCAAAGACCTTCTCATATCTTGAACCTCCTTTGGCACCATCTATTTCCATTATATGCGTAGTGTCTTCACATAATCAAGGATGTCTATCAGAATTACTCAAAGAACTATAGATTTTACTACACCAGAAGGAGATGCATCCCTTGGAATGACCAGGAAAGAATGCTAGATTTGGGAGGATAATGGTATCCGTTGCAGAAGTAGGGCAATGCAAACATTATGATATGAGGAGTGATTGGTAAATGAGGAGAGTATTGGTGGTAGTACTGTTAGTGGCTGCAATGCTGATTGCAACATCGATTGGTGCCGGGGCTTCATGCGGAAATTGCTCGATGTTCAACGGTAGTTCTTCTAGCTACATTACCCCGACGAATTCTCCGAACTGGAAGGTTGAGTTTGATGCGACAACTAGAGTCGTTACATTAGACGACGCCGATGAGCTGTGGGTACGGGTGACGGGCTACCGGGATGGTAGTATCTACTTGGGATCGGCCGAACGATGGA